>Ga0210394_10007860_pt1 | contig 11118 bp, 12 predicted proteins | sample IncBWC12MmetaG_FD_160121 | JGI IMG/M metagenome (GOLD analysis project Ga0210394, IMG submission 160121) | Forest soil microbial communities from Barre Woods Harvard Forest LTER site, Petersham, Massachusetts, United States - Inc-BW-C-12-M | ecosystem: Environmental > Terrestrial > Soil >... | reverse complement strand
GCGCGGTCGGACAGCGAAGCTGTCCGGATGGAGGCCGGCGGCCTGGTCAGGCGCACACAACAAGACCCCACCCCGGATCGCCTGCGGGGATCCGACCCTCCCCCTCCAAGGGAGGGTAAATTACGCGCCCCGGCTTCGCCCGAGGCCGCGGCCATGGCGGCGCGCGAGGCCGCGAGGACTGCCCGGTCGCTTGATGAGTTACGCGCGTTGCTCGAAGCCTTTGAAGGCTGCGCGCTGCGCATGACCGCGACGCAACTCGTGTTCGCCGACGGCAATCCGCAAAGCCGCGTCATGTTCGTCGGCGAGGCGCCCGGCTACGACGAAGACATCGTCGGGCGTCCCTTCGTCGGCCGTTCCGGCAAATTGCTCGATCTCATGATGGCGGCGATCGGGCTCGATCGCACGAACGCTTACATCGCCAATGTCGTGCCATGGCGGCCGCCCGGCAATCGCACCCCGACGCCGCAGGAAACCGCGATCTGCCTGCCGTTCATCCGCCGCCAGATCGAGCTGGCCAATCCCGATATCGTCGTCTGCCTCGGCGGGCCGGCGATGCAAACGCTGCTATCCATCAAGGAAGGAATTACGCGCGCACGAGGCCGCTGGTACCCGTTCGACACCGGCAGCCGCGAAATCCGCGCGCTGCCGACTTTCCACCCCGCATTCCTGCTGCGCAGCCCGCTGCAAAAGCGCTTCGCCTGGCGGGATTTTCTGGCGCTCAAGAGGGCGCTCGCAGGATAGCCGCATCGCGCGGCGTAACGACGCCCTTTTCCGCGCTCCGTAAAAGGTCCATATCAATCGACGGGCGACCGCCGCAGTAGCGGAGTTCATGCCGTGGATCATGTCATGGATCATGTCATGGATCATGTCATGGATCATGTCATGGATCATGTCATGGATCATGTCATGGCGCTCGATCCGGTTCTGCTGGCGCGGCTGCAGTTCGCCTTCACCGTCTCGTTCCACATCATCTTTCCGACCTTTACGATCGGCATCGCGATCTATCTCGCCACGCTCGAAGTGTTGTGGGGCTGGACCGGGGTGGAGCGTTACAAGCGGCTCGCAACGTTCTGGACCAAGATTTTCGCCGTGTCGTTCGCGATGGGCGTCGTTTCCGGCGTGGTGCTGTCCTATCAGTTCGGCACCAATTGGAGCCGCTTTTCGGCGGTGGCCGGCAACGTCGTCGGTCCGCTGATCGGTTACGAGGTCTTGACGGCGTTCTTTCTCGAAGCGTCATTTCTCTCCGTGCTGCTGTTCGGCGGCGAGCGGGTACCGCGCTGGCTGCACGTGTTCTCCGGTGTGATGGTCGCCTTCGGCACCACGCTGTCGGCATTTTGGATTCTCTCAGCCAATAGCTGGATGCAAACACCGGCCGGCTACACGATGAACGAAGGCATCGCTTACCCGGCGGACTGGTGGGCGATCATCTTCAATCCGAGCTTTCCCTATCGGCTCGCCCATATGCTCAATGCGTCGCTGCTCACCGGCGGCTTTGTCGGCATCGCGGTCGGCGCCCGCTATCTGTTGACCGATCGCCATGTCGAGGAAGCACGCACCATGCTGCGCATGGCGATCGCGCTGACCGCGGTGCTGGCGCCGCTGCAGCTCATCATCGGCGATCTACACGCCGAGAATACGCTCAAGTACCAGCCGACAAAGATCGCCGCCATGGAGGCGCATTGGGACGGCAGCAAGCCGGCGCCGTTCGAATTTTTCGCTTGGCCGGACGAGCAGACGGAGAGCAATCTCTATTCAATCTCAATCCCGCATATCGCCTCGCTCCTCGTTACGCGGCAATGGGACGGTCTGTTCCCGGGATTGAAGGACGTGCCGCCGCAGGATCGTCCGCCGCTGCCGAACGTCTTCTTCGGCTTTCGCATCATGGTGGCGATCGGCCTTTACATGATCGCGGCGGCCTGGTTCGGGACGTGGCTGCTCTGGCGCGGGCGGTTATTCGAGACGCGCTGGTATCTGCATGTGGTAGCGCAGACCTGGTGGGTCGGCTTCGTCGCCGTCATTTCCGGCTGGGTGGTGACCGAGAGCGGCCGGCAGCCGTGGATCGTGCAGGGCATATTGCGTGCCGCGGATGCGGTATCGCCGGTTCCGGGCGGGAGCATTGCCACCACGCTTATCCTCTTCATCCTGGTTTACGGCGTCGTGTTCTCGTTCGGCATCTATTTCATCAACCGGCTGATCGCGCGAGGCATTCAGGAGATAGCCCTGCCACAGCACCCACCACGGCTTGCCAGCGGCCATCCGACGCTCGAACCGCAGAACGCACCGGGGCACTCACTATGACACTCGCTACGACAAGCGCACTCGATATCACCGCGCTGCTTCCTCTGATCTGGGCCGCGTTAATCGGCGTAGCGGTGGCGTTCTATGTCGTCCTCGACGGTTTCGATCTCGGCATCGGCATGTTGTTTCCATTCGCCAAGGATGACGCCGAGCGCGATCGCATGCTCGCTTCGATCGCGCCGTATTGGGACGGCAACGAAACCTGGCTGGTGCTCGGCGGCGGCGGGCTCCTGGTCGCCTTTCCACGCGCTTATTCGATCATCATGCCGGCCTTCTACCTGCCGCTGATGATCATGCTGTTGGCTTTGGTGTTTCGCGGCGTCACGTTTGAGTTTCGCGCCATTGCGCAGCGCAAGCCGCTGTGGAATGCGGTGTTCGCCGGCGGCTCGACACTCGCGGGGCTGTGCCAGGGTTTTGTGCTGGGCGGATTGGTACAAGGCGTGAAAATCGATAACAGCGCCTATGCCGGCGGCCCGTTCGACTGGGCGACGCCGTTCGGCCTGTTGTGCGGGCTTGGCGTCGTCGCCGGCTACGCGCTTCTCGGCGCGACCTGGCTGATGCTCAAGACCGACGGCGACATGGCGGTCCGCGCCGCAGCCAAAGCGAAAGTGCTGCTTATCGCCGTGCTCGTCTTCATGGCGGCGGTCAGCATCTATACGCCGCTTGCCTTCCCGCGCATCGCGCAGCGCTGGCTGACGATGCCGAACCTCATCTATCTGGCGCCGGTGCCGATCGTCACGGCGCTGGTCGCGTTCGCGCAGTGGCGCTGGATCGAGGCGCGACGCGAGGTCGCGCCGTTTCTCGCGACCATCGCCCTGTTCCTGCTCGGCTATCTCGGCCTCGTCATCTCGACCTTCCCCTATATCGTACCGCCGACGCTGACGGTCCACGACGCCGCGGCGGCACCGTCGAGCCAGATGTTCATGCTGATCGGCACGCTGGTACTGTTGCCGCTGATATTCGGCTATACCGCGCTGACCTATTGGCTGTTCCGCGGCAAAGTCCGCGAGGGCGCGGCGTATCACTAACGTGTCATCATGCTCTAACGCGCCGCCGCCGCGACGCTGCCCGGCCTGATCACGCCCCAGCCGATCCACAAGACCGGCAGCCTGCCCTGCACCGGCCGGTCGAAGGCGCGCGGCACTTCGGCAACGAGATCGGGAAAATACGCCTTGATGTCGGGAGGCGGCGTTGGCGTCGTGTCGGCGGTGGCCCAGACCACGACGGCGCCTTTCTTGCGGATGTCGTCGGCGGTGACCCAGGGCGAGTGCGCCGGATCGGCGTCGAAGAACACGCTGGGCCGGCTCGGTGCGGTGAGCGCAACCAGCGCCGCGAGATGCGGATCGCCGGTGACGACGGGGAGCGGCTGCCCGGTCCGGCGCTCGAAATTGTCGGCGAAGAAGCGGCCCATGGCACTCGCCGGCTGCGCAACTTTCAGATCCATGCCTGTCGTCCACGGCAACAGCACGATCAAGATCGGCACGAAGATCGCCGGCACGATCAGAAGTCCGGCCCAAGCGAAACCGAGAATACGTTATGATAAAGCTCGATGCTGTCGCCGGCGGCAATCACCAGCGCGAGCCCGGAAAGCACGACCAGCGGCGCCGCGCCGCCGATCGGCAGCGCGCTTGCAAGCACGACGGCGACAATCGTCGCCAGCAATCCCGGCACCAGCGCAAAAATCTTCACATAGGTCGCCGCGAACGAATCGACCGGCGCGCGGGCGAGCGGCGGCGCCGGACTTGCGCGCACGCCCGGCCAGCCGCCTGCCAGCACCAAAAGGATAACAAGCCCGGCATGGGCGAGGATGAGCGCGGCGAACAGCCGCAGCCACGCCGCCGTGTTCGCACCGGCAAGCGTGGCGTCGCGCAATCGTGCGAGCGTCGGGATGAGTGCGTCGCCCGAAGCTTCCAGCGACATGCCGCCGAGCCAGATGAGATGCAGAAAGAGAAAAGGAACGAGCGCCAGCGCCACGATCCAGGCTTCGATCGCATCGAGCGCGGCGCGGCCGCGCTCCGTGACCGCGGTGAACACGATAAGCGTGCCGAGAAGGAGCAGCGCCGCATCGCTGCTGAGAAGAAGCAGCGCCGCCGTAACTCCGAGCGCGTACCAGGATCGCCGCTCGCGCTCGATCGCCGCCCGCCAATATTGCAGCAGCACCACGGCCCACAGCGCCATGGTCAGAATTGGCGGGCCGAAATCCGGCGACGGCACAGTGAACAGTGAAATGCCGACCATCAGCAGCACCGCCATGGTCGCATGCGTCGGACCGACGATGGCGCGGCCGAGCGCGAACACGCACCAATAGGTCGTAACCAGGCAAAGCTGCGCCAGCGCATAGACGCCGAACATGCCGGCGCTACGGAAGGCGATCTCGGCGAGCCAATAGGCGAGCGGCGGGCCGATGCCGGCATCGAAGCGGAATTCGTGACCGATGGCGAGGAGCTGCGCCAAAGCCTCCGGCGGCGCCGAGTAAAACAGCATCGGCACCGCAATCCAGATCGCGGCCTGTAGCAGCGCGGCCGGCCAAAACACCAGCAGCGGACGCGAACGTAGCATTTCAACGTAAAGGGGGACGTAGAACATCGGACCCGCTTACGTCATTCCGCCCGAGCAAGCGCAGCGAGCGAGCGCCGGAATCCATAATTACAATTCTTCAAAGTCGGCACTTCGGTACCAGCCTTCTGCTTCAGCGATTATAGATTCCGGGCTCGCGCTTCGCGCGCCCCGGAATGACGGCGCTGCCCTATACGGCGGCCAAGCTAGAGAGGCAATACGCTGGCGACCGCCGCGTCGGCTTCGTTATCCGTCAGGCCGAGCGCACCGGCCACCGGCGAGAACGAACGCCGGTGGTGAATCGTCGGCCCGAGCCGGCCGAGCGCTGCGAAATGCTCCGGCACGCTGTAGCCCATGTGGCGCTCGAAACCGTAGCCCGGATGAGCGGCGCCCAGACAGGCCATCAACCGGTCGCGCGTCACCTTGGCGACAATGGAAGCGGCGGCGATCGAGGCGACGAGGCCGTCGCCGCCGATAACGGCCTGACAGTCGCAGCCGGCATCGATGCGGTCGCGGCCGTCGACAAAGACGAGACGCGGCTGCACCGGCAGCGCGGCGACGGCGCGGGCGAGCGCCCATAGCGACGCGCGCAAGATATTGTCGCGGTCGATGCGTGCCGGCGGCGCCAGCGCCACCGCGACCTGCGCCCGCGCGCAGATGCGTTCGTATAAAACCTCGCGCCGTTCGGGCGTGAGCCGTTTCGAATCGTCAAGCCCGCGCGGAATATTGTCCGGATCGAGGATCACGGCGGCAGCCACCACCGGCCCGGCAAGCGGTCCGCGGCCGGCCTCGTCGCATCCGGCAACCGGCCATACCCCGCGCTTGAGCGCCGTGCGCTCGCGGCGGAATGTCGGCCGCACGATCAGCTCTTCGCGGAGCGGCAGACGTGCGGCTGCGGTTTCTTTGCGGCCGGTTCCATTGCGAGAAGCTGTCGTGCGACTCATGCCGCATGATGAGCACGCCGCGCCACAGTCCGCAACGCGGATGATACTCGCCAGAGGATTGCGGCGATGATCTCGAACCGAAATGCCGTCGTTGCAAAAACCTACGACGGCACGGGTTGCCCCGAATGAGCAGACGCGAATTCCTTGTTGTCAAACGGTTTCATTCCGGCTTTTGCCGGATTCGGCGGATTTAAAATTCCGAGCGTCTGCGGTCCGAACGCCCGCGGCAGCATTTCAGCGATGCTCCATTGCTCGATCTGTTTCAAGTCGCCGCTGCAAGCGAACACGTCGATGTGCTTGGATTGCTCCGGGGTTTTGGACAGCTCGGACGCTTCGTAGATGAGCTGACGGCAACGCCCGCAGGGCGTGACGATTTGCGAGCAATCCACGCGCGGATGGAAACTGAAGCCGACCACGGCAATGGCTTCCAACCGATCGAACGCGCCATGCACGTTGGCCGCCGTCAATGCGGCCACTTCGGCGCACATGACCACACCATAAGCGGCGTTTTCCAGATTAGCGCCGCGATAAACGTTGCCCTTCTTGTCCCGCGCGGCGGCTCCGACGGCAAAACCCGAATAAGGCGCATAGGCGTGCCGGTGGGCGTCGTCCCGGGCCTGCAGAATGAGTTTTGCAAGCTTGGCATCGCGTTTCACATCGTTGATCGTCAGCCTCTCCATGCATCATCCCTTCACCAGCACAAAGAATACCAAAATTATAAAGCAAATGACTGCAATGACCGAGAAGCCCCAGGCCAGCCCGAGACGGGTCGTACGAAGTTCGACCACCTTTCCAAGTCCATCGATTTCGACGGTGTTGTCGTGTTTGTCCAAATCAATATTGCCAAGGAAATCATACGACACTTGAGCCACAAACAGGCACAGCAGAGCAGTTACAAGCGTGAAGAGTATCAATGCCAAGGAATACGGATGCAACCAATCCATCTTTTCCAACATCTTTTCGTGCATCAACGCTTCCGCGGCTAACAACAATCCGTCAAAAGCCAACAGTGCGCCCGCCTTGCTGTCGAGAATGGTCAGGACATCATATAGCCATTTTATCGTCTCCGCATCAGCCGGCGGCGGCGGCGGCGAGGGTTGGCCCTGCCGCGGCTCCGCTTTCGTCGCACTTGTCTGGATCATGCGCTCGAATCGTTGCACGACTTTGACCGGCATCGCACACTCCTGACTGTAAGCCCCTGCCTATCGTGCAAATTTAAGCCATTCTGTCTCGCGGCAACAGTAGATTGCGAATTTCATGCGCAACGGCAGGCAAAGCGACGCGGCACGCCAATTCAGAACAAATCGAGCTGCTTACTCGCCGGCCGCGGCGGGCGAAAATGCTCGGTCGTGGTCTTCACGCTCGTTCCGTTGAAGCCGAGCCGCTCGCAGGCGACCTCAAAGCGGCGCCCGATCATCCAGGCGATCGGGCCGGAGCCGGTCATGCGCTTGCCGAACGTCGAGTCGTTCTCCTTGCCGCCGCGCGTGTCGCGGATGAGCTTGAACACATGCTCGACGCGGTCGGGAAAATTCTCGGTCAGCCACTCGCGGAACAGGTCGCGTATTTCCAGCGGTAAGCGAAGCAGGACGTATCCCGCATGGCGCACGCCGGTCTCCGCTACCGCTTCGAGAATGCGCTCCATCTCCGCGTCGTTGATCGCGGGGATGACCGGCGCAACCAGAGTCGAGGTCGGCACGCCGGCCTTGACCAATTGCCGCAAGGCATCGAGCCGGCGCGGCGGCGTCGAGGCGCGCGGCTCCATGGTGCGCGCCAATTTCACATCGAGCGTCGTGACCGAGATCGCGACCTTGACCAGGTCGCGCTTGGCCATGCGAATGAGAATATCGAGATCGCGCAACACCAGCGCCGATTTGGTAACGATGCCGACCGGATGGCCGGCGCGCTCCAAAACTTCGAGGATGCGGCGCGTGATCTGATAACGGCGCTCGATCGGCTGATAAGGATCGGTGTTCGAGCCCAGAGCGATGATTTTCGGCACGTAATTCGGCGCCGACAATTCGCGTTCGAGCAATTCCGGCGCATTCGGCTTCATGAAGAGCTTGGATTCGAAATCGAGCCCCGGTGATAGCCCGAGATAGGCATGGCTCGGCCGCGCGTAACAGTAAACGCAGCCGTGCTCGCAGCCGCGATAGGGGTTGATCGATTGATCGAAGGAAATGTCGGGCGAGTCGTTGCGGGCGATGATCCGGCGCGTCGAGTCGACTGTCACACTGGTCTTGAATGGCGGCAAGTCTTCGAGGCCTCGCCGGCCCAAATCTTGCCGGCCCAAATCTTGCCAGCCATCGTCGAAGGCGACGCGGGCGAGCGGCTCGAAGCGTCCCGAACTATTCGATATGGCGCCGCGGCCGCGGCGGCGCTCGCGGTCTACGGCTGTTCCCAACTCGCCCGCCGGCGCGGAGGGCAGCGGTGCCGGCGGGCGTCGCAACGCGGATGAACGACTCATTGGCAACTCCTCGCTTAAGGTTAACTTTGGCGATCGAACAAAACAAGAACAATTGTTCGTGAACGCTGCCTATAAACAAGCCTTGGAGCCTGTTGGCGCTGGGCCTATTCAGCCCCGGGTAGGACAGCCTTTCACGGAGCCGGCTCAGGCCGCGGTACATGCTGAGCGTCATCATCCCGACGCGGAATTCGGAGCGCGCGCTGGTGCCGACGCTCGCCGCGCTGGTGCCCGGCGCCACGGCCGGTCTCATTACCGAAGTGCTGATTGCCGATGGCGGCTCGCAAGACGACACCGCCGCCGTCGCCGACGTCGCCGGCTGCAATTTCCTGGTCGTCGAGGGTGTGCTCGCTGCGAGGCTCAAGGCGGCAGCGGCTGCGGCGCGCGCGCCGTGGCTGATATTCCTGCGGCCGGGAACCGTGCTCGACGCGCCATGGACCGACGAAGTCGGACGCTTTCTGCAACGAGGGCGACACGCCCAAGCTGCCGTGTTTCGGCGCGGCGGCGCGCCATCGGCGCTGCGCGAATTCTTGCACTCGATCGCGGCAACGCTCGGCGCCCCGCCGCGCCCCGAGCAGGGCCTCTTAATCGCCAAAGACTTTTATGAAGCCGTCGGCGGCCATTCCGAGCGTGCCGGCGATCCCGAACATGACCTTCTGCGCCGCGTCGGCCGGAGGCAGATCGTCAAACTCGCCACCCAGGCATTCGAGCCATATACTTGACTCAGTCAACTATCTGGCTGAAATTTGGCTATGGCCAGCCGGGACCGCGAGCGCAGCGCTGCAAATCGCATCGCGCAAGATCGTGTCGCCGCGGTGCGGCGCTTCAACCGCTTCTATACGCGGCAGATCGGCGTCTTGCGCAAAACCTTCCTCGACAGCCCCTATTCGCTCGGCGAGGCACGCGTGCTTTACGAGATCGCGCGCGGCAATGCGCCGACGGCAAGCGAGATCGGCCGCGCGCTCGATCTCGATGCCGGCTATCTGAGCCGCGTGCTGCGCAATTTCGAAAAGCGCGGGCTGATCCGGCGCGAGGCGTCGGCGAGCGATGGCCGACAAAGCCACCTGACGCTGTCGCCGCGCGGCCGCAAAAATTACGCGCCCCTGGAGCGGCGCTCGCAACGCGATACCGGAGCGATGCTCGGTAGGCTTAAGCCCGAGGACCAGCTCCGGCTGATGGCGGCGATGAATACGATCCAAGCCCTGCTCGGCGGCAAGCCTGAATCAGCGGCGGCCGAAGCCCCGGCGCCGGACCGCAGCTACCTTCTGCGCGCGCCGCGGCCCGGCGATTTCGGCTGGATCGTCAAACGCCATGCCGAGCTCTACGCGCGGGAATATCGATGGATCGAACCGTTCGAAGGCGTCTGCGCCCAAATCGTCGCCGACTTCGCCAACAACAACGATCCGAAGCGCGAGCGCTGCTGGATCGCGGAAATGGACGGCGAGAATGTCGGCTGCGTCTTTTTGGTAGCGGACTCGGCGACGGTCGCGCGCATCCGGTTGTTGCTGGTCGATCCGACGGCGCGCGGGCTCGGCCTCGGCGCGCGGCTCGCCGATGAATGTATCGGTTTCGCCCGCGACGCCGGCTATAAGAAGATCACGTTGTGGACGCACAGCGTGCTCACCGCCGCGCGTCACATTTATCAGAACGCCGGGTTCAAGCTCATGCGCAGCGAGGAACGCGTGAGCTGGAGCCAGCCGGTCGTCAGCGAGCACTGGGATCTGGAGCTCTGACTTGCGCTGCGCCGGGCGTATTGCCCGGATCCGCGCGCATCCGTATCGTCAATTACGCGTACTCCTATTCTAACAACGAGGATAATCGCCTGGACCATGCCCGACGCCCTTGAACTCCTCACCACCCGGCGCTCATTCAAAGCAATCGAACTCGCCGGCCCCGCCCCATCCGCGAGCGAAATTGACACGCTTTTGACCATCGCCTCGCGGGTGCCCGATCACGGCAAGCTGGCGCCTTGGCGCTTCATCGTGTTTGAAGGCGAGGCGAGGCGTTCGGCCGGCGTGGCAATCGCCGCTGCATTTCGCGCCAAATATCCGGACGCGAAGCCTGAACACGTCGAGACCGAGCGCAAGCGTCTCATGCGCGCGCCGCTCGTGATCGCCGTGGTCAGCCGCGCTGGCCCGCATGTGAAAATTCCGGAATGGGAGCAGGTGCTCTCCGCCGGCGCCGCCGCCATGAGCCTTGTGCTGGCCGCGCACGCGCTGGGTTACGGGGCAAACTGGATCACCGAATGGTACGCTTACGATCGCGGCGTGCTCGATGCGCTCGCCCTGGCGCCGCATGAGCGCATCGCCGGCTTTATTCACATCGGCAAACCGCCGGGTCGGCCGGAGGATCGGCCGCGGCCGCCGCTCAATGAGATCGCAGTCCGGTTTACCGCTTAGCTCGGGGCGATCTCTACGCCCGGCGCAACTTCGAGTATCGTGCTTCGAGTATTTTGCGCGGGCTGCGGCACGCAGGCGGAGGAACGGCGATGGAAATGCGGGTATTCGGCCGCACCGGAATGCAGCTCTCGGTGCTCGGCTTTGGCTGCGGCGCGGTCGGCGGACTGATGGTGCGCGGCGATCCACTCGACCAGGAGCGCACCGTTGCCCGGGCGATCGCCGCCGGCGTGAACTACTTCGACACCGCGGTGCAGTACGGCAACGGCGAATCGGAAAAGAATCTCGGCCGCATCCTGCACGAGCTGAAGCCCGCCAACGTGGTCGTCGGCACCAAGGTCCGGCTGCCGAGCGCAGCGTTCGGCCGCATTGCCGAGACCATAACGACGTCGCTCGAAGGCAGCCTGGCGCGACTGCGTCGCGATCGGGTCGATATCTTCCACCTGCACAATGCGGTCACCGA
>Ga0210394_10007859_pt1 | contig 11118 bp, 9 predicted proteins | sample IncBWC12MmetaG_FD_160121 | JGI IMG/M metagenome (GOLD analysis project Ga0210394, IMG submission 160121) | Forest soil microbial communities from Barre Woods Harvard Forest LTER site, Petersham, Massachusetts, United States - Inc-BW-C-12-M | ecosystem: Environmental > Terrestrial > Soil >... | reverse complement strand
CAAGGACTATCCACCGGCCTTTGCCTTCTTTGGCCAAGGTTATATCGCAGGCCCGGTGTCGTTCGAGTTGCTGCTGTTCACGCTCGCGGCGGTGGTGTGCGCATTGTATCTGCATCGCACGGAGTTCGGACGGCGCTTGGTGGCGATCGGCTGCAACAAGAGCGCAGCGGAGATGGCCGGAGTGCGCGTCAACCGCTACCGCTTCGGGCTGTTCGTGGCCACCGGCGTGGCGAGCGCTGCGGCCTCGGTGCTGCTGACCTCGCGTCTGGGCTCGACTCGGCCCTCGATTGCGCAGGGCATGGAGCTGGACATCATCAGCATGGTGATCCTCGGAGGTGTCGCTATTACCGGTGGCCGCGGCAGCATTGCGGGCGTCGTGCTGGCCGCGATCCTGACCGGTCTGGCGATCTTTGGCCTCGGACTCATCAACGTTCCCGGTGTTGTAATGTCGATGCTCATGGGGGCGCTGCTGATCCTGATTGTCGGATTGCCGATCGTGGCCCAGCGGCTCTCGCGTGCGCGCGCGCGGGCACAGCTGCGGCCATGACGATGCCCGCCGCCGCCGACACGCTCGCGATCCTCGACCTCGGCAGAAGCCACACGGATTCAAGTGTGAGGGTAAGCAAGATCGGTCCATTCCGATTTATAAGCCAGAAACTCATGAAGCGGATCTGAAGGAACAAACTGGAAATACTCTGCCGCTCGGGACCGTACGCCTGCGAGAACGAGAGAAGCGCGCACGACACCGGACCGAGCATCACACAAGCGGATGGGGCATTCCGGTCGCAGGTTTGCGAGCAGCGCGACGTAGAGTCGATTCGCGCTCAACGGGCCATCGACCAGGATGTCGCCCGTCGCGCCGAGATCGCTCAATCGCCGGTCTGTCCTCAATGCGAGGTAAGCGGTGGCGAGTGCCGCGCGCTCTTCCTCTTTGAGACCTTCGGTGCGGATCAGGCGCCCCGCAAACCCTGACCGCGCCGATGCCGCGCGCGCGGGTGGCAGCGCGAAAGCGCGACGACGGAGGATTGCAGCCAACGCGTCGTGCGTCGGCACAACGGGTGCGTCGCTGGGGCCTAAGATCGCCTCATACTCCCTCCCGCCCATGAACCGGGCTGTCGGCACGACGTGGCCAAGAGCGTCGACATTGGCAAGCATGTCATCGGACTCACGCAGGCGTGACAGATCAGAGCCATGCGCCATGACGATGATCCATGTCCCACTCGAAACGACCGAGAAGGGTTCGGCTGCCGGGCGCCCAATGCGGTGGCTGAGGTAAGACGCATTGGAGTCATGAATGCCGCACTGGACGCGACAGCCCGGGTCCAATCCGGTTGCGCGCACCAGCCCTGCCGACACGCGACCCAACGTGTCCGATGCCGCCCGTAGCGCAGGAAGCATGCGGCTCCAGCCCCTGCGGTCGGCGAGCCCTGAGGGTTTGGCCTCCCGCGGTCGCCACAGATCGGTATGACAGCCGAGAGACGTCCCTTCACTCGCCTTCTCGCCGCACAACCGCCAGGCCCAATATTGCGGGTAGAGCAGACAGGTCTGGATACGCTTGAACTGCCTCGCATGGCAGGACTCGAGAAAGAAGAGTTGCCGGCCCACGTTCAGTCCGAGTGGCAAGAAGGGTGAGAACGTCTCGGAGAACGGATCGCGTTGCGTGCGATAGGTTTCGGCCACGAGTTCAAACGCGTGATCCTCATAGTCAGGGGCAAAATGAACCTGCTCCTCCGAATCGAGCAGCACGGCCGCGGCGCCGTGGGCGACCGGCACGAGCGCTTCAATGGCCGCCTTGTCCGGAAACGCCGAGAGTGTTTCGCGGAGCCATCGCTCGATGCCGACGACATCGAGCGCACGAATCACGGGTCCGTCGATGGATCGCGATGTCCGCTCGTGTTGGGCCGCGATGCGACCGGAATCGGCGTCGGCCACGATGAATTTGGTGTGGGTCTTACCGACATCCAAAATGCCAATCAGCGTCTTACTCATGGCGCCCTGAGCCATGATTCGGGCGATGATATCGGGACCCGGTTCCAGTGGGGCGATCGGGGAGGGGCACAACCTGCAACGCCGCGGGGTTACCGTGGACGCGATTGTCGCGACGGGATCCTCGCACGGCCGCGCTCGCCCTCACGTCAATCCACTGCCGTTGAACGGCATCCTGACCGATTGCAAGAAAGTCGCGCGCGAAGGCCCAACTCGCCTAACGCTGCGCAACTTCGGCACGCGGCGTCGTGTCCGCCTCCGCGAGTGCCGCCACTTGGATGACCCGTACGTTGGCTCGGCGGAACGGTTCGAGCTCCTCCTCGGTTGCGCCCTGGTCCGTGATCAGCGTCGATATCCGTTCGACACCTGCCACGATCATTGAGGATCGTTGTCGGAGTTTGCGGCTGTCGGCGAGCACCACCAGCTGCTCGGCCCGCTTGAGCAGCTTCGTTTCGGACTGCACGATGAGCGGATCGGCCTCCATCAGCCCAAATCGATTCAGACCAAAGCAGCTGGTGAAGAGCTGTTGGCCCCAGAAGTGCTCGATGGAGTCATTCTCATAAGGGCTCAGAACGATATTTTGTTCGCGGTACACCGTTCCACCGGGAAGCGAAACCCGATTGCGGCTGGTCTTCAGCAGCGCGCTGAGGATGGGTACGGAGTTCGTCAGGATATCAAGTTGGCGATCGACTAAGAATTCGACCATCGCAAAGGTGGTCGTGCCACCGTTGATGATGACGCTGCTGCCATCGGTAATGAGGCCCACGGCGGCTTGTGCGATGGCGCGCTTCTGGGCCACGCCGATCTCTTGGTTTAACTGAAACGGTGTGCCCACGAGGTGCGATTGATGGCGAGGGGTGAGCGCTTCGACGCCGCCGCGAATGCGACGCAGCACACCGGCCTCCGCCATACCGTTGATGTCCCGGCGCACGGTCGCCTCCGAGGCGCCCAGGATCTCGACCAGATCGGGGACGCTAACCACCGAGCGTTCCTGGACGAGTTTGCTGATGAGCCTGTGTCGTTCTGCTTCGAGCATCGCTCTCTCCCCTCATGTCCAGAACTACAACCCTGTCAAAAAAGCAGAGGCGTAGTCGTGAAACATGATCCATTATGATCTGAAAAGAACGGTGCGGTCGCCGAGATGACCTGATCCGTTCGGCAGATCCATGTTGTCCTGCTCAAGATGCCCCCTTCTGCGAAGTATCGTTCAATTGCCTTCAGATCTGCTCAACGTGATCGCATTTTATCCGGTTTGAATGATTATAAAACCACGAATGACTACAATTGCTTGACAGTGACTCTCGTGTATGAAAGTCTGCCCAACGAGCCGCTAGAAGCGGCGCCTTGTGAGCGCTGTTGAGGGGGATGCGGTTCTATAAGGACGAATACACGCCAAGCCGGCGGAGCTGGGGAAGCCGCGTTCTGCGACGCGCATCAGCCGCCATTCAGAAGATTGCGGTGTGGGAAACCAACAATGAGTCGAACAAAGGGGCCTCATCCAATGTGCAGACGAGACGCTCGCGCCCAACGCGAGATGCCTGACCACAACTGGAACCCACGGGGAGAGCTGCGATGCCAAAGAGCATGACATTCCGCTCCACATTGGCGGTCGCCTGCGCGATATCCATGTCGGCATACGCGGTCGCCGATACTTCCTCAGAAGGAAGTTCGTCTTCCTCCTCCCCAAACGCGCTCCAAGAAGTTGTCGTCACCGCACAAAAGCGAGAAGAACACCTCCTGGATGTGCCAATACCGGTGTCGGTGGTTGACACCAGCTCACTCGCGGTCAATAACCAAGTGAAGCTTACGGACTTTTACAGCCAAGTGCCCGGTCTGAGCATAGCCCCGAGCACCATGTCCTCGCAGACGATATCAATTCGGGGTCTCACGACAGGCGCAGTGGGATCAGGACCACCCAACCCAGCACCGATCGTCGCCGTTACCGTCGACGGTGTGCCCTACGGCGGTGCCGGAGGCGGGGATCAGCTTGTGCCTGATTTTGATCCCGGTGATCTGCAACGCGTCGAGGTGCTGCGTGGGCCCCAGGGCACGCTGTATGGCGCAAGCAGTGTGGGAGGCCTGGTCAACTTTGTGACCGTCGACCCTTCACTCGCCGGAGTTTCCGGTCGCCTGGAGGCGGGTGGCAACAGCGTGCAGAACGGCTCCGGACTTGGCTACACATTTCGTGGCTCGGTAAACGTGCCGCTAAGCTCAGATTTTGCCGTGCGCGCCAGTGCATTCACTCGAGAGGACCCCGGCTATATCGACGACCCTCCGCTCGGCCTTAAGGGCGTTAACGAGGATCGGGCGAGCGGCGGGCACCTTGCAGCATTATGGCAGCCGTCTGAGACTTTCTCTCTTAAGCTGAGCGCTCTATATCAAAGGATAACGGGCCACGATACAAGCGATCAAACCCCGACTCCGCCGGCGTTTTTCGGCGTGGGGCAGTTAGGGGATTTGCAGCAATTTTACATCCGCGCAGTGAATACCTACGGCTACGACAGAACAGTTCAAGCCTATAGCGTCCAGCTCGACTGGAAGATCGGCGTCGCCGATCTGGTCGCGCTCACCGGATATAACAGGTATTCAGTGGACGACTCGTTCGATTTGAGTCTGGCCTTGAATTCTTTTTCGGAGAAATATTTCGGGACGCCTGGCGATCAAATAGTTAACACAATCGGCTTGGACAGATTAACTCAGGAGATTCGGCTCTCGGCCCCACTCGGGCAGAAGTTTGATGGATTGCTGGGAGTCTTCTACAGCCATGAAGACGATTATTGGAAATGGAACTACCTGGCTTCAGATCCCCTTACAGGCGTCCAATTGGGCGATTGGGGTACATACAACCCGTACAATGCTCCAATTGTATACGACGAATTTTCTGCGTTCGGCGATCTGACCTACCACATTACGGATCGATTCGACGTCCAGATTGGTGGACGTGAAAGCTGGCTCAAGAACACCGTGAACCCCGCCACAGCCACTGGCACGCTCGCCACGGTGATTTACGGTGCTCCAACAAGTCCCTATATCTTTCCTGGGACCACCTTGAACGAGAACGAGTTTACCTATTTGCTGACACCTCGTTTCAAAGTCTCATCGGACTTCATGGTGTACGCGCGCCTTGCGTCCGGTTACCGGCCGGGCGGCGTTAACATTGGAATTCTCCACGTGCCTCCGGAGTACAGTGGCGATAAGTCGAAGGACTACGAGATTGGCGCCAAGGCCGAGTTCCTCGATCACACCCTGTCCGTCGATGGATCGGTGTATTACATCGACTGGAACAACATCCAACTCCCATTGATCTATCCGGTGAATGGCAGCACCTATGTCGGAAACGCGGCCGGGGCCAAAAGTCAGGGCGTGGAACTGTCGGTCCAATCAAGGCCGGTAAGCGGCCTTACGATCGCCGCATGGGTCACATGGATAGATGCTGTGTTGACACAATCTGTCCCGGGGGCGGGAATTGCCGGAGAAATCTACGGCTTTGAAGGCGACAGGCTACCGAACACTCCTCGCTTCTCCGGCAACTTGTCGTTGGACTACAACTTTCCGCTCGCGAACGACCTCAGGGGTGTTGTGGGAGGTGCGCTGAGTTACGTGGGCGACCGTCTGGACGCCTTTTCATCCGCGAGTCCCGAACGACAGGATCTGCCAGCGTACGCGAAGCTGGATTTGCACGCTGGCACAACATATAACTCCTGGACAGCGAATTTATACATTAACAACGTTACTGATAAGCGCGGCCTTATCTCTGGAGGTATTGGGAATCAGCTTCCTTACAGCTTCTATTACATCCAGCCGCGCACGGTCGGACTGTCCATTGCGAAAACATTCTAGACCCGATGTGCCAGTGAGAACGAGCCCACGCACTCCGCTGGACAAAGGTGGCCTCCGGTATGGCTGAGCTGACCTATCTCGGATGCGATCAAGATGCGTACTGCGCAAGCGTGGCCCGCCACATACAGTCCTTCGAGGAGTCGACGGGGCACAAGGTGCATGTTCGCCTTCTGGATAACGACGAGTATTTCACCAACCGTCTTGGACCCTACCTTGAGGGCGAGAATCCAGCAGACGTGTACATGTCGGGACCGGTCCTGGTTTGGGAGCACTACGGCGCCGGCTATGTCACGCCCTTGGATCCCTTTCTTGCCCGGGCATCGTCCGGCTACGACCCGGACGATTTCCTCCCGTCGCTGCTTCGATGCAATAGGTGGAGCGGGCGATTCGGGGAGCCGCTCGGAGTTGGACCGCTTCTCGAAATCCCGGTGAACTGCGAGTCATATAACCTCGCTTATGTGCCTGAGATTCTCGAGCGCGCCGGGGTGAGTGTTCCAAACACCTGGAGCGAGTACTTCACCGCGTCACGCACGATCGCCGAGCGCGCCAGCCCTTGTCGTGGGTTCGCGCAGAGAGGGACTGATGCGTGGCATACGATTTACACTGGGTTCGCGAGCCAATTCTGGACATCCGGCGGTACCGATTTCGATCGCGCGCGTGTCTGCGCGATCGCTGAACCTCGCGCTTTACGAGCTACCGAAGAGTTTCTGCGCGCAATCGCCGCGGCCGGGCCGACGAACTGGTCGAATCAGCGCTGGTATGAGCTGGCGCTCGATTTCGCAGCGGGCCGCTACGGTCTCATCGTCGACTCCGACCATTACGTCGCGTACTTCGAAGATGCGACGAAGTCCAAAATGAGGGGGAAGATAGCCTACCGATTACCACCAGCAGGGGAAGATGGAGCGATCCGATCCAATCTCTGGACGTGGTCGATCGTTATGAACAGCCGGTCAGTGAACAAGGATGCGGCGTGGGAGTTCATCGAGTGGGCAACCGGACGTGACTTCCTGCTGCGATCTGCGTTCGAAGGGAACATGAACCCGACCCGGAGGAGCACGTGGGACAGCAGTCGGTTTCTCGAGGCCGCATCTGAGTGGGGCGACTTCGCTGTCGTCGCTAGAAAGCTTGTTGAGGAGATCGCCGAGATCCAAGTTACGCCTTGCGTCAACTACATCGACGTCGCGCGTCGCTGGACCCGCGCGTTGCTCGATGCCTACCAGGACCTGGACTCTGTCGAGTCTCATCTGCGAACAGCCGCAGCGGAAATCGATAAGCTGGTTGACAGGTATCGTTAGTCGCGAGCCCTGGTCCTAATTTCGCCTTGTCGCTGTGCCCGGGTTCGACCCACGCCGGTCGTTAACAACTACCTGGAGGCCACGTTATGGATTGCGACGTGACAAGCGACCAGATAGAACGCTATCAAAAAGATGGGTTCTTGGTCATTGACAATTTCCTGACGTCGAGCGAGCTGGCTGAGTGGCGATCAGCGGTCGAAGAGGCTATTGAGGAACGCGATGGCCTTAAAATCCCCGGGACAAACATCAAGACCGGGTATGACGATGGTATTAACAAAGACACCGACTACTATGCCAACGTATTTGATCAGTTGATCAATCTCTGGCAGACCAACAGTCGCGTTCGGAAGCTGATGATGAGCCCCGAACTTGGGAAAGCCGCGTCGCTGCTGTCCGGCGCGAATGGCATCCGCATTTGGCACGACCAAGCCTTGTTCAAGCGCCCCTGGGCGAACCCAACTGCCCTTCATCTGGACGTCCCATATTGGTCTTTCAGCGCACCCGACGCGATATCAATCTGGGTCGCGCTGGACGACGCGACGCACAACAACGGCTGTCTGTATTTTCTCCCGGGTACACACAAGAAAACCGACTATCGCGATATCGGCATCACGAAGAACATGAAGGCAATTTTTACAGTCTACCCGGAGCTTGCTTCGGTTGAAGCAGTGGCTGTACCTATGAGGGCGGGCAGCGCGTCATTCCACAACGGCTTGTGCATCCATGGGGCGGGGCCGAATATGACGCCGAGATCACGACGGGCAATGACCTGTGCCTACATGCCGGAGGGCGCCACGTTCAACGGCCAGAAGAACGTCCTGCCGGACGAGTACCTGAATACGCTCAGCCTCGGCGATCCTCTCAATAACGATCAGCAGAATCCATTGTTGTGGCCTGTGGGAAAAAGATAGCGCATCAATGGAGCCACGAGGATCCGGAAATGCGTTAAGCAGATGAAGATCAAGTACTTCTGCTCTTGGTGGGGACTCGATACTTTGGGCCTTCGACCGATGTTGGAAAAGGTCAAGGCCGCTGCGTACGACGGTATCGAAATCGGCATCCCATCAGATACGTCGCGGCGCCGTGCGCTCAGAGCGCTACTGGACGAGTACCAGCTGGACGTCATCGCTCATCAATACCAGTCCGCCGGCCAGGCATTCGACGACTACTTGCGGTCGTTTGAGCAGTGGATCGACATTGCGGCTTCGTTCGAACCCCTTCTGGTCAATAGTCACACCGGCCGAGACTACTGGACGAAAGAGCAGAATCTGCGCTTCGTGGAAATTACTCAAAGAGCCGAGCAACGCTACGGCATTCCAATACTCCACGAGTCCCATAGACGTCATTTTCTCTACAGTGCGCCGGTGGCGCTGGAGTATTTCCAGCAAGCACCGAATTTGATGATCACAGCGGATTTCGCGCATTGGGTGTGCGTAGCAGAGAGCCTGCTCGTAGGTCACGAAACAGCGCTCGAGGAAGCGATTCGACGTGCCGGACACATTCACGCGCGCGTCGGTTTTGCGGAAGGCCCGCAGGTTCCGGATCCTTTCTCGCCCATTTGGAGCCAAGAGCTGAAAGTCTTTAGCGGTTGGTGGCTGCGAATAGCGCAGCGATTCCGTCTCGAAGGACATAGATGCCTGACTGTTACACCCGAATACGGACCGCCACCGTACGGATGGATATCGCTTCAGTCAGGTGAACCTTTGCGCGATTTCTTCGAAATGAATTTGCTGATGAAGGACTACTTGAATGCACATTTTGCAAAAAATCTGGAACATTCTGCTCAACAGCTAGAGATGGGCTGATCTACATTTACTACACTGTGCAGCTATTCTCGACGAGACCCGAGTGGCGACCGCGGCGGCGAACGATGCCAGTTGGCCTGGCAGCCTGAGCTTGCACGGTACGGCACTCACGCGCGTGCATCCGTTGCCACACGACCTGGAGCCATATCGGGACGCAAGGCGTCGGAAATCTAAGCGCATGGAACGGGCTGCATGAAGCAGCCGTGGAGCGTGTCTACGGCGAGCTTGCACGCCGGCGGTTACCGCACTTCACGTTCAAGTACATCGATGGATGAGGACTCGCCCACACGCTTCGGCTCTTGGAAGCCGAGATGCGCATCGCTATGGCACTGACCGGCACAGTCTCGGTCACCGAAATCAACGCCAACATTCCGCGCAGCGCCGTGGAATTCAACAGGGGTAGGTAGACATGGTAGCGAATCCGTTTGTCGGCGTGCTGTTCCATTGGCTTGGAGGGGCATCGGCTGGGAGCTTCTATGTGCCCTATAAGCGCGTCCAACGGTGGTCATGGGAGGTCTATTGGCTGACCGGCGGAGCGGTAGCCTGGCTGGTCACCCCTTGGATTTTCGCCGCACTCAGAACCCATGATCTACTCGGCGTACTGCATGCGACCCCATCCGGGACTATGTTTTGGTGCTATTTTTGGGGCGCGATGTGGGGCTTGGGCAGCATCGCGTTTGGGCTGACCATGCGCTATCTGGGGCTGTCCTTGGGAATGGCGGTTGCGCTCGGTTTGACTACGGTGATCGGTACGCTCGGTCCGCCGCTCTTTCACGGCAAGGTCGTTCAACTTGCCCTGACCTCAAGCGGCCAAATGACATTTGTTGGTATTGCCCTCGCTGTGGCTGGCATTCTGATCGTCGCACGTGCCGGACAAGCGAAGGATCGCGAACTCGGAGCCGCCGGCACAACCGCGGCGATAGCCGAGTTTGCCCTGACCAAGGGGCTGTTGCTCGCGGTACTTGCCGGCATATTGTCGAGTTGTTTTGCCTTTGGGTTAGATGCCGGAGAACCAATCCGCAAACTGACAGAGGTCGCAGGCACCGGTCAATTGAGCCGAGGACTACCTGTTTTGTGCGTCGTGCTGGCGGGTGGTTTCACAACCAACTTTCTGTGGTGCTTAGGGATGATCATCCGCAACCGCTCAGCTGGCGAGTTTACTGGACGCGCGCGCGCGGCTTCTGCTGGCAGCGCAAAGTCACCACCGCTGCTGCGAAACTACGCGCTCTGCGCACTCGCCGGCACTCTCTGGTATCTCCAATTTTTCTTCTACACGATGGGTGAAAGTCAGATGGGTCGCTTCGGCTTCTCATCGTGGACGCTGCATATGGCCAGCATCATCTTGTTCTCCACGCTTTGGGGGTTCGCCCTTGGGGAATGGATAACATCGAGCCGCCGGACCCGAGCGATGGTTTGGATCGGCATTACCACACTCGTTAGCTCGACGATCGTCATCGGCGCGGGCAACTACCTTGCCAGCCGTGGACCAAATACTGCGGTCACAACCCATCAATGAGTTTTCGACTTTTAAGCCGCGGGGACCCGTTGCCGGGGACCGGCGCCACTACCACTGCGGTGCTAATCCGTTTTTCGTTCGCGGCAGTGGACTGTTCAGACATCGTCAATTTAGGAACCGATGGACTGGTCGCACCGATCGAAGTGGAGAATCGACGACCGCAGTCTTCGTGGCGTATGGATTTGATCCGTCGCCTATATACAGGACGGTTCGAACGGAGAAACATTCCCGGATCGATAGGATGAGCCGGTGCAATCATGGATACCATTATGACCTCACGTCATGTTGAGACCTTGAAGATCGGGCTTTTCGGTATCGGCCTCGACACGTATTGGCCGCAGTTCGAGGGGCTCAAGGATCGCCTAACGGGATATATCGCTGAGGTCGCCCACAAGCTTGGCCGCCCCGAGGTACAGATTGTGAACTTCGGACTCATCGATACGCCCGAAAAGGCTATGGCGGCGGGACATGCGTTTCGGCAGGCGGATGTCGATCTGATCTTCCTGTACGTTTCCACCTACGCCCTCTCATCCACTGTGCTGCCGGTGGTGCGCCGCGCCAAGGTCCCGGTCGTTATCCTCAATCTCGCGCCAGCCGCGGCCATCGACTACGAGTCCTTTAACCGCCTCGGCGATCGCACCCGTATGACCGGAGAATGGCTCGCGTGGTGTCAGGC
>Ga0210394_10007858_pt1 | contig 11119 bp, 12 predicted proteins | sample IncBWC12MmetaG_FD_160121 | JGI IMG/M metagenome (GOLD analysis project Ga0210394, IMG submission 160121) | Forest soil microbial communities from Barre Woods Harvard Forest LTER site, Petersham, Massachusetts, United States - Inc-BW-C-12-M | ecosystem: Environmental > Terrestrial > Soil >... | reverse complement strand
TAATTTCTCCGGCTTCAGATTTCCCGCCGCGGCATCCGCCAGCACTTCCGCCAGGTCAAAATCCATCCGGGCCACAATCGCCTGCGTCTCCGGATCGCCCAGCCTGCAATTGAATTCCAGCACTTTCGGCCCGGTCTTCGTCAGCATTAAGCCCACGTACAAAAATCCCTGATACCGGATGCCATCCTTAGCCAATCCCTTCAACGTCGGTTCCACAATTTTTTCGATAATCGTCTTCCGCAATTCCTCCGGCAGCAATTCGTCAATCGAATAAGCGCCCATGCCGCCCGTGTTAGGTCCGAGATTGTCATCCAGCGCGCGCTTGTGATCTCGCGTCGGCACAAACGTTCCGTAGCGCTCGCCATCCGTCAGCAAAATAAACGAAAGCTCGTCACCCTCCAGCGTCTCTTCCAGCATCACGCGCTTCCCGCCTTCACCCAACTCGTTCTTCTCCATCACCCGCTCAATAAAATCGGTGGCCAAATCCGGTTCAGTCGCCAGGAAAACTCCCTTGCCCGCGCACAATCCATCGGCTTTCAACACTACCGGCCAATCCACCGCACAAAGTGCCGCGTAGGCATCACCGGGCGAATCAAATGCCCCGTACATATCCGCCGTCGGGATCGCGTGCCGTTGCAGGAACTCTTTCGCAAAAATTTTGCTGCCCTCCAGTTGCGCCGCGATTTTATTGGGCCCAACAATTGCCAACTTCTTTTTAGCAAACTCGTCCACCACACCGTTCACCAGTGGCAGCTCCGGCCCCACTACCGTAAGGTCCGCACCAAGCCGTTCCGCCAGCGCCAGCAGTCCCGCAGGATCAGCCACATCCGCAGCCAGGCACTCCGCCTCTCCCGCAATCCCACCATTGCCCGGCGCACACCATATCTTTTTCACTAAGGGACTTTGACTCAGCTTCCACACCAGTGCGTGCTCTCGACCGCCCCCACCAATCACCAATACCTTCATGCCGCCCGTCCTCTCTCCTACCCAAGCCGAACAATATGCGTGGCGTCGCACACTGTCAATCGCAAGCATCCGAAGAACCCCGAGGTAACGCCGAAGCACGCGCTGGCCTCTGGCCGGCGAGGGCATGTCCGTGAATGGAAGTAGGAATTGAAAAGACTCAGGAAGGAGAATCCCCGACGGATCGTTATGATCATCTAACCCGTTTACTAAGATTTAATGGTTATCGAGGATCCAAAGGATTTCTGGAGGGAACTACGTAAGGAACCACGCTATCAGGCTGTCGCATCCAGTCCTACGATGCCTGGCTCACTGCTCGTATCGGGATCGTCACCGTTGTCGTCATGTCCGAAGATGCCAGCATATGGCACCGTCCATCGAATATCCCTCCCGGGTCAATTACCATGCAAGGCGAATGCACTTCCCCGGTTACCACTCCCTTGGCCTGAATCTCCACCCGGCCCTTTGCGAAAATCACGCCGTCGAAGCGGCCCGCGATTACCACGCGGTTCCCTTCGATCTGCCCCTCGACTTTTGCGTTCTCTCCGAGGATTACCGTCTGCTCCGAAATGATATTTCCCTTGATATGCCCGTCGACCCGGAACGTCCCCGTCAACGTCAGGGTGCCTTCCAAAGACACACCCTGGTCAATGAACCCGGTCCATTCTTCGCCAGTTCCGTCTTTCGCTCCACCCGGCCACTTCCACGCCATAAAATGTATCTCCCTGACACTTCCCGCTGCTGTTGCAAATGTATCCTGTAGGCGCAAGAAGTCAACGCCGCCTGAATTCGAAGTTGTCGTATGAACCGCCTGAACGGTAGAGCAGTATGCGCGCACTCTGCGCAACTGCGGAAGCTTACTTCATCAGCCGGTCGTAAATTCCCATCAACTGGCCGTCATCGTAATATTCCAGAATCAAGTGCCCTGGATGCGATTTTGTCTTCTCGCGCAGAATTATTTTTGTTCCCAAATGCCGCTGCAATTCTTCGATCGCATTACGCACGTTGGGATCGCCGGGTGATTCCGCAGCAATTCGAGCCATCCGCGCGCGGCGGGAACCCAGCCGCTCGATCTGCCGCACCGTCAATCCGCCTCGCGCTCCGCGCTGTGCGTAGCGCATCCTCAACGCGGGATCCGCCACCGCCAGCAGCGCACGCCCGTGGCCGGCAGTGAGCTTCCCTTCTTCAATCCAGTCCTGAATCATCGGCTCCAGCTTCAACAGCCGCACCGCATTCGCCACTGTCGTCCGGTCTTTACCTGTACGTTCCGCCACCGACTCCTGCGTCATGTCAAATTCGTCCATCAAGCGCTCAAACGCACGCGCTGCTTCAATCGCGTTCAGATCCTCGCGCTGTATGTTCTCAACCAGCGTCATCTCCAACGCCAGTTCGTCTGGCACCTGCCGGATAATCGCGGAAACTTTGGTTAGCCCAGCTCGCTGCGCCGCACGCCACCGGCGCTCGCCGGCAATTAATTCGTACCGGTTTCGCATCGACCGCACTACAAGCGGCTGAATGATTCCGCTCGCCTTGATCGACCGCGCCAATTCGTCCAGCGCCTCCTCGCGGAAACGCGTCCTCGGTTGATACGGGCTCGGGTCAATCAAATCAATATCGAGCTGCAGCGGTCCTGAGATAGACGGCTGCGCTGCCGCTGCGACCGCTCCCGACGGCACGTGGCCACCCGTCGCAGGCACTCCTACAACCGGCATCTCTTCATGACCAACAGGCACCTGTGGAATCTGTGGCTCAGGCTCCCGAATGAGCGCTCCGAGCCCCCGTCCCAGCGCGTTTCTCTGCATTGTCGATCACCTCCTGGGCAAGCTGTGTGTACCCCTCAGCGCCCTTACTATGGATGTCGTAGAAAATAATAGGTTTACCGAAACTTGGTGCTTCCGCTAGACGAACATTGCGCGGAATCAGGCTCTGGAACACCTGCGCGCCAAAAAAACTGCGCAAATCGGTCGCTACTTGCTTGGAAAGCGACGTCCGCTCGTCATACATCGTCAGCAAAATACCTTCGATTTCCAGACTAGGATTCAGCGTCCGCCGAATTCTCATCAGAGTATCGAGCAATTCCGATACTCCCTCCAATGCCAGGTATTCGCACTGGATTGGCACTAGCACCGAATCAGCAGCGACAAGCGCGTTCAACGTCAAGAGATCGAGAGCGGGAGGGCAATCGAGGACGATAAACTTATATTTCTCTCGAAGTGGTTGCAGGAAGGTTTGCAGCTTGTATTCGCGATGCTCCGCCGTAACCAGCTCCACGGCGGCACCAGCGAGATTTTTGTCCGCTGGCAACACGTCCAAGCCTTCAACCTGAGACTTTTGCACAATTTTTTCAAAAGGTTCGTGCAGGATCAAGCAGTGATAGACGGTTCGACGGGAAGGATCCTTGGGGAATCCGATCGCCGACGTTGCGTTTCCTTGGGAATCGCAATCTACAAGCAGGGTAGGCTGTTCTGCGGCAGCGAGGCATGCCGCCAAATTTACTGCGGTTGTGGTCTTTCCAACTCCGCCTTTTTGATTCGCAATAGCGATAATTCTTGCCAACGTTCCCCCAAACTTCCGCGAAGTTAACAGAGCCGTAACTTCGGCGCAAGTCGATTCGCGCGGAATCGAGTTTGCAATCTAAATTTCTGTTGAAATCTGTTCCAACTTGATCAGGAGGAGTGTTCGAACACTGCTGCAAAGCATTCGAACATGGGAACGTTCCACGTGGAACCTTCGAGATTGGGATATTCAATCGAACCCGATTACCGGGACATTCTCGACTGCAAAACACCATAAGACTCCCGCCCCCGATTCGCCGAGATGTTCCACGTGGAACGTCGGTCCACAACCGCCACAGCAACGACTGTTCCATTTTGTTTCACGTGGAACACTTCCGGCACATTTCCACGCCGTTTTCCACAGAATTCTTTCCGCACCTGTGCAAATGTCAGACCGCCGACATCTCCACTACTTTTCTACCCACAAGGAGGTACCTCTGCAGAGAATTTGGAACCGCAATGGGTTCCCGCCACTCCCATCCGTCAGTTCGTTTCACTTCTTCCAAGTCGCGTCCCCCGATCCACAGAATCGCCCCGTCGGCGGATACCTCTCGCGCCCTCGCCCACGTCAAGAATGTCTCGAATTCCCCCAGCGCCCGCGAGCAAACGAAGTCCAACGGCGCCAGCTCTTCGCCCAATTCCTCATACCGGCTAATCAGCACCCGCGCGTCCTTAAGTCCCAAGTCTCGAACAACTTCCGCCAAGAACGTACCCTTTTTGATGTTCGATTCGACCAGGAACAAATCGATTTCCGGCCGCAAAATCTTCAGGGGAATACCCGGAAATCCGGCCCCTGTGCCAATGTCGGCGAGCCGACATTTACGCAAGGGAACTGCGGCCGCGGCGAACATGGACTCACCGAAGTGGCGATGTAGTATCTCCAGCGGGCTGCGGATTGCGGTCAAATTCAGCTTATCGTTCCAGTGCTGTAATATGCCTGTATATTGTTGAATCAATTGTACTTGATTGTCGTCGACTTCTACTCCAAATTCCTTCAACGCACGCCGGACCACTTCCGCGGAGAGCGGCTTTGACACTTCTGTTGTCATAATGGTAACTATCCCCGTAACTTTATGTCTTCAAGAGATTTTCTCTACTACCGGCGCGCCCAGCAGATAACGCGGCCCCGCAATCCCAGCGACCAAATCAATCACACTATGCCACACCATCACCGGCACAACACTTCCAAAAACCGCTCGTGCAGACCCAAACAGCAATCCCAGTAAAGCCGTCCCTAACACTCCGCCTCGTCCCTGATAAAGATGCGCCAAACCAAACAAGAGCGACGTGCCCAGCACCACCAACCAGACCGGCAACCCGACACGGGTTAGCGCGGCATAAGCAAATCCACGGTACAGAAACTCTTCACAAATTCCCGCCGTCACTGCCAATCCGCAGTAGGGAATTAACTCCACCGAACTTTGCGGAAGAATATGCACCCCTAACGCTCGCATCCGCTCCGCTCCGCGGCCTCCCACGCGAGCGACCCGCTGCAAATTTCTCCAATGCAGAGCGCCAAAAAGCAGTCCGCCGATCAGCCCGACCAGCACAATTCCCACCAACTCATCCGTTCCGAATCCCAGGTCCCGAGCCGCAAGTCCCCTTGCCCTGGCTCGCCAAAATGCAAATGCGGTAATCGCCCACTGCATTAGCGTCGTGGATCCGTACAACGAAATGCGCTCTTGCGAAGAGGTGCTCGGCTTCGCGAGCAATTTCTTCATGCGGATGGACCCGCGCCAGGGGACTACCACTCCGAGAAACAAAAATATCAACCAAAAATCCCAGGGCATTCAGCGATAAGAACATTTTCCGCCGCAAGAGCGCAAGCGTCGTCCACTCCATTTTTCTCGGGTTCTAAGCGCGACCTCGCCGCCATCGCTATAATCCCTTCGCTAGCGTCGTTATAATCAAAGTTCCGTAAATGAGGTGAGATTTGACCGATACCGTGAAGCTCACAGCCATGGTCAAGGCAGCAGGTTGTGCTGCCAAGCTAAGCCCCGGGATTCTCGATTCCGTCCTGCGCCGTCTGCCGCGGCCATCCGATCCGAACGTACTCGTTGGCTTTTCCACCAATGATGACGCCGGGATTTATCTGCTCGCGGAAAATCTCGCACTGGTGCAAACCGTGGATTTCTTCACGCCTATCGTCGATGATCCCTTTACCTTCGGCCAAATCGCCGCCACCAATGCGCTCAGTGACATCTACGCCATGGGCGGTACTCCCATTTCCGCGCTGTCTCTAGTTGGCTTTCCAGAAAAAGGCGATCCCGCGATCCTCGAACAAATCATTCGCGGCGGCCTCAGCAAAATGGACGAAGCCAGGTGCAGCGTCATCGGCGGCCATTCCATCCGCAATGAAGACATCCTCTACGGCTGCGCGGTCACCGGAAAAATAGATCCCAGAAAAATCTGGCGCAATGTAGGCGCGCGTCCTGGCGATGTTCTGCTGTTCACCAAATCCATCGGCACCGGCGTGCTCTCCACCGCCCTGAAAAATAATCGCATCTCGCAAATTTCTCTCGACGCAGCCATCGCTTCCATGTGCCAGCTCAATCGCGCCGCCGCGGATGCGCTCCGCGAACTCGAATCACTCTCCGCAGCAACACCGATTCACGCGGTAACCGATGTCACCGGCTTCGGCCTCCTCGGCCATTCCCGCGAAATGGCTCTCGGCGACAGCGCCGCAGCAATCGAGCCGGTCACCCTGCAAATTCAGGCGAACTCCGTGCCGCTGTTGTCCGGCGCCTTGCAGGCCGCGAAAGATGGCATGCTTTCCGGCGGCCTCAAGAACAACCGCGAATTCCTCGGGGATTGCGTCTCTTTTGCCACCAATATTCCGGAAGAAATTCGCGCGCTTCTCTTCGATCCGCAAACCTCTGGCGGCCTCTTAGTAGCCTTGGATCCGTCGCAGCTCGACGCTGCAGTTTCCATTTTTGCGAAACATGGCATAACCGCCGCAACCATTGGCCGCGTGCTGCCCAAGACCTCTCCAATCCTGCAAGTCATCTAAGACGCCGCTCATGGACACCATCACTCACGGAATAGCTGGCGCGCTTCTCGGCAAAGCAGTTTTCGGCGGCCGAGATCTTTTCCCCGCGCGTTCCATGGGAAAAGATCGCGTCATCACCTGGGCTGTCATGCTCGGCGCAATCTTTCCAGACTCGGACGTCCTCCGCGAATTCGTCTCCAAAAACAATCTGCTAATGCTTACCTGGCATCGCAGCATCACGCACTCCCTGCTGTGCCTTCCGCTGTGGTCGGCACTTCTCGCCTGGATCACCGTTGCACTGTGCCGCTGGCGCAAATGGCCAGCGCCGCCGTTCGTTACCCTTTGCGGGCTCTATGCCATCGGCATTCTCAGTCATATTTTCTTGGACCTCGTCACCACCTTCGGCACCATGATCTGGTCGCCGCTCGAATGGTCGCGCCCAGCCTGGGACGTTCTCTTCATCGTGGACTTCACCTTTGCCGCGATTCTCCTCATTCCGCAACTACTCGCCTGGGCCTACGATGTCCCCGAGCATCACCGCAAACGAGCCTTCATCATGTGGCTGATTTTCACGCCCGCGCCGTTTCTGATCTCTCGCATTGCGCGCATTGTCGGCGCACCCATCTCCAACGTCACCGTTCTCATTGCCACGCTTCTTTTCGCTGCTCTTTTTCTGCTTCCCGCAGTGGAAGGCTGGGGTCTACGCATTCGCTACCGCACTTGGAATCGCGCCGGCCTCGCGCTCTCGTGCCTGTATCTGCTGACCGCCTCGGCCGCCCACTACGTCGCTCTACAACGCGTGGAAAAATTTGCCCAGAACTTGAATCTCCAGCCGGAAGCCATTGGTGCGCTTCCGCTGCCTCCGTCGCTCTGGCACTGGGATGGACTGGTGCGCGCTCCACGTGGAGTGTACGAGTACAAAATGGATTTAAGCGATGGCCTGCTCCATCACGGCCTGTTCGACGCCAGTTACACCAATCCGAACGTCCTCGAACACAGCTATTTTCCGGACGCATCTCCCAATCGCTTCATCGAAGCAGCGCGCAATCTTCCGGACGTCCAAAAAGTCTTATGGTTTGATCGTTTTCCGGTGACGTACTTTCACCCGGAGGGTTCCGAGGCTGTAGTGGAAATTACCGACCTGCGTTTTGCAAGGTTGCGCCCGGACCGCACGCCGTCCTTTACCTACCAAGTGCGTTTCGCAGCCGACGGCCGCGTCCTCTCGCAAGGCTGGCTCAAACCCTAACGCCTTGTGGGTCGGACCTTTAGGATCGACATAAATTCTTGCGGGATTTACGGCTCCGGCAGCGGGGGATTGCGCAGTACAGAGACTCAACGCTGGAACGATCTCTCCGTTCACCTTGCGGCTACTGAGTGGCCTCTGCGGTAATCTTGTTCTTAACTCGGCCGACGCCTGATTACTTCTTACCCTGCGCCCCGCTCTTCGCCGGATGAATCACCACCTGGCGTTCCTCTCCGGTTCCTGCGCTCTCCGTCCGCACGCCGGTCATCTCTTTTAGCGCAAGATGCACAATCCGCCGTTCCCGCGAAGACATCGGGTTCAGCCGAAACTCCTGCCCCGAAGCTTGCACACGCTCCGCAGCCACTCGCGCAGTCATCTTCAATTCCTCAAAGCGCAACGCCCGGAATCCGCCGCAATCAATATGAATCTTTTCATGAAACGCCGGCTCCAATCCCAGCGCCCGATACGCCAGATGTTCCAATGCGCGAAGGACCTCACCGCCGCGTGCCAGCAGAATCTCTTTATCCCTTCCGTCGAGATCCGCAAATATTTCCGCATCACCCTCGCTCGCATCGCTGGCTGTCTTCACCTTTACGGCCAGCTCAAAACGGCTCAGCCGCACGATGCTTTCCAGAAATTGCCGCAAGGCATCCGCCGCAGCCGCGCGGTCCAGCTTTCCGTCAACTATGAAGGACTGTTTCATTGGCTTCTCGTTCCGTCCAGGTATCCCTTCAATCCAAACGCGCTCACTTCTTTGCGCGTGTTGGTTTGGCTGGGGCGGGGAGAGGATGCGTACGATTCAGATACCACTGCTGCAAGATCCCTACGGCGCTGCTAGTCAAAATATACAACGCCAATCCACTCGAAAACGGAAAAAAGATAAACATCGCCGAGAACGTAATCGGCATGATCTTCATCATCTGCGCCTGCTGCGGATCCGTCGAGGTCATCGGCGTCATCTTGGAAACCAGATAGGTCGCCAACCCCACCACCACCGGCAAAACATAATATGGATCCTTGGACGCCAGATCGCGTACCCACAGCCAATTCGCGTGCCGCAATTCAATCGCATAGCGCAACGCCGTGTTTAACCCGAACCAGATGGGCATTTGCAGCATCATTGGCAAACACCCGCCCACCGGATTGATGCCTTCGCGCGAATAAACGGCCATCACTTCCTTGTTCATTTCCGCTTTGCGCGGATCGTTCATCTTGTATTTCTTGTAACGTTCCTGGATTTGTTTGATTTCCGGCCCAACTCGCTGCATCTTCAGCGATGTTTTGTAGCTGGAAATGCGCAGCGGAAACAGCAGCATATTAATGACCAGCGTCAGCACCACGATGTCCCATCCCCAGTTCGGGATGTATTTGTGCAGCCACTTCAATCCGTGAAATAGCGGATCGGCAATAAATTCCAGCCAGCCAAATTGCACCAGTCCATTCAGCGGGGGCCGCATGGCCTTCAAATCGTCGTAGTCTTTCGGCCCAACATAGGCGCGCAGCGCCATTGGCTGCGCCGCACTAGCTGCGGCCACTTCAGGCACCGCTTCCGCCTTTTCCTGGCCATCTACTTGAATGGGATGAAAGGTTTTCCAGTACCGAGTTTCCAGCGGCGTGGAAATCGAATCGAGCGGCGGAAGAAACGCGGCGGTGAAATAGCGGTCTTCAATCCCCGCGAATGCTTTGCCGCCTTCCCAGGTCGTGCCCCATTTATCCGCGCCTTCCAACTTCTTATACGCGAACGTTTTTATCTTTCCGTTCTCGCTGTAAAACGTGTCCACCGTTTCCACCGGCGCGGGATTCGTCACCGTCAAATCACCAAAGCCGCCGCGCCATGCAAGTCCTGCCAGCACCGGCGTTCCGTTGTATTTGCTGGCGGTATCGACGCTCACCACATACGAATGATCGAAGTGAAACGTCTTGGAAATTTCCAGGTGCCCATCGCTCCAGGTAAACGTCAGTTCCGCGGGGGCCGTCAAGCTGGCCGCATCGCTGGAAACTTTGTAGAGGCCCGAATTCGCGGCCTTTTCCATCTGCGCGTCGTTCATCGATAGCGAAAATGGCCACCCGCCTGCATATTGCGCGGCTTGCGCGTGCACCACGTCCAGCGGCTTTTGCGGTTTCGAATCGTCCTTATACTTCTTCAACTGCCAGCTCTTTACCACCGCGCCGCGATTGGAAAATTCCACGCGGTACAATTCGTTTTCCACCACAATCGTTCGTTCCTGCGAATCCGTTGTGGCGGAAACAGGTGCTGCTGCGGAAACGGTCGCGGGCGTCTGCGGAGTTTGCGCACTCGGATTCTGTGCGCCGGAATCCGCGGATTGTGTGGGCGCAGTCGTTCCCGGCGTATTCGTTTTCGGTGCGTTCACTGGCGGCTTCGGTCCAAACCACGCGGTCCAGCCAAGAATCACCAACACGCAAAGCAATGACGCCAGCATGAAGCGCAGCTCCGGCGACAGCTTTCCTTTTTGTGGGCCGAGCGGTGTGAATTGATTCGGCGGCGTGCTCAAGAGCGCACCTTGTGCCCGTTGCTGGTCACGTCACCCGTCATGCTGCCCGTCGAGTCGACGGTCTTGTCGCGTGTCACCGCTGCGTTTGCTGGCATCTCTTCCCATTTCTCCGGAACCGGATCAAATCCAAATTTTCGCGACAACGGCTGGCAGCGCAGCAAGCGCTTTGTGCCCAGCCACACCCCGCGCAATACGCCAAACCGCACGATCGCCTCATACATATAGCGCGAGCAGGTCGGCTCAAACCTGCAACTCCCTGCGAACCAAAACGAAATGTAAGCCTTGTATGAATTCAGCGCGAACAAAGCGATGCGCACCGAGGTTGTGTAGCGGCCGCCGTCTGCGGCGGGCGTCTTTTCTTGGGTTTCCCACCGACATGCATGATTTGCGCGCATCACAGGTTTTTCATCAAGCCCAGCAATTCCCGCGTCAGCAGCGCAAACGCCGCTTTCTCTACTTTGCTTTTCGGGTGAATCACGATGTCCCATCCAGCGGGTATCTCCTGGCGATGGCAGCGCACGATTTCGCGCATCCGCCGCCGCATGCGATTGCGTACCACCGCGCCGCCCAGCGCTTTTTTGATGCTGAAACCGAAACGGCTCAGCGGCCGCTCGTTGGCCCGAAAAAACGCGGTGAAGTGCGCATTCGAGCGGCGCTTGCCGGTGCTGTACACCGCGTCGAATTCGCTCTTGCGCACCAATCGCGCTTCTCGTGGAAAGCCCAAGCCCTGTTGCGCCGGATTCACCGGCAGCGCTCCCTATTTCTCGGTGGGCGTAAGGCGATGACGCCCCTTCTTGCGGCGCGCGGCCAGCACCTTGCGGCCGCCCTTGGTCTTCATGCGCACGCGGAATCCGTG
>Ga0210394_10007857_pt1 | contig 11120 bp, 8 predicted proteins | sample IncBWC12MmetaG_FD_160121 | JGI IMG/M metagenome (GOLD analysis project Ga0210394, IMG submission 160121) | Forest soil microbial communities from Barre Woods Harvard Forest LTER site, Petersham, Massachusetts, United States - Inc-BW-C-12-M | ecosystem: Environmental > Terrestrial > Soil >... | reverse complement strand
TCAGTTCGAGCCAAGAGGGATATTCGCGACCTGGCGCTTTCAGCGTCAAATCCCAGCGACCGAGGAAGACCGTAACGGACTTTGCTTGATCCGGAGAGGAAGAGTTGCCGGAGTCTACGCTCCGCGAATACCCGGCTGCACCCAACGACAACACGGCGACCACAAGCACGAATGCGCTTCCTTGCAGCTTCATCGAATTAGGATCCTTCTTTTCGGCAAAACATGGGAGTCCTGCCGAATTATCACTTCCCATTCAACCGGGGATTGAACCTTACTCTACTCTTGGTGCATCTGGGAGTTGATGGTTTGCGAAGCGAACGCTAGGACATCAACTCACTCCGGATTCTTAGGCATCGGGACGAAGACTCTTACTGCGAGAATATGAGCATTCGCACCCGGCTTATTCTGGTTGTAGAAGCCGACCGTGCAATTAGGACGAAAATAATAGGCGTCTCCCGATTTGGCAGGATGCAGGCCCTCAACTCCGTCCATTCCCCCACCAGCGGCCATTTGTCCCTCTCCATCCAAGACGAGATAAATTTCTTCTGCGGTTTCGTGGTGGTGCGGAAAATTTGTACCCGCGGGCGCGAAGTCCATCAGGAAGAAGTCGGCGACGGTGTACGCCGCGTTGATACGGTCGCGTGCAGCCGTGCGGGGTCCGATCAGAAGCTTGTAGAGGACCGACTTCGGATGGCCCTCTACCGTCTGCTCCTTCAGCTCCCCTAGGTTAGCCACCACTGGCTTCTCCGACTGTGAGATCGGAGTGTCGGAGGGGATTCTGACAGTGGTGACCACAAGCCGGAGTGGTTGACTGGACGGATTGGAGACGCTGTGCCGGACGGTCGGGGGCACATAGGTGAAATCATTGGGGGCTAAGGGATGCGATTCGTCACCGTATCGCAGAACTCCACTCCCGTCGCGCACGAAATAGAGCTCTTCTTGGCGCGGATACTCGACTGTCTTGCAGGCGCCCTGCGCATCGACCGTTAGTTCTCCGAAGCGGACTACGCTCTCGGGCAACCGCGACTCGACGTCTCCCTCACCAAAGATCGGAGTGTAATGGCACGACTTGCTGGTCAGGTCAGTCTCGTGATCTCGGAGGACGGACACATCGCGGCACAACCAAGTAGGCTCAACTCTTTGCTCCTGGGCGAGCAGTCCCGGCCCGATCGTCAGGAACACCGCAATGAGTCTTCGCATTTGTGAGACCTCCACTCAATCCTCTTCACGATCCCAATTAGTGCGGACTATATCAAACCGGACGCGAAGGCTTTCGTTTCGTTGCGATTTTCTTGTCTGATTGAGCCGATAACCGGAGAAGTGAAATCGGCCCAAAGACCAACCTTCCCTGTTCATTCAACCAACACATCTCGAAGCATGCTCATTCTGCTGTCTTCATCTCGGCCGCTGGTTGTGCCGGCAATGTTGCGGGTGTGGCATCGCCCTTGACGTAGTGCGCATACCAAGCCATGTAGCGTTCGAGGCGGTCTTTGATGTGGGATGGCGCAGTGAAACCATGATATTCGCCGGGATAAACGACGAGTTCGGTAGTGCGGCCGAGCCGCTTCAGTGCTTGGTAGAGTTGCTCGGAGTTGATGATGGGCACGTTCCAATCGATTTCACCACCCATGATCAGAGTTGGTGTGGTGATGCTGGTAACCTTATTGAAAGGCGAGAGTTTTTCATATAGCGCGCGATGTTCCCACGGGAGGCCTAACTCTAATTCCCATAGCTTTTGATAATGGTCGTGACCGTAGTTCGCAGCGTACAGGACTTCGCTGGCGCCGGTGATCGCGGCTTTGAATCGCGTAGTTTGTGTGATGATGAAGTTCGTGGAAATACCTCCGTAGGACCAGCCACCGACGCCAAGTTTGCTAGGATCGGCAATGCCGTTCGCCAAGGCATAGTCCGTCATGGCCATATCGTCTTGAAAGTCTTTGTTGCCCCAATCGGCAAAGATAGCTTCGCAGAATTTCTGCCCATAGCCGGAAGAACCGCGCGGATTCGGCAGGAGGACGGCATAGCCGTTGGCGGCGAAAAGCTGCGCGAGATGGTCGAATGAGGCGGTGTATTCCCCGACAGGTCCGCCGTGGAGACGCAGCAGCGTGGGAATTTTCGTGCCGACCTTGTAATCGGAAGGTTCGTAGAGATAGCCGGCAACCGAAGTTCCATCTTTGCTTTTGAAGTGAACGTATTCAATTTTGGCGAGAAGCAGTTGAGAGATGAGTGCGTCGTTCGTGTGCGTCAAACGAGTTAGATCGCTGCCGGACTGCAAGTATATTTCGTCGGGGCGATCGGACATGCCGACCTGCGCTGCTATAAGGCCGTCTTTGCCGAGTGAATAAGATGCGACGGTGAGACGACCCCCGATGGGGCGTGTGATTTCGCCTCCCGAAACCGCTATGCGGCAGAGATTCTCGGTGCCGTCATCATCAGCCAGGAAATAAATCGACTGGCCGTCCGCGGAAAAGCGCGGGCGGCGCACGCTGCGATCAAGCGCGAGCGTGAGGACTCTTTCGTTGCCGCCTGAATATGGCGCGATAGCCAAGTGATGCGTGGCGTAGTCGATCGCTTTGGCGTCAGTTTGACTGACAAAAGCGATCCATTTGCCGTCGGGTGACCAGGTCGGCGCGTGGTCGGAGCCGAGATTTGTAGTGACTTGCGTGAGATGCGCACCTTTGTCGGCGTTGTCGGCCGCGACCACCCAAATGTCAGAGTTGAAGTTGCCGTCGGGATCGGGTGTGCTGCGATTGCTGGTGAAGGCCAGCGAGCGGCCGTCGGGCGACCAAGCGGGCTCAGTGTCGTCGAAGTCGCCTGAAGTGACTTGCGTGACGCTTTTTTTATCGAAATCGAAGACGTAGAGATGTGAGCGTCGGCGATCGAGATAACCGACGGTGTCTTCTTTAAATTGGAGCCGGTCAATGACGAAAGGAGGAGGTGTTTTTGGCTTTGGTGTCGCCTGTTCTTTGTCTTTATCTTTTCCCTTCGCGGCAACATCCTCGGGCTTAGGATCTTGGAGAATCAACACGAGTCGCTTGCCGTCCGGTGACCATTCAAAGTCGTTGACGCCTTGCGCGATTTCGGTGAGGCGGAGGCCTTCGCCTCCGAGTCGGTTCAGTAGCCACACTTGGTTTTTTCCAGCGTTGCGAGCAGAGAGGAAAGCAAGATACTTGCCGTCAGGGCTCCAGCGCGGGTGCGATGAGGAAACGCCCTCGAGGGTCAGGGGAAACGTGTCGCCGCCGTGAGTCGAAACCATCCATAGCCGCTGCTCGTTTTTATCGTCTTTCAGAATTTTCGTTCTGACGACGTACGCGACCCACTGGCCGTCCGGACTCAATTCAGGCTGACCGATGTCGCGAATTTCGAAGTAGTCGTCAATCGTTATATTCCGAGGTGGCGAGGAAGTAGGCGACATAGTGGTCTTCGACGCAGCCTCTTGAGCGCAAACGCGGAACGAAAGAGCAAGGAAGAGAATACCCAGAGTGATTCCAGCCATGATCTTCATGCGAGTACTCCTCACGATGGAAAGTGCAGCGCCAATCGGCGGTGAAGTGTAGCAGAGCGCGACGCGACATCGCCTAAGCGAAACGCACGCGAGCCCGAACTGTTCCTCGGAGAGCGCCGGATTTGCTCCCCGTTTCATCGCTACCAATTGCGATGGGTTTTGATCTTGGGAAACTTCTTGTTCAGAGACTTCTTTCGGCGCGAGGGAGGGTGACGACGCTGGAGTTCTGTACAGCCTGCGCCCGGTATCCGTCGAGCTTGATCTCCCAGACCCAGCCCGGTCCGTCTGGCAGCTTCGACAGTCGCCAAGCATTCCATCGGCTCAATGAACCCGACTTTTGTTCTTGGGAAAGCGTGGAGTTTCGCGTCGGCGGTTCGGTTCGCGGGCACAGTGCAGGGAGTTTACAGTGCTCGGCCAGGCGGGCCGAAAATACTCTGACCCGCTACAGTTCCCGCTACAGCGGTAAAATCATTCCCTAACCAATTGCTGTAAGTTACTGAAGAAGTTGGCTCCCCGGGCTAGATTCAACTAGCAACCCTTCGGTTAACAGGTTCGATTTCAAAACCATAAGTCGTTGTTCAACCGTCGCTTAGGGTTATTGGGAAGCCAATCTTCTCCTTCAAATGCTCCGAAGTTGTTCCAAACTAGTCTCATGAATCAACGGCCTTACGCACTTCAGACTGCAGGCTTGATGTTGTGGTCCATGCTCCGCTGTCCCCCGCTTGTTGTAGAAGCGCACCAGGGCTCGGCGGTCCGTCTCCAGGTTGTTCACGATCCTCTGTATGCTTTCTGAAGTACTCGCTTAGCGGTTCGCGAAGCCGCCGCCGAGCTCGCCGTAGTCGTGTCTTCACAGTGCCGGGACGTACGTCGAGGGCCTCTGCCGTCTGATCTGTGGAGAGCCCTTCAAGGTCGCGCAGCACAAAGACCTGTCGCAAGATTGGGCGCAGGATTTGTAAGGCCTTGATTAGGATGTCGCCTAATTCAGATGTCCGGCAGAGTTCTTCAGGATTGGGAGCCCCATCGGCGACCTCGCTCGGAAGCAAGTCTTCATTTGCCCGAAAGGCCTCATCGAGAGACACGTCTACGGTTGTGCGCCGCTTGCGTAGCTCCATGAGGGCCTGGTTGACCGTGATGCGAAACAACCAGGTCGAGAATTGCGAATGCTCTCGGAATTCGCCCAAATGCTGCAGGGCCTTCATGAAGCTCTCCTGAACCGCGTCTTGGGAATCTTCCCGATTGTGGGTGACGTGGTGAGCAATTCGCAGGAGTTTGCGATCGTATCGCCCTACGAGTTGCCCAAAAGCAGATACATCTCCATTCTGCGTGGCATGGACAAGGTCCAAATCGTCGCCTGCCACAGCCGTCCCTGCGAATCCTGCCGAGTTTGCAGTCATATTCATTCAGTTGCTCCCTCCCGCATGGCGAAGGGAATGGTGATCTTGAATAAAGTTCCGGTTGCACTTCTCCCATCAAGGCAGATCACCCCTCCATGGTCCTCGACAAACTTCTTCGCTATCGCGAGACCCAGTCCGCTGCTCCTGGCCTTTCCGCAGCTCACAAAAGGTTGAAAAACGGAGTCCTCAATTGTCGGGGAGATGCCGGGGCCGTTATCCCAGACGCCGATTTGCAAACAGGCTCGATTTCCGGTCGTGGTTATGACGATCTGCCCCGAGTCTGGAGAAACCGCCTCGCAAGCATTGAGGACGAGGTTGGCGACCACCCGTTCCAAACGGTTGGAATCGAACCACCCCACGGCCAAGCCTTTATGATGATGCTTGATGGTGATGCGCGGGAACTCCTGCCTCACACTCGTCATCCGGATCGCGTGCTCGACTGTGTCGACGATGTTTCCGGCGGCAGGCCGAAGAGAGTCACGACCCTCGGAGCACTCCAACAAAGAGGAGACCATCTCGTTCATCCGGTCGATGGCCCAACGGATTTCCTGGTACGTATCGCCTCTTTGCATCTCGCTAATATCGGAGCGGGTGAGAAATTCCGCATTTGCAAGGATGGCGGTCAAAGGATGGCGAAGATCGTGGGAAACGAAGGCGACGATTCTGCTTACGGTGGAAAGGGGCTCCGGAATTGAAAGATCCCATGGCCCGCTCCGCAAACATCCAGCCGGCAATAACCGGCTCCTAGATACAGCTTGCTTCAGCATTAAAACTCCTTCCCCTCCGCCATGTGCCGAAGTCCAGAGAGGAAGGAGCCCTTCCGGCTTCGGCATGTACTACCTTGTGATTCTAGAGTTCCTCAAACGATGCCCCCTCTTTGAGCTGTTCGGCCACAAACGGGTTAGCGCGTATAAGACCTACACCGCGACTCCCTAGTTCTTTGAGGAGTAGTATCCCCACGGCATCGGCGAATGAAACGTCCGCCAGCTCGAGGGACAACTGAACCTCATCGGTGGAAGTATGCACTTCGCATGCTGTGCGGAGTTCCTCGACTGAGGAACCCGTTATCCGGCCTTCTACCCGAAGGGTTACTGTGCTTTCTGACGATTCGACAACCGTGATCCTCAGCATCCGCGGTTCACCTGATCTCCTTGGGAATTGATAAAGCAATTGACAGGCCCTTCACAAAATCAGGCCACCTCCGGAGCGCTCTCCCATCGGCCATTGAGACCGCCCGAGCCAAAATTTATCTAGAATCAACAGGTTGCGAAAGCCTGACGCCATCTGTTCGCGCTCCGGTTCCTAGGATGCGCAGACGGCTGCTTCCTCCACGGTGCTGGACTGAGGGGCGGAGCCACCACATTTGGTAATCACGTGCGAGTTGGTGTTGCAGGAACTACGATGGGCGGTGGCGAGCTCCCTTGATGCCGAGCTTACCCATGCGGTGGCGGAGCGTGTTTGGATGAAGGTTCAGGATCCTCGCGGCGCCCTTTGGACCGTCAACCACTCCACCGGCATGTTGCAGGGCGGCGAGGATATGGTTCCGGTCTACCTCGTCCAACGTTAGAAGTGGGTTTGGAGATTTGAGGTCCTCCTGCCGCTGCTCGGGAGCATCCGTCTCAGGAGTCTCGACGCCTTTCCTAGAGGCTTCGACCGGCATAAGGTCGCGGTCCAGCCGAAGGATCGGATCCACCGATAAAATAACCGCGCGCTCAATTACGTTCTGCAGCTCACGAATGTTTCCGGGCCAAGGATAGTTCATCAATCTCTCCATCGATTCCCGTGAAACTCCGTCAATCTTCTTCCCGAACCGCTTAGAGAACCGGGATACGTAGAAAGCCACTAGCTGGGGAATGTCGGACCGGCGTTCCCGCAAAGGAGGAAGCTCGATGGGAAAAACGTTGAGGCGGTAAAAGAGGTCTGAGCGGAAGAGGCCCGCCTGCATTGCTTCACGGAGGTTGCGGTTCGTAGCGGCAATCACGCGCACGTCCACGCGCACCGGGTGGCTGCTCCCTACCGGCTCAAACTCGTGTTCTTGCAGAACGCGGAGTAGCTTCACTTGCGTCTCCAAGCTCAGCTCCCCGATCTCATCCAGGAAGATCGTGCCGCCGTGGGCCAGCTCGAAGCGGCCGATGCGCCGCTCGAGTGCCCCCGTGAAGGCCCCCTTCATATGGCCAAACAGTTCGCTCTCCACCAGACCAGCCGAGATGGCGCTACAGTTCACGTTCACTAGGGCGCGACCATTGCGAGCGCTGCGGTTGTGGATCGCGCGCGCCACGAGTTCCTTCCCCGTCCCCGTTTCCCCGTAAATGAGCACGGTCGCATCCGTGGGAGCCACCTGATCGACGGCGCCGAGCGCCCTGAGCACTGCTGGACTATTGCCCACGATCTCCTCGAAGTTGTGCTCCGTGCGCAGTTCTTCACGGAGATAAACGTTTTCCTTCTCCAACCTGGCCTTTAGGCTGTCAATCTCCTGGTAGGACTGCATATTCTGAATCGCTAGTACGATCTGGTTCGCCACTTCCTGCAGGAACACGGCGTCCTCATCCGAATACCGATCCCTTTCCCGGCTTACCAAGCTGAGCGTGCCGATACACTTTCCCTGGAAAACCAAGGGGAAGGCGCACATCGACTGGATGCCCTCTGCGACGAGGCGGCGCTCATTGGCATACTGCCCTTCTTTTTCGAGATCGTGGCGCAAGAGAGGCTGCTGATGGTCGAACACCCAGCCGGCGCTGGTGTCGTTGCGCCTATCCTCCAACCCCGCTCGGAAGTAGTCCGAGGGCAGATCCCCTTCCACAGCGAGGAAGCGAAAAGTATCTCTCTCCGGTTGATAAATCGTAATGGCACACCGGTCGAAGGAGATGACACGATGCAAGGCTTCGGAAATAGAGTGCAGGAGGGTCTGTTCGGTCAGGTTGGTAATAATGGCATTGTTGACCTGCAGCAGGCTGCGGTTCCGCTCTTCACTTTTACGGAGCGCCGCTTCCGCCCGTTTTCGGTCCTCGATGTCGTGAAGCGTCCCATACCACTTGACGATTTTTCCGTTCTTGTCGCGCAGCGGCACTTGGTGGCCCAGGTACCAGCGATATTTCCCGTCCGTCCGCCGATAGCGTACTTCTACCTCCATAGGTTCTCCCGCCGCCAACGCCATCTGCCACTTGTTCACTGCCCTGTCGGCATCCTCGGGATGGGCTAGCTCTCTCCAGCCCCAGCCCAGCCATTGCTCCCTGGAGACGCCGGTGTAATCCAGCAAACTTTGACTTAGGAAATCCACGGAGCCATCAGGCAGAGCGCTCACCACGAAGGCCGGAATGGCTTCGATAATGGTGCGAAATTCCCTTTCGCTATTACGGAGCGCCTCTTCCACCTGTTTCCGCTGCGTGATGTTCTCGGAAAGCGCCATGATAAATCGCGGCACGCTTTCAGTACCCGGAACCAAAGAAACGTTATTGCTGACCCACCGCAGGGTGCCATCTTTGTGTCGATATTGTTTCTCGATCTGAAACTGTTGTCGCTTTCCCTCTAACAGCTCGCTGACCAACTCCCAGTTGGCGTCGCGATAATCCTCTTCGGTGATCTCCAGAAAAGTGAGCTTGCGGAGCTCCTCTTCCGTGTAGCCCAACATTTCCTCGTAAGCGCGATTCACCGCCAGGAAGCGTCCGTTGAGATCTGTAAGCGCCACCCCGACGGCCGAATTCTCATACACGGACCGCCACCGCTCCTCGCTCTTCCGCAGCGCCGCCTCCACCTGTTTCCGCTCTGTGATATCGATGAACGTTATGACCGCGCCTAGGGTCCTACTCTCCCGAACGACAGGGTGCGACCAATACTCTACGGGAAAGCTAGTGCCATCCTTTCTCCAATAAATCTCATCGTCCCGGTGGACGTCCTCGCCTTTTTGAAAACCGATATAAATCGGGCATTCTTCAATTGGATAGGGGGTGCCGTCTTTTCGGGTATGGTGCTCCAGCGCATGCATATTTTTCCCTAGTAATTCGGAGGGACAGTCGTATCCGAGTATGCGCGCCGCCGCGGGATTGGAAAAAAGACAAGTTCCTTCTGAATCGCAGCCACAGATCGCTTCCGAGGCGGAATCGAGGATTAGGCGGGTGCGCTCCTCACCGTCGCGAAACGCATCTTCCGCGCGCATTGGCATCGTGCTGCCTTCAGAATGCGTCATGGTGGACGTCGCAGGCCCACGGAAAGAACACGTAGATCACGAAGTTAATGCCGAGGATGCGAAACGCGGGAAATGCGTTGAGCGACATCTTTGCCTACCCAAGACGGGTGCGGACCCTGCAACAAAGATTATACTATCGCATAGAAGGCGCTAAAAAAATCCTGTGGAGTTCCTTAGGAGTTTGTTAGGACCATCATTCTGGAGGCAGGACCCGAAATCGCGGCGTCGGCGTTCTCGCTTTGGAAAACTGCCCTCCCTGCCCGCCACGCGCGCCCCGCGTCCAGTGCTTTTGCTTGCGCAGCTCCGTTATATGCGCCACGTGATGCCGGCCATGCCACGCATACAAGAGCAGTGTCCAGTCCAGCGTCTGCAGGAGGCTTGAGCGCAACTTGGGCAACCAGAGGCGCAAAAATCAGTAAGGAGAAAAGCCGCCCAGCGTATTGAGGGATTGGAGATTAAGTTAGCTCCCCGAAGTGAACGATTTGCGAACATTGAAATTTGACCTCTCTATTCGGTTTCGTAAGCCAAGAACTCGCCTGAAGCCCACTTGTCAGGTAAGCGCGTTAATCAGGAGTTGAACGGCTAAAGGCTACTGATAAACTGCTTTCCCGACATGACCGCGTCTACAGCAGCAAGTAAATGGCTCCCGGCTCTCGCTTTCACCACGTAAGCAAACTACAATTTCACGTTTCCGACTCGAAGTGCAATCCCACTATGGGGAAGCTGTGTCAAAAATGGCGATGCTGCTGTCGCAGGCTAACCCTAGAACTGAGTCTTACTTCTCACTGAGAATAAACGGCTGAGTGTTCCGCACAGATGCTCTGCAAAACGTGCTCGTCGTCCTCGCCGTGAAAGCTACTCAAAGCGTACCCACAGAGGATGTCCAGCCCCAAGGCTTTGCCGACCTGGTCGAAGAGTTGTTCTACGCGAATCGCGACGTCCGCATTACCTTCCGCCCACAATGTAGGTGAACATTCCCCACAAACCACGACGCCACAATGCTCTTGCCTCGCCGCTTTGGCTGCTGCCTCGATGAGGCCACCTGCAACCTCGAAAAATCGAGTCGTGTCAGGCATACCATTCACCATGAATGTGGAAAGCGTTTCGGCAACATCCAATTGAATGTATATCCCCTGTCGGGTGGCGGCATCAACGTCCAAACCCAGTGCCTTCAATTTCGAAACCAGACCACTCCGGTGCGACTCGGTAATAACAGTAATCGCGGCACGGCCGGACTGGAGGGCAATGGCGATGAAGTGAGCAAAGGAGTCTAGAAAAACTACGTCATCACAATAGAATTGAAGCTCATGGCGGCGAGGAGCTTTCTCTCCTGCGGTGTCGGTGAACTCGTAGCCTTTTAACCTGCGGCTGATAAATTGCTTTCCCTGAATCAAGAAGGCTTGTAATTCCTAGAACATCGTGTTGGCGTTGTTCGAGGACGCTGGTACGGGCTGCAGCACGTCCCAGTGCTCGACAACTTTGCCGGTCTCGTCGAAGCGGAAGATGTCAACACCCGCGGTTTCCTTGCCTCCCCAGTCCAAGTAGCGCACGTGTACAAAAGCCAGATCGCCGTCGATGGCGACTCGTTTGACCTCGCAGGGTATGCGCCCGGCCTGCTTGATGTAGCCCACGATGGCATCGAGCCCATTCGGGAAAAGCGGGTTGTGTTGGAGATATGGCCCGCTCACGAGACCCGGATACAGGTCGGCTTGGCCTAGGTTGAAGACCTTCTCGTAGATAATGTTGAGCGCGTGTTGGATGCGATCTCTTGTCATGACCTCTCCTCTATTCGGAAAATGGTGCATTCGCGACGACATCGGCAAAGTTGGGGGATGTGTACCCCTCGACATATCGAACGCCGAAATCCCGAGCGATGTTGTCAAAGGTGGACTCCGGCTTCCGACGAGCGATGTTGCAAAGGCACTCTTTAAATCGGTCTTTAAGTGCCAGGCGCGGAAATTCGGCTAGGATCGCGCCTTGTTTATCATGCGGAATTCGATCAAGGCCTGCCCCCAGAACATCCGCCGTTATTCCCGAA
>Ga0210394_10007856_pt1 | contig 11122 bp, 11 predicted proteins | sample IncBWC12MmetaG_FD_160121 | JGI IMG/M metagenome (GOLD analysis project Ga0210394, IMG submission 160121) | Forest soil microbial communities from Barre Woods Harvard Forest LTER site, Petersham, Massachusetts, United States - Inc-BW-C-12-M | ecosystem: Environmental > Terrestrial > Soil >... | reverse complement strand
TGGCCCCACGGCTGATCGACGCGGGTGCGCAGGACAAAGGTCGGCATGATTGTCTGCAAGGCGTTGAAAAACGCCGCATTGCCGAGGCACTCATTGGTGACGTTGTTGACTATGACGCCCGCGACGCCCCCTGTCGTTACCGAGACCGGCACGGCGCAGGCGGCCCCGGTCGGGATCATTTCGCCGTCAAAATCGTACGTGCCGAACGGACCGCCGGCCGCAACGTCCGGGTTCTCGGCCGCGATCGCGACCACCCAGCCGTTGCCCAGCGGATAGGTGTAGCGCACCTGCGGCAGGCGCGCGATGCCTTGGCCGCCGGTCTCGCCGCCGAAATCGAGTATTTCCGGAGTGGAATCATTGTCGCTGAAGGTACTGGTCGTCTGGCCAATCAGCAGGCCGCCCAAGGTGGCGTAGCCCTCACGGATGCGCGGGATGTAGCCGGTGGTGACGCCTCCCTGGTTGCCGAGGATCGCGCCGTTGTTCGTCGCCGCGAAATCCATCGAGACAAAAGCCTTGATCTCGCCATAGGCGCTCGGCTGGCGGGCATCGAGGTAGATCTGCGACTGCCGGGCCGAAAAACTCCATTGCGAGCTGCGCGAATATGCGACACCGGCGGAGGTGGTGACATTTGGCGCGCCGGTAGCCGCCGCGACGGCCGGAGACGTCGGCGTCTTCAGCGGGATTGACGCCAGATTGCCGGTGCCGCCCTGCCCATCGGTGCTGTTGTTTTGCCCGGCGGTGCCGTTGAGCGAGCCGAGCGGCGCTGAGCCCTTGAGGTACCACAGCACCGACCCGACGGCCTGGCCGCCGACACGCAGCGACGTATCGGTGCCGGGGATCAGGAACGAGCGCGGGAAGCTGCCGACGCCCATCGGGGCTGCGGGCCCCGTTCCCAGCCCGGCCTGCGACAGCTGGTCGAGGCGTTGCTGGAGGAGCTCCTGGTTGGCGCGCAAATCCGCCAACTCGTCGGCCTTGGCCGACGGCGCGCCCGCCAGCAACGCCACTACGGAGATTACGCCTCCCGAAACCGCCGTTATGGCGGCGTTCCGCTTCCAGAACATGACACCCCCTAACCGTTCATTTGTCGCACGCTTGGGCGGATGAGGACCGCCTCTTGAACTACCCATCAACCGCAAATTGGACGGCGGATCAAGGCTCCTGCCGATTTTGCATCGCCTATTCAGTTGCCTGTGGCTTTTTCGCCATGGTTTTGCCGGTTCGCCATAGCTCTTCGGCGAAATTGCCCGCAGGGCTTGCGGGGGCTCTGCGTTTCTCCTCCTATGGCGGGGGAGGCTCGTTCGCTTGTTCCAGCACGAAATCACGAATGAGCTCGCTGGCCTGGCGCGAGGCATCGCTCGCCGGATCGCGCATGATGAAGGTGTGCGGCTGGCCGGCGAATTTGTGGAGCGCCAGGCGTCCGCCGCCGGCGCGGTAGGCGGAAGCGAAGCGGTCGGCCATGTCGGGGGTGACGTTGTCGTCCTCGGTGCCTTGCACAACGATCGCCCGCGGCAACGGGACGCCCGCGCCGCGTTCAAGGATCAGTTGCGGGTTGCCCTCCGCCATCGCCGCTTCCGAAGGCCAGTAAAGATCGTGCGCTTCAACCAGACGGGTGTTGCCCCTCTCGCGCACCATGCGGTAGCGGGCGAGCGGGTCCGAAATCGGCCAGCACAGCACGATATAGGGCAGAAGGGCATCCTCCGCCGGCGCCTCGGCGAAGGGCAGCGCGGCATAGTGCGGCGCCTCGGGCCGCAAGACGCTCAGCAGCAGCTGATGGCCGCCGCTCGACGTGCCGAGGCCGCCGACCAGTTCACGCCGACTGCCGAATTCGGGGGCCCGCGTCTTGAGCCAGCGGGTCGCCAGATTGACATCGGCGATCGAGGCGGGATAGCGCCACAGAGGCGGCATTCGGAAATCGATCGCCACGACGACGATGCCGCTTTTCGCCAGCGCCTCGTCAAGCGGCGCGTTGTTGAGCCGGTCGCCCGACGCCCAGGCACCGCCATGCACATCGACGAGCGCCGGAAACGGCCCAATGGAGTTCCCCCGCCCGATCGGCCGGTAAAGCCGCGCCAAGAGCGGCGCGCCATCCTGCTCCTGGTAGGCAAGGTCGCGCACCTCGATCTCGAAGCGCGCGGGAACCGCAACCGCGTTGGCCATCTTCCCTCCTCCTCCCTCGGCTGGCGATGACATGATAATCGCCGTGAGCGCCGGGTTTGCGCTGCAGTTAATCCTTCACCAAGATTTGCCGCGCAAGATCATGCCCGATGTTACAGCTTGTCAGCGACCGTCAACCCGCCATGGGTGACCCGGCACCGCAACCCGCCGACGAGTTCGGCGTGTGGACCGGTTATCACATCCCGCAGGATCGTACCGGCTGGCACCCGCTGGTGCGCCGGCTCTACGATTATTGGCGATTGGTCGCCCCGCCCGGTCGACTGCCCGGCCGCCACGATGTCGTACCCGAGGACATCGCGCCGTTGTGGTCGCGGGCGTGGATGCTCGATGTGTTTCGCGACCCGTTGCGCTACCGCTATCGCCTGTGCGGGACCGAGATGGTGCGCTCGTACGGCCATGAAGTTACCGGCGAATGGCTCGACGAGGTGCATCCGGCGTTGATCGCCAATCCGCAATCGCGCGAGCGGTTTCATTTCATGGCCGAGACCGGCCGCGCGACCTGGCGCCGCGGGGTTCCGTTGTGGACGGGCGACCCCATGCACCAGTCGATCGAGACCCTCATCGTGCCGCTGGCCGACGACGGACGCACCGTCGACAAATTGCTGGCGGTGTCGGTGCTGTTCGATAGCACGGGCAGGCCGATCTGATCGGGCTTGTGCCGCCCGCCGGACGGCTACCAGTGCAATGCCGGGAGCTGAAATTCCACGGCGCCATTCTTGCGCACGGTCCCCAAGAGCCGCGCTCCGCACGGTAAAGGAGGCAGGCAGCTTCCGGTCTCGCTCTGTCCGAGCGCCGCGACCGGCGGCGGGACGATCGCAGGCTTCCCGGAATCGGCGGCTGGCGGCAAGCCCGGCGACAAATCGAGATCGACCGCAGCCTGCCCGGCGAAAGCCGGCGCGAGCGTCACCCGGGCGAGCGCGAACGCTGCCGGGACGAGGGTCCGTTTGATGAGTCGCCACATCCGCCGCATGACGCGATAATAGCGCTTGAAAGGTGTGGCGCGATCGATTTCGAGGTGATCGAGAAGACGAAAGTCGGGGTGCTGAGTTGAAGAGCTCAGCCGCGCTCTTCGAGCAGGCGGACGCGCTCGCCGGTTCGCTGATGCTGCGCGACCATGGCACGAAGCTGGTGCAGCATGTCGTCCAGCTTTGTATTCAGCCGCTCGAACTCCCGGTCGTGGCGCAGAACAATCGCGGTGAGGACGGTCATGTCCTCGCGCAAGCTTCCAACATCGCTGGTCAACCGCTGCAGCGCCCGCCCGACATAGGCCGAATCCACGACGGGTTCGGTTCGATCATCGCTCAATACGGGCTCTCCTGCTGTCCCGATACATAGCGCACCGGACAGCGAAATTCCAATTGTATGGCATCCGCGTGCCGACGAACTGCATCGAGCAGCTGATCGGCCTCGACGCCGCGACGGACTTAGAACTGGTCGAGCGGAGGAAGGTCGGCGTGTTAAGCTGAATGCTGATGAATAGGGGAAGCCATGACTCTCGCGACCGCCGAGCCGTTCAAGGCGCCCACCGTCGCCTCGCTGTCGGTGCGCGTCGTTGTCGATTCGTTCTTCGACCAGTTTATGCCGAGGGCGACCCACCCCCAGGTCGCAATCGAGCATGTCAGCCGCATTCGCGGGCGCGAGACGACGACCCTCGCCGGCGAATGGGGCCTCTCGTTGCACCTCGAATCGAAGAGCGCGGGGGGTTCGAAGGGCGCGGGGGCGGGCGGCCAGTATCTCCTCGATTTCGGCTATACCCCGGAGATCCTCCTGCGCAACTTCGACCTGCTCGGCATCCTGCCCGAGCGGCTCGACGGCTTGATCCTCAGCCACGCACATCGCGACCATTACGGCGGGATGGTCGGGTTTGTCGAACATCACCGCAGCCGGATGCGCGACGACCTGAAGCTGTTCGCCGGCGGCGAATCAGTGTTCCGCGAGAAATGGCTGGGGACCCGCGACGAGGAGCCGCGCTCGTGGGGCGCGCTCGACGCGGCGGCGCTGAAAGCGGCGCGGGTCGAGACGGTGTGCTGCGAGGCCGCGCACGCGCTCGATGGCGCGTTTACCTCGGGCCCAATCGCCCGCCAATCCTTCGAGCTTGTATTGCCCAACACGCTGGTCGAGCCGACCGCCGCCGATCACTACAATGCCGAGGAGCGGCGTGGCCGGCTGGTCCCCGACCGCCACCCCGACGAGCATGCCACCTGCTATGTCGTAGAGGGGAAGGGGCTCGTGGTGATTTCCTCCTGCGGCCATTGCGGCCTCATCAACACGATCCGGACCGCGATGGCGGTGGCGAATGTCGCCAAACTGCACGCCGTCATCGGTGGCTTCCACCTCGGTGCCGCGTCCCCTGATTATGTCGAGCACACGATCGCCGAGCTGAAGGAATTGGGTCCCGATGTCGTGCTGCCGATGCATTGCAGCGGCCGCGCCTTCCTCGCCGGGATGGCGCGCGAGATGCCTGAGCGTCTGGTGCTGTCGAACACCGGCAGCCGGTTCACCTTTGGCGTCTGAACCCACCGGGAGCCGACCGGCTTCCCCTTCGCCTCGCCGGGGCGGCCGGCTTCGTGTAGGATGACCGGGCCGGCCGCGCGGCGGAGCCGAGCCGAAGGGGAAAGCGAATGGGCCTGATGGCCGGGAAACAAGGGCTCGTCATGGGGGTCGCCAATGATCGTTCGCTCGCCTGGGGCATCGCCAAGGCGCTGCACGGCCAGGGCGCCCGGCTGGCTTTCACCTATCAGGGCGAGGCGCTTGGGAAGCGCGTGCAGCCACTCGCCGAGAGCCTCGACAGCGATTTTGTCATCGAGGCCGACGTCACCGCCGAAAGAAGCCTCGATCTGGTGTTCGCCAGCCTCGCGGAGCGCTGGGGGCGGCTCGATTTTGTCGTTCATGCGATCGCCTTTTCCGACCCCAAAGAGCTCAGAGGCAGATATCTCGACACGACCCGGGCGAATTTCCTGCGGACGCTAGAAATCTCATGCTTCTCGTTCGCCGATGTATGCCGGCGCGCGGCGCCGTTGATGATCTCGGGCGGCAGCCTGTTGACCTTGACCTATGCCGGGGCCGAGCGGGTCATCCCGCACTACAACGTCATGGGGGTGGCCAAGGCGGCGCTCGAAGCCAGCGTGCGCTATCTCGCCGTCGATCTCGGCGGCGACAACATCCGGGTCAACGCGATCTCGGCCGGCCCGATCAACACCGTCGCGGCCCGCGGCATTGGCGATTTCCACTACATCCTCAAGTGGAACCAGCTCAACGCACCGCTGCAGCGCAACGTCACGATCGAGGATGTCGGCGGCGCCGGGGTTTATCTGTTGAGCGAGCTGTCGGCCGGGGTCACCGGCGAAGTGCATCACGTCGATTGCGGCTACCACGTCGTCGGGATGAAACGGGCGGACGCCCCCGACATTTCGGTCGTCTAGGCCGGTAATCATGTAGACGGGGCAATCATGGCCGGCAACAATTTAGGCACGCTGTTCCGCTTCACCACCTGGGGCGAAAGCCACGGGCCGGCGATCGGCGTCGTCGTCGACGGCGTGCCGCCGAAGATCCCATTGGCCGAAGCGGACATCCAGCATTGGCTCGACCGCCGCCGGCCGGGCCAGTCGCGCTATACGACGCAGCGCCAGGAGCCCGACCAGGTCAAGATCCTCTCCGGCACCTTCGAGGGCCTGACCACCGGCACGCCGATCCACTTGATGATCGACAATGTCGACCAGCGCTCGCGGGATTACCGCAACATCGTCGACCGGTTCCGCCCCGGCCATGCCGACTACACCTACTGGAAGAAATACGGCATCCGCGACTACCGTGGCGGCGGCCGCGCCTCGGCGCGCGAGACTGCCTCCCGGGTCGCCGCCGGCGCGGTGGCGCGCAAGATCCTGGCTAGTGCGCCGGGGCCGGGCATCGTGATCCGCGGCGCGCTCGTCCAGATCGGTCCGCACGCGATCGACCGCGCGGCCTGGGATTGGCAGGCGACCGAGGACAACCCGTTTTGGTGTCCGGACAAGGGCATGGCGGCGCGCTGGGCCGACTATCTCGACGGCGTGCGTAAGGCCGGCTCCTCGGCCGGCGCGGTCATCGAAGTCATAGCGAGCGGGGTCCCGGCCGGGCTCGGCGAGCCGGTCTACGACAAGCTCGACGGCGACCTCGCCCGCGCGATGATGACGATCAACGCGGTGAAGGGGGTCGAGATCGGCGCCGGCTTCGGCTCGGTGGTCCTGGGCGGCGAAGAAAACGGCGACGAGATGCGGATGCAGGATGGCAAGGTCATCTTTCTGTCGAATAATGCCGGCGGCATCCTCGGCGGCATCTCGACGGGCCAAGACATCGTTGTCCGTTTTGCGGTGAAGCCGACCAGCTCGATCTTGAAGCCGATGCGCACAGTCGATTCCGAGGGCAACGAGGTCGAGATCGAAACCCACGGCCGCCATGACCCCTGCGTCGGCATCCGCGCGGTGCCGGTCGGCGAAGCGATGATGGCCACCGTCCTTGCCGACCACCTCTTGCGCTACCGCGCGATCGGCGGGGAGGTTTAGAGGTCAGCCCCCACCCTCCCACGCCTTCGGCGCGGGCCCCTCCCTCCCCCCGCAAGCGAGGGAGGGTTGTCAACACCGCACGATAAGCTCCCTCCCCTGCTTGCGGGGGAGGGTTGGGGTGGGGGCTTTCTTTTGCCTATTTCATCGGCGAGAACGCTGCCGGGACGACCAGCATGTTGACCTGCTTCAGAATCGTGCCGGGCTGCCCGCCGCGGGGCGGCCAGATGCCTTCCTTCCTGGCTTTTTCGCGGATGTCGAAGCGCGCCTGGGCGTCCTTGTAGGCCCAGATGTGGCACCAGATGTTGAGGTCGCCCAATTCGGAATGGCCGGCGAAGGCCAGGGGCGACAGCTTGACCCGCTCGCCGATCGCCCCGGACCAGCGCTCGATCTGGCTGGGGATCGCGCCGGGCTTCAGCGTGTAAAGGCGGATCTCGTAGATCCCGCCGAGCTGGCGCGGTTCGAGCTTGGGCGAGAACGGCGCCGGGATGAAGATCTGGCTCGTCTGGTCGACGACGAATTCGCGGACGTTGGGCGGCCAGCCCTGGAGCTTGGTCGCTTCGGCGCGCAGCCGGGTGCGTTCGTCCATCGTCTCGTAGGGCCAGACATGGATCACCTGGTTCAACGGCCCGACCTCGGTGTGCCAGAAGGCGGCGAGCGGCGATACCTTCGCCCGCGTGGCCAAGGCCGCGCCAAAGCGCTCCTCGAATTGGGCGGTGGTGCCGGGCTGCAGCGTGTAGGTGCGCATTTCGACGATCATCGGGTTTCTCCGCTGGGGGTGTGACGACGGGGACGCTAGACCCGCGAACGCGCGGCGACAAGGTTTGAGGATGGCCGGCCTTACGCGGCGAGGGCGCGGGCGAAGCGGACGATGCGTTCGCCGGCGTCCCTGAGGCGGGCGTAGGGGGCGCTGAGCGCAATCCGCAGGTGACCGGCCGCGCTCGGCCCGAAGCCGTCGCACGGCAAGACGGCGACCCGTTCGGTTGCTAGCAGCCGGCGAGCAAAATCGCCGGCCACAAGCCCGCTGCCGCGGATGTCGAGGAGCACGAACATGCCGCCTTCGGGTGGCACCGCGCGGCAGCCGGGCGCTTCGCGCAGCAACGCGGCGAGGAGGCACGCCCGCGCGCGGTATTCCTCGCGCAGGGCATCAACTTCCGGGAGGTCCTGCTGCAGCGCGACGAGGGCGCCGTCCTGGATGAAGGCGGGGCTGCCATAGGTCATGCACAGCACCAGATTGAACAAATGCGAGCTGAGCGCGGCCGGCCCGACCACCCAGCCAAAGCGGAAAGCCGGGATCGCGTGCGATTTGGAGAGGCTTGAGACGACCACGGTGCGATCGGCCATCCCGGGGAGCGACCAGGCGCTCGTATGGGGCCGGGCAAAGGCGAGGTCTTCGTAGACTTCGTCAGACAAGAGCCATAGATCGTGACGGCGGCACAGCGCCGCGATGCCGGCGATCTCGGCTTCTGTGAAGACCGCGCCCGTTGGGTTGTGCGGGGTGTTGATCCAGATGACCCGGCTCCGCGGCGTCACCGCGGCGGCGAGCGCGTCGAGGTCGGGGTGAAACCCGGTTTCGGGCCGCAGCGGCACGGTCACCATGCGGGCGCCGCACGCGCCGATGACGCCCTCATAAGTGGCGTAGATCGGCTCGGGGACGATCACCTCGTCGCCCGGACCGGCGAGGCATTGCAGCGCGCAATAGAGGCCGCCCTGGGCGCCGGGTACGACGACGACATTGTCGGCGCCGCAAGCCTCACCGGTGCGCCGCGCGACGCGCGCCGCGATAGCCTGGCGCACCGCCGGATAGCCGATTGTCGGGGAATAATGGGTGCGGTGCGCGCGCAAAGCCGTGACAGTCGCCTCGATCACCGCGTCGGGCGGGTCCTGGTCGGGATCGCCCACGGTCAGAAAGATGATGTCCTCGCCAGCCTCGCGGCGCCGCACGGCTTCGGCATGGATGTCCCAGGCGCCGCGGTCCATTCCGGCGATCCGCTCAGCCAGGGGCGAATAGCGCATGCTCGATCTCCGCGCTCAGTATCCGATCGCCGACCCGGCCGGCCGGCGCGGGTCGTTGACCCCGAGGAGGCGCCCGCCCGAACCACCATCCGGGCCGATCCTGATCAGTTCGACCGCGCCCCAGGGCGATTGCTCGGCGAGGCGATAGCCGCGCTCGGCGAGCGCCGCCAGGGTGGCCGTGGCAAAGCCGTCGCGCTCGTAATAGAGCGTATCGGGCAGAAATTGGTGATGAAAGCGCGGCGCCGCCACGGCATCCTTGGGGGTCATCGCAAAATCGACGATGTTGGTAATCGTCTCGAGGACCGCGGTGGTGATTCGGGGCCCCCCGGGGCTGCCGAGGACGAGAACGGGCCTCCCGTCCTTTTCGACGATGGCCGGGCTCATCGATGAGAGCGGCCGCTTGCCCGGCATAATCGCGTTCGCCGTGCCTTGCACCAGACCGAACTGATTGCGGGTGCCCGGCTGTACGGTGAAATCGTCCATTTCATTGTTGAGCAGAATGCCGGTGCCCGGCGCCACCACCGCGGAACCAAAAAATCCATTGAGGGTGTAGGTGACCGAGACGGCATTGCCCTCGCCGTCGACGACCGAGTAATGCGTCGTCTCCGGCTTCTCGTGCGGCGGCACGCCCTCAGCCAGCGCCGACGACGGCGTCGCAATCTGCGGATCGATCGCGGCGCGAACGGCGGCGGCATGCGAAGGCGCGAGGAGTTCCGAGCTGCGATCGGCGACAAACACCGGATCGCCGAGCGCGCTGTTGCGATCGACATACGCATGGCGCATCGCCTCGGCCATCAGATGGATCGCCTGCGCCGAACCGAAGCCGGAAGCGGCGAGATCCCAGCCCGACAGCACGTTCAACATCTCGCAGAGGATGGTCCCGCCGGAACTCGGCAACGGCGCGGATAGCACCCGATAACCGCGATAGGCGCAGGCCACCGGAGCCGCTTCGGTGACGGTGTAATCGGCGAAATCCGAGGCGGTCAGCACGCCCTCATGCGCGCTCGCCGCGGCCGCGATCCCGGCGGCGATCGGACCGCGGTAGAACCCATCGGGTCCGCTCTCGGCGATCAGCGCCAGAGTCTGCGCAAGATCGGGCTGCGCCAGCCGGTCGCCGGCGCGATGGGGGCTGCCGTCGGGCCGCAGAAAAACTCGCGCGGCTTCGGGATCCTTGGCGAGCTGCCCGGCCTTTGCCGCGATGATCGCCGCGTCGGCCTCGCCGAGCGCAAAGCCCTCGCGGGCGAGCGCGATCGCCGGCGACATCACCGCGGCGCGGCCGAGGCGGCCGTATTCGGCGAGGGCGCGCTCAAGGCCCATCACCGTCCCCGGCACCCCGGCGGCGCGGTAGCCGTAGAGGCTCGCCTCGCGCTCGACCGCGCCGGACGGGTCGAGGAACATGCCGGGACTGGCGGCGGCTGGTGCGGTCTCGCGGAAATTAATGACGCTATCGCGGCCATCGGCGCGATGGATCAGCATGAACCCGCCGCCGCCGATATTGCCGCAACACGGGTCGACGACGGCCAGCGCATAACCGACCGCGACCGCCGCATCGACCGCGTTGCCGCCGGCGGCGAGAATGCCAAGCCCGACGGCGCTCGCCTCGTGCTGGGCAGTGACGACCATGCCGTGCGCGCCCTGGGCCTGGGACGCGGGCGCCGCGTGGCCCGGGGCTGCCGCGAATAGGGCACAGGCGATCAGGAAGGCGTGTCGGGTCACGGCGCGGCGCGGCCGGCTCGGTAGGCCAAGCTCACCGTTCCGGGGCGGGCGCCTCGCGCGGCGGCAGATTTTTCCGCTCCAGGCAGTCCTTTTCCTTGGCTGCGCGCTTGGCATTGGAATCGGCGGTGAAATCGGGGAACGCGGCCTGCGCCTCTTGCGCGCACTTATCCATTGTCTTCCAGTTTTTCATCACCACGATGCCCTGCTGGCTCGCCCCGGCCGTGGCGGAGGTGATCGCGAGAATGAGAAGGGGTAGGGCGAGGTGGTTCATGCCGATCCTATCGCGACGGACCAAAAAGATCGGGAGCGAGAATACACCGGGATTGGCTCAGGGTGGGTTGCGCTCTCCAAAAATCTGAGGCTCCATAACACACCCCATTGGGAGGATGCTGGCGATGCTGAAGATTTGGGGGCGCGCAAGCTCGTCGAACGTGCAGAAGGTGCTGTGGTGCTGCGCCGAATTGAACATCCCGTTTGACCGGGTCGATCACGGCGGGCCGTTCGGCGGCAATCGCGATCCCGATTATCTGAAGCTCAACCCGAACGGCCTCGTCCCCACGGTCATCGACGGCGATCTGGTGATGTGGGAATCGAACACGATCTGCCGTTACCTGGCCGCGACCCGCAACGGCGAGCGGATCTATCCGCGGGATCCCGCCGCCCGCACCCATGTCGAGCGC
>Ga0210394_10007853_pt1 | contig 11125 bp, 7 predicted proteins | sample IncBWC12MmetaG_FD_160121 | JGI IMG/M metagenome (GOLD analysis project Ga0210394, IMG submission 160121) | Forest soil microbial communities from Barre Woods Harvard Forest LTER site, Petersham, Massachusetts, United States - Inc-BW-C-12-M | ecosystem: Environmental > Terrestrial > Soil >... | reverse complement strand
ACACGACGTGGAAGTAGGGAACGGGCAAAAGCTCCGCCTCCCGTTCGGCGAGCCACTTGGCGCGGGCCGTGGCCTGGCACTTGGGGCAACTGCGATTACGACACGAGTTGAATACTTTGACGCGATGTCCGCACCGGTCGCACTCATAGAGATGACCGCCCAGGACCGCGGTCCGGCAGTCGCGAATGTCTCGGAGCGCTTTCCTCTGCTGGCGCGACAGCACGGAGTTCCAGCGAGCCAGGAAATCGTGTTGATGGGTGCGGAAGACATCGGCCAGTTCCAGCCGATGCGGTTTCATCCCTTCGGTGGAAGAAGTCGGAGCGACTCCAGCGATTCCAAGGGACTGGCGGTCCCGCGCACATTCACGTCGGCGACTTGCAGATAGCGCGCCGTCGTTTCGAGGTTGGCATGTCCGAGCAGGATCTGAATGGTGCGGAGATTCACGCCGGCTTCCAGCAGGTGAGTGGCAAAGGCGTGCCACAGCAAGTGCGGATGAACGGACTTGGCAATGCCAGCCGTTCGCGCCGCTTTCCGGCAAGCCGTGAAGATCGTTTTCACCGAGACGGGCTGGTGGGGATCGGCGCCGGGAAAGAGCCAGTCGGAAGGCCGCCGGCTTCGCCAATAACAGCGCAGCAGTTCGCGCAGCTTCGGCGGCAACAGCGCCTGCCGGTCTTTCCGCCCTTTGCCGGAACGAACCCACAGCACGTTGCGGCCACTGTCGATGTCGGCGACTTTGAGGCGTGCAACTTCACTGACTCTGAGGCCCGATCCATAGAGGATCGCCAGCATCGCGCGATGGCGCAGATCGGGCGGCGCTTCCAACAGAGTTTTGACTTCGTCGCGGCTCAAAATCAGCGGCAGCTTCCGTTCGCGCCGGGGAAACGGGATGCGTTCGATGGCGACCTTCCGGTGCAGGGTATGGGTGTAGAAGAAGCGCAGGGCGCAGACCATCAACACGTAGGTGGACGTCGATACCTTCTTTTCCTTGGTCAGGAACAACTGGTAGCGGCGAATGTGCTCGGCACCGAGTTGATCGGGTGGTTTGCCGAAGTGCTTGGCAAACTCCCGGATGGCGTACAGGTACAGCCGGATCGTGGTTGGAGAATAATGGCGGAGCTGGAGATCCTCCAGCATCCGTTGTCGAAGTAGGGTCACAACAAAACTCCTTTCGTTGTGACCACATCACAAATCAGTGCTCGTCGGAACCCTCAGCCCCTTGGAACGCCCTCGACGTCGGGCTTCACCTGCCGAAGGCTTTGTTCAATGCCACATATCTGGCAGATGTTTATTGGTATCGCCATCGACGCACAAGCCACGCCTTGGGTTAGCGACTGAAAACCCAATAAACTTCCGAGTATGTCGCAATCCGACCCGAACTCTCAGCGGCCAGATTACACTCAGGTCGCTACGACAAGGCCCCCCGCGGCCCGAATGACCTCTCCGGTGATCCAGGCTGACTCGTCCGATGCCAGGAACACCGCCAGCGGCGCGATATCCTTCACCCGACCCAGTCGGCCGAGCGGCGTCTTGCTCGCCAGCACAGCACCAGCGCCTCCCTCAAAGGTCCCCGCAGCGATGTTGCCTTCGGTCTCGGTATGACCGGGCGCGACGGCGTTGACTCGGATTTTGAGCGGCGCCAGTTCGAGCGCTAACCCCTTGGTCAATGTTTCGATGGCCGCCTTCGTGGACGCGTAGAGCAGGGCTCCAACTACTGGATGGGAGCCAACGATGGAGCTGAGATTGATGATGCTCCCGCCCTTGTCGCCGAAGCGCTTAATCGCTTCTTGCACCATGAGAATCCCCCCGAGCACATTGATGTTGTAGTGCTTGTGGAAGCTCTCCTCGGTAATGTCCGCGAAGGCGCCGAAGCGGAAGACCCCGGCGTTGTTGACCAGAACGTCGAGCCTTCCGAAGGCGGTGTCGACTTCTTTGAACAACCGCGCAACCTCCGCGGCCTTGGACACGTCGGCCCCGATCGCAATCGCTTCACCCCCACCGTCGACGATCGCCTGAGCCACCCGCTCCGCGCCTGTCTTGTCGGAGGAGTAGTTCACCACCACGCGCGCACCCGCAGCCGCAAGCGCCTCCGCAATCCCGCTGCCGATGCCCTTGGAGGCGCCCGTCACAATTGCTACCTTGTCAGTAAGACTGCTCATGTACACCATTTTCTGCCCATCGAAACGAAAAGTGTGTTGCCTGACTCGTACAACGAGCAGAGGAGAAACATAACCATGGAAACGCTTCGCGATAACTACTTCAACGCCTACCGCTGTCTGAACTTGACGCGGGATGCGAGAGGCGTTCTGGTTGCCCGCTTTCATACCGGCGGCGGCCCGTTCACCTTCACGGCGCAGGATCATACCGAGCTCGTTGACGCCTTCTACCGGATCGCGCAGGACCGCGCGAACAAGATCGTGATCCTGACCGGAACCGGCGGAGAGTTCATTCCCAGTATCGATTTCTCGTCTTTCGGCAACGTGGCCGATCCCGATGTTTGGAGCCAGGTTCACGATGAAGGTGTTCAGATCGTCGAGAATCTTGCGAACATACGCGTGCCGGTGATTGCGGCGATTGAGGGACGTGCCCATGTACACTCCGAATACGCCCTGCTCGCCAGCGCGATTGTGGCCTCTGAAAGTGCCACGTTCCACGATTTGCCGCACTTCGCCGGGGGTATTGTGCCAGGGGATGGAATCTTTACGACGTGGAGCTATCGCGCCGGGGCAGGTCGAGCCGAAGCGTTTCTGCTGAACCCGCAGCCGCTTACCGCGGCGATCGCGCACCAATGGGGAGTGGTCGCCGAAGTAGTGCCTAACGGCAAGGCGCTTACTCGCGCACAGGAATTGGCCGAGCAGTATTTGAAGGTGCCCGAGGTGACCCGGCGCAACACCCGCATCCACTTCATGCAGCCGTTGAAGGAACGCATCGTGAGGGAAGTCGGCTACGGACTCTCACTCGAAGGAGCGTCCGCCGCTGATCTCGTGAAGTCAATGAAGGCGAGCAGCTAACGATAGGAGAATCGGTTATTTATGAGTGAAATCGAACGGTACGATGTCCTGGTCTTCGATAGCGGCGCAGGAGGGAAAATCACTGCCTGGGTCAACGCGAAGGAAGGGCTGCGGACAGCGGTCGCGGAACGCGGCCTCGTCGGTGGATCATGCCCGAATATCGCCTGCCTGCCGACGAAAAACGTGGCCCACAGCGCGAAGGTGGCCGACTTCGTCCGTCATGACCGCGACTTCGGCAGCGGTACTGCGCCAGCGTCGATTGAGATGACCGAGGTGCGGGCTCGCAAGCGGCGGATGGTGGAAGGGCTCGTCGGCATGCACCTGGACAAGTACAAGGAAAGCGGCGCCGAATTGGTCTTTGGCGAAGGCAGTTTCGTCGGACTGGGCACCATTGAAGTGCGGCTGAGGAACGGCGGCGTGCGCACTCTGAAGGGGGATCGCCTTCCCGGTACTTCGATTCAATGCTGGCCATCGTGCGATCGACGCAGAGCGCTTCGTGAACGCGAAGGCGGAGGCGTACTGGGGTCTCCGCGAATGGATGGAACAGGGCCAGGTTTGCAGGCTCAACGATCTCGAAACCGAGGCTCAGCTTTCAGCGATCCTCTACCGGGCGACGCCATCGGGGAAAACGGAAATCGAAAGCAAGGAGGACGCGCGGAAACGCGGTCAGTCTTCGCCCGATCGCGCAGAGGCGCTGGTCATGGCGTTCTGTAGGATCGTGCCACGCGAACAGGCGATTGTTTTCAACGAGCGGGTCGTGATTTCGCAGTTTTGAAGCCGCCACCTGGGGGCAGCTCGCGCGTGATTCTGACGGCGCTGGCAGGCAGCGCCGCTAAGCGCGAGAGGGCTTAAGCTGGCGCTGAACGCGATCCTTTCTTCCGCCCGAAACCGTCCTGTCATCGTGCTGTAACATGAGGCGCGAAACACTAGTAGTATGAATGCTATAGAGACGCCACAACATCAAGCAGACGAAGCGGCGCAGCCGCCCGTCGGGGATGCCGTGCCTGCGCCTTACCCTGCCCTCGCGCCGTTGAATCTACTAGCGGCCCCGGCGCCGGAACCCGCCCCGGAGGTCGAAGTCCCGTCGCCGCGCCGCAACCGCAAGGCCTGGATCGCCGGCGCGCTGTTCATCGTGTTCCTGGCGGCCGTCGCGTACTGGAACCGTGCCGCGCTCCCGGCCCTGTTCGACCTTGTGCCACCCTACTCGTCGGCGATCGCCTTCGTCCTGCTGGGCATCATCGGGGCCTTCTACAAGGATAAATACCGGCACACCGCCGCGAAATGGTCCGCGGTCACCATCATGGTCGTCTTCGGTTTCATGATGGGCGTCAACACCTACAAAGACCGCGCGGCCAGGGCGCAGGAGAAGATCGACCGGGCGAAGGAAAAAGATGAAAACGCCAAGAGCAGCGACGGCATCATCAAGTCCGTCGAGAAGGTTTCCGGCGAACTGAAGGACTTCAAGGACAAGGTCAAGCCTGACGAAATCCGCGGCGAGATGGCGGGCCTGAAGTCGACGATGGACAAAGTCATCAACCCGCCCCGCGCCACGATGTTATTCACGCTGGTGCCCCACCCCGATCCCGCCGTCCTCGGAGACCCGATTATTCCCGTCCACGACATTACTCTCCCGCTGAACCCGGATGGCAGCGTTCATGTCCGGTTCACCTTCATTAATAATTCAAATGTGCTCGCAGAGACGCTGCAAGTCGTTCTCGAGATTTGCCGCGGCTGCAAATTCGCCAAGGAACCCGAGGGCTTTACCCGCATTCCTGATCGGGCGACACAGAACGGAACCATATCTATGGAGATGCGCCGGCGCGCGGGGCCGTCGCGGAGCTAGCCGCCGACGTCATCCCGCCGGCGAACACTGCCTCCTTCAATATCCGTCTCAGGTATCGCTGCAAGACCTGCGTTCTCGAAGCAAACGGAACCGAAGGAACGATCCACATCCAGAAAAACTAGCTTTGCAAAGGTACCCTTCTTACCACGTAGATTTTGCCACTTGACGCCTAAACGCGCACCATTAACGTGAACGGCCCGCGAGTTCCTTCCTGGATTGCTCCCCTGAACGCTAGACCGGTTTCATGATTAACGTAGACCGGTAGGGCGGGTCCCCTGACCCGCGCGCGACCCCCTGGTCGCGCTGCAAGCCCGGCCGGAGCGGACTGCGGACGAGGGCGTCCGCCCCACATTGGTCCACAAAAACTGTGAAACTGGTCTAGGCGAACCACATTGCCGCCGAAATGGTACCTCCGAAACACTGCCGTTCGCACAGCCTTCCAGGTTTCTGGCGAGAAAGTCCTTCACACCAGCAAACCCGACGTGGCTGATCAGGAGAAGGGTTCCGGACTTCGACGATAATGTGCGATAACGGTGCGGGACGCATGACGTGACGTCGTTTCTGGCTAACGCACAGGATGGGTTCGCGCCAAAAGAAACTTCGGAGTAGCCGACCATTCGGAGGCTATCTGGCCAATCCTGTCCAGATTAAGGATATTGGGCCCGAGTACGGGCTGAAGCGCGAAGAAGGAAGAGCACGGGTTGCCCCCTTAGCGCGTGCGCGAATGCCGCCGTCAGCGTTTGAGGGCGGATTGCCAGTTTTGCACGACGACGAACGGGGTGGTGTCGAGGCTTTTCGGGACCGTCACGAAGAGGAAGCGCTGGCCGTCGGCGGTCGACACAAAATTGTTTCGGCGGCCTGTCGTCGTCTCCACGTCGAACAATTCTTTGGGAATCCCTGCCTCGAAGGAAGATCCGGATGCCGTGACCTCAACCGCGTTCAATTTCGTTCCGTTCAGGAAATACAGTTCCTTGCCGTCACGCCGCCAGGTTGGTTCGGCTCCGCCGCTTTTCGATATCTGCCATTTGCCGCCCGACGGCGGAAAGTTCTGGACGAATACATCGAACCGGCCCGACTCCATCGACGCATAGGCGATCCAGCGCCCATCGGGAGATAGCCGCCCCTGAACCTGTGTAAAGGGAGCTTTCAGCACCGGGTAGGGTTCGCGATCCCCGATGACGGGCACGGCGTGCATCTCAGTGTTGTTTAGATTGAACAAAAGGAGTTTTCCGTCAGCCGACCAGTCCTCAAGGGCTTTGGCCTCTCCGGACTCCAGCAAAAGTTCGTCGGCGCCTGCGCCAGTTGCCGCCTTCCAATAAATATCCCGTTTTCCACGGCGGTCCGAGGAGAACGCGATCCGGGACCCATCGGGAGACCACACAGGGTTCATATCGTCTGCCTTGTCGAAGGTAAGACGCGAACTGACGCCGCGCACCAGATCCAGCACCCATATGTCTCGGGTGTTGGTCGCCGGGTCGAGGCGGCCGACCGCCAGCCGCTTGCCGTCCGGGGAGAGCGCGGGACCTGAATAGAGGGCCTGTTCGCCAACCGTCGCGAGCTTTTTGCCCTGGCGGTTGTACCAGGTGAGAACGTTGGGCGCCGAAGGGAGCGCCCTGCGGTAGGCGAGAACTCCATTTTGGGAGACGGAGAAGGCGCCGCCGTTAAAGTTCTCGGTGATCGCAACCTGATCGGCAATGGGGATGGGATCGCCCAAGGACTGCTTGCCCTGGTCAAACGATTGCGCCACCAGAGTGGAGCCGCGAACGTAGAGCAGCCACGCCGGCGGGACGAACACGCCTGAACTCCCCGCCGCGAGCAGCTTCCCCTCCTTCGAATCCAGCAAGCCGATGTAAAGCGCGTTGGTACCAGCTCCGCCTGCGCTGGAGTTGCAAAAAAGGAAGCGGCGGCCGTCGGGCAGGAAGCTGGGGTAAAAGCCTCGGCTAGAGGCCATGGCCGGCTTCGCCTCTCCACCGGAGGCAGGGATTTGATAGAGGGAGAGAGGGCGCTCGCCCCCCGCGAACAGAATGATTCCAGCCGGACCCCAAGCGGGCGTGAAGGCGGCGGGCACGGAAGTTAGTATCTGCGGCGAACCTCCGCTCAGCTCCATTCTTCGCAATGTGCTGTCCGCCACGTAGGCGATCGAGCGCCCGTCGGGCGACCAGGCGCCCGGGGAGGACCTAAGGCTCTCCGTTCCCGGAATAGGTTGCGCGTTGACAGAGTCCAGCGGCCGGATCCAGAGATGGCGGGAGCCGTCTCGCCCGGTCGCGCCGAACATGATCCGTGAACCGTCCGGGGAAAGGACAGGGAAATCGCTCGCGCCCCAGGAGGTCCCTTCGGGCGGCGGGATTTCGAAGCGGACGGCGGCGAGCGGAGCCGGGGCGCGGTCGATGAATAGGGCGTAGCTCAACAGCAGGGCGGCGATGACGCCAGCGAAGAGTCCTGCAAGAACCCAGGGAAGTCGCGCGCTGGTGCGTTGCTGAGCCGCAATGGGCGCTGGCGCTTCCAGAAGCCATTCGAGCTCACTCTTCAGGTCGGCAGCGCTTTGCCAGCGGTCGTCAGGGTCCTTGGCGAGGCATTTTTTCACGATGCGCGCGAGCAGCGGCTGATTCAAGATAAGCGGCTCCGGCTCGCGATCCATGATGGCGGCGATGAGCGTGGCTTGATTCTCGCCGCGGAAGGCTCGCTTGCCGGTGAGGATTTCGTACAGCACGCAGCCGAAGGAAAAAATATCGGAGCGCGCGTCGGTCGGCTTGCCCTGCAACTGCTCGGGGGACATGTACTGGAGAGTGCCGACGATGGTCCCTTCTTCGGTAAGCGCGCGGGTTTGCGTTTCATCGGCTCGCGTCTTTTTCACCAGCTCGAATTTCGCGAGGCCGAAGTCCAGCACTTTGAGTCCGGATTTGGTGGTGAGGATGTTGGCCGGTTTGAGATCGCGATGAGTGATCGATTTACGATGCGCGGCTTCGAGTGCGCCGGCGAGTTGGATGGCGGCTTTCAGGGCTAGATCGAGCGGCAGCGGACCCTTTATTTCCGTGCCTTCGACGTACTCCATGACGATGTAATCGGGACCGACGTCGTAGATCTGGCAGATATTCGGGTGATTCAATGCGGCGATGGCGCGGGCCTCGCGCTCAAAGCGTTCGCTGAATTTTTCGGAGGAAGTTTTGATGGCGACGATGCGGTCGAGCCGGGTGTCGCGGGCCTTCCATACTTCGCCCATCCCGCCGGCGCCGATGGGCGCGACGATTTCATAAGGGCCGAGCTTGTCACCTGCGGAGAGCGGCATGTGTCTGGATTCAGTTCAGTGTATACGATCATAAAAGGAATTGCGCCCGGATCACGGCGAACCCGGAAGTTATCCTACCTGTTCCGTCCCTTCGGAAAGCTGGATCACGCGAGGCGGATAGATCCCCGCGAAACGCCATTCACGCCCGTTTTGGTGGAATGCCTGGCTCGACTTGGACGAGAGCCGAGGGCGATCGCGAGCGCGACATACTTTGGGTCCCCCGCCGATAATGCCAATTATTTGGCGGCTCATGCGGCCGGCGTGGTGCTACGTCGAGGTCTCAATTCTTGGGGTTGCCCTTGGGGCGCCAAGTTTATCCGCGATGAGAAAATAAAAAACAGCAAGGCGCGAGTGATAAACTGACATTTTATCTGCATAATCAAACTCACGTCGGATGGATCTGGAGTTGTCGGGATTTTCGAAGTGAGACGCGGCTCGTCGAGACCGTTTAGGGCAAGTGCAAATTAGGGGACTACCTGAGTGGAAACGCATCGACGTGATATCGGGATATGCGGCACATTTGATGTTCAGAATTATGGTGATCTGCTGTTTCCTCTGATCGCAGAGTCAGAACTCCGAGAACGGCTCGGGGATGTTGCGGTTCGGATCTTCTCGTACAACACTAGAACGCCGCCCTATTGGCCGTACGCGGTTACGTCTCTGACCGAGTTGCCGCTGTTCGCGCCTTATTTGGATGGGCTGCTGATCGGCGGGGGATTCATCATCCGCTTTGACAAGTCCGTCGCCCCTGGGTATTTTCCTCCGGATCCCAATATCCATCACCCGACCGGCTATTGGCTTACGCCTGCACTCATCGCGCTCCAGCACAACATCCCGGTGATTTGGAACGCACCCGGCATGCATTGTAATGAAATTCCACCGTGGGCCAATCCCCTCGTGGAGGTAGCCCTTACATTAAGTAGCTACATCGCGGTTCGCGACGAGCCGTCTCGATCGGCGCTGCAATGTCTGACAAGCACACCCATCGCGGTCGTTCCAGACACTGCGTTCGGACTGTCCCGGTTGTTGAACATCGAAGGCGAACCCTCCGCCGAGTTTACGCGCCTTTGTGTGACGAGTGGCTTGGACCGCCCTTATATCCTCATCCAAGCCACGCTTGGGCTTGACGGATTTGTTCAATTTTTAAAGAATAATTCAGAGCGCTTCCGGAACTTCCGTTTCCTCGCTCTTCCGATTAGTCCGACGATGGGAGAGCGTCCGGAGATCATCGATTGTGACCTGCCTGGGCTCGTGCGGCTGGATACGTGGCCAGAGCCGCTCGTCATTGCCGAGTTGATCGGGCGATCCGAAGGTGTAGTGGGTCACAGCTACCACCTCTGTATCACTGCGCTGGTCTCGGGGGTGCCGGTATTCACGCGGCAGAATCTCACCAATGGCAAATACTGCGTGCTACAAGATTTCGAGAAAATTTTCCTCCTTCCCCCGGATGGCGAACTGGACGTAAACTGGTTTCTTGCCCGCTTGGGACGGAATGCACCAACCGCTTCCGTGGTTGCCTCTCGTAAACTGCTGAGCGACCATTGGGATCGGATTGCGGCCACTTTTCGAGCGGAGCGGCCTCGGACTGCGCCTTCCATGGGCCGTTGCTGGCAGTCACTTCCCGGTTCACTCGAGTGCGCCGCAGCGCGAGAGCAGACCATAGCCGCGGCTTTGGCGAAGGAACGAGTCGAGAGCCACAAACATCTGGAGCGAGCAATGGCGGCTTCGAGCAGCGAAGTGGTGACGCAGCACCGGCTAGATGAGGCACTCGCGAAACTCGCCGCATCCTGCCAGGAATCTGCCGAAAGGCAGAAGAGGCTGGACGGATTGGATAAGCAGTTAGCCGCTGCCCAGGCTGAGATGGGCGCAAGGAACGCTCGTATAGCAGAACTTACTGAGTCGTATTCCTGGAGGTTAACTGCACTCCTGCGGGCGCTCGGTCGTCAGCGGAGGAGAAACGGAGCCAGCAATTGATTCGCTTTGAGCACATCGGAACTCACCGGCTTGAGACAGATCCATTCCGGTGGGCGGTGATTCGGGACTTGTTCCATCCTGCAGACGCACACGCGCTCGCTACCACCTATCCCTGCGACCACTTTAGGCTGGTGGCAGCGAGCGGCGGAGAAAAAGATTATCGGTATGAAGCGCGCCCATTGATTGCGATGGGCGCAAACTGTATTTCGTACGCCGACAACTTGAGCGACGCTTGGCGGGCGCTGGCCACTGATTTGCTTTCGCCGGAGTATCGCGCTGCGGTGGGCACGCTGACCCAATGCGATCTCACTCAGACACCGATAGAGGTGAACGTATTCCATTACGGGGCTGGTGGCTCCCTCGGGCCACATCGTGACTTGCCCGAAAAACTCGTCACGCAGGTGCTGTATTTCAACACCTCATGGAACACGGCGAACGGCGGGTGCCTCAACATCTTGGGTTCCGCCGATCCGGGTGACGTGGTGGCAGAGATTCCGCCTATCAGCGGAACTTCATCCGTCCTCGTCCGCTCGGAGAACTCTTGGCACGCCGTATCGCGCGTTGCCGATGACTCAGGCTCGTCAAGGCGCAGCGTAACCGTCACATTTTACCGACCCGGTTCCCTGAGTTCGATGTGGCCCGCTGGCGACACTACACCTCTGCATAGCTACGAGGAATTTTCGAAGACGCTGTGACGCCACCAGGACGGCAACGTCGCCACGGAGTCGGGGGCGATAATCCTTGACATCGTTCGCTGTGCCACCTCTGGAAAGAGCGCTGCCCCAGAGATCGCGCCGAGCGCAGATAGGCATCATGGACAGTACCGAGGCGGAGAAAACTCTGCGTACGGTGCGGACTGATCGTGGTCGTCGGCTGACCTTTAGGTGGCAACTGACCAGCAAAGGAGGTTTGATCGGCATAGGGGCGGCGGTCACCCGCCGACCCCTGCCACACCACCGTGCGTACGGGTCCGTACACGGCGGTTCGAGAAGGTTACGCCAACACTTCCTCAAG
>Ga0210394_10007852_pt1 | contig 11126 bp, 5 predicted proteins | sample IncBWC12MmetaG_FD_160121 | JGI IMG/M metagenome (GOLD analysis project Ga0210394, IMG submission 160121) | Forest soil microbial communities from Barre Woods Harvard Forest LTER site, Petersham, Massachusetts, United States - Inc-BW-C-12-M | ecosystem: Environmental > Terrestrial > Soil >... | reverse complement strand
TCGGCTTCTCGCGCAGCGACTTCAAATCTTCTTCGAAGGCATGCGCGCGGCTTTCGATCGAGGACAGGCCCAAGGCTGCCGCCTCCCCCTTGACCGAGTGCACCTGCCGGAACAGCGTATCGAGCTTCTTGCGGAACACGCCTTCCTCGCGGGTCGGCTCGCGCAGCACCGCATTGATCATTTTCATCGCCGCATTGGAGTCGTTCAGGAACGACGTCAGCTGCGCCGGATCGATGTGCAGAATGCCCAGCAGGGTATCGACCTGACCCTGGGCCTGGTTCTGCGAAGCCTGCAGTTCATGCGCCAGATCCACGCGGGCGCTCACATCGGATACGGCGACCAACACATGGGTCATTTCGCCGTCGACGCGCACGCGGTGAAAGTCAAACTGCAGATAGCGCGTCTCGAACTTACCGTTGCCGCCGTCGAGATGAACCTCCACCTCGCCCAGGGGGTTGATCGTTTTGATCAGTTTCTCGTTGGTGCGTTCGGCCCAGAGGATTCTGACGTACTTGAGCGCGGTCGCCAGAGTCCGCTCCGAAACGATGTGCTTGAGCAGGCTCTCGAAGGCGAGACCGGTGAAGTCCTTGCGCTGGAACAGGGTTTCCAGCGCGGCGGAATAGGCCGCGCCGATGTTCAAATTTTGATCGAGCAGAAACAATCCGTCTTTGACGGTGCGAAGAATGTCGAGGGTCTGCTGCCGGGCCTGGCGCAGACTGTTCTCCTGCCGCTGGCGGGCGCCGAGCAATACAGTCACCAGCACGACAAGGGCGACCGCGATGAACAGACCCGACAGCATCACCACCCGCAGCTCGGTCGCCGAACGTACGTTGGTCGCCTGCAGCTCCGCCGCGATGGCCGTGAATTCGTTGTCGAGCAGCGGCAAGACGTGACGGCTGGTGCGCAGCGCCGCGTTGATGTCGAGCTCCAGAGCGCGCCCGCTGTCGTTCAGCCGGGTGCCGGTCGCCTCGTTGTCCTGATAGGGCACCCCGTGGTACCCGATCAACGGATTCAACACCACAAGTTCTCTCTCCCAGGCGTCGAGCAGCAGCGGCGCATGCTTGCCGGCGATCGGCGGGCCCTTCGCCCCGGTGTCGGCCATGAGGGAGAACCAACCTACCGGCCGCGCCACGGTCATCTCATGCAGAGCCGCATCGAGTTTGCCGCTCGACGCGCGCAAATCGTCCAGGGATTCTTGGATGTAGCCCCGCGTACCCAAGCGGTCATGTGCGGATTCGAGAGCGGCGCGGATGAGGGCCGGGTGACGCTGCTGTTCGCCCAAGAGCTTGAGGGCCGTCGAGCTTTCGGCAACTTCGCTTGCGAGTTCGAGTCCCGGTACCAACACGAGGGCGACGAAGCTCATACCGAGAACGACGACCAGCACGAGCAGACCGGCCGGCGTCAGCAGCGGGCTCAACACCTTCACCACACGAGAATTCATGAATTAAGCACTCCTGATTGTCCGGTTTCTGGTTGTCTGGGTTCATCGACGGATGTACGAATGGGCGCGCTTACCGCGGCTAGATCGTCGAGAAACAGCGCGGCCGACGGGTATCGATCGTTGGGGTCTTTGGCCAGCAGGCGATCGATGATCGGCTGGTAGCGCAGCACCCGCTGCGGCAGGCGCGGCACCGGGGCCGAACGATGGCCCGCGAAAATCTCGGCGAGGTTGTTGCCGGTGTACGGCAGCGTGCCCACCAGCATCTCGTACAGCACGACGCCGAGGGCGTACAGGTCGCTTCGACCGTCCGGATCACGGTTGTCGATTTGCTCGGGACACACGTAGTACGGGGTTCCCGTGCACATGTCGGACCTGGACAGATCATTGGCGGCGAGCTGCATGCACGCCGATCCGAAATCGATCAGGATCACGCGGTTGTCGTCGGTCAGCATCAAATTCGATGGTTTCATGTCGCGGTGCACGACGTGCGCGGCATGCAGGACGGCAAGCGCCTCGCCGATCTGCCGCGCGTAGTTGACCGCATCGGCCTCGCTCACCGGATTCTTCAGCCGGTCGCGCAGGCTGCCGCAGGGGAAATATTCCAAGGCGAGATACAGGTAATCGTCGGTAATGCCGAAATCCAGCACGTTGGCGATCGAGCGGTGATTCAGCGACGACAGAATCTGGCACTCGCGAACGAAGCGTTGCCGGTCGGATTCGGTCACCTCCCGGCCCTTGAGCGACTGCACCTTGAGCGCGACGGGCTGTGCCAATTCGTCGTTGCTCGCAAGATAGACGGCTGCCGCGGGCGATTCGGCAATGGTCTTTATCAGGCTGTAGCCGGCGATCCTCGGCTGCAGCCAGCGATCAACCATCGCGGCGGCGGCGTTTGGATTGCCCGCCGATGGCGGCATCAGAGGCAGCAGCACCGCGCCCACCTCGCCGATTTTCACGGAGTGAATCGGCCAGTAGTCGTTGGCCCCCAATTTGATCGTGCGCGCGGCATTGCGTTCGTCGCCGCCGCGCGCAAAGACGAAGATGTGCATGTTCGGCGCCAACTCCCGCGAACGCGCGAGACGCGCCAGCGGATCCTCCACATTGTCGCGCTGACTGAACTCGACGATGAGCAGCAGGGCGATGTAGGCGGCAAGGCGCTCCGGGGTCAATGCGTCGAAGCTGGCGCCGTTCAGGCAATCCGCTTCGAGTTTCGGGACTGCCCGGCGCACCAAGGCCCCCAGCCTCAAGCGCAGCTCCAGATCATCGTGCACCACCAGGCATCGGCCGGCAGCGCGCCTCGAGCCGGCTGTCAGCGGCTCGAGTCGATCGGTGTTTTCGGAGACCTTGGTCATTGGGCGCCTTTCGCTACTTGGACATGCGAAACGCGATTCGCAGTTTCGAGCTCACCGCGATGGGTTTCCCACCCTGCATCGTCGGCTTGTAGCGCGCGCGCGAGAGCGCTTTGGTTGCGGCCGCTTCGAATATGCCCGCCGGGCTCGAGTTGAGCAATTTGATTTCAGTGACCTTGCCCTCTGCAGTGACCACGAAGGCGAGTTCGACCCATCCTTCGACGTTCTTGCGCAGCGCATCGCCAGGGTAAGTAAGTTCAACGGCTTTGACCCGGGTCAGCGAGGCTTCCGCGATCTCCGGCAGGACGCCGGCGGCGGGCTGCTTCGCCTGCGCCAGCCGCGCGTTCAGCACATCCAGATCCGGCGACGCGCCCAGGCCCCCCGCCAACTGCAGCAGCGCGGCGGCTTTATCCAGCTGCGAGGCACCGAGCGCCGCACGCGCCTGCTCGAGAATCTGCGCCTGAACCGCGCCGGATATCCTAGGCAGGGCGCTGTTCTTCGGGTCCGCCGCGCGCAATTGATTGACGTAGTACAGCGCGCTGTCGGTGTCGGGCTCGGTCACGTTACCTTGGGCGAGCCGGGACTGCGCCAGGTCGAGGTATTGCGGCTGTTCACGCGCGGCTGCGGCTTGTTGATTGCGCGCGACGGTCAAGTCGTGCTGCAGGCCCGCGATCGTGGCGGGCGGAACGCTGAAGGTGTGAAGGTCGGCGAGCAGCCGATCCGCATCGGCGAAATGCCGCGTCTCGATGGCGGCATGCAGCGCCTGTGCCAGCCGTTTGTTGATCTCCTGCGTTTGCGCCTGCATTGCGGCGGCGCTCGCACCCGCGGCCCGGGCTTGCATCAAGTAGTAGGTCGCGCTGTCGTTGCGCGGTTCGATCAATTTGTCCTGCTGCAGACGCGTGTCGATCAGCTTCACGAAATTCGCGGTATCCGCCTCTTCGTGCCGCCGACGCAATTCGTCGCGCAACTGAGCGAGCTTCGCGTTGCTGAGCGATTTGGTGCGGGCCGCGTCGTCGATCAGTTGCGTCGCGCGATCGAAATTTTGCGCGTTGATCGCCGCCAGAATCTGCGCCGGGCCGAACTCCGCCCGCAAGCTCGCAATTCGCCCGTCGAGCGCCGACAAGCGGCTGTCGCCGGGATTGATGCTGCGGGCGGTTTCGAGGGACTGCAGGGCAACGTCGATTTTCCGCTCGTCCAGGGCGGACTGCACTCGCGCAAACAAGATTTCAGCGAGGCGCTGCAAACCCTGGTGCGCTTCGCCGTTGTCGGGATCGAGAAGCAACGCATTGCGATACAGGATCAGCGCGCTGCCGTCCGCCGGATCGATGAAGTGCCGATCGAGCATGGCTTGCTGCGCTTTCTCGATGAGCAGGTCCACCTTCTCTTCGGATGCTGCGGGCGAAGCCGCGGCCGGTTGCGGCGCCTGCATCGGAGCCGCACCCGGAGTCGGAGCCGCAGCCGGAGTCGGAGCCGCAGCCGGCGCCGGTGTCACCGGAGTGTCACCGTGCCGCAGAATCAGGTAAGCCGCGGCGCCGGCGATCAGCACGCCCAAAATAACGGCGGCTGGAATCCAGGGAATTTTTCGCGCTTCAGTTGGCACCGCGGGCGGCGCGGCGCTGCCGTCGCCGAGCAATGCCGTGCGCGCATTCACTTCTTCTTGGGCGCTCTCGAGAGCGGTCCGCAAACTGTCCGGCAGGACCGGCACCCCCACGTGAGCGACGACTTGTCGAAGCACAATGGGGTTCGACCACGAGTGGGCGTTGCCCGGCTCGTCCAGCGCCATCACCGCGAAGCGAGTGGAATGCAACTGCAACCGGGACAACACGGCGGCGGCATCGCTCTGATTTCGCGCATCCCACAACACGATGGCGGGCTGTCCGGCCGGCACCGTCGTGAGCAACTCGTCGATGGTATCGACCTGCTTGAGGATCAAATGCGGGTCTAAATGCGACCCGACCTGCGGCCACAGCATGTCGTCGCGAGTAACCAAGAGCACCGAGAGCTTGGCTTTTTTCGGCGCGGGAACGGATTTGTGTTCCGCTGGTTCCGGCGTGGCGGACTCAGTTTTTCTCGTGGCACTCTGCACCGATACCCCCGTAGAACGTGGCCAAATGAGCTATGCTGCACTGCAATTTCGCAGCCCTCGCGCGTCGACCGATTATGTCGCCGCGAAGTGCATGATCCTTATGGAAAAGCGGATTGCGCGAGATGGTTTGGATCACATTTTGGACGCCGTCGATGGCCAATACTTGGTCGTCGCCGGCGGGGAGATGGCCAAGGTGAGAACCACTTCGCATAAAGGTCCGAATCCGGGCGGGGCGCGTCGCTCGAATCCTCGGGTGGTAGTGGTCGGGGGCGGAGTCATGGGCTCGGCTCTTGCCTATTGGCTGACACGGCTCGAGCCCTCGGTGGGTGTGACGGTGGTCGAGCGCGATTCCTCGTACGAACACGCGTCCTCCGCCCTGTCGGCGGCGTCCATCCGCCAGCAATTTTCCACCGCCGTGAACATCCGGATCTCGCAAGCCAGCATCGCCTTTCTGCGCCAGGCCGCCGACGAACTCGCCGTCGACGACGAGCGGCCCGACATCCAATTGCGCGAACATGGGTACCTCTATCTCGCGGGAGCCGAGGGCGCTGCGCAACTGCGCCAGGCGCACGCGATGCAAATTGCCTGCGCCGCCGATGTGGCTCTCATGGATCGCGCCGCTCTCGAGAATCGCTTTGGTTGGCTCAACACCTCAGATCTGTCCTTGGGTTCGCTCGGCCTGCGCGGCGAAGGGTGGTTCGATGGCTATGCATTGCTCACGGCATTCGCGCGCAAGGCCCGCCGGCAGGGCGCACGCTATGCGAATGCAGAGGTCTGCGGGCTCACCGTCGACGCCAACCGCGTCACCGAAGTGATCCTGTCGGATGGTGCGCACATCGGCTGCACCCATGTTGTCAATGCCGCGGGTCCGTGGGCGCGCCGCATCGCGGCCATGGCGGGCGTGGAGTTGCCCGTGTTCGCACGGCGGCGCACGGTCTACGTCATCTCCTGCCCTGCCGCGATGACATCATTCCCGCTCATCATCGATCCGACGGGATTCTGGATTCGCCCCGAGGGTGCGAAATTCATCGCCGGGTTCTCGCCGGCCGACGATGGGGACGATCAGCCGCTGCAGCCGGATTACGACGAATTCGAGCGCTGGCTGTGGCCGGCGCTCGCGCATCGCATTCCCGCGTTCGAAGAGGCCAGACTCGAACGCGCATGGGCCGGCTACTTCGAGATGAACACCTTTGATCACAACGCCATTTTAGGTCCGCATGAATCACTGGATAATTTGCTGTTCATGAACGGATTCTCGGGTCACGGCATGCAGCAAGCGCCCGTCGTCGGCCGCGCCATCGCCGAACTCATTTTGCACGGCCGATTCGACGCCCTGGATGTGTCGGATCTCTTGTTCGCGCGCATTGCGCAGAATCGTCCGCTGCACGAAGCTATGGTGATCGGCTAGCGTTCGCGCGCACCGCTCATTCGCGACCGGGGGCTTGCGTGATCCAAAAACACTGGATTATGATTTTCGCGGGCCTGCCATGATACAGATCGACTTTGACGCGGTTCATCGATTGGCGACGGTAGGCAGCCTGGTCGAGCCGCTGCGTCGTGCCTTTCTGTCGCCGGCGGTCAGTCCCGGGCGCGCGCACCATGAACTCGAGGCCGCCGATCGGCCGCGCACCTTGCTGCTGATGCCCTCGTGGCAGCCGGACGGCGCGATCGGCGTGAAGATCGTCACTGTGTTTCCGGGCAACGCCGCTCGCGGCGTAGCGTCGGTCAATGCCACCTACCTGCTCCTGTCAGGGCAAACCGGCCAGCCCCGTGCATGGATTGATGGGCGAGCGCTGACTGTGTTTCGCACCGCGGCCGTGTCTGCGTTGGCGGCCGATCTGCTGGCGCCCGCAACGCCCGCCGTGCTGCTGATGGTGGGGACCGGCGCCCTATCCCGATATCTCATCGAAGGCCATCGGGCCGTGCGTACGTACCCGACCATCCTTGTCTGGGGACGTGACCCGCAGAAGGCCGCGGCCGTGGCCCGAGACCTCGAGGCCCGCGGATGGCCGGTGCGTCCCGCGGCGGATTTGGAGACCGCCGTGCGATCGGCGGACGTGATCAGCTGTGCCACGTTGGCCGAGCAACCCCTCATCAGGGGCGTCTGGCTGAAATCCGCCTGCCACGTGGATTTGGTCGGAAGCTTCAGGCCCAACATGCGAGAAGCCGACGATGACTGCCTGCGCGGCGCATTCATCGCCGTCGATACTCTCGACGCGCTGAAGGAGAGCGGGGACTTGACGTCCCCCTTGGCCGCCGGCGTCATCGTGAAAGAGCAGGTCTCCTCGCTCAGTGACCTGGTGGCGCGGACGGAAAAATCGGCACGCGCAAGTAGAACGGTTTTCAAGTCCGTCGGCGTCGCGCATGCCGATCTCGCGGCGGCCGAACAGATCTACGAGCGCCACCAGCGCTCGGCGTGACCGCCTCAACGTAGCCTCGTTGCCCTGCAGCAGCCGCTGACTTGACATCGCGTTGACGTCAAACGATGCTTTTGCCCGAGTCACGTCCGCGCAATGGATTGCCTATGACCGCGCCAAAATTCAAAACTCATTCCGTCGCCTCAACTCAACGCAGTGCGAAAACTGCGCCCGGTGCCAAGGCAACCCCTGCCGGCGCCGGGCTGCCGCCGATCGACTGCGTCGTCGTCCTGATGCTGGAGAACCGGTCGTTCGACCATCTGTTTGGATCATGGCCGGGTGCGTCGGGCCTGGCGCAAGGACCGTTCTCCAATCGCCCGAATCCCCTGGCGCCCCCGAGTGCCGCGGGCAACGCCGCGATTGCGGCGGGGCAGCCGGCACTTTTTTCGGTCGCGCAGGGGCAGGGACCCAGTCATTCCTTGGACGGCACCAACGTGCAGCTGTTCGCGACGAAAGTCGTCGCATCCGGCACGACGCTCAACCCCGTCGACGATCGTGGGTTCGTCCAAAGCTACAAGAGCGAGCTGGCCGTGGACGGAGTCGGCGGAGCGGGCGTCGACCTCACGCCGGTCATGCAGACGTTCAAGCCCGGGCAGCTGCCGGGGCTCACGGCGCTGGCCCAGAATTTCGTCCTCTGCGATCAGTGGTATGCGGAGGTCCCCGGGCCGACCATGCCCAATCGTCTGTACATGCACGCGGCGACCTCCGTGGGCTGGGCCCGCAACGACTGGAGCCTGCCGTTGGATGGCGTCACGATCTATGAGCAGGTGCAGAACAGCGGCCGCCAGTGGGCGGTGTACTACAGCGATCAGAACGAGGTCGCACAGTACAGCCGAATCAACACGCAGCGCGCGAATTTCAAGCTGTATGAATCAAGCTTCGCGGCGGATGCGGCGGCCGGCAAGCTTGCCCACTATAACTTCATCATCCCGCGATTCGCGGGATCCGCCGCCGATGGCCCGGTCACCTCGATGCATGCTCCGCAGGATGTGCGGCCCGGTGATCAGCTGGCGGCGGATGTGTATGCCTCCCTGCGAAGCGGCCCGCAGTGGGCACAGTCTCTCTACGTTGTCACCTTTGATGAGCACGGCGGGTACTTCGATCACGCCGATCCCGGCCCGGCGGTGAATCCCGACGGCATCAACTCTCCGGCTCCCGGCGACAAAACTTCGTTTGCTCCGCAATTCTCGTTTGACCGCATGGGGCTGCGCGTTCCGACCATTCTGGCATCGCCGTATCTCGGCAAGGGCGTGGTGTGCTCGAAGCCGCTGCAGCACACCTCGGCGCTGGCAACCGTGCGCAAGCTCTTCGGGATCGGTGCGGCATTGACCAAGCGGGACGCCGTGGCAGCCAGCTTCGAGGAGCTATTTGCCGCCGTGCCGCGAACCGACGCGCCGACGACGCTCGTGGCGCCGGCCTCGGCAATACCGCTCGATGCCACGCAGGCGGCGCCCGACGATGTCATGAGCGAGATGGCTCTGCACTGGCGCCAGGCCACGGCGGGACTGCCGGGCGCAGCGCCGCAGATCGCGCTTCCCACGACGCAAGACGAAATTCATCGGTTTCTGCGCCAGCAAGTTCAATCGTTCCTGGACTATCGAGCAACGGAGCATCCCATGGCCACGCAAGTCACCCTTCCCGGCAGCAAGCGCACGCTGTTGCCGAATTCCCGCGCGGCGGGCCCAGTTGACCCGACGCAGATCGTGAGTCTTACGGTTCGCACCCGTTCCGTCGGCGATGTCGCCGCGCTCGAGAAACGCGTGCAGCAGCAAAGCCGCGAGCCCCTTGCCCAGAGAACCTATCTCACGCGCGCAGAACTGGCGAAGAGCCACGGCGCCAAGGCCGAGGACCTCGACCTCGTCGAACAATTGGCTCATGAGCACAACCTCATGGTCGTGCATCGCAACTCGGCGGAGCGTTCGATCGTCCTGCGGGGATCGCTCGGTGATCTGTTGAGCATGTTCCCGGCGAATGTGCAGATGTATCACCACTCGGCCGGCACGTATCGAGGGCGTCAGGGCGAGATTCAGATCCCCAAGGCGTTGGAAGGAATCGTGACGGGAGTGTTCGGGTTCGATAACCGTCCGAAGCACCGCTATTCGAGCCGCGGCCCTCTCGCCGCCGGTCCCGGCGGCGCCAACGGCGTCGCCTCCACGGTATTCGCCAAGCGCTACAACTTTCCGCAGACGTTTCAGGGCAAGACGCTCGACGGGATCGGACAGACCATTGCCATCGTCGAGCTCGGCGGCGGATTTCGCACCAGCGATCTCAAGGTTTTCTTCCAAGAAATCGGCGTTGCGCCCCCGGTGGTGACGGCAATCTCGGTGGATCGCAGCGGCAACAAACCCACCACGGCGGATTCCGACGATGGCGAAGTCATGCTCGACATCGAAGTCGCGGGCGCGGTCGCGCCGAACGCCAAATTCGCGGTCTACTTCGCTCCGAACAACGGCGATCAGGGATTCATCGACGGCATCAGCGCGGCGGTGCACGACTCGGAGCGCAATCCAAGCGTCATCTCCATCAGTTGGGGCGGTCCGGAAAGCACCACGGACAGCCAAGGCATAACGGCGTTTCACGAACTCTTCGTCGCGGCGGCGGCCGTAGGGATCACGGTCTGCGTGGCCTCCGGCGATCACGGCACGGCGGATTCGGATGCGGCGGATTGGGACGGCAAGATCCACGTCGATCATCCCGCCGTCGACGACATGGTGCTCGCGTGCGGCGGAACGCAGATCGACAACAACGGCAACGACGTCGTCTGGAACGACGGCACGCCGTTCGACAAAAGCGTGCCGGGGGGAGGCGGTTGGGCCAGTGGCGGCGGGATCAGCGAAGTCATCGCGGTCCCAAGCTATCAGTCCAATGCGAATCTTCCGGTGTCCATCGATTCAGGGAAACCCGGCCGCGGCGTTCCCGACATAGCCATGAGCGCGACCAACTACTACACGCGGGTGGACAGCTCCGAGGGCGCCTCGGGCGGTACGAGCGCGGTGGCGCCGCTGATGTCCGCGCTGGTGGCGCTGCTCAATCAGGCGAAGCAAAAAAACGTCGGGTTCCTGAATCCCATTCTGTACGCGAACGCGAGCGCCGGCGTGGTGCACGACGTGACCGTCGGCACCAATGCCATCACCAACACGGTGAAAGGCTACAACGCCGGACCGGGGTGGGACGCCTGCTCCGGTCTCGGCACGCCGGACGGAACCGCCATTCTCGCGAAGCTGTAGCGTCAGGGTACGTTCGAGGCGGCCGTGGGGTCAGCTCCCTCGGGACGTGCCGCACGCACGGCGGCAATGAGCAGCGCCCCCAGCAGCAGGCAGGCCAGCAGGCTGAAGGAGGCGTCCGCGGCATAGCTCCCCGCGATGCCAAGCCGGCCATACGCCGCGCTATCGACCATCAGCATGTACGTGATCGGAATATTGGAGGACGAAATCATCAGGCAGTAGGTCGTAGCGGCGAGCGGGTTGCTGCGCCCGATCGTGTCGAACGCGATCGCGATCATTGCGGTAATGGCGAGCGCCTGAAAGACATTCTCGCCGATGAGGGCCACCGCGAACGTGGCCGGGGTACGCGGCAGCAGGATGAGCGCCAGCGTGAACACCGCCCCGACCACCCCGATCGCCAGATACAGAAATCGCAGCGGCAGCAGCCGATCGATCAACGGAAAGATGAAGCACCCGCCGATCCCGCCCAGCAGCACCCCTGCGCCGCCCACCAGCCCGACGAAATGATTCGATGCGTGAAAATCACTGCTCAAGCCGCTGAGAAAGTTCGTCAACGAGAAGGAGGCCACCGGCGCCACGAACAGCGATATCGCGATCAACACCTCCCGCCGC
>Ga0210394_10007851_pt1 | contig 11126 bp, 8 predicted proteins | sample IncBWC12MmetaG_FD_160121 | JGI IMG/M metagenome (GOLD analysis project Ga0210394, IMG submission 160121) | Forest soil microbial communities from Barre Woods Harvard Forest LTER site, Petersham, Massachusetts, United States - Inc-BW-C-12-M | ecosystem: Environmental > Terrestrial > Soil >... | reverse complement strand
GTAATGAATGATAAACAGTATCAGGTAATGGGGCAACTTGAAATGCCTTATCGCGATGACCCTTCTGATGTTACTTCATTATATGTGCGTAGTGCAACCGGAGATTTAATACAGTTAGATAATTTGGTGAAAGTTGAAGAGTTAAGCAACCCCCCTCAATTATATAAATACAATCGTTATGAGGCCGCAACTATTTCTGCAGGTCTTGCGCCTGGAAAAACTATCGCTGATGGTATTAATGAAATGCGCCGAATTGCAAAAAACCAATTAGACCCAACGTTTAGTACAGCACTTACGGGCCCTTCTCGCGATTTTGAGGAAAGCGGCTCTAATATTTTATTTGCATTTGGTTTGGCTTTACTTTTAATTTATTTGATTCTTGCAGCACAGTTCGAAAGTTTTGTTGATCCTTTTATTGTAATGCTTACGGTACCATTGGCTTTAGCCGGAGCACTTTTATCGCTTTGGTATTTTAATCAAACCTTAAATATTTTTTCGGAGATTGGAATTATTATGTTGATAGGACTTGTTACTAAAAATGGAATTCTAATAGTTGAATTTGCCAATCAGTTAAAAGAACAAGGTTTACCAACCCGCGAAGCCATACAAAAAGCCGCCGCCGCACGCTTGCGCCCAATTTTAATGACGAGCCTTGCAACGGCGTTAGGTGCTTTACCAATTGCTATGTCTTTAGGTGCTGCCGCCAAAAGCCGCATGGGCATGGGGATAGTGGTAGTAGGTGGAATTATATTTTCGTTGGTGCTAACATTGTTTGTTATCCCCGCTATGTACTCTTATTTATCAAGAGGGCATAAAAAGAAAGTAGCAAAAAATTATGAATTGGAAACTGTAAAGTCTACATATGAAAAAACCGTATAACCTTATTCTTATATGTATTTGTTTAATGGCTTCTTTGGCAAAAGGCCAAGAGTTATTAAAATTAGAAGACGTAATTAAACTTACTATTGAAAATAATTTTGATGTTCAAATAGCTAAAAACAATATACAGGTTGCTAAAAACAATAATAATATTGGTTTAGTGGGTGGGGGGCAGTCAACCGGGGGTACTGTATCAGGTGGCTCTACAGGGATGTTACCACAAATTTCTATCTCAGCCGGTAGCCCGCAAAGTCCTTTGGGTGTTGGACAAACTATAAGCACCTTGGGTTATTCAAACCCGGCGTTAAATGTTAACAGTCAGAAACTAACATCAACCAGTTATGCCCCGTCTATTGTAGGGACTTGGTATTTTTTTGATGGATTAAAAATGTTTGCTACTAAAAAGAAATTAAACCGTAACGAAGAATTAACCAACCTGCAATATCGCCTTACGGTTGAAACTACGCTTTTGGCAAGCCTTACAGCTTACTATCAGATGATTAGTATACAGGAATTTATCAAATCGTTAAAGTTGTCTTTATCTTTAGGTGACGATCAAAAAAAATTAGCTGATCAAAAACTTAAAGCGGGAACAGGCTCTAACGTAGATGTTTTGCAAACCCAAATTGATTACAACAATATTCAGGTACAAATTATACAACAGCAAAACTTATTAAATGACCAACGTATTATTTTAAACAATCTTTTAAAACGTTCGCCTGATGTTGAGTTTATGGTGCCAGACACTATTGTTATGCAAACTAAGCCCGAATACGAAGTAGCTTTAGATAATACAGATAAAAACAACAACTCTATTTTAATAAGCAGAAAAACTATAGAAGTAGATGAACTTGGTTTAAAAGAATACAAAGCTAATCGTATGCCTAAAATTGGTGTTACGGGAAATTACACCTATCAACGCATAACAAATGATATAGGTTTGCAACGATTAAACCAAAACTATGGTTTTAATGCGGGGTTTATTTTTTCGTGGACATTGCTAAACAACCTTACTACACATACAGCCATTAAAAATCAGCTAGTACAATTAAACACAGATAACCTGCGATTAGAGGCATCGAGATTACAGCAAAAAGCAAATTTATACCAAGCTTACTTAAGCTTTCAAAATAACTTAAACATTATTGAAATTGAAAAGCAAAGTGTAGAGCTTGCCAACCAAAATCTTAATATTGCGGCTTTGCGATTTAGACAAGGTTTATCAAATTACATAGAGTACCGTACGGTACAACAAAGCTACGAAGACGCCCAGTATCGTTTGTCGCAAGCTGCTTTCAACACCAAACTAAGTGAACTTAATTATTTGAAAGCTCAGGGCTTATTGGTTCACTAAGCATTTATTTTGATACACTAATTTGTTTCAGCATCTTTGTTTCATGGCTGGCATATACATACACATTCCTTTTTGTCGGAAGGCATGTTTGTATTGTGATTTTCATTTTTCTACAAATTTTGATAACAAGAAAAAGTTGGTAGATGCTATTTGCACCGAAATAAAAAACAGAAAAGATTATTTAGAAAACAAAACAATTAACTCAATTTATTTTGGAGGCGGAACACCGAGCTTATTAAGTCTTGAGGAACTGGAACAAATTTTATCAGCTGTTAAAGCAAATTTTGAAGTAAACGAAAAAGCTGAGGTTACTTTTGAGTTAAACCCAGAAGACGCAGAAATAAATTACCTGCGAGAAATAAAAAAGCAAGGCGTTAACCGCTTAAGTATAGGTTTACAAAGTTTTAATGAAGAGGAATTAAAATGGATGAACCGTGCGCATAATGCGCAGCAGAATTTTGATTGTATAAAAATTGCACAGCAAATTGGTTTTGATAATATATCAATAGATTTAATTTATGGCAGTAAATTTCAGACACCCGAAACTTGGCGTAAAACTTTAAACACTGCATTTGACTTAAACACCCAACACATATCCTCATACAACCTTACGGTAGAAAGCAGAACCCAATTACAACATCTTATTAAAGAGAAAAAGGAAAAAGAAGTAGATAGCGAAATAAGCTCACAACTGTTTGACATACTTATTGAAGAAACTAAAAAAAATGGTTTTAACCAATATGAGATTTCTAATTTTTGTAAACCAAGTTTTATGGCAGAGCACAATAGTAATTATTGGAAAGGTTTATCATATTTGGGTGTGGGGCCATCAGCTCATTCATATAACGGCGTTTCACGTAGGTTTAATGTGCGTAGTAATGCACAATATATTCAAGCAACAGAAGGTGGCAAGCCGTTTTACGAAGAAGAAATTTTAACAGCGAACGATAAGTATAACGAATACATTTTAACCCGACTAAGAACTGAATGGGGTTGCGATAGGCAGGAAATAAAAAACAATTTTGGTGAAAAGTACGCGGTATATTTTTTAATTCAACTAGAACCCTACAAACAGAAAAACTTTATTGATGTAAAACAAAACATTATAACTTTAAACAAGCAAGGAAAGCATTTTGCCGATGGCATAGCCTCTGATTTATTTTATACAAAGAAAGATGATAGCAACAATAACCTATAAACAAAAAACCTTTCGGGTTGATTTTTCTAAACCAATAGATATTTCTTTACCCGTATCAATAGGTGGAGTAAAAGCCTGGTATGTGAATGAACCTGTTATTGAGCCCGTGCGTATGGGAGATTGGGTGGGTGAGGTAGCACAGGGCGGCTCGGTAAATTTTAAAAATATTACGTTTAACCCACATGGGCATGGCACACATACGGAATGTGTGGGACACATTAGTAAGGAATTTTACTCAGTAAATAAAAGTCTGAAACAATTTATGTTTATGGCAGAGCTAATCACTGTTTTACCTAAAGAGGTAAATAGTGATTTAATTATCACAAAAAAAATACTGGAAGATTTTCTGGAAGATAAAAACCCGGAGGCGTTAGTGATACGAACACTTTCGAATAGTGAGGCAAAAACACATAAAAACTATTCGAGTACCAACCCTGCTTATATCAACGAAGAGGCAATGAAATATATTATAGAAAAAGGAGTTCAACATTTATTGTTTGATACACCAAGTGTTGATAAGGAAGTTGATGGAGGCGCATTGCTTGCCCATAAAGCTTTTTGGGAACACCCACAAAACACCAACACACATCGCACTATTACAGAATTAATTTATGTGCCAAATACAATTTATGACGGAACGTATCTGTTAGATTTACAAGTAGCTGCTTTTGAAAATGATGCGGCACCATCGAGACCCTTACTGTATAGAATAATAAACTAAATAATAGTTCTACCCAATAGTTTATTAACCCTTGATTTTAGTGCATCTAATCGTTGCACTGAAATTAAAATAGTTTGAATTTCTTCGTCGGATGAAGCGGTTCGTAGTTTCTCTTTTTCATCACGAAGCAGTTTTTGCAAGCGCTTTTCTTTATAAATAAACAAATCGTGGTTAACTGATTTTTTAATATTATCGGTTTCGTGAGCCACCATAATATTATGTTTGTTTTTCCAACGCTCGCTTAGCTGGTCGTTACTGCTAATAAGGTTTATGGTGGTTTGTGCTAGTTGTGGGTTTTTATGTTTTACAAAATAATCAGCATTAGGGATGTTCCCTCCTTTTATTTGCAACATAAATTCATATATAAACATTTGACAGGTGGAGTCCATAAAACTAAGCTCATCTTGATCCAACTCGTTTAAAATAAACTCTGCTACTGAAACCTCGGCTGTAACATTTTCGTTGTCTTCATTTAAATGTTGTATCTCAATTAAATGGGTTCCATATAGAAGAAGAAGGCGTACTAAGTTTTTTTCCTGCTGAGCAAAAGGATTTAAATCAGCGTCTAATAGTTTTTGTAAATCATCTTTTACTTCCTGGTTGGTGTTTTCAGAATAACTCTGTGTTTCAATGGGAGCAACTTCAGATTGAAAGTTTTTCTTTACAATTTTTTTATCACGCGTGGCCTTTACCTGAAACACTAACGTTTGCTCATCAACCTGTAAAATATGACTGCACTCGGTAATGTATCCATTACGTGTAATGGTATCGGGTACAATGGCTATACTTTCTATAATATCTTTTACCAATGCCGCTTTTTTTACAGGCTCGTGGCGAGCTTCTTCAAAAAGTAAATTGGTTTTAAACTTTATAAAATCGAGAGAATTCTTTTTAATAAAAGCCCTCAAATCATCTCCGCTAACTTTTTTAGAATAAGAATCAGGATCATCTCCATCAGGAAATAAAAGAACTTTTACATTCATCCCTTCTTCCAAAATCAAATCAATCCCCCTGAAACTTGCCTTAATGCCGGCAACATCACCATCATATAAAATCGTAATGTTGTTGGTAAAGCGGTGTATCAAACGTATTTGGTCCACCGTTAAAGATGTACCTGATGATGCTACCACGTTTTCAATGCCTGCTTGGTGCATAGAAGTAACATCAGTATAACCTTCTACCAAATAACAATTATCTTCTTGTGTGATTTGTTTTTTGGCAAAATACAAACCATATAAAACCTTACTCTTATCGTAAATATCGGTTTGCGGCGAGTTAATGTATTTGGCAAATTTTTTATCGCTGTTTAGTATGCGCCCACCAAAACCAATAACTTTTCCCGTTCCGTTATGTATAGGGAAAATTACACGCCCCGTGTATCTATCAAAAATATCGTTAATGGTTATCGGTTGACCATCAACATGTTTATCGGATAAAATAGATAAGCCGGTTTTTACTAAATACTCCGGTTTGTAAGCAGCAGCTATAGCGGCTTTTGAAAAAGCTCTTCTGTCTTCAAACGAAAAACCAAGCTGGAATTTTTTAATTATCTCATCTGTAAAACCACGCTCGCGGAAGTAACTTAAACCAACTGATTTACCCTCGTCGGTGTTCCATAAATTATCGGTAAAATATTTTTGAGCATAATTGGTAACAATGTACAGACTTTCTTTTTCAGTTATCTGTGCTTTCTCTTCGGGCGTAATTTCCTTTTCTACAATTTCAATATTGTATTTGGCAGCTAAGTATCGTAAAGCCTCAGGGTAGCTAAGGCTCTCATGCTCCATAATAAAGTTTACCGAGTTACCCGCTTTACCACAACCAAAACACTTATAAATTCCTTTGGCGGGGGATACGGTAAACGAAGGACTTTTTTCACCATGAAAAGGACACAAGCCAAGTAAATTTGCCCCGCGTTTTTTTAGGGTAATAAAATCGCCCACCACATCTTCAACGCGTGCGGTTTCAATAATTTTATCTACGGTGTCTTTTGGTATCAAGGGGTATCAAAGATAAGCAATCCTAGTTTTTTACGGAAACTTTTGCCTTTATATTATAAAAACGACAAAACAGTTGATTTTCCTCATTATCGGGGTCAGAATACATAAGGGCTTGGTTGGTAAGGTCTGAATCAGGGAATGCTGAAATTGTAATTACCTGATTGCTTGGTTGTTGTTTTAAATAGCTAACTGTTTCATCATGCTGGTTAGCAAAATATCGTAAACGAGGGATGTGTCGAAAACAAAAAAACAAGAGAATAAATGTAGGGGCAATTGTTAAACCGGGTAATAAAAAACGAATGCCTTTTAGTTTAGACGCAAATTTTAATGCAAAGACATTAATAGCAATAAACAGCGCAAAGTCAACCATAAAAAGTAAACGTGTTTCGGAAAAAGATTTGTAAACAAATCCGGCAACAGCTAATGCTATTATAAGTGATGTAATAATAGGAAGAAAAAAATAGCGCCAACGAATTGTAAAAGAATTTTGAGGGTTTATAGTTTTTACAAAAACCATCCAACAAACAAAAAGAAGAATTAAGCCAATAATTTTATAAGGCTGAAAAAACAGTTGAATAAAACAAATTGGATTTACTATTTGTGAAGAAGGATGAGAGTTAATGTATTCGTTTGTAGTGTTTAGGCGATAAAGAGTCCCTGGGGTGATAATAGAAGCTAAATAAATACAAATTAAAACGGCTGTAAAATATATCAGCTTTTTGTTTTTAAGCTTTATTGAAAACACAAGAGGTGCTATTGTTAATAGAATAGAAGGTGTTATATGTTCGGCACTTCCTCCAATTAAAAATGTGCTTATCGTAAGCCATAAATAATCAAGTTTTGAATTTGTTTTCTTTATAATAATCCACGCGCTGAAAACAATAAATGCCACAGGCATAAAGTGGGTTATAAAAGCAGACATCCATCCAAAAATTTCAATTCTATTGGTAGTTAAAAAATATAGAGATGTAAAAAACAATATTGAAATACAAACTAGAGTAGTTTTTTCTTTTAAGGAAGGTAGATTCAAATTAAAAATTTCTACAATTAATTTATAAGTTGAAAACACAAAAACACTTGATATAAAAAGAAACAAACTCAAGATGTTATATGGATATAAGTCAGGATTAGCAGAATAGCCAACGCTAAAAAACGAAATCAGTGCGGCAGGCCTAAACAAATTAAAATAATAATCGTTATAAATAATTTGTGGGAAAGATTGGTTGCGAAATTTTAGCGCAGTTATCATATCATCGGGTTCGCAACGAATGGAAAAAAACAACACAACAAAAAAACAAAGGCTTAAAAAAGCAGATATATAAATTGCGACCCTATACCAGTTATTTAAACTCATTCGTTGTAGGTTTTTTTTACAATAACTTTTGCTTTAATGCTATAAAATTTACAAAATGCAACATTAAAACTATCTTCCGGATCTGAAGTTAGTCTGGCTTGTGTTACCAGGTCGTGTGGTGGAAAACTATCTACTACGGCAACTTCACCTTCTTTTTGTTTTTGCAAATAACTGATGATTTTATCGTGTTCGGTAGAAAAATTGTAAAGAGCTGGTATGTGTCTTACATCAAAAAAAATCATTGTACCTAATATATAAACAGCCCCTGCATAAGTAAAAATATAGCTTAATTTTTTATCAGAAATAAACTGAACTATCATTATACTTGTAAGAATAAAAGCAGTTGCATCAAACACAAACCACATACGATCTATTTTTAGTGTGTTGTAACAAAAAGCACTAAAAACAGATGTTATTATAATAACTACAGCTAGTGATGCCACAAGATATTTCCAATGAATTTTTATTTTTAATTTGGCTTGAAATGTTTTCACAAAAAACATCCAAACAAACAACAGAAACGCAAGAGCCATTAACTTATATGGTTTGATTAATAATTTAATAGTATTTAACACCTCAAGACTTCTTTCAGGACTATGAACTTTTACGTATTGCTGTGTGTTATTATAACGAATCCAAGCCCCTGGAGTTATGACGGTAAACAAAAAAAACAAAGATAAAAGAGCGCTAAAAAAAATCAATTTTATAAAAAACGTTTTGTGTTCCATAAAGGCCTCGCTTTTATTAGGTTTATTATAAAAAAACAAAAAACTGCAAACAACAATTACTGCTATTATAGACGCAGCAATATGCTCTGCTGCGCCACCAACAAAGAACACACAAACAGATAAATATAAATAATCTGTTTTTTTATATTCTTTTATCAAAATATAGGCTACTAAAAAAACAAAAACAACAGGCACTAAATGGTTGATAGAAGCCGACATCCAACCAAATATTTCCAATCTATTTGTAGTCATAAAGTATAGGCTCATCACCAATAATAGAGAGAAGCACACAAGAAGTGGTTTTTTAAATGGCGTTGGTTTATCAAAAGTGAAAACCTCTTGCAAAAGTTTATAAATGAAATAAACAAAAAGTCCAGTAATAGAAACAAATAACAGTAATATAGTTGTTGGAAAATAGCTAGTGTTGTTTGTAACACCAACCCCTAAATATGAAAGCAGTATGCTCATTGGACGCAATGTGTCGAGCCAATAAGTGTTTTTGTAGGTTTCTAAAAGAGAGTGGGCTCTAAAATTAATTCCCGCAGCCCAATCATCAGCTTCGCAGCGAATAGAAGAAAACAACACAAAGAAAAACAGCACACTTAAAACGGAAGCTAGAATAATAACAAAAGGCAGTATATTTTTATTCTTCAATCTATTTGCTATTAAACGAGTTCATGGTTAATGGTAATCCTGCAAAAACAAAAGATTTTACAGCATCGGTAGAAATTTTAATTCTTTCAGCTAGAGTTTTTCGCTCCTCTTCGTTCCATTTTCCAAGTACATAATCGACTTGTTTGCCTTTACTAAAAACGTTGGCTATACCAAAACGCAATCGGGCATAATTTTGCGTATTTAATGTTGCCTGAATGTCTTTTAAGCCATTATGCCCCCCATCGCTGCCTTTTGGGTGTATGCGAATCTGCCCGAATGGAAAAGCAAGCTCGTCTACCAAAACCAATAAATTCTCTACTGGTATTTTTTCGGCTTGTAACCAGTAATTAATAGCTTTTCCGCTTAAATTCATAAATGTGGTAGGTTTTATTAAAATAATTTGCCTGCCTTTATATTTAAACTCGGCTACGCTGGCAAGCCTGTCGTTTCTATATAAAGTGCCAGCATCATTAGCCAGCTCATCAGCTATTTTAAACCCAATGTTGTGGCGTGTTTCGGCATACTCGTCGCCTATATTTCCTAATCCTGCTATTAAAAATTTGCTCATTTATGCAGCTAATTTACTCATTAGTGTTAATTTTTAAACGAATTTTATAAAACCAAGCCTCCAATTTCCACAATTTTTAGGAATTAAGAAATTACCACTAATCTATTTAAAAGATTAAATTTGCTCCGCTAAAATTATCTCAATGAAAACAGTTGAATTTCGTGAAGCCTTACGTGAAGCCATGAGCGAAGAAATGCGCCGTGACGACAAAATATTTTTAATGGGCGAAGAAGTTGCCGAATATAACGGAGCTTACAAAGTAAGTAAAGGTATGTTGGCTGAATTTGGAGCAAAACGTGTAATTGACACCCCCATTGCTGAGCTTGGTTTTGCAGGTATAGCTATAGGTGCATCAATGAATGGTTTGCGCCCAATTGTTGAGTTTATGACTTTCAACTTTTCGTTAGTTGCTATTGACCAAATAATAAATTCTGCTGCGAAAATGTATAGCATGAGTGGCGGCCAATATAGCTGCCCAATTGTGTTCCGTGGCCCAACAGCCTCTGCTGGTCAACTTGGCGCACAACACTCACAAGCATTTGAAAACTGGTACGCTAATTGCCCAGGTTTAAAGGTGGTTGTGCCATCTAATCCATACGACGCAAAAGGCTTAATGAAATCAGCCATACGAGATAATGACCCTGTTATTTTTATGGAAAGCGAGCAAATGTATGGTGATAAAGGAGAAATTCCGGAAGGAGAATATATTATACCTATTGGCGTTGCTGATGTAAAAAGAAGTGGTACCGATGTTACCATTGTTACCTTTGGAAAAATCACCAAAATAGCTTTAAAGGCTGCAGAAGAATTGGCAAAAGAAGGCATAAGTGCCGAGGTTGTTGATTTGCGCACCGTGCGCCCTATCGATTATGATGCAATTGTAAATTCGGTTAAGAAAACAAACCGTTTGGTTATTGTAGAAGAAGCCTGGCCTTTAGCAAGTATCTCTTCAGAGATTACTTATATGGTACAAAAAAACGCATTCGATTATTTAGATGCTCCTATACGCCGTATTACTACTGCTGATGTGCCTTTACCTTATGCGCCAACTTTAATTGAAGAATCTTTGCCCAATGTGGCTAAAACCATTAAAGTGGTTAAAGAGGTAATGTATAAAGCGTAAAAAAGCGTTCAGGTTTTTTATGAAGGTTTTTATTTTTCTATCTATCTCATCCATAGAAAATTAATTATCTTTACTTCATTACGCAATGTACAAACAACAACATATATTTCTAAAAACAATACTTTTTTTTGGAATAGTATTTTTAATTTATTCCTGCACCAATAATTCTCAAACAAAAAAGAAAGAAGATATTGCACAAATTCCTGATGACACTGTAGTCCCATCTCGATTAGATACATTTATTACAGGCAAACCATTTCCTGTTACTGGCAAAGTAGTAGAGGTGGGGAAACCAGTTGTTGTAAAAGCAGGCAAGCCTATAATTACTAATGGGTTTAATAATATACATGATATCAATAGTTTTAAAACTATCCGTAATGTAGAAGGAAAAATTCTTTCAAGCGTTACTTCAAAAACAGTAAAAGCATCAGTTAGAAACATCCCTTGTGTAAATCCAAAAACAGTTGCTGCAAAAGCTCCGGGTATGAGAGAGCAAAATCCTTTAGGACTTAAGTTTTATGATATTGAACAAGGTCTTAGTTCATCA
>Ga0210394_10007848_pt1 | contig 11128 bp, 7 predicted proteins | sample IncBWC12MmetaG_FD_160121 | JGI IMG/M metagenome (GOLD analysis project Ga0210394, IMG submission 160121) | Forest soil microbial communities from Barre Woods Harvard Forest LTER site, Petersham, Massachusetts, United States - Inc-BW-C-12-M | ecosystem: Environmental > Terrestrial > Soil >... | reverse complement strand
GTCAGAAATGAGGAAAGTCAAGCACCTTCGGAGATTTGCAAAAATGCCCATAGACTGAATTTGGAGTGGAAACCGCGTAAACAGACGAGACGGAGGCCGCCGTCCTCCCCACCTTACGGAATCACTGAGTAGTCGTGACGCGCACCTCGGAACAGCGCTGGCTCTGCCTAAATTCTGAACTAAAAGGACTTACGTCCAGGCGACTTCACCAGCTACCTCAATTGTGAGGGGCGTGCCCCAAATCTCGATTCTGGGACTTGGCGAAGCTGGGACCTGGCGAAGAGTAAACTCTATCTATAATTTCCAAACATACCCCGGCCCAAATGACGCAAGCTCCGCCAAAGCACTCATTGACAGTCAGTTACGCGCGATTGTCAGGATTACTCCCCGAAAACGCCGCAGGGTCCAAGAATACCCTTTAGCAGCAAATCACCGGATCGAATGGTCGCCATTACGAAGAAAGGACCCAGAAACTTCTTGCGGGGTTGCCGATCCAAGTAGTGAATGATGAAGGACGTTATCACGCGCTTCCACCCCGCATTACCGGACTTGGATCGCGTCGTGCAGCACGGGCGCGCGATCATCGAGCCTGAATGGCCGTTCGGTATTCGATGACAGGAAGAAGAAGCGACCGACTCCGAGGACGACTCAGCTTTCGTTGTTTGTCCCTTCAGCCTTCGGGAACTCCGGCCTTACGAAAGACAGCAAGCGAGCTATCGAGGCCGGCTTTCGCGGCTGCTTCCGGTGTCATGTCTTTGGTTCGCCCGAAGACTTCTACGCTGAGCGCATCGTTGTAGTGGATGCTTTGGAGCGCCTGTAAGAAGCCGGTCAAGTTGATGACACCTTCGCCGGGCAGCAGACGCTGATTATCGTGGATCTGCTCTGGAAGTAAGTTCGGCGAGTCATTGAAATGGATGTGCACGATGCGATCGCGGCCGGCGGAAATGATGTCCTCTGTGGTGGCGCCTGCGTGGTGCCAGTGCCAGGAATCGAGCAGCAGTCCGACATTGGGACCACACTCCCTGGCGAACGCGAGCATGTCGTTCATGCGCCAAATGAACTCGTGTTTGTGCGCTTTGCGCAGTTCGAGAGGACCTAGAAACTCGAGGCCGAGGCGAACGTTGGAGCGCGCCAAAATGCGCGCACTCTCTGTAAACCGCTGCTTATAGGTTTGGTGCAGTTCGTCTTTTGGCGTATCGCTCGACGGCATGATGTACGTGATCATGCGCGGACAGTGGATAGCGGCAGCGAACTGGGCGGCTGCGTCGAGCTGGGTGAGCGAGGCATTGAAGGTTGCGTCGTCTTTCCGGAATTCGACCGGAAAATCGATTACGGCTGGCCTGATCTTAAGGCCAGCAAGTAGATCGTTGGTCGCGCTGACGCCGGCCTGCATGGCCGAGCGCAGCATGATGTCCGTGCCGGGAAAGCCAATTTGCGCGGCCAAGCGCGCGAAGTCAGGCCAGTGAACACGACCTTGCAACAGGACGCTGTTCAAGGAGAGGAACATGTTGCGCTCGTCGGCGAAAGCTCTGGAGAGCGGGACTGCGGCGAGCAGCTTACCAAATGATCGTCTGGATATCAAATAAGGCACGCGCAATCGATCATATCCGAGTAGCATAGCGTTGAGGAGGCGGAAGACATGAACAGACGAGAGATGCTGGCCACCACGGGTGCTGCGACCCTTGCGGCACTTTGCATGCCGAAGCTGACCAAGGCCGAGGCTCCAGCGAGCCGGGTTGCGATCGTGCCTTGCCGCGACTACGCGCTGTATGGGCAACAACTCTCTCGCGCGTTCGATCAGATCGGCGGGATCGAGAAGTTGGTGCGCGGAAAGACCGTTGCGCTCAAGCTAAATCTCACGGGAAACCCAAAGAACTGGCCGCTGACGCCTGAGCTTCCTTATCGGACGGATCCGCAGTCGGTGGCGGCGACAGTGCATCTGTTTGCCAAGGCGGGTGCGCGGCGTGTTCGCATGATTGAAAGCTTCTTCCCGGCCGATCAGGATATCTCTTTGTGGGCACGCTACGGCTTGGACGTAAACGCGATTAACAACATGGGCGTACCGGTAGTTTGGGAAAACGTGCAGAACCTGGGCAACTACAAGCAATATGTGCGCATGAAGGTGCCCTGGGGCGGGTACGCCTATCCGGCATACCACTTGAACCCGGCGTTCTATCAGTGCGACGTGTACGCCTCGATGGCGAAGCTGAAGAACCATTGGATTGCAGGCGTGACTATGACGATGAAGAACAACTTCGGGAACACACCCTGCTCGCTCTACGGCGGGGACTGCGGACCTAGTGGGAACGAGCGGCCGACGAAAGAGCGCGCACCTGTGCTGCACGACGGAACCACGCACGCGCCGTCGGGAGTAGATGCCGAGCTGCATCCTGATTCGCCGCGCGATCCGGGCTATCGGGTTCCGCGCGTTCTGGTTGATCAGAACGGTATTCGGCCGGTTGATATCGCGATCGTGGATGGCGTCGAGACGGTGCGGGGAGGGGAAGGTCCGTGGCTTCCTGGCCTGGAGAAGATGACACCGGGCGTGATCATTGCCGGCCGCAACGCCGTCTGCGTGGACGCTGTCGGGATGGCAGTGATGGGCTACGATCCGTATGCGGAACGCGGCACGCCTCCGTTCATCCGAGGCGACAACTCGCTGCGTCTCGCGGAAGAAGCCGGGATCGGAACACGGGACCTGAAGCGTATCGAAGTAGTCGGACTTTCGATTAAGGACGCTCATATCAATTTCGGACCAGGCGCGGTGGGTAAGAAGCTAAGCGAATTGAACTCGTAGTCGCACCCAGTGACGCGGGTTGGGAGCGCTTGCTTACGCGGGTCGGTGAGTGACACGCGTCCATTGAAGGCGGCATCGAATCGTTCGGAGGGAATATTGGCATACGATTCGGTCCCCAACGAGTAAGAATCTGAACGCCCATGACGAAACGACCTCCACAATCGGAGCCCAAATGGACAGATGTTAAGGCAAAGCTCGCCAGCCTTGACAGGATAGGATTAGTCGGCCTCGTTCAGGATCTTTATGCCGCCCACAAGGATAATCAGACCTTCCTTCACACCCGCTTCGGCTTGGGCAAGGACGTTATTAAGCCCTACAAAGAAGCACTGGAGCGCTGGCTCCGGCCAGACCCGTTGCGTAACCAGGATGTTTCCGTTGCAAAAGCGAAACAGGCCATTACCAGTTACCGAAAGGCGGTTGGCGAACCGGCCGGACTCGCAGAACTAATGGTGTATTTTTGCGAGAGTGCTGCTGGCTTCTCCAACGATGTCGGCTACGAGGACGAAGGCTACTTCAATGCTCTGGTCAATATGTTCGAACAGGCTATCAAGATCACTCTTCAGCTATCTGTAGGAGACCACGACGCCCTAATCGTCCGGCTAGACCGTGTGCGTACCATCAGCCACAATCTTGGCTATGGCGTCGGCGATGACATGGACTCTCTGCTCGCCAAGAAAATCGGGACCTGACCGGCCCTGCGGCGTTGGTTCACATGCTGCGCATCCTTGCCGAAAACTCACAATTGATCCACTCGCAGGCTTGCGGCCTCCGAGGTTCGCAGACCACATCCGAGCAGCAGTCCCAAAATCACCGCGTCTCTCTTCCCTCGCAAAGTGTTTCGATCGGTAGCGTCAAGCAGTTCTTGAGCCTGATCGCCTGCGACAAGCTGGCCGTGGAAAGCCGGCCAATCTCCGCCGCCCAATCGCTCGACGCCCTGCTGGCCACGCCGACGTTGCGGCGCAGAGCGACGGGCAGAAAAGGACCGAGCCATGTCGAATAACGCGACAGAGTTGCTGACCGTCTACCTGGAGGCGCGAAACCAGCGCCGCAAGGTTGGGCGCCTCGCGATCAGGGGTAGGCAGGTCCTTTTCGAATATGACGCCTCATTTATTGCCTCAGAAATCGAGATTTCGCCGATCAAACTTCCCCGCCGGCATCGGCGTAGCCATTGCCGACACCACGATCTTCGACGGTCTGTTCGGCGTATTCAATGACAGCCTCCCTGACGGATGGGGCCGCCTTCTGCTTGACCGTACGGTGGCAAAGTATGGTATCCATCGCGGCCAACTGAACCCGCTCGACAGACTGGCCTATGTGGGACGGCAAGGCATGGGCGTTCTCAGTTACGAGCCGGAACGGGTATGCAAAACGCCGATGATTCTCCACTGGCCCTCGACAGACTCGCTGAGGAGTCAGCCGCCGTGTTGACCGGATCAAACGAAGACGCATTTGAAGAGTTGCTGCGACTCAATGGCTCCTCTTCGGGCGCCCGGCCCAAGATCGTGGCGCAGGTGAGCACCGACGAGAAAGAAATCATTCACGGCAAGCAGGTACTGCAACGCGGCTTCGCCCACTGGATGATCAAATTTCCGTCTTCACAGGACGCGCGAGACGTGGGAGCTATCGAATACGCCTATAGCCTGGTGGCAAAGGACGCAGGCGTCGAGATGTCTGAAACCCATCTTTTCTGCACGAAAAGGAACAAATACTTTGGCACGAACGCTTCGACCGGCACGACGATGCCCGTATCCATATGCACAGCCTTGGCGGCCCGATACATGCCGATCATCGCAGTCCCAGCCTCGATTACGAAACGGTTCTGCGCGTGACCTTGGCGTTGACCAGGAATATCAAGGATGCCGAAAAGGCCTTCACGCTGGCCTGCTTCAATGTCCTTGCTCACAACCGCGACGATCACGTGAAGAATCTCTCGTTCCTTCTCAACGCGAGAAGCGAGTGGATTTTCGCGCTCGCCTACGACTTGGTCTTTTCTTATGGCCCGGGCGGCGGGCAAAGCATGCTCGTCATGTGCGAGGGAAGAGATCCCGGCACAGCCAAACTTCAGGCACTGGGAAAACAGCATGGGTTAAAAAACGCACCCGAGATCCTGGCGAAGGTTAAAAGGGCCGTGGCCGACTGGCTCCGCTTCGCCGAACAGGCAGATGTGTCAAGAAAATCCACCAAAGAGATCGCAAGCAAGATCAAGTTGCAGCGATCGTCTAACATCCAAATTGATTAACGAACTTGCTCATCAACAGCGGGAGCTAGTCTCTCCTCAAGGAGAAGGGCGTAACGTTAAATCCAAACACTGATAGCCGGTTGCGGCCCAATTGGCGAATCGAAATGAAAAATTGTCGACGATAAAAGACGCTGTGGCCAACAGCACGATCGCGATCTTCAAGCTCTTCAAGCCACAACCGCGCCCTCCAAATATCTGTGTTCACGAGCGAATGTACCGCCTCGGCACGGAGTTCCATCCCCCTTAAGCTTAAGAGGCGGATTTCGAGTTGTTAATGTGAACGTCCTTTATCGTTCATAACCTTGGTGGACGTTGAATGGAATCAATTCCGCCAACCGAGACAATCGTTCAATGCCGTCACCAGATCCACGTTCCCAACACAGGAATACCTCAAGACGCGCTTTGGCGATTGTTAGAAACCGAGATCGCGGCCTCTCAAAGGCTTGAGGATCGTCATCTGCCGGTCTCTGCCTTCAAGCGACGTGGGGATGAGTCGATATCCTCGAGTGGTACGTATCCAACGGCGGACCGCTCGGGACACTTCTCGCACGAACGGGGACTTCGCGCTTCATTCCCTCGTGCCAATTCGCGTTCTAGCTTTTGGCATTCCGCTAACGCATCGACGGCCACTTTACGGGCAAGTACCCCTCGATCAACCAATCCCTTAAGCTGGCCATCGTCGAGACTTCGCGCTCTCGTTGGCAAGAGCATGCGGGAGGATATTTCTCCTAAAGTTGGTCAAATTGTTCCCTGAGTGCAACATAGTTTGCGGGCAGTCCGATCGCAGACCAAACACTAGTTGTGAGAGGTCTACTCCGACTCACAAAGGTACACTTGCATCGGAGCAATTATTTGCAAAGGGTGGAGACCTGCTGCAAACCCGAAGCCAAGGTACTGCCATTGGAGGAGCTATATGCCGTGCAATTGTCAAAACAGTGGACCTGTCGCGCAATCAAAAGCGCAGTCCATTCAATCTAAGGGGAAGGCCGCGATCCGCGGCTCAGCGCAGAGTCAGGCCCGGCCTGCTTTCGCATCCGTACGATACACCGGGCCCACGTCGACGACGACAACAGGGCCGGTCTCGGGACGACAATACAAATTCGCCCACACCGGAGCAATTGTGCAGGTAGATCCCCGGGATAGAGCGGCGCTCACAAAGGTCCCACACCTCCGCCAGATCTAGTCTGACGAAGACGCTACTGAGGGCTGTCAGCTCTGCTGTAGACGACGATCCCTGTACCGAGGATCGACAACAGGAACGGTGATTTGGCAGTGTCGGCGGAGGCCACCTCCTCGGGAGTCGCGAAGACGATGTCAATGCGCGGAAAGCTATCTGCGGCCAGCTGGCGAGCGCGACGACTATGAACCACCGCGTTCCCTGGCAAGTCGGCAACGATGAGCAAATCGACATCGCTTCCCACATGCTCTTTGCCCTTCGCCCATGAGCCGAACAACAGAATCTTCTCGGGGGCGAAGGCGCGAATTAAGCGCCGCAGCGCACGGTCAACAAGGGAAGGGAGTTGTTGGGTCATACCTGATAGCTCACTAGCAATAAGACGTCGCCGATCGCGTTCTTGCTTAACGAGTTGAAGTTTGTTGCGGTTTCCAGTTGCAATTCGAAGCTCCAGGTGCCAATGGGCGCCGTCCCGCCGGTAGGTACGATTGCGCCGGAAGTGCACACGTTTGGCTCGCTTGAGCCGGCGACGGGCAGCATGTTGATGGTGGCGGTTGGGAAGGGCGCTTGCGGGATGAGATTGAAGGGGCCGGGCGGCGCACCGCTCGGCGGTTGCCAGGAAACGACAAGCACAGTCACGGCTGTAACCGAGATGGTCTTGCCGCGAGTCCACGCCGGGAACTTCGAGGGCGAGAGGGTAAGAGTGAGAACCTGATTTGGAGCTGCTGAAGGCAGCAAGACTACCGCCTCCGCAGCGGCCGGCGCCGCAACCGTTCCCTGCTGGGCCCGCGTGACCGTCCACGATGTATTTCCAGTACCACCGACCGCGGTGACTTGGAGAATCTCCGAGCCTATGTTGATCGTAAAAGGCGCCGGCGGAAATCCAGAATCGCTGGCGACTGTGATGGTGGTCTGGGTCGCGGTGATGGGCCACGCAAGGGTCGTACTGGTAACAAGCGGCTTGCTAAGGAACGCCTGCCACGGAGAGACGGGATAGGGATTGGCCAGTGTTGCGGCGGGCGCGGCGAAGTCGTTTTGAGCGCTGAATACCTTGATGCCGGCTGTCGGCAGATTCGCGGCGTTATTTGCCTGCGCGGCCTGTTGCAGTGGCGCACCGCCGTCGAGTGCTGTGTAGAAGAGATGGAGCATGACGTCGCCTACTGTCGAAATGTCGATTTCGTTGGTAATCTGCGGCATTTCGAGATGCCATGTGCTGATGGCGCCGGCGTTCTCAAACGGCAGGTAACGCTGGTCGGCGATGTTACTGGCAATTGCGGTGATGAAGAGGCCAGGGTCGTCCTGAGCATTGCTCAGCGCAATTTTCTGGGGCACTGCCGCGTAGTTATAAACGAACCGTGGATCGGCGCCCACCGGGGTTTCTGCATAGCCGGCGGTTGTATCCGTCTTGACGCGAACTTGATTGGCGACCAGGGTTAGGGTTGCCTTGACGTTGTCGAACTTACCGGGGCTGGGATAAACCACGGTCAGGCTGACGCGCGTTAGACGGCGGTTGTAGTGGCCGGGATAGTCGTTATCGAACAGAGATTCAGGGAGCGTGAAATCGCATGCGCCCTTGACGAGGAGATCCTGGAGAGCCGAGGGATCAAGAAGGCCAAGCGAAACAAAACGACTCAGCTCGAAGCGGCGAGCATTCTGCTGCAAATAGGAAGACTGCATACGCCGCAGGTCGTGGTTGAGAGTCTCACCTGAAAGCAGGCCTTTGTAGAGATTGTCCCAGTAGCCGAACTGGATAAACGAGCTATTGAAGATTCCTAGCTCGAACTGGTAGCAGCGCTCAACCTGCTTACACATGTGGTAGGCAAGCTGATAACTCTGGAAGTAAGTGGCTGAGAGCGATGCGGACATCCAATCGTATAGGCTGTCGCTGGTGAATTTGTTGTTCAGGAAGTCGATCGTCTTCTGGATGTTGTCGATTTGCTCTTGATGGAGGACCTGATTCTGCTGCGCGATCTGGAGCGCGAACTGGGTAGCGTTTATTTGATCGGTGGCCTGGGCCATCTGAATGTGGGCCTCTTTGGCGGCTTCGCCCCAGTTGTCCGATCGACGTTCGAAGGCTCCGGCTTTGGCCGCGAGCGCTGCACCCCTTTGGGCTGCGGCAGCAGCCGACTTGCCGGCGGCGGCGGCATTCGTGCCGGCCTTGGCCACCTTGTCGCCGCCCTCCGCGGCGGTTGTGGTTGGTGTGCCGCCGAAGCCCGCGGCGCCAAAGAAGAAGTTCGGTATCAGCACCGTAGTTCCGGCCAGCGCTTCTATCACTGAAGCAACGATGTATGTGGCAATGATGCTCGAAGAGATTATGGTATCTATTGCTTCGCCGGCGTTGGGCCAGCTTTGCGAAGAATTGAAGCTATATCGCTGCTGAGCGAGATTGTAACTCTCTGTTAGTGCATCGAGATTGCTCTGCTGTTGCTGGACCTGCCAGTCCAAAACATCGCTGCCATCGCTGAGAAGCTGCTGCTGGGTGGTCTGCTGGAGCAGGGCCAGCCCTCCGGCATCGCCTTTTTCCAGCGCCGCCTGGAGCGAAGCGCCGTATGCCCTGACAGCATTCACAAAGTCCAGTGCCTGCGGGTAGAGCGCAGTAAAGCGGTAATTGGGCAGCGGAGCCGCCAGATCGCTCAACACGCTCGACAGATCAACGCCCGCCGCCTGCGCCGCAATCAGCAATCCGGGGTCGATGGGCGCATCGAACAGCGCAAGTTGCAGTGGCGCGCCGGCGATGTTCTGGCAGTTACGTAACTTGAACAACCGATCGGCAACGGTCGACCAGTAGTTGAGCAGGGTTGGGTTGGGAGGAATCTTGAAGTAGAACGTCTGTGCGGCAGGAATGCCTCCGCCTGTTCCGGAACCGGAACCGCCGCTTCCCCCTGTTCCACCGATGACATTTTCAATTTCTACCATGGCATTGGCGAACGCATCGAGCGACGGCTCGAGCTCGTCGAACGACTCGTCGGCGTGCTGCGGGGGCGTGACGGCTTCGGGAGTTGGCCCCAACACCTCCGAGGCAATGACGTAAAGGAGCGTGGCTTCACTGAGAGCTTCACGCGATTCGGTCGAGAACAAGTTGTCGCCCCAGGCAATCAGGTTGTCGAGATACGACATGACCGTGCTCTTCATATACGGCACGCCCTGCCGCATGTCGGCCAGGACAAACGGATTGAACGGGTCGTTACGCCACGCCTGAATCTGGGCTACATAGGTCGGATTGCCCTGATTCACGGCTACCAGCAGGTTGTTGATTTGCTGGGCCAAAATTTCAGAACTGGTGAGATTGTGAAGCGGTTTGGGGATCCAGAAGCGCTGCGGTACCGGATCGCTGCCCTGGCGTGTGGGATTGAAGATGTAGTGAAACCAGTTCTGCGCATCCTCGAACTGTTGGTTCTGGCTGAGAAGCTGCGCGACGAAAAGGGGGATGTGGTAGAAGAGTTCCCAGTTGTACACGGAAAACGACGCGCTTGGGCCGAAGTCAAGGAACTGTCGATCCTGGCCGGTGACGTCATCGTGATCCCATTGAACCAGCGGAACAGGATCGTAGCCGGTCTGGAAGCTGAAGACGTCGGCTCCGCTGGGATCGATCTGATCGGGGTTCTGCTGAAGGTTGGAGTCGTACAGCAGGTCAAATCCGCCAGCCGAAAGCTGATTCCAGAAGAGCCCTGCGACAGGATAGTAGAAGGTGTGGAAGAAATAGCGGATTTCGTACGGAACAGTACCGGGATCTGAAGGAACCACAGGCAAAAATGCGCTCCCCGACCAATAGAACTTCGGGCTCTCGACGTAGTAACAACGTCGGTTGTCCTGAAAGAAGAAGTAGGAAGCCGGGTCGAAGGAAAGGTCGCTGTCGGGTCCGACAATACGGAATGGAACCGGAGCGGCGATAAGCAGAATGAGGGGACCCAGGTCGAGCCCGCTGGAGGGGAACAGGACGAGCGGCTGGGTTTGATTGGGTCCCAGAGTCGGATCGGCAGGTGGGGTTTCGAGCGCGCCAGCCTGCGGAACCAACTGGAATTCCCCATTCAGATCGGGATCGGGTACGTTGAGGGGCAGCAACGGCCTCGCATCGGGCCCGTACTTGGCTTGGGCATAGGCCAGCAGACCCCACGGCTGCTCAAGCCCAGTCAACTCATAGATCGGGAGATTCCGTAGCTCGAGATCGCTGAAGCGACCATCAAACACAGCCCGACCAATATGAACTGCTGCATTTGGATTGAGATTGGTTGATTCAGAATAAATGTTAAAGAAGAATAGATTGATGTCCGTGACTGTGACCGAATAGTCGCCAAGACGGAATACATCGACGAATATACTGCCGCCATAGCCTGCCGACGGCGCCTGCGACTGCACTTTGAGCGTATAAAGGGACTCGACGATCCGCGTGTCGTTCGCTTGCGTCTGGTCGAGGAGGGGCTTGTCGAATAATTTGCCCTTTGACGCTTGCGCCGGTGCCCAACTGTCGTTGCGGAAGATCGAAAAGTTGACGCTGAGCGTAACGTAGCGGTCCACGTTCTGGCTTGGGGGGCTACTCGATTGCTGGGCAGCGGGCACATTCTGTTGTGGCTCATTCGAAACTTTGACGTCAACCCAGAACAGGCAGAGCCGGCTTCGATAGAGCGCGGGTATCACCTGATGCGCTTTGATATCGAGCGGGATCTTTATCCAACCTGTCCAAGCGCCGGAAGAACTGGGAGTGGTCCTTATGTAAGAACGATAGTAAAAGACAGGGGGATCTGCCAGCGTACGGGCAACGACATAGATGGTGCCGCTCTCCGGGTCTTCACAGGTGCCAGTGACGCGCAGATGGGCCAGCCCGTCAAGGCGGTCAATGTAGTTGAGGACCACGGACTCCAGATAATCGGCTGTGCTTTGATCCTGGCGAACTTCCTGTTCGAAAGTCTGAAAGATCTCG
>Ga0210394_10007847_pt1 | contig 11129 bp, 11 predicted proteins | sample IncBWC12MmetaG_FD_160121 | JGI IMG/M metagenome (GOLD analysis project Ga0210394, IMG submission 160121) | Forest soil microbial communities from Barre Woods Harvard Forest LTER site, Petersham, Massachusetts, United States - Inc-BW-C-12-M | ecosystem: Environmental > Terrestrial > Soil >... | reverse complement strand
ACCCATGGAAAACCGTCGACCAAACCTTCCAGACGCACCCGGCGCGCGCGTTTGGAATCATCGGTGGAATAACATTCTTCGATGAATTCATTCCCCAAAAACTCCATGCTCATCGAAGCCACTTCGCAAAATTCGATGGGCGCACTGCGATACGCGTAAAGGTCTTCGTCGCGCGTCGCCAGCGCATGAAACGCATGCCCCGACTCGTGGAAAATCGTCTCCATGTCCCGCTGCGACCCCACCGCGTTCATGAAAATGAACGGCAACCGCGACTCCGCCAGCGTGGATTGATACGCGCCCGGTGCTTTCCCCTTGCGATTATCTAAGTCGAGCAGCTTCAAGTCTTGCATTTGCCGGAAACCGCCAGCCAGCTCGGTATCGAGGCGGTTAAAAATCTTCTGCGTGTGCGACACCATCTCCTCTATTTGCACAAACGGCTTCAACGGCGGCCGGTTCAATGGGTCCACGCTCAAATCCCATGGCCGCAGCATTTCCAGTTTCAGTTGGGTGCGGCGCTGCGCCTGCAGTTCACGCGCAATCGGAACGATGGCTGTTTCAACCGCGTCGTGAAATTTCACACAATCCTCCGGCGTGTAATCAAAACGTCCTAGCCGGCGAAAAGCATAATCCCTGTAATTTCCGAAACCCGCGTTCTCGGCAATTTGTGAGCGCAGCTTGATTTGCTGGTCAAAAACGTCGTCGAACTTGTCCGCTTCCTGCAAACGCCGCTGCGCAACAAGTTCCCAAGCCTCCCGCCGCAGGGGTCGGTCGATTTCTTCAAGGTATGGTCCCATTTGCACGAGTGTTTTTTCTTCGCCCCGAAACTTTACCGTGAGCGAACCACTCAACTTTTGATATTGCTGCGATAGCTTTGCCTCCTCAGTCTCGAGTGGAATGTTCTCCTGCCGAAACAAGACGACGCGGTTTTTAACATCGCGGTCGAAAACGTTCAACCGTTCCGTCGGCAATTGCTCACGCAACGGAGTCGCCGCATACATCCTTTCCAGCGCAAATTGCCGTGACTTGAGTTGCGGCTCGATATTTTCGACGAAGTGCAAGTATGCCTTTTCCGCATTGGCGTTGTCCGTATGGCAGGTCATTGCAATGTAACGGCATGATGCCTCCTCATCCAGCGCGGCGCTCAGTTCGCTCCAGTCCAGCAGCCATGATTGGAGTTGAGGGGCAGTTTCCAGTTGTGGCATGCGTTGTTCCAATTGGGCAAATAGCGGCTCAATTTGCGCCCATTCGTCGAGATTGGCATTCTGAGGCACGAACTTCCTCGGTTTCGCAACGGGCAACTTCCCAAAGGGCAGTAAATTCATGTTCCCTTCCGCACCTATTCGCAAATATCCCGATGAATCCGCTGTCAATCAAACCACAGTTCACGCTTCCGTGGGGATTGTACTCCCAGCTCCTGATAAACGGGATTATCGGTAACTGGCTTTTCGCAGCTTTGTTAGGCCGCCGTTCTATTGAATACCCTCATCATCATGTTTCCGCCCCGCTGAAATTCATAGGGCACTTTTTCAATCATTACCTCTTTACCAGCTTTCTTGAGGTGGTCCGCAATCGGGGTGACAAATGGGCACGGTTCCGCGTTGTAGGTCAACAACGGGAAAATACGGACTTCACGAGCTACTCGGCACAGTTCGTCTACCGCCTGCTGGTGAAATGCTAGTGAAAGATGGTCGAAATATAGGAAAAGAAAGTGGGAACACAGGGCCATGTCAAAAGACGCCGCTCCAAAAGGCAAATCTGGCAATTGCGCTGCGATATAACGGCCATCTAGCTTCCCCCGGTCGTAGTCACGGAGAAAATCGAGCATAGCCTCCAACCGGATGTGGCCCAGCTCATCAGGCGACGTGATGAGATTCCAGACAAATTTGTCCTGATTCTGCCGCGTCTGCCCAATCACTTCTTCATACACCACTTCAATCCGCTGTTTGATTTGGTCAGCGGTCAGTTGATAGAGAGGGTCGCAGGAAACGACTCGATGGCCGTGTCTAGACATCTCGGCATTAAAACTCGCCGGTCCATCGGCACATCCGAGAATATTTCGGCGCAAATCCTCCTTCGTCAAATTAAACATGCGCCTGTATTCGTCGAACGAGCGTCCCCAGGGGACGGCTTCCTCATATTTGAAAGACATGCACGGTTCCTGTCACTCAGCCCGGCAACTCCAAATCGCAATGAGGCTACAGCCGGAACTCCTGGAATGCAAAGCTAGTGAGACGTTCGGTGAGATTCGCCAGCCACCCAAGTCCTGATAAACGGGATTCTCGGAAACTGACCGCTATTCCGAATCGAGCAGGATCGTGACCGGACCGTCGTTGACGAGTTCGACTTCCATGTGGGTCTGGAAGACGCCGGTTTCAACGCGCACTCCTGCGGCGCGTAGGCAGCGGACGTACTCTTCGTAGAGCCGTTTTGCTTCGGCGGGCGGTGCGGCGCCTCCAAATGCAGGGCGCCGACCCTTGTTCACGTCGCCGTACAGCGTGAATTGCGACACCACCAGCGCGGCGCCGCCGCTTTCAAGCAGCGAAATATTCATCTTGCCCTGCGCGTCGTTGAAGATGCGGAGATGCGCGGTTTTCTCCGCGAGATGGGCGGCGGTTGCGGGCGTGTCGTCCTTGCCCACGCCCAGTAGCACCACCAGGCCGGCGGCGATTTCACCGACGACGCCTCTTTCGACGAGAACGCGGGCGCGACTCACTCGTTGCAGGACGGCCCGCATGGTTATTTCCCCGACTTTCGCAGACGTCGGCGCTTTCGTGGCGGACGAGGAGCGGGCTGGCACCGCGGGCAGAAGTGGCTGCTGCGTCCCGCGACGATGATGCGCCTGACAATGGCCCCGCAGCGAAAACACTTCTCGCCTTCACGTCCGTAAACGCGATGGCGCATCTGGTAGGAGCCCGGCTTCCCCTCGGCATCCAAAAAATCCGAAATGGAAGACCCGCCGAGTTTGATCGCCGTGCGCAGGACTTGCCGGATGGCCTGGTGCAGGCGCGCGACCTCTTCCTCTTTCAGATTTGCCGCAAGACGAGCCGGGTGAATACGCGCCCGCCACAGACTCTCGTCGGCATAGATATTTCCCATGCCGCGCAGCGATTTCTGGTCGAGAAGCAGCGCCTTGATGCGCGCGCGGCGCCCCGCCAGACGGCGGCTGAACTCGCGCGCAGAAACGAAGAGCGCATCTTCGCCGAGCCGGCTCTGAAATTCGGGCAGCCCTTCGGCCGGTACCAAGAGAATCCGACCGAAGCGGCGAATGTCGGTGTAACGCAACTCGTTGCCGTCGTCGAGATCGAAGAAACCGTGCGTGTGCGGCGCCACGGGTTCATTCGGGGCGCGAACAGCGAGCCGGCCGGTCATGCCGAGGTGGACCATCAGATTCAGGTCGCCGCTGGTCTTCTCGGCGGGCGCGGAACGCGCTTCGCCCTTCTCTACCGTGGCTAATTCGACGCGAATGAATTTGCCGATGCGTTCGACTGCGATAATTCGGCGGCCGGGCAGATGTTCGCCGAGCGCAGCGGGATCGTCGATGAAGTCGGTCTTGCCGAGACGCACCGACACGATGCTGCGTCCCGGCAACACCCCACGGAGTCCGCGCACGACCGTTTCGACTTCGGGCAATTCCGGCATCGACAATTAACCGCCGCAAGAACTTAGCACAGGATAAAGCAGATCCCTCGTCCGCCGAGGCGGACTCGGGATGACAGCTCTCACTGGAGCGTCACGGTAGAACCGCAAAGACGCGGCAGGGCGCGCCCGACCCGCCGTCGAGCTTGAGCGGCGCGACAATCAGGGACGCGCCGAACTCTGGCAGCGCAATCAAGTTCGAGAGGTTTTCCAGCTGGTACAGCCCCGCGCCGAGCGCCAGGCGATGCACCGGATATTCGCTGGAGGAGCCTGGATCGACGCTCATGGTGTCGCAGCCGATACCCATAACGCCGCGCTCGATGAGAACACGCACGGCATCCGCGCCGAATCCAGGAAAGTGCATTGTTCCCGCGGCGTCCTGGTTGCGGTAGCTTGTGGAGTCCGGCCAGCGCGATGCCCATCCTGTGCGCAAGAGCGCAATCGCGCCACGTGGCACTCGGCCGTGCTCGCTCTCCCATTCCGCGACGCGCGCGGATGATAGCTCGTAGTCGGGATTTGTCGTGGCGGCGCGCACGTCGAGAACGACCGCGGGACCCAGCAGATTCCCGGCGGGGATCGCTTCCACCGTCGTGCTGCCGGCGATGAAATGCGCGGGCGCGTCGAGGTGCGTGCCGTAATGTTCCAGCATCCAGAAGCTGCGCGCGAAAAACCCGTCGGTTTCGATTTTGCATTCGGTGCGCGCCTCAAATGATTTGGCGTCGCCGGGCCATTGAGGCATAGCGTCGCTGATGGCGTAGGCAAGATCCACCACGCGCATAATTTAAGGAAGAGGCAAACCGGGAGCGGCGACGATGCCGGCCATGCGCAAAATTTCCTGGTACTCGGTCTCCGCAACAGGCGTGATGATGGCGCGAACGTTCTTGAGGAATTTCAGCTTGCGCACGGCGGGATTGGCACGCAATTCCGCGAGACTCACCTGGCGCGGCAGGCGCTCGAGAGCGCGCAGGTCGGCGACCAGGCCTTTGCCGTCGTGATCGTGCGGATCGGGATACGGATCCCGCGTAACTTCGGCCAGCGCGTAGAGCGCGCGCTCCGGCGCCGCGTGATAACAAAGCACGCGGTCACCCTGCCGCACCAGCTTGAGCTGGCGCAGAGCGTCAGCGCGTGCGCCAGCGCCCCGCCACATCTCTTTGCCTTTTACGAAAAGAGTGTCCCAGTGGTAGGTGTGCGGATCCACGCTGAAAAACCAGTGGTTGCGCTTGGGTGGTGTGGACTTGGGCGGTGTGGTGATGGTGTTATGTGCTCCCGAAAGGCGCGAATTGCACGCCGCACTATACACGAGTTAGATGCCAGAGGAAGAAAAAGTGACAGCCGCGATGCTGAATTGCGGTATCTCTATTTAGCTCAGTGAGTTACGGGAAGTTCCGCCCAGATATCGTCTCCCCGGACCTCCAGGGTGTAGCAGGCCACCCCAACAGAGGGATTTTGCGTGACCTTTCCGGAGGTGACGTCGTATTGCCACCCGTGCCAGGGGCAAGTGACCGCTTTGCCGCTAAGTTGGCCCTGCCCCAGCGGGCCACCACGATGCAGGCAGGTATTGTCGATGGCGTAGAATTTGCCGTCGACGTTGGCGATGGCCAGCGTGGTTCCATCGACCTGAAACTCGCGAATGCTCCCCGCTGGGATTTCGTCCTTGCGGGCTGCGCGCAGAAAAGGCATGTGTTCTCACTCCTTTTTCTTCGCGGGCTCCAAGTAGAGCCCGCACCCGTTTTTTCGCGGGCTGCGGCGCCGGTTAGGCGCTCTAGCCGAGCGACAGCCCGGACCCGGCGCTGACGGAAAGTTTATCGAGGCGAGGGCGTCTGGGCCACCATCACGTTGCGCTTGAATTGCTCCGCCATCTCGGGGCGCAGGCGCACTTCCGTGGGCCGCTTGGCCAGCGACATCTGGTCGATCTTGTCCTGCAACTTGAGCAGCGCGTAGATCAAGCCCTCCGGGCGCGGCGGGCAGCCCACCACATAAACGTCCACGGGAACGATGCGATCCACGCCCTGCAATACGGCGTAAGTATTGAAAGGCCCGCCGACGCTCGAACAGGCGCCCATGGAAATGCACCACTTCGGCTCAGGCATCTGGTCCCAAACGCGCCGCACCACCGGCGACATCTTCAGCGTGACCGTTCCTGCCACAATCATCAGGTCCGCCTGGCGCGGCGAGGGGCGGAAAACCTCGGCGCCGAAGCGGGCGATATCAAAACGCGCGGTGGTGGTGGCAATCATCTCGATCGCGCAGCACGCCAGGCCGAACGTCAGCGGCCAAATCGCCGATCGGCGGGCCCAATTGAAGACATAGTCCACCGACGAAATCATGAAATTCTTTTCAAAACGATTGTCGAGAGCGCCCATTCTTTGCGACAGCCTCCACCCAATAGCGGACTGCTAGTACAGCCCATACCCGAAAACACCGCAGTATAGCGCCCGCAACGCAGCGAGTCAAAGCCCGGACTGACTACTTCTTCTGCAAAGATGCGATATAGTCGGTGATATTCTTGATGCGCTGCTGAACGACGCGCTCGTTGTTCTTATCGATCATCTGGAAGATCGAACCCCAGGTGGGCATCTCCGAGGAGCCGTGAGCTGAAGTTCCGGGGCCAAATCGGAGAATGTTCACAACGTATTCCCGCGGAAACTGGCCCATATGCCGTACCGTGAGCGTGGTCAGATCGGCAGGCTGCGTCTTCAGCGTGAACGCGGCGGGCCCATCGCCTTTGCCGCCAGAGCCGTGGCAGGCCCCGCAATACTGTTTATACATTGCCGCGCCAGAAGGTATGTAGTTCGGAGGAATTTCGTCGACCGGCGGCGCGCTTAGCGCCAGCGGAACCATCGAGCCCAGGGAAAGTACCGTCCACAACACTGAGGCTGCCAGCAGAGTATTGCGCATTTGCCTTACCTCCGTGGCGAGTGCCTGAAGCGCCCGCCAGCCTCTTCTGACGACATTCACGTTACAGGTTGCCTGGTTCACCAATGCTGTGACGATGGTCACACTGTCGCGCATGCCGAAGGCAACCGACAAGGTATCGTAGCGCGCGGAGGGCGGACGGAGAAGAAAAAAAGGCATCGTTGCACTGGGCGCGCCCACTCGCACTCAATAATTGAAAAAGGTGCTTGGCTTCGGGGCTGCGGGGTCAATTCACGAAAGAAGCACACACACGGGAGAAAAAATATTCTCCACTGCCTGAGAATCGCAGTAGCATAGCTGCGGGTCAACCGAGGGGCAGTTGCGCCGTCAGCATCTGATGCGGTTTGAAGTTTTGGTACCGAGCAGATGAAACGCCGGAGGTAGCGTGGCTGGCCATCGAGTTTCTCGGTTTTTCTGGCTGTCAGTTTGTTTCATAGTCGTTTCCATTGTTCCATTGGGTCGTGCTCAGCAAGGTGCGGACCCCCAGCAAACGCCCCCGTCAACTCAGGGTTCTGCTCAGACGACCGCCTATATTGGTTCGGACACCTGCAAGGTCTGCCACGAAGAAATCTACAATTCTTTTGAGAAAACTCCCCACTGGAAAACGACTCTCGATACAAAAGGCGGGCCATCCCGCCAGGGATGCGAAGGATGCCACGGTCCAGGCGCAGACCACGTCGCCGGCGCCGGCGATAAGACCAAGATTTTCATCTTCACGAATCATTCCGCCAAGGAAATCAATGACCGTTGTATGACCTGCCATGCCGGTGGCACTCAACATATGGATGCCATCAATTCAGTGCATGCCAAGAACGACGTCAGTTGCATCTCCTGCCACTCGCCGCATCACGCGAAAGAAGCAGAGTTCTTGCTGGTCAAGACCCAGCCAGAACTTTGCTACACCTGCCATCTTCAGCAGAAGCCGCAATTCGAGATGCCGTTCCACCACCGCGTGAATGAAGGCCTGGTCCAGTGCAGCGACTGCCACAATCCGCATGGCACGGTTGCGGCCAAGCAGGTGCGGACCTCGGCAGCGCAGGACGCCGTTTGCTTTACCTGTCACGCCGACAAGCGAGGCCCGTTCGTATTTGAACATGAGCCGGTGAAAGTCGAAGGCTGCGAATCGTGCCACACCCCACACGGCTCGCCGAATACTCACTTGCTCAAGGTGAGCAATGTGAATCTGCTGTGCCTGTCGTGCCATACGACGTCTTTTGCGAACGCGCCCGGCGCGCCCTCTTTCCACAATCAGGCGGCTCAATATCAGGCTTGCACGCTTTGTCATACGCAAGTCCACGGGTCAAACGTCGACCACACTTTGTTCAAATAAGAGGACCCGTCATGACCGCTGGCGATTTGCGAAAGAACAAGATAAGCGATGCGGCAGGCCATCCAGCGGAAATCAGCCGGACGGCTCAGGATGCTCGCCGGCAGCGCACCTGGGCGCGGATTCTGGCGCTTGTTTTGGCGGTGACGTTCACGATGTCCGCAAAGGCTCAAACTCAAGCAACGCCTCCAGCGCAGGCGCAAACGCAGTCTTCCTCGCAGACTTCAACCCCGGCGGGCGACGGGTCGACGGAGAAAATAGCGGGAAACTACGCGGTTCAACAATCGATCGAGTTTGGCTACCGGGATAGCATGATCGACGGGAACGTCAACAACTACAACACCTTTGTAAACCTCTCTTCGGGGATGCGCCTCTTTGATTACACGCTGAATATGCGGTCGATAGACCACCAGGGCCTCTTTTTTGACAACCTGTCGTTCAGCAGCTCCGGTTATGGCGGCGATCCGAACGATGTCTCGCGCCTGCATGTCGACAAGAACAAGTGGTATGACTTTCGCGCCACGTTCCGGCGCGATAAGGACGCCTGGAATTACAATCTGCTCGCGAACCCTTTGAACCCCAGTAAGGGTCCGATCAACGGAGTGGCCATCGCCAATTCGCCCCACGCGCTTGATTTGTCCCGGCGGATGCAAGATTACGATCTCACTCTTTTGCCCCAATCCCGGGTCCGCATTCGATTGGGGTATTCGCGAAACGTCAATACCGGACCTGCGTCCACTACGCTGGAAGGCGGAACCGACACGGCTCTCTTGCAGAGCGTGAGCGAAATCACCAATGCCTACCGGATGGGGGTTGACTACCGGGGTCTCCCCGGAACGACGTTGTCCTTCGATGAAACGCTCATCCGCTCCGCGGTGAACAACTCTGCGACGGACAATAACCTCATCTATCAGCTTTCGAACGGTACCCCGGTGGACCTGGGCATCGTCTTCGTCGGCACCACGCCTTGCGCGAATCCGATTACGAATGCCGCGACCGCGCCGCCCACGGTTACAGCAAATTGCAACGGGTATTTGTCGTATAGCCAGTTCCAAAATCCCCGGTCGTCGTTTCCGACGGAACGCTTCAGCTTTCAATCGACATACTTCAGGAATTTGGCCATGTCGGGCTCGGCAAGTTACAGCAGCGGTGACAACACGGTCTCGGGCTTCAACGACGCCGTCAACGGATGGACGACCAGGACGCTCACACGCGGCAGCACGACCGGCGGGCCGGCACAGGCCAAACGGGTTTCGGTGAACACGAATTGGTCCGGCGACTATCGAGTGACCGACAAACTGAGTATCTTCGACGAATTCAGCTACGAGAACTGGCGCATTCCGTCCATGTGGGCTACGGCCGATACGAATTTGTTCGCAACGCCGGCTCAAGCGGGGCAAAGCGGCCTTTTGTTGCCCATTGCGACGGTGACCCCCGCCACATTCGCCACGATCTGCCCGACGGCTCCCTACAATGGTCCCAATTGCCCGCAGCACAATGCGAGTTCTCTTGTTGACGCGACGGATGAGCTCGTTTCTCAATTCCTAGGACAGAACATCCGGTCGAATACGATTGAGCTGAAGTATGACTTCACGCGCAGAGTCAACGCGTACGTGGGCTACGAATACACGGCCCGTACGATTGCGGACTTCAGCGCAACCTGGGATACCGGCGAAATTTACCTTCCGGGAGGCGTGGGAGGAAAACCCGGCATCCTGCAAGGGGCGCCGCCCGCTGCGGGAGGGAATTATTACTTCGCGGCGCGCGGCGATTGCGCGGTGATCGCGGCTACCGGCGCGCTGCCTGCAGCCTGCACGTACAACCCGGCGAACGGTTCGATTCAAGAAGGCTCGAGTGCGAATCTCGTGCCCGACACTGGCAACGACATTGCGCGGAACCTCTATGACATTCATGAAAACGCGGGATTGATTGGCGTTTCGGCGCGGCCGATCGATACCTTGCGGCTCAACGCGGACCTGATGTTCGGCTACAACGACAACTCCTTTACGCGCACCAGTCCCCGGCAGCTGCAGAGCTACAAACTTCGCGCGAACTACACCCCCAGGCCGTGGGCCAGCCTAGGCGCTACCGTAGACATCCACGAGAATCGCAATAATGTAGCCATGGTCAATAACATAGAGCATGGCCGCACATACAGCTTGGTGGCTACTCTTTCGCCGAAGTCCAACCTCTACGTCGATGTCGGCTACAACTACATGGATATCTATACCCAGACGGAAATCTGTTTCCCCGCTACCGGCTCAGCAATCTTCACGACGCCTTGTCCGATCGCGGGCGCAACCTCTCCGCTGGGAACGCTCTCCTTCTATTCAAGCCGGGACAATTACGCCTATGCGGACGTTATGTGGAAGCCCTACAAGCGTGTGACCGCCATGGCGGGATACGGCGGCAGCATCGTTCGCGGCGATACGACCTTTCTCAATCCGCTGACGCCGACTGGTACTCTGGACTTCAACTACGTCAAGCCGTTCGCCAGTCTGGCGTTTGACATCTATCGAGGCGTGATCTACAAAACGGCGTGGAACTATTACGGATATAATGATCATGGCGTCGCCAACCCCCCTGGGCTTGCGGCGCTTCCGTCGCAGAATTTCAACGGCAGCAATGTCACATTTTCGTTCCGGTATTCGTTCTGAACGTTAATTGACGCGAAAGAAGGAAACCGCCATGACTCCATCTAATACACGCAACACAACTCTGATCGCTGTGGTTCTAGCTGGCTTGATGTTCCTCTATCTCCCGGCGCATGGTGCTGACGATGCCACGGTCAAGCTCTATCAAACCAAGTGCGCGGCCTGTCATGGGCCGGATGGGAGTGGAAACACCCCTGTCGGCAAGACGCTCAAGTTGAAGGATTTTCATGACCCGGAAGTGCAGAAGATGACCGATGCCGATCTCACCACGCTAATCGCCAAGGGCAAAGACAAAATGCCGGCTAACGAAAAATCTCTCAAGCCGGACCAGATTAAGGCGCTGGTCGGTTACGTTCGCGAACTAGCCGAAAAGAAATAACGGGCTGTCACTGGATGGAGTTGTCAGCGACTTTCAGAGGAGACCGGCATCCTACCCAATCCCAGCACTGTTCTTTACCTGATGATCGGCGTAGCCATCATTCTGGTGGCATTTCTTATGGCTCGCCCTTCCGTCACGCTGACGCGCGGAGGCAAGCAACTCGCCTTCGTAGTCCTCTTCATTCTGCCGCTGCTGGCGGCTGCCTTGGGCGCCGGCG
>Ga0210394_10007846_pt1 | contig 11130 bp, 13 predicted proteins | sample IncBWC12MmetaG_FD_160121 | JGI IMG/M metagenome (GOLD analysis project Ga0210394, IMG submission 160121) | Forest soil microbial communities from Barre Woods Harvard Forest LTER site, Petersham, Massachusetts, United States - Inc-BW-C-12-M | ecosystem: Environmental > Terrestrial > Soil >... | reverse complement strand
CATGGCGACTGAATACCAGTGGGAAAGGGCGAGTAGCGCAGCCACGGCCTCGGCCAGGCCGCTAATTACCGTGGCGGGTCCCCACTGCACGTCATCATGGAATGGCAAGAGCTTGCGCCACTGCTTCGGCAGAATGGAAAAGAAAGGCCCGAGAAGATAGGTCAACATGCTGCTTCCAGTGTAGAGCAGGCGGACGCATGGCGAATCGTTTCAGAAGGCCAAACTATCCAAACAGGCAACCTCTGGAAGTTCTGCTACTCATACCGCTTGCTAAGCGGCGAGAATTGATTCCAGTTCAACGCCGTTAGCAAAGGCCAAGTCCTGGGAAGTCGTGCCGACTTATCGGAATGTGGCTTTTCGGGGCAAGTGAGGGGGCCAGGATTGGCTAGCTCTGGGACAGTCTTGTTTCAGCGGTGAGGACAGCCTGGCCAGCAACAGGGCCGGCGCATTCCTTCTTTGAGTTCCGTGCGTACTCGGTCAATGTGCTGCCTTCGGGTTTCCGGTTTCTTGACGGAGATAACCCAGCAGATCCACTCATTGCGCGCGAGCGGCGTAATATCCTCCCATTTTGCCCGCGCCGCCGGGTCCGCAATGAGAACTTTTCGTAAATCCGCTGGTACGCTGTGTACCGCGCCAGCGGAAATCGCTTTTTTGGCCATAAACTTTATTTTACAGTCGTTTGGCATCAGTCATTAAGCCCAACTCCCGAGACTCGCCGCCGCGCAACGCTGATGGACGAGGTCTGCCTACAGTCTAAGGCGCGAAGCGTTGATAAGGGTCGGGGAATATGCGAAGCTTCAACGAAAGGCTGGGAAAATGTGGCGGATCCCATCGGCACCTTCTATGAGCGCGAGCGCAAGCCGGGCGGCTGCCAGATTACTGATTTCACTTATTGCGATACTGGCTCCTCTCAGTGCTCGGTCACAGAGCAATCCGTTGGTGGGCACCTGGAAGCTGAATCTGGAGAAGTCGAAGTACAGCCCGTCTAACCTTGCCCCGAAAAGTGGTTTGTGGAAAATCGAAGCGGCCGAAGGCGGAATCAAGATGGTTGCCGATGCCGTCGAGGCACAAGGCCACGCAATACATGCTGAATACACGGCCAAGTTCGACGGCAAGGACTACCCGGTGACAACCACAATCGACGGTCGCACAGACCCAATGTTAGACGGAACAACAATCTCGTGGCGGGACATCGACGAACACACATACGAATACACGGCGAAATTCAGCGGTCAGTCGCTCGGGACCACTCATTTGGTAATTTCAAGTGACGGAAAGACCGTCACCACGTCTCTGAGTGCCTCCTTCCAAGGGCAAACAGTGGATACCACTGCTGTTTGGGAAAAACAGTAGCGGAGACCCCGCGCATCAATTCACCGTACCGCCTGGCGGACCGATCTTGTCATCTGTGCGAAGCGTCCGCACGGGCAGCCGCGACAATGCTTTCTATGACCGCCGTTTTCGCTTTCGCATATTCGTTCATATCCGCCCACTCTTGAGTTGCTAGTTTGCGTTTCGTTTGTTCGTACAGTAGACAGTCACGAGCGTTCTCCCTCAATCGGTTGCGAAACATCAGGCAGCGGTCGATTTCAGGGCAACCAACCGAAAAGACGTGAATGTGAACGTCTCTGGCGGGCGTCCTGAACATGCGATGTTCGAACCAGTCAGGCTCCCTCACGCGCAGTTCGTAACCTGCAATTTGCAACTGCGGAAGATAGGAGTCTTCATTGGTCGAATCCTGCATGGCAACGACAATGTCGATGATCGACTTAGCCGCCAAACCGGGCACCGAAGTCGAGCCGATATGTTCGATCTGTATTGCCGACTCGCCCAATGCTTCGGCAATCATGCTGACATGAGTTTGAAACTGCGCAGGCCAAAGCGGATCGTAATCCACTATTTCAATTTTCCGCTTTTCGGTTCCACCGATTAGGCCGGTGGGCTTTATTTCACCAGACTTACTCGATAGGTCTATCCAAAATCGCTTCTTATTCGGTATGGCACCGTCAGGGACTATGCTTTCAAGCACGCCGCCGTTCCTAGTTATCGTTTTCTCAGAAGCAATGTTGTCTTCACGGCAGGTGAGCAGCACCTTCCCAATAGCGCGTGCCTGCTCGGTTTCCAGTATCTGCCGGAGCATTTCCGTCGCTACGCCCATTTGGCGGAAAGACGGGCGCACGATGTAGCCGATGTGACCACCAACCCTGCTCAGGTCTTCGTTAAGCTCGCCGCGAATCGCAATACGACCGACCACGTCGTCTTTGTAGATACTCCAATAACAGTTAGTTTTGACAAAATTCGGAAGTGGCTCGGTTTCCATCGAACGGAGCCTTAACACATAGGTCTCGAAATCCTTCGCTGGCGTGTCGTGCGGTTCATCCTTGCCAAGATAAACCCAAGCCGTCTTTTCAAACTCGGTTTGGAGTTCTGCCATCGCTGCCAAGTAGGAATCCTTATACTTGGAATCTGGCCGCTCCAAGCGTAGGTCATGAACTGAAAACGTCTTCATTGATCGTTGGGACTGCTGCGGATTCTACGCCTGTCGCGTAGTCATCGCAATCGCGGCGTTGCAACCGCCTACCAAATTCAATTGCTGATTCTGCTGACGGGACCATGCTACAGTCGCGTCTTATATGGTCTTACTTAAGCTGAAGAAGGCTCCCCCGGCCAAGTTTGTAACCCGGCCTCCGATACTCGCTCACGGGATTCGGAATGGACGGTATTGCTACCTGTTCAAGTCTGCGGACGATGCTAGGTCTTTGTGCTATTCGGCCAAGATACTCGGCGTCAAGCCAGAGCCGATTTCGGATGAAGACATTACTCGCCTTGACCTAGAGCCACTACCACCAGCTTCCTAGAGTTCTCCCCGATGGGCGTTGCAACCGCCCGCCAATTGCTGATTCTACTGGCGGCTTAGCTTGCGGGCGCGCCATTTTTCGTTAGTCGCCTTCCTTGCGGCCCATCCGAGGGCCGTGGAGAAGGTAGATGACCTCTTGCGACCGCCGAACGGACGTGGTGTTATGAACGACCTGCGATGGACAAACTGTACGAGAACGTCGGGCGCGAGATTCTTGTCTACACGACGCCGATCTTCCCAAGCTTTGAAACAGCACTACGCATTGATCCTCCCGGCACTGGGACTTTCGTTTACTTCAGAAATTTCCATTACATCCTGACTGCAGCCCATGTTTGGGATTACGTGCGTCGGGCACCGGAAATGGGCCTCGGACTGAAGGAAGGGGTAGACCAACGGTATCTTGTCCCTACGGCAGCGATTGAGTGTTTTGGGCCACCGTGGCCCGCACGGTGGGGTGAATGGGGACCAGATATTGCTCTGCTCCGGCTGCCAGTAGAGATAGCTGCGGAAATCAAGATACACAGGGCTTTCTACGACCTAGAAAAGGACAGGTCCGCTCCCAACGCCGGAATCGAATCCGAATGGAAGACTGCACCGACGCCAGAAGTGCTGGCACGCATTGCACAAAGGAAATCTGGCCAGACGGCGCAACTGGCAGGTAGGGTTCTCATGGGCACACCGAAGGAGTTTGGCAGTTTCAGGGAAGCCCACGCCAGCGTCAAACTCAATGCAATGTTTTTGGGGTTGCAGAATGCTCAGGAGTATTCGGTTGGCGATTTTGACTTCGTTGACCTAGATACCGGTGCACCGTCCGACTTTATTCCAAGCAGCTTCGAGGGTGTTAGTGGTGGAGGATTGTGGAGATACATCACCACGATTTCAGATGACGGGGACAAGACGACAAAGTTCTTGGAGGGTGTCGCATTCTACCAACTGACAGGAGAGGGTGGACGGCGAATTAGGTGCCACGGCAAGCAAAGCCTTAGGGCCCTCACGTCACAATTCATGAAACGTATCTGACACGGCTCAGATTGCCTGCCGGTCCATCGCGTGATATACGCTGACCGAAACAAACGTGTCATCAAAAGACCGCATCGGGTGGACGATATGAAATCAGACCGACCTTCATCAGAATTCCTCAAGGCTTTGCAGGTACGGGCCGCAAGAGTTGCAATCGGACCCTCTAGTATGCGCGGCAGTGGCAAAGGCGTTGTAAAGGCGGGTCGTGAATTCTTGAATGACCTTTCCCTCAGTGAGTTCGGCACCAAGGATCAGAAACAGTTCAGATCAGCACTGAACAGAGCAACCCGCAAGCTGACGAAACGCTTTCCTAAGCACGACCAACATTGGGGATTAGCTAGAAAGGGGCTAAATCTCTTCCTTAGAGACTGCTTTTACACCACCTATCTACGCGATGCCTATTCCCTTAAACTGGCGTCGTCGTATTTTTAGATTCCATTGGACTCACTCAGCGGTCGAGCCCTGCATGAAGTGGCAGACGGTCGCCTTCCTCGCTGGGACGCCATCCGAAGATTGAAACTTGAGGTCAGCGACGAGTATCAGAAAATAGCGTCGGAATGCGCTTCTTCGAGGAAACTGTCGAGTCCACCTTGATGTGTTCTGGTGGGGATCGCGGACAGATGATACGCGGAGTTGACACCGGCAAAGCGGCTGAGGCACGCGAGATTTGTCGCCCTTCAATGGCCGGACAACATCGCCGTAAGCGCGGGTATAAATGGCGCGAAGATCGTCATATGATCTGCCGCTGATGCGATGAAATTCTGGTACGCTGCCACAAAACCAGATGACCCTTGTGCTTTCTCAAGCCTTTCAACTCGCTCAAGAATACTATCCCGGTCGATATCGCTCGCTACAGAACGGGCAGCCTCACGAAGCTGGACAAATACTTCGTCACGGGACACGGACGTTACGTTGACTGAATTGTCCGTGCTGTTCATGTTGACTCGCGGATTGTGTCCATGAATGTGGAAGTGTTGCGTCACAGTAGCCCCCGACAGTGACGGCGATGCGGCATCTTCATTTTCAAATTCTCTTATCAGTTTGGCGGTAGGTGAAACCCTAAACGGACTGGCCAGAGTAGTAAAGGAAGGACGCAAATAATCCTCTTCTGTTAGCAATCGTACATTCCGAGCAATATCCTCAGGTCGTATTCCAAGGTAGTCCAAATCTTCGGGGCAATTGAAATCAACGTATTGGTTCGACCCCCACTTGAATCCGATACAGTAGGCACCAAACTTGATGAATCGTCGGATTATCTCATCGCTCGATTTCTTTCGAGGCTGAAAGTCACCTGCTTTCAGACGTAGCTCGTGGTAGCGGTCTGGAGTGACCGCACTCTCGAAGCTGAAACTACCGGAATCAAAGGCTCGCCGGAGAACGTTCCATCTGACGATCTCGACCCGGACATCGTAGTCTTCGACAAATACTCTATCGGTCCCGGACCGGAACATCGAAACGTTCCGGACGCCGCGATCTTTCAACAGGTCTCTGACTTTGAAGTAGTAAAGAACGCCGTCCCGCCCGCCAGCATCTCCTTTATCCTCGAACTCGGCTTCGAAACATTCGCCGCCGAGGGTAACGAGGATTTTCACGTTGTTGTGGTCAGCGTGCATTGCTTTCTCTGTGGTACCGAGAGTGTAGCACCGCTCGGCGTGGGACTACCGAGGTTGGTTCGTTAGGTTCGGAATCTGACCGATGAAACTAGCGGTCCTGCCCGAATCACCCTCTCCTAAATGCCTAACCGTTCTTTCCCGAAAGTAAGGATTAAACAGACTCTGAAATCTCTTCCACGCATCGACATTTGGATTCACGATGATAATTTCCACAAGCCCATCGTTGTGTGCGAGGGCTGAACCGAGCATGTACTTGAAAAATTGGTCAGATTCAGGAAAAGAATAGCCCACAATGAAAATGCGGCCTGCCTGTTTAAGCTCTGACAGCGCCGCGCTCCACACATAGCGGATAAATTCCTGCTCTGTTCCCTTGTTCCATGTCGGGGGAACGATCAAAAAAGATTGAATCGCTTCCTTGCACTGTTCGCAAACGTTCTCTGAGAGATTCTTGACGAGATATTGCTTATACCGCAGGTGGTACAGCCTGTTGCACTTTCGGCAGATGGCCCAATTTAAGGAGCCGTGCAGTTTCAGAAATTTGAGTTGATACCTTTCACCATCGAACTTAGGGCTGTAGATTGCATTCGGTCCACACTGATAGTCCGGCAGAATACCTAGTTCAGCCAGTTCGCGTTCCAGCACAAGGTCATAGTTGAAGCTGATAATCGAGTCAACAGCGCGATTGCCTTGCAGTTTTTTGGCATTCCAAATACCTGTGACCAGCGCGACAAAATATCGATATTGATTTTCCTTAAATCTTTCGTTTTTCAGTGTGTGGAATCCTGCATCTTCGAGAGCGTGAAATGTGTCAACTTCAAGCGTCCGACCGACGAGATACTTCATGTCGTCCAACAGCTTCCGATTGCCGTCCAACGAAAGTTGGACTTCCATTTCGAGGAAGCCAAACAACTTTTCGATGTTATCCAAGTCTTCCTGCACCTTTGCTAGAGCCTTGTTCAATCCAAAGCGGTACTCGATGACTCGACTGAAAATTGATTTGTCCTCTGGTGTGAGTGGCGACTCAGGGTCGTCCCTGAGATTTCTGGCATGGGGAAAGAAATCATCCATTGTTTTTGCGCCAGCGTCTTTGGAGAAACCAGCGCCGAGTATGAAGACATTTTTGCGAAAGCTCATCGGGCACCGTCTCGATACGAATTCTGGTGTTGTTCGCGCTGGTCAGGATATTTTGCTTCAATCCGCTGCATTATCCGTTCCGCCGTCGTGATCGCATCCGCGATGATCGACTCGAACGCGGGTGAACGCCGCAGACCGTCAAGCTGCGCGAGTTTGCGAGCGGCCAAGATTGAGGCGGCGATCAGTAAGACGCGCTTGCGGCCTTCGTCCATTGGCGCAGTCTACCATATTCGCCTTGTGTTCGCCCGACTCCCCGTGGGAATATACATACCAGTGGGTTCAGGAGATCACTCCTAAACCGGAATCAGCCTGTGATCGACAAATCCGAAATAGATGCCAAAGCCGAAGAACTTGGAGTGCACACTTCAAATGTGCAGCGTGACTACGTTTTTGGCTGGCTGCTGTCCAGTATATTTCAGACGGACAATTCGCTCCAGCGGCTCCTAATCCTCAAAGGCGGCAACTGCTTCCGCAAAGCATATTTCGAACACGCTAGATTCTCCAACGATCTTGATTTTTCCACTCACGCGGCTGTCGATCTCGAAGTCCTACTGTCTGGCCTCAAGCAAGCCTGTGCTTTCGCTGGAGAGAAGAGCGGAGTCGAATTTCTAATCGATGACAGTCAGGTGCGCGAAGAGCGTATGGCGGACGCGGAGTCACGCATATTTGAGGCTCGCGTTTACTTCAAGAGTTTTTATGGTGAGGAAGATGTCAGAATTCGAGTGAATCTGGACGTTAAGGAATTTGATCGCATTTTCCTGCCGATTCAAACTCGGCAGTTGATTCACTCTTATTCTGATGCATCATCCTGTCGCGGTGAGGTTCCGTGCTTGAAACTCGAAGAGCTTCTGGCATCTAAGCTGAAGGCTCTTCTACAACGACGCCATTCGCCTGACCTGTACGATTTCGTCCATGCTGTGTTCTTTCAGAAAATGCTAAATGTCTCCCGGCGCGAGATTTTGGCAACTTTTCTCAAGCAGACTATCTACGAACCTGAACCGATGGTGGCAAAAAGCTTGCTGCTCGAACTTCCTTTTCAAGCGATACGCAGCTTCTGGAATGACTACGTCGTATGTCCTAAATTGTCGCTATTTAGCTTTGACGATGCAGAGGGTTGGTTCAAGAACGTAGTCAGCGAGATATTCACACTGGTTGAACCGCACTTTGCTTTCGCCGGTGCTGCCGGTAGATCGAGCTTGAATTACTATCCCTCTACCTTTCGGGCTGAAATCATGGAAGCTGCCCGTCTCCATAGAACCTTGCGACTTGTCTATGCGGGATTGGAGCGTAGAGTTGAGCCATATGCGCTCTCATTCAAGCGGCGGCAAGATGGCGTCGGGCGGGAGTATTTTTATGCTTGGGACCAAACCGGGGGCCGAAGTGGTCAAGTTGGGATCAAATCCTATACGGCTGATAGAGTCCAATCGGTAGCAATTACAGAACAGACTTTTGAACCACGGTTTCCGATTGAGTTGACAAAATCTGGCGGATATTTTGGCAAACAAGATTTTTCACGCATCGGCACACGCTTCGGGATGATGCGGTCCCGACCGGCAACTTCTCGGCGGGCCTCAAGCTCATCGTTCGAATACACGATTGCGTGTCCGTATTGCAACAGGCGATTCAAGCGGTCAACCTACGACACTAAGCTCAACGAGCATAAAGACCGGTACGGGAACCGTTGTTATGGCAGAGTCGGATATATGGTGTGAAGGGGCGAGCCGACCCGCCAGCCCGACGGATCGGCTCGCGATGCAACTAGACGGGCGAAATCTAACGCGAAAGAAGGTGCATGTCAACGGACGGGCCGCTGCGGTTCGGCTCGGCGGCAGGAAAGCCGGGTTTTGAGCGACGGCGTAATGTTTATGCGCCGCCGACCGCAACCATATCCGCGCTTGGATTCCCACATTCCGGAAAGCCGACTTTTCAGGAGTTGGCTCCTAAGATTCACGAGACGGCGTTATACTGGGCCCACTTTGTTGGCGGGGTGACCCGTGGCGATTCCTGAGCGTAGCAGGTCTCTGAAAATAGGAGTGAAGTTCTTCGTTGTGTTAGCTCTATTTGGTGGGTGCGGAGTTGCAATCGCTCAGTTACTGCAAGTCAATCCTCCGAGTGATCACCGCGCGACTTCAATTGCCATTACTCCCCGAAATGATTCCACAAAGGTAGGTTCACCTGTCTTCATTATTGTTTCTCTGACGAACACGTCCCAGATGGACTACACGATTCAGAGGTTATCATCCGGAGCGGACTGTCTTATTGACGTGCGCGATGTTGGTGGAAAGCTGCCGCCCGACACGAGTTTTGGCTATTTGCATAACGGCCATGTAGCTGCACGCGATCGAGATCCGACTCGCTACTCCACGGCAGATTTGATGGACAATCTTATCGTTGGGTCCTTAAAGGCTGGGCAAACAATGAAGTGGACGATTAACGTCAGTCGGTTTTACGATCTCAGCCAGCCCGGAAAATATCAGATCACAGTCGAGAGGGCAGACCTCGCGGATCGGAACGTCACTTTGAAGTCAAATACTGTCACTGTGACGATAGTTCCTTAGCGCCCTGACAGCGGCAATCCCCGTCTCACGGGAACACGAATGTCCTCCACAGTCACCCAACTCCTGATAAACGGGATTTCCGGAATGTGGGATTGGCCTAGGGCCAGTTTCCGGAAAGACGACTTTTCAGGAGTTAGCTGAGGCGTGTAATATTTGTGCCTGTCGAACATGAACCAACGCATTTGGATACCGCGAATCTGCTGCCTTCTCCTGTGGCTCTGGCCGCCGGTTCTCGCGGCGCAGCTTGGGTCAACATTCCATGACGTTGCCGTGAATTACAAATATCCGGGCACCTATCGAGATATCCGCCAAGTCGATTTTAGGAATCTCACTGCCTACTACCTCGAACGAAGCAGCCGTCCAAGCGACTCCTTTCCGCTGAAGAATGGCAAGTACGTGGCTAGCTCTCAAAGCGGAGAGGAAAGCGTCAGTCTCGATTCGGTCCACCCTCTAAAGGAATCGGGGGCCGAACAGTATGCGCTGGTGACTTATGAATGGGACTCGATCGGTGGAAGCTCCGGCCAAAATGGCATTGCTCAAGTGTTCCTACTATCCGGTGGCCGCCTCCAAATTGTTCAACAGATTGATTGGGACTGGCACTATGGCGGGCCGTATACGCCTTTCTCAAAACTCTTCGATGACAAAGCCGTGATGCTTACTTTCCCATCGGCGCACTACCTCGACGGCGATGCGCATTGCTGCGTTTCTGCGATAGACATTGTGGAAATGCGCTGGAATGGGCGCAGGTTCATCCGCTCAGCGATGCACACCGAGCTGTCCGACTACGGAAAAGAAAAGGGTAAGAAACTCACCCAGTAGTAGCTCCCGAAAAACGGGATTTCCGGAAACTGGCTTTTAGCGGGTACCGCCGCCTTCCGACACAGCCGTTGCCCGCCCGGTCGCCGGTGCGGTAGCGGCCTCGAATCGAAGCCGCCGTTGGTTCACGCCGTCCAGCTACCGCAGTTTGTAGCCTCTACCACGCTAACCCAACCTGCTGAGGCAGACGGGCCGAGAGGACCCGGGACCGCAACCCAATAATAATTTGGGATAGGTAGTTGCTGACTGTCGGTGAACAGTTGCCTGTTCAGGATCATCGTGTTGAGCATGAGCGGACCGAGAACGGCCCTCACTGCACTACTGCCGCCGACCGAATTTGCCTGCTGAATTTGCGCCCAATCTGTCGCAAAGACGTACTGAAGTCCGTCAACGGTACCGACGACATTGATCGCAGGATTCACTGCTCCGCGTGATCCGTCATACACGGCGGTGGTCACGGAATAGTTATGTGTCATGGTTTCCCTTTTACGACGATCCTTTCTGATTCCGGCACGCGCTCGTTGAAAGCTTTTATTTTCATCAGTACGCTTGCCGTCGCCTTTTCGCGTTCGGTCTGAGTGGCGTAATGATCCGTGCGACCGCTTGAATGCTGAACGGATAGGTATGTGGCACGGCTCAATTCTTCTTTCAAACCGGCTCGTTCCTTGCGAATGGCTACCAGTTCGCGCCGCTCCCGCCACATATCGGCTGTCTTTTTTTCCTCTTCGAGCTTGTCGCTGTGACTTATATGCTCGGACGGAAAGACTCCAATTTCATACAATTTTTGTGCCAAGCTGCGGCGGTCAGGCCGCACGGGTGCAGGTACTTGGAGCCAATCGAGGCGGTCCCGAAGTGATTCGACGATCTGGCACAAGATGGCCACGCTGAGAAATTTACTGTGTTTGGTGTCGATGGCGTTTTTCAACAGCAGCCAATTTTTGTCAGTCTCAGCTAGGTTCTTCTGGTAAGTTTTTGCCCACTGTTCACACACTTCCATCCGTTCGGCATAAGTCTGCTGCGGTTGCTTAATTATTTGTATCGTCATGTGACTCTCCTAGTTTTGCAAAATCAAATTTAGTGCTGCGACGTGCCTCGGTGACTTCCCCATCTCCTGCTTCAAACGGTCTTTGCT
>Ga0210394_10007845_pt1 | contig 11132 bp, 15 predicted proteins | sample IncBWC12MmetaG_FD_160121 | JGI IMG/M metagenome (GOLD analysis project Ga0210394, IMG submission 160121) | Forest soil microbial communities from Barre Woods Harvard Forest LTER site, Petersham, Massachusetts, United States - Inc-BW-C-12-M | ecosystem: Environmental > Terrestrial > Soil >... | reverse complement strand
GCCGGAATTGTCCGCCACGTCGAGATTGGTCTGCATCTGGATCATGGGCTACCCCATTCACTCCGCTTCGCGCCGCGCTTACGACGCCTTCTTCTTCTCGCCGCGCACCACTGCCCAGCGCTTCAGCTTGGAAATCGGACGGTGTTCCTCGATCCACACCATGTCGCCGACCTTGAACTCGTTGTTCTCGTCGTGCGCATAGTATTTCTTGGTACGGCGGATCGTCTTCTTGAATATCGGATGCGCAAAGCGGCGCTCGACGCGCACCACCAGCGTCTTGTTCTGCTTGTCGCTTACCACGACGCCTTGCAGGCTGCGCTTGGGCATCTCTTATCCTCTCAACTCTTCGCCGCGCGCTTCTGCTGCGCAATGGTCTTGAGCCGCGCGATATCGCGCCGAACTTCGCGTACGCGCGCCGTGTTCTCCAGCTGGCCGGTGGCGCGCTGAAAGCGCAGATTGAACTGCTCCTTCTTCAGCTTGAGCACCTCGTCGTCGATCTGGTCGATCGTCATCACCTTGATGTCGGTCGCTTTCATGCCACGCCCTACTCGCTGATGCGCTCGACGAAACGCGTCTTGATCGGCAGCTTGGCGGCGGCAAGCGCGAGCGACTCCTTCGCCACCTGCACCGTCACGCCGTCGAGCTCGAACAGGATGCGACCGGGTTTGACCCGCGCCACCCAAAGCTCGGGCGTGCCTTTGCCCGAACCCATGCGCACCTCGAGCGGCTTCTTCGACACCGGCACGTCGGGGAACACGCGGATCCAGACGCGGCCGGAACGCTTCATGTGCCGGGTCAGAGCGCGGCGCGCGGCTTCGATCTGCCGTGCCGTGATCCGCTCCGGCTCGAGCGCCTTGAGCCCGAACTGGCCGAACGCCAAATCGGCGGCGCTGGTCGCAACGCCGTGGATGCGGCCCTTGTGCGCCTTGCGGAATTTGGTTCGCATCGGTTGCAGCATGACGGACGCCTCTTCTCAGATCCTTCGCTCGCTCACGCCGCGTCGCGACGCGGCCGGCCGGCCTCGCCTTCGGCCATGCGCTTATCCTGCGCCATCGGATCGTGCTCCATGATCTCGCCCTTGAAGATCCACACTTTCACGCCGCAGGTGCCGTAGGTGGTGAACGCCGTGGCGACGCCGTAATCGACGTCGGCGCGCAGCGTGTGCAGCGGCACGCGGCCTTCGCGATACCACTCCATGCGCGCGATCTCGGCGCCGCCGAGCCGGCCGGAGCAATTGATGCGGATGCCGCCGGCGCCGAGCCGCATCGCCGACTGCACCGCCCGCTTCATGGCGCGGCGGAAGGCGACGCGCCGCTCGAGCTGCTGCGCGATCGATTCGGCGACGAGCTGAGCGTCGAGCTCGGGTTTGCGGATCTCGACGATATTGATCACCACGTCGCTGTCGGTGAGCTCGGCGACCTTGCGGCGGAGCTTCTCGATGTCGGCGCCCTTCTTGCCGATGACGACCCCGGGGCGGGCCGAATGGATGGTGACGCGGCACTTCTTGTGCGGGCGCTCGATCACGATCTTCGATACCGCGGCCTGCTTTAGTTCCTTCATCAACGCTGCGCGGATCTCCATGTCCTCGTGCAGCAGCGAGCCGTAGCTCGTCTTGCCGGCATACCAGCGCGAGTCCCAGGTGCGGTTGATGCCCAGGCGCAGCCCGATCGGATTGACTTTCTGACCCATTTTCGTCTCCGCTACGCCTGCGCCGCCTCGACCTCACGCACCACGATGGTGAGGTTCGAGAATGGCTTGAAGATTTTTCCGACCCGGCCGCGCGCCCGCGGCTCGTGCCGCTTCAGCACCAGGCCCTTGCCGACATGGGCCTCGACCACGACGAGATCGTCGACGTCGAGGTCGTGATTGTTCTCGGCATTGGCGATCGCCGATTCGAGGCATTTGCGTACGTCGCGGGCGATTCGCTTGCGCGAAAATTCAAGATCGGCAAGCGCCGCCGCGGCCTTCTTGCCGCGAATGAGCTGCGCCAGCAGATTGAGCTTCTGCGGGCTCACCCGCAGCATGCGGGCGACGGCCATGGCTTCGTTGTCGGACAGCGCCCGGTCGCGCTTCTTTTTGCTCATAAGCCTTGCTCCCGCCTCACGACGTACCGCCTGCGGGCGCAGCCGCTGCAGCCGGCGCCGCGGCGCCCTCGCCCGCCGGAGCACCCGGCGCTCCGGCCGCGCCCGCGCGCTTGGCCTTGCGGTCCGACGAATGGCCGTAAAACGAACGCGTCGGCGCGAACTCGCCGAATTTGTGGCCGACCATTTCCTCGTTGACCATCACCGGAATGTGCTTCTGGCCGTTGTAGACGCCGAAGGTCAGCCCGACGAATTGCGGCAGGATGGTCGAACGCCGCGACCAGATGCGGATCATGTCGTGCCGGCCGGACGAGCGCGCGGCGTCCGCCTTCTTCAGCAGATAACCGTCGACGAACGGGCCCTTCCAGATCGAACGCGCCATGATCGCTCCTAACCTCCGCCTTACTTTTTCTTCTTCCGCGCGTGGCGGCTCAGCATGATGAACTTGGTGGTGCTCTTGTTCCTGCGGGTCTTGTGTCCCCTGGTCGGCTTGCCCCAGGGCGTCACCGGATGACGGCCGCCGCGGGTGCGCCCGCCGAGCGGATGATCGACCGGGTTCATGGTCTCGCCGCGCACATGGCCGCGCCGCCCCATCCAGCGTGTGCGCCCGGCCTTGCCGATCGACACGTTCATGTTGTCGGGGTTCGACACGGCACCGACGGTCGCTATGCAGCGGCCGTGCACGAGCCGCTGCTCGCCGGAATTGAGCCGCAGGATCACGTACTCGCCGTCGCGGCCGACGATCTGCGCATAGGTGCCGGCGGAGCGCGCGACCTGCCCGCCCTTGCCGATTTTCAGCTCGATATTGTGCACGATGGTGCCGACTGGAATGCTGGCGAGCGGCATTGCGTTACCGGGCTTGACGTCGACATGCTCGCCGGCAATGACGGTGTCGCCGACGGACAGCCGCTGCGGCGCCAGGATGTAAGCCTGCTCGCCGTCCTGGTATTTGAGCAGCGCGATGAAGCCGGTGCGGTTTGGATCGTATTCAAGCCGTTCGACCGTCGCCGGCGCGTCGAATTTGCGGCGCTTGAAATCGACCTGGCGGTAGGCCTGCTTGTGGCCGCCACCGCGATAGCGAATGGTGATCGACCCGCCATTGTTGCGGCCGCCGCTCGATTTCTTGCCCTTGGTCAATCCCTTGACCGGCCGGCCGGAGTAAAGGCCGGACCGATCGACGAGCACCAATTGGCGCTGCCCAGGGGTAACCGGATTGTAGGTCTTGAGTGCCATCGCGCCCGCTCCTTACAATCCAGTGGTCACGTCGATCGTCTGGCCCTCTTCGAGGGTCACGACGGCGCGCTTGGTGGTCGATTGCAGCCCGAAGCGGCCTTTGAACGCCTTCCATTTGCCGCGCCGCCGCAGCGTGTTCACGCTTTTGACTTTCACATCGAACAGCTTCTCGACCGCCTCTTTGATCTGCGGCTTGGTCGCGGTGAGCGCGACCTTGAAGATGACCTTGCTGTGCTCGGAGGCCGCGGTCGCCTTCTCGGTAATCACCGGCGCGAGAATCACGTCGTAGTGGCGCGGATCGTTGGTGCTCATTTGAATCGCGCCTCCAGCGCATCGACGGCGGCGCGGGTGAGCACCAGCTTTTGCCGGCGCAGGATGTCGTAGACATTGATCCCGGCGACCGGGAGAAGGTCGATATTCGGGATGTTGCGTGCTGCGGTGCGCACGTCGGCGGCGACTTCGGCGCCGTCGACGATCAGCGCATTGGCGAGGCCGAGCTTCTCAAAGCGGCCGCGCAACGTTTTGGTCTTGGCTTCCTTCAGGGTCAATGCGTCGAGGATGATGATGCCGCCGTCCTTGGCCTTGGCCGAAAGCGCATGCTTGAGCGCGAGCGCACGCACCTTCTTCGGCAGGCCGATGGCGTGGCTGCGCGGCTGCGGGCCGAAGGAGCGGCCGCCGCCGCGGAACAGATTGACGCGCCCCGAGCCGTGGCGGGCGGAGCCGGTGCCCTTCTGCCGGTACATTTTCTTGCCGGTGCGATTGATGTCGGCGCGATTTTTCACCGCGTGGGTGCCGCGCTGGCGCTTGGCGAGCTGCCACACGACGCAGCGATGGATGATGTCCTGGCGCGGCTCGAGCCCGAAAATAGCGTCGGACAGCGTCAGCGAGCCGGCCGCCTTACCCTCGAGCGTGGTGACTTTGAGCTCCATTGTCACTCGCCCTTTTTCTTCTCGGGTTTGGCGGCGCCCTGTTCGCCGGCTTCAGCGGGAGCCGCATCGGACGCCGCAGGCGCGGCGGACGCGGCCTCGGACAGCTTGAACTTGCCGGGTTTCGGCGCTGCGTCCGGCAGCTTCTTCTTCACCGCGTCGCGCACCGTGATCCAGCCGCCCTTGACGCCGGGCACCGCGCCCTCGACCAGAATGAGGCCGCGCGGCACGTCGGTCTGCATGACTTTGAGGTTGAGCGTCGTCACCCGCTCGACGCCGAGGTGCCCGGGCATCTTTTTGTTCTTGAAGGTCCTGCCCGGATCCTGCCGGCCTCCGGTCGAGCCGATCGAACGATGCGAAATGGAGACGCCATGGCTCGCCCGCAGGCCGGAGAAGTTCCAGCGCTTCATGCCGCCGGCAAAACCCTTGCCGGTCGAGGTACCGGTGACATCGACATATTGGCCGACGACGAAGTGATCGGCGGTGATCTCGGCGCCGACCGGAATGAGGCCGTCAGCGTCGACGCGGAATTCGGCGAGCTTACGCTTGGGCTCGACCTTGGCGACGGCGAAGTGGCCGCGGTCGGCCTTGGTCGTGCGCTGAACCTTGCGCGTGCCGGAGCCGAGCTGGAGCGCGACGTAGCCGTTCTGCTCCTGGGTGCGATGCGCGACGACCTGGCAATTGGCCAGCCGCAGCACCGTCACCGGCACGTGTTCGCCGCTCTCGGTGAAGAGCCGCGTCATCCCGACCTTTTGCGCGATCACCCCGGAACGCATTTTCTCAAATCCCCTCGCGCCTCAGAGCTTGATCTCGACGTCGACGCCGGCGGCGAGGTCGAGCTTCATCAGCGCATCGACGGTCTGCGGCGTCGGATCGACAATGTCGAGCAGGCGCTTGTGCGTGCGCATCTCGAATTGCTCGCGGCTCTTCTTGTCGACGTGCGGCGAGCGATTGACCGTGAACTTCTCGATCCGGGTCGGCAGCGGAATCGGCCCGCGCACCTGCGCGCCCGTGCGCTTGGCCGTATTGACGATCTCACGCGTCGACGCATCGAGGATGCGGTGATCGAACGCCTTGAGCCGGATGCGTATGTTCTGGCCGTTCATTAGCCCGTTCTTTCTGTTTCGTCATGGCCGGGCTCGTCCCGGCCATCCACGTCTTTCGTATGCTTAAGTCGTGGATGCCCGGCACAAGGCCGGGCATGACGACGAAAAACCCTTATTCCACGATGCTCGCCACCACGCCGGCGCCGACGGTGCGGCCGCCCTCACGGATGGCGAAACGCAGCTTCTCCTCCATGGCGATCGGCACGATCAGCGTCACCTCCATGGCGATGTTGTCACCCGGCATCACCATCTCGGTGCCTTCCGGCAGCGTCACCACGCCGGTCACGTCGGTGGTGCGGAAGTAGAATTGCGGCCGGTAATTGGTGAAGAACGGCGTGTGGCGTCCGCCCTCTTCCTTGGTGAGGATGTAGGCCTCGGCCTTGAACTTCGTGTGCGGCTTCACCGAGCCCGGCTTGCAGAGGACCTGCCCGCGTTCCACTTCTTCGCGCTTGGTTCCGCGCAGCAGGCAGCCGACATTGTCGCCGGCCTCGCCCTGGTCGAGCAGCTTGCGGAACATCTCGACGCCGGTGACGACGGTCTTCTGCGTCGGCTTGATGCCGACGATCTCGACTTCCTCGCCCACCTTGATGACGCCGCGCTCGATGCGCCCGGTGCACACCGTGCCGCGGCCGGAAATCGAGAACACGTCCTCGACCGGCATCAAGAACGGCTGGTCCTTCGGGCGCTCGGGCTGCGGAATGTATTCGTCGACCGCCTTCATCAGCGCGTTGATCGAGGTCTTGCCGAGCTCTTCGCTCTTGCCCTCGAGCGCCGCCAGCGCCGAGCCCTTGACCACGGGAATCTTGTCGCCGGGGAAATTGTACTTGGAGAGAAGCTCGCGGACCTCGAGCTCGACGAGCTCGAGGAGCTCGGGGTCGTCCACCATGTCCACTTTGTTGAGATAGACGACGAGCGCCGGCACGCCGACCTGGCGGGCGAGCAGGATGTGCTCGCGGGTCTGCGGCATCGGCCCGTCGGCGGCGCTCACCACCAGGATCGCGCCGTCCATCTGCGCGGCGCCGGTGATCATGTTCTTCACATAGTCGGCATGCCCGGGGCAATCGACATGCGCGTAATGGCGTTTGTCGGTCTCGTATTCGACATGCGCGGTGGCGATGGTGATGCCGCGCGCCTTCTCTTCCGGCGCCTTGTCGATCTGGTCGTAGGCGGTGAATTGCGCCTGGCCCTTCTCGGCCAAAACCTTGGTGATCGCCGCCGTCAACGTCGTCTTGCCGTGATCGACGTGGCCGATCGTTCCGATGTTGCAATGCGGCTTGGTGCGCTGGAATTTTTCCTTGGCCATTGGTCGGCTCCTCGACTGTTAGTCAAAATCTGGCATCGCGTTCTGGTTTCTCAGGCGGTCGCCGCCGGGGCATCAGGCATATTTTGCCTGAACCTCAGCGGCGACCGCCTGGGGCACTTGCTCGTAGTGGTCGAACTGCATCGTGAACGTGGCGCGCCCCTGCGACATGGAGCGCAAATTGTTGACGTAGGAGAACATGTTGGCGAGCGGCACCATCGCCGAGATGACGTTGGCGTTGCCGCGCATGTCCTGCCCTTGAATCTGGCCGCGGCGGGCATTGAGATCGCCGATGACCGAGCCGGTATAGTCCTCCGGCGTAACCACCTCGACCTTCATGATCGGCTCCAGCAGCACCGGGGCGCCCTTCTGCAGCGCCTCGCGCAAGGCGGCGCGCGCGGCGATCTCGAACGCCATCGCCGAGGAATCGACATCGTGCGAGGCGCCGTCGATGAGGCTCACCTTGAGGTCGACCACCGGGAAGCCGGCAAGCACGCCGGAGCCGAGCATCGCTTCCAAGCCCTTCTCCACGGCCGGGACGAACTCCTTCGGCACCGCGCCGCCGACGATATCGTTCTCGAACATGAAACCCGCGCCGGGCACGGTCGGCTCGGCGACGATCTTGATACGCGCGAACTGGCCGTGACCGCCGGTCTGCTTCTTGTGCGTATAGTCGACGGTGGCTGGCCGGGTGATCTTCTCGCGATAGGCGACCTGCGGCGCGCCGATATTGGCGTCGACCTTATAGGTACGCTTGAGGATGTCGACCTTGATGTCGAGATGAAGCTCGCCCATGCCTTTGATGATGGTCTGGCCGGATTCCTGATCGGTGGTGACGCGGAACGACGGATCCTCGGCCACGAGCTTGGCGAGCGCCACGCCGAGCTTCTCCTGGTCGGCTTTCGACTTCGGCTCGATGGCGATCTCAATGACCGGATCGGGGAATTCCATTTTCTCCAGGATCACCGGCTTCTGCGGATCGCAAAGCGTATCGCCGGTGCGCACTTCCTTGAGCCCGGCCAGCGCCACGATGTCGCCGGCGAAGGCTTCCTTGATGTCTTCGCGGTTGTTGGCGTGCATCAGCAGCATGCGGCCGACGCGCTCCTTGCGTTCCTTGGTCGAGTTCAACACGCCGGTGCCGCTCTCGAGCTTGCCGGAATAGATCCGGCAGAAGGTGATGGTGCCGACGAACGGATCGTCCATGATCTTGAACGCGAGCACAGCAAGCGGATCGGAGTCGGAGGATTTGCGCTCGATTTCGTTGCCCTTGAGATCGACTCCCTTCATCGGCGGAACATCGACCGGCGACGGCAGGTAGTCGACCACGGCGTCAAGCAGCGGCTGCACGCCCTTGTTCTTGAACGCGGAGCCGCACAGCACTGGAAAGAATATGCCTTCGATGGTCGCCTTGCGGATCAGGCGCTTGAGCGTCGCCTCGTCGGGCTCCTTGCCTTCGAGGTAGGCCGTCATCACGGCGTCGTCGAGATCGACCGCGGCTTCGACCAGCTTCTCGCGATATTCGACGGCCTGGTCCTTGAGCTCGGCCGGAATCTCGATGTCGTGATATTTGGCGCCCAGCGTCTCTTCGTCCCAGACGACGCCGACCATGCGCACCAGATCGATCACGCCCTTGAACTGGTTCTCGGCGCCGATCGGCAGCTGAATGGCGACCGGCTTGGCACCGAGACGATCGACGATGTCCTTCAGGCACTGGAAATAATCCGCGCCGATCTTGTCCATCTTGTTGCAGAACACGATGCGCGGGACGTGGTAGCGGTCGCCCTGTCGCCAGACCGTCTCGGTCTGCGGCTCGACGCCCTGGTTCGAATCGAGCACGCAGACGGCGCCGTCGAGGACGCGCAGCGAACGCTCGACCTCAATGGTGAAATCGACGTGGCCGGGCGTGTCGATGATGTTGAGGCGCTTACCGTTCCACAGCGCTGTGGTCGCGGCCGAGGTGATGGTGATGCCGCGCTCCTGCTCCTGCTCCATCCAGTCCATGGTCGCGGCGCCTTCATGCACCTCGCCCATCTTGTGGCTCTTGCCGGTGTAGTAGAGGACGCGCTCGGTCGTGGTCGTCTTGCCGGCATCGATGTGCGCCATGATGCCGAAGTTGCGGTAGTCCTCGATCGGATGGGTGCGGGGCATGGGGGATAAATCCTTCGCTGTCGCCTGATTCACCAGCGATAGTGCGAGAAGGCACGGTTGGCTTCGGCCATGCGGTGCGTGTCTTCACGTTTCTTAACCGCGTTCCCCCTGTTACTCGACGCGTCGAGCAGCTCGGCGGAGAGCCGCTCGGTCATCGTTTTTTCGTTGCGCTCGCGCGCCGCGGAGATGATCCAGCGGATGCCGAGCGCCTGGCGCCGCGAGATCCGGACCTCGACCGGCACCTGGTAGGTGGCGCCGCCGACGCGGCGCGAGCGCACCTCGATCGACGGCATGACATTGTCGAGCGCCTGCTCGAAGACGGTGATCGGATTCTGCCGGGTCTTGCCTTCGATCATGTCCAGCGCGCCATAGACGATGTTCTCGGCAACCGACTTCTTGCCGGCGTGCATCACCGAGTTCATGAATTTCGTGACCACGACGTTCCCGAATTTCGGGTCCGGCTGGATCTCGCGCTTGTCTGCCCTGTGGCGGCGGGACATCTCTTTGCTTCCTTCGTCATGGCCGGGCTCGTCCCGGCCATCTCCGTCTGGCCTCTTTTGAACGCAAAACGACCCGTTATTTGGGTCGTTTGGCACCGTATTTCGAACGCCGCTGCTTGCGGTTTTTCACGCCTTGCGTGTCGAGCACACCGCGCAGGATGTGGTAGCGGACGCCCGGCAGATCCTTGACGCGGCCGCCGCGGATCATCACCACCGAGTGCTCCTGGAGGTTATGACCCTCGCCTGGGATGTAGCCGATCACCTCGAAGCCGTTGGTCAAGCGCACCTTGGCGACCTTGCGCAGCGCCGAATTCGGCTTCTTCGGCGTCGTCGTGTAGACGCGGGTGCAGACGCCGCGCTTTTGCGGGCTCTGTTGCAGGGCCGGCACCTTCTTCTTCGCCCGCTGCGTCACCCGCGGCTTGCGAATGAGCTGATTGACCGTCGGCATCGCTCGCCTGAACTTTCCTTCTCGGGGCTCGCGCCCCTTTTGCTGCGCGCAACGTCCGCGCAAACGAAATAGCGCCTTCCGCTTTCCGGCGCGGAAGGGCGCTTGAACTCCGCAGAGGACCGCGACGCAAATGACCGCGATCGTGCGCGTTAGCCGATCTGACTTTCCGAAGTCAGAGGCAGCGTTTGAGCTTCCTTAGTCGAGGCGTCGCGCCGCGTCCCATACCCAACGGGGGAAGCCAAGAAAGCAACCGACTTTCAATAGCTTACAGGGAACCCGGACAGGCCGTTCCGACGGACGAAGCTCACCGCCTGCCGAAAAGTGCGCGGTATGTATCGGCGCTACCCGCGCAAGTCAAGCCGATATGGGCATAAAACTGCGATAGCGCAAGCACATCTGCGATCGGAACGCACACCTCCAACGCTGTCCGCGCGTCACGCATGCCGGCGCGCGCACATATGAATGCACGTGAGACGAAAAGGCCGTCAAAATTGGCGGCCTTCCCGTAACCCTCGACCAGCAGGCGCCCTACTCCGCCGCCGGCAGCGCCGCGGGCTCGGCGGCGGCTTCCGCCTTTATCGCCGCCTCCTTCTCGCGCTCGGCGAGAATGAGCGCATCGCGCTTGATGGCGACCTCGCGGATCTTGTTCATCATCGCGCCGGTCCCGGCCGGGATCAGGCGGCCGACGATGACGTTCTCCTTGAGGCCGTCGAGCGTGTCGGCCTTGCCGCTGACCGCGGCTTCGGTAAGCACGCGCGTCGTCTCCTGGAACGAAGCCGCGGAGATGAACGAGCGGGTCTGCAGCGAAGCCTTGGTGATGCCGAGCAGCACCGGATGCGCGGTCGCCGGCTTCTTGCCTTCGGCCGTCACGCGGGCGTTGACCTCGTCGAACTCGATCTTGTCGATCTGCTCGCCCTGGATCAGGTCGGTCTCTCCGGAATCGTTGATCTCGACCTTCTGCAGCATCTGCCGGACGATCACCTCGATGTGCTTGTCGTTGATCGCCACGCCCTGGAGCCGATAGACGTCCTGGATCTCGTTGACGAGGTAGCCGGCAAGCTCCTCGACGCCCTTGATCGCCAGGATGTCGTGCGGCGCCGGGTTGCCTTCGACGATGAAGTCGCCCTTCTCGATCACGTCGCCGTCCTGCAAGTGGATGTGCTTGCCCTTGGCGACGAGATACTCCCTCGGCTCCTCATCCTGGCCGGCCGGCTCGATGGCGATCCGCCGCTTGTTCTTGTAGTCGCGGCCGAAGCGCACGGTGCCGGAGATCTCCGCGATCACCGCGGATTCCTTGGGCCGCCGCGCCTCGAACAGCTCCGCCACCCGCGGCAGACCGCCGGTGATGTCGCGCGTCTTGGCGCTTTCGGTCGGAATGCGGGCGATGACG
>Ga0210394_10007844_pt1 | contig 11133 bp, 8 predicted proteins | sample IncBWC12MmetaG_FD_160121 | JGI IMG/M metagenome (GOLD analysis project Ga0210394, IMG submission 160121) | Forest soil microbial communities from Barre Woods Harvard Forest LTER site, Petersham, Massachusetts, United States - Inc-BW-C-12-M | ecosystem: Environmental > Terrestrial > Soil >... | reverse complement strand
GGCGCGGATGACGGCCGTTGCGGCCACTTCAAGCTTGTCCTCGACGACCAGGCGGCCGCTGATGCGCCCGGCCACGACCGCCGCCTGTGCATGAATCTCGCCCTGCCACTGCGCGGTCACGGCCATGTGCAGCGCACCGGCGACGCGCCCGTCACCCATAACCGCTCCGCACACGACCAAGGACCCTGCGGTCTCCAGATCGCCGGTGATGCGGCTGCCTTCGGCTACGAACGTCGGCGAATCACCGATCTGGTCGATGAGTCTGCGTTTGAGGGGATCGGCCATTCGCTCACTCCCAATAGCGCTGGGCGTGATCATACGAACCCGCGCTGACTTAAGATGCCGACCATGGTCACATTCCAGGGAGGAAGAATCGCCCGAACTGCGCTGCTTGCCGCGCTCACCGTGCTGGTCGCGGGCTGCGGCCGGGAGCAGCAGGATTGGCATTCCGCGGAGAGCGCCGGCACGAGCGAGGCCTTCGACGCCTTTATCGAGCAGCACCCGCAGAGCGAGCTGGTGAGGCAGGCACGGGCGCGCATTGCGCAGTTCGCGGAGGACCGGGACTGGCAGCAGGCGTCGACGAGCGCGACCCGCTCGGCCTATCAGAGGTTTCTCGCCCAGCATCCGACCGGTCACTGGTCTGAGGCTGCGCGGATCCGGATCGAGGGGTTTGCATTGGGTTCAGCGCCGCGTATCGCGGCGGAGCCCCCGGGCGAGGCGTCACCGTTGCAGGGGGCCACCGGCGTGCGGCTGATGCAGCTGGCAGCGGCGAGCGCCGCGGCGCGCGACCAGGCGGCGGCTGATGGAGCGAGCGCGCCTGCTGACAGCGCGAGCGTGCCACCGGCGGTTACGCAAACCGCGGTGACCCTGAGTCGCGCCGTGGCGTCGCAAACAGCGCCGGCTTCTGAGGGTGTTATCAAAACCGCCAACGTGGATAGCTACTCGGTGCAACTTGGCGCGTTCGGCAGTGAAGCGACCGCCGGGGCCGAATGGGACCGCCTGCAAACACGCTTCGGTGCGGAGCTCGGTGGTCTTGAGCCGCGAATTGTTGCAGCCAGCACCCCCGGCGGACGCCTCTACCGCTTGCAGGTGCCGACGGATGATGAGGCGCAGGCGCGCGCGATCTGCGCCTCGCTCAAGCAACAATGGCAGGCCTGCATGGCGGTCCCAGCGCAACGCTAGGGATTGTGGCCGTGACGGCCGTCCGGTGCCGCCAACTGACAATTCCTGTCACTGCCCGTCATGGCGGTACGCCCGCAACTACTTGTTTATTCAGCGCTTCCCCGGCTGGCACAGCCCTTGCTCTCACTACAGGCAGTTGCGAACAACCTCCCCGTGTTCGCTCCTTGTACGCCGCGATGCGACTTCCCCCGCACGCGGCGTCTTTTTTTCCCACCGGCGATTCGCGGCACTAGTGGATGGCCGCCAGCGCATTGATCATTGCGCCCACGTACACCAGCAAAGACACGCACACGAGCGTGCCTTGCACACGTTCGCTTTGCGAGCGGATTCCGATCACGCAGATTCCATACCAGAACACCTGGCTGGCGAAGTAAAACAGCCCCAGGGCGCGTACGTGTTGCCAGCCCTTGAGTACGGTATCGAGTTCGTCGGCCGCCACAATCGCAATGATCAGGAGGAACAGCGGCTTCTTGATGTTGAAAAAGTGGGTCTTCAGGTCGACGACGCCCGCGGTGCCGCGCTTGGGAAACAGCAGATCCGCCGCGATGAACATCAGTGATGGCACCAGCAGCATGGAGAGGTAGCTGGGGAAGGTGATGTTGGGCACCGCCGCCCAGTTCTGCAGCGTCCACCAGGAGCCGGCCATCATCAACATCAGGAAGATGGCCCACAGCGTATGCAGCCAGTACCAGCCGGCATTGCGGCCGTGTTTGATCAGGTGCGAGAAGTGGGCGAGGACGTTGGCGAGCGCCAGCCCATAGATCAGGGCGACAAACGTCCCGAGGTGCAACAGCTTTTCCACCGCGCGGACAATGCCCGGTGACGCCTGGCAAGACAAGGGTTGCGCCGCGGCCAGCGCCGGCGGTGCGGCCACCGCAGGTGAACGGAGGGGAGACGGTGCTAAGCACGTTCGAGGGGGATCGAGGTGACGCCCCGCCTCCCGCTCCGGTCATTCGTTGTCAGGCCACTTGGCCATATTGCTGTTGATGTGTTGCACCTTGATTGCGATGTTGCTTGCTCATCAGCCCTCTCCTGTTGCCAGACACTGCGTTTGCCGTCATAGCCACGATAGGAGCGGGGCGCAGCGGCAACAAACGAAAAGAATTGGCGGCTGCGTGAAGCGCGCTCACGCGCCGTGGCCAGCCCGATACTGCGCCAGCGCCCAGCGCGTGAGGGCCTGCACCTGCGGCTTGTGCGCATCCTTCGGCCGGCTCACCAGGTAGTAGGCGTCGCGGGTCGCCAGCTCCACAGCGAATACCCGCACCAGTGCGCCGCAGCGAATCCACGAGTCGCACAGCAACGCGGGCACGAGCGCGATTCCCAAGCCGCGTTCTGCCGCCCGTACGACTGCCGACATGGTGTCGAGCTCGATGATCTGCCGGGGCTCCGGTGTTTCCAGGCCCGCCTCCTGCGCCCAGCTGTCCCAGGCGAAGGGCCGGGTGCGGTCGATGATGAGCGGCAGAGTCGCAAACACGCCGCGACCCAGGCGCGCCACCGCCGCGGCGTGCCGGCGCGCGCACACCGCGGTGAACGGGCTCTCGAACAGGCGGGCGCTTTGCAGTCCCGGCGGCGCCCCGTCGGCGAGCAACACCGACACATCGGCGGTCGGCGGATGCGCCAACGGCCGCGGATCACGCGTGTCCAGCTGCACGTCGATGAGCGGGTGCGCCTCGCAGAAGTCCGCGAGCCGCGGAATAAACAGCTCGTTCGCGAACAGGGCCGGCATGCGCAGGCGCAGGGTCAGCCGCCCGTTGCGGCGCGCGACCTGCGTCAGCATGCGGTCGAGCGCGTCGAGCAGCGGTTCCGCCTCATCGAGCAGCCGGTAGCCGGCGGTCGTCAGCTCGAGCGAGCGGGTCTTGCGCTCGAACAGCGGCGTCCCCAGGGCGGCTTCGAGCTCCTTCATCTGGTGACTGACGGCTGAAGGCGTCAGGCACAGCTCATCCGCCGCGAGCTTGAAGCTGCGGTGGCGCGCGGCCGCGCAGAACGCCCGCAGGGCGCGCAGCGGCGGTGGTCGGGACAAGCGCATCATCGAAGCAATGGAGCAAGTTCCGTGCCCTGGCGGGTGCGGTGCAGGGGCCGCGTTACCGGGCCTGGCGCTGCCGGCGCGCACCGCCGCGGTGCGTGGCGACCCCGGCGTGTGCCTGAAACGGTGCGGGCTGAGGCTAGAATGTGCCTCATGGAATTCCGTGACTACTACAAGGTCCTGGGGGTCGAACGCGCCGCCACCGCCGATCAGGTCAAGACCGCCTACCGGCGCCTGGCGCGCAAATACCACCCGGACGTGAGCAAGGAAAAAGATGCGGAAACGCGCTTCAAGGAGATGCAGGAGGCCTACGAGGTCCTGAAGGATCCGAAAAAGCGCGCCGCCTACGACGAGCTCGGCAGCGACTGGAAGTCCGGCCAGCAGTTCCGGCCGCCCCCGGGGTGGGACGGTGCGCAGGCGGGCGAGGGGCGGCGCGGACGGCCCCGCGGCGCGGCCGGTAGCGCGGCGGATGGCGCATTCACGGATGAGCAGTTCAGCGACTTTTTCTCTTCGCTCTTTGGCGCCGAGGCGCGCCAGGCGCGAGGCGCACAGCGCGCCCGTGCCGGCCGCGACCATCACGCTCGCGTCGAGCTTGATCTCGAGGAGGCGTTTCGCGGCACGACGCGCACGCTCGAGCTTCGCCACCCCGAGCTCAAGGCCGATGGGTCGGTTGAACTGCGCTCGCGCACCGTGCGCGTCAACATTCCCGCCGGCGTGACCGAGGGACAGCTGGTGCGCCTGGGGGGTCAGGGTGAGCCCGCCGCCGGCCCGGGCACGGCCGGGGATCTGTATCTGGAGGTCCACATCCAGCCGCATGCGCAATACCAGCTCGACGGACGCGATGTGACGGTGAGCTTTGCGATCGCACCGTGGGAAGCCGCGCTCGGAGCCGCGGTGACCGTGCCGACGCTGGGCGGAGCGGTGCAGATGCAGATTCCCGCGGGCGCGCAGTCAGGACAGAAACTGCGGCTGCGCGGGCGCGGTCTTCCCGGGCAGCCCGCCGGCGATCAGTTCGTGCAGCTCAAAGTGGTGCTGCCGCCCGCGGACTCCCCGCAGGCGAAGGCGCTCTACGAGGAAATGCGCAGCAAGCTTGATTTCAATCCACGCGCAAGCTGAAGGCGAGGAAACCAGCATGACAAGGGTGACCACGGCGGTACTCGAAGCGCACGTCCTCGGTGACGGCGACTGGATTGCGGCGGCTGAAGTGTGCGAGCTGTGCAGGATTGATCTGGCGGCCGTGCAGGAGCTCGCCGAACTCGGACTCATCGCCCCGCGGCGCGGCGTGCCGGACAGCTTGCAGGTACCGGCCTCGGCGCTGCCGCGCTTGCGGATCGCGAGCCGGCTGATGCGTGATCTGGGGGTGAATGCGAGCGGCGCGGTGCTTGCGCTCGAGCTGCTCGAGCGCATCCGGCATCTGGAGCGGTTCGCCGGCGACTACTGACCGAAGGACTCGCCGCCGTTCAGCAGCCACTCCCGCTCCTCGGGCGTGTTGTCACGCGCGAGCGCGGCATTGCGGTGTGGAAAGCGCCCGAAACGGGCGATCCGCTGCCGGTGGTTCTCGGCGGAGCGCAGGGCTCCCTCGAAGGTCCCGGACAGCGGCGCCGGCACCTCACTCAGGAGCCGGCGGTAGGCGGCCACCGACTCTTCCTGCGCCTCGCTGTTCTCCGCGTGCTGCAGCGGCATATAGAAGAACAGCCGTTCGACGACATCCAGCGCCGCATCGGCCGCCGACTGCATTCCCGAGAGCGTCAGGCCCAGGGCCTGGCCGTCGTAGGCGAAGGCGCGCGCGCTGCCGCGAAACATGTTGCGCGGGAACTGATCGAACACGAGGATGAGGCTCAGGCGCCGTCGCGGGCCGTCTGCCCAGCTGGCCAGTCCACCGGCGATCGCCTTTTCGAACACAACGCCGAAACGTGCGCGGATCTGCTCATCGCGCCGTGTCCGCAACTGCGACCCGCCCTCCGCGCCGAACCAGAAGCGCATACGCTGATCGAGCTCGCCGGCGGACAGCGGCAGCTGCCCGAACCAGAAATCACGCACACTGCGCGCCTCATCCATGGGTCATTCCGCCCGTGGGCGGTCGGCCTCGAACAGCTTCTCGAGCTGCTGCGCGGCCGCGCGCGACGTCGCCAGGAACTTCTCGTCATCCTCCTTGACCTGGTACTGGGCCTCGAGCGTCGCCTCGTCATGCTGGCGGAAGCGGCGCACGGCCTCGCGCGCGGCAGCCGGCGTCTGCCCCAGCGCCTCGAGCACCGCGGTCGCCATTTCCAGGCTCGACCCATAGGTCTCACGGATCAGGTTGGTGACGCCCGCATCCTTCAACGCGAAGGCGTGCTGGCGGTTACGCGCGCGCGCAAACACCTTCAGCTTCGGGAACTGCTCGCGCGCCAGGATGGCGGTGCGGATCGAGGCGTCCACGTCATCGATCGCGAGCACCAGGATCTTCGCGCTTTCCGCCCCGGCGGCGCGCAACAGGTCCAGCCGCGAGGCATCGCCGTAATACACCTTGTTGCCGAAGCGGCGTACGAAGTCGACGTGCGTCTGGCTGCTGTCGAGCGCCGTGAACGACAGGCCTTTGACCCGCAGGACGCGCGCGACGATCTGCCCGAAGCGGCCGAAGCCGGCGATGATCACCGGGATGTCATGCTCGTCAATCGCGTCGAAGGGCCGCGCGGAGCTCTGCTGCCAGCGTTTGATCAGCGCCTCGTGTGCAAGCTGCAGCAAGGGCCCCAACATCATCGACAAGGTCACCGCCAGCACCAGCAGGTCCGCGATGCGCGCGTCGAGGATGTGCTGGCTGGCCGCCAGCGTGAACAGCACGAACGCGAATTCACCGCCGGCGGGTAGCGCGAACCCTAAGCGCCACGCCGCCTCCGTGCGCAGCCGTGCCAGGCGCCCCAGCGCGGTCACGGCCAGCACCTTGATTACCAGCAAGCCGGCGGTGAGCCCGAGCAGGGTCAGGGGTTCTGAGCGCAACAACCCCAGATTCGCCGTCATGCCGACCGCGATGAAGAACAGCCCGAGCAACAGGCCCTTGAACGGTTCCAGATCCGCCTCCAGCTCGTGGCGGAATTCACTGTCGGCGAGCAGCACGCCGGCGAGAAACGCGCCCAGTGCCATGGACAGCCCGACGAGGTTGGCGAGCAGCGCGGTGAGAATGACGGTGAGGAGGGCGGCCGCCGTGAACACTTCCACCACCCGCACGCGGGCCACCACCCGCAGTGCCGGCCGCAGGAGCAGTCGCCCGCCGCCGATGATGACCACGGCGATCACCGCTACGAGCTTCAGGATCGGCACCCACCAGGCGCCGCTGGCGGCGTGCGCGTGTTCCAGGGGTGACAGTAGCGGCAGGACCGCGAGCACCGGCAGCACCGCGAGGTCCTGGAACAGGAGGATCCCGAAAGCCGCGCGCCCCTGCTGTGTTTTCAATTGGCCGCGCTCGGCGAGTACCTGCAGCACCAGCGGTGTTGAAGACAGGGACAGGCCGAAGCCGATGATCCCGGCGGCGGTCGGCGCGGCGCCCAGGGCCCAGGCGGCCAACCCCAGGAGGGTTGCGCACAGGAGCACCTGCGCGGCGCCCAGCCCGAACACGACCCGGCGCATGACCCAAAGGCGCGTCGGCTGCAGCTCAAGCCCGATAATGAACAGCAGCAGCACGATACCGAACTGCGACACCTGCAGGATACGGCCGACTTCGCCGATGAGATTCAGGCCCCAGGGGCCGATCGCAAGTCCGGCGGCAACGTAGCCGAGAATCGAGCTCAAGCGCAGGAAACGGAACAAGGAAACCGCGACGACGGCGGCAGCCAGGAGGATCGCGGTCTGGGCAAGGGAGATCATGGTGAACGCCGCGGATTCTGGCAGATCCTTGAGATTCCCGCGCCGCATCCCCATGCCTTGCCGGATGCTGGAAACTGAACCGCAGCCGGGCGCGACCGATCCACCCACCGAGTTGCTGGATGCGTATTCCGCCGCCGTGGTCGGCGCGGTTGCCGCTGCCGGACCCGCGGTGGTCAGTGTGTATGTCGGTAGCGCGGAAGCTGCGGCGCGCGCCCGCGGCGGCGCCGGCTCCGGGGTCATGGTGACACCGGACGGCTATCTGTTGACCAACGAACACGTCGTGCAGAAGGTGAACGAGGCGCGCGTGACCTTCGTCGACGGCCGCAGCGTCGCCGCCGTCGTCGCGGGGCGCGATCCTGCGACCGACCTGGCCGTGCTGCGAGCGCAGGCGGGCTCGCTTCCCTACGCGCGCCTGGGCGGCCCGCAGCCGCTGCGTCCCGGGCAGCTCGTGGTCGCGGTGGGCAACCCCTATGGGTTCGAGTCCACGGTGTCGGCTGGCGTGGTGAGTGCGCTGGGGCGATCCTTGCGCAGCCGGGCCGGCCGGCTTATCGAAGGCGTGGTGCAGCACAGCGCCGCGCTCAATCCCGGCAACTCCGGCGGCCCGCTCGTGGATGCCAGCGGCAAGGTGGCCGGCATCAACACCGCCATCATCGCCATGGCCCAGGGCATCGGCTTTGCGATCCCGGTCGCAACCGCGCAATGGGTGCTCACCGAGATCCTGACCCAGGGACGCGTGCGCCGGGTCTGGCTCGGTGTCGCGGCGCGCGATCGGCCGCTCGACCTGCGCCTGGTGCGCGCACTCGGCCTCGATGCAGTACGCGCGGTGGAGATCCTGTCGCGCGAACCCGCAGGGCCCGCCGCCACTGCGGACCTGCGTCCGGGGGATCTCGTCGTGAGCGTGAACGGTCACAGCGTGGATGGCGTGGATGCTCTGCACCGGGCCCTGGGCCGCGTGCCGCCGGGGAGCGAGCTGCAGCTGCAGGTGGCGCGGCGCACGCAGCTGCTCACGGTGTCACTGACGGCGCGCGAGCCGCCCTGAAAATACCGCGCCGACCGCGGCGCGCTAGCGCCTGGTTTTCGCCAGCCGCGCACTCTCGCGCTTCAGTGGGCGGGACACCGGGCAGACTTCCTGCAGATAGCCGTTGAGCGTATTCATGAGGTTGTCGCCCACGCTCGTGCCGCAACCTGCTCCTCAAGGCACTCAGGAGAACCCGGATCAACAATCTGCGGCTGCCGGGCAACGAGCGTTTTTAAGTTGATCAGGCTTGCAAGAGCCTCGCGGGCCGGTATTATCGAACGCATAGTGACGGTGTAAGGCGATCGCAAACCCCCAGCGGGTTTTTGCAACAGATCGTCGCCCTTCCGAACAGTTTGGCGTCAGAGGTGATTCCCGGGGGCTTTTGCTCACGGGTTTCGCGCACCTGCCGCCCGCGTTAAATCCGAAGGCCGTCACTACCATGCACGTTCCGCACCCGGGACTCTTCAGGCACGCCTACGAGCGCGACAGCTGCGGCTTCGGCGTGATCGCGAACCTCGACGACACGCCGAGCCACACCCTGGTGCGCACCGCCATGACTTCCCTGAGCCGCCTCACCCATCGCGGCGCCATAGCTGCGGACGGCAAGACCGGGGATGGCTGCGGGCTGCTGTTGAAAACGCCGGTGGGATTCCTGCGCGCCGTGGCGGCGGAGGCAGGGATTGAGCTTGGCGCGCGCTTCGCATCGGGATTGGTGTTCCTGTCGCGCGAGCGCCAGGAGGCGGCCGTAGCCCGCGACACCCTGGCGGCGCAACTGACCGCACAGGGCCTGACTGTTGCCGGCTGGCGCGCGGTGCCGGTGAACCCGGACGCGTGTGGTGCGGAGGCGCTCAAGTCACTGCCGCTGATCGCGCAGGTGTTTGTGAACTGTCCCGCCGAGCTGGACGAAGCTGCGTTCAACCGCCTGCTCTTCATGGCGCGCCGCCACGCCGAGAAGGCGCTGCAGGCGGACCCGGTGTTCTACGTGCCGAGCCTGTCGGCCAGCACCATCGTCTTCAAGGGCATGGTCATGCCCCAATACCTTGCGCAGTTCTATCCGGACCTGGCGGACCCGCGCCTCGAGAGTTCCGTGGCGGTGTTTCACCAGCGCTTCTCCACCAACACCCTGCCGCAGTGGCGCCTCGCGCACCCGTACCGCTACCTTGCCCACAACGGTGAGATCAACACCGTGCAGGGCAATCGCAACTGGGCCACGGCGCGGGGTCCCTTGCTGCGTTCGCCGCTCCTGCCGCGGTTGCAGGAGGTACTGCCGCTGGTCTCGCCGACCGGCTCTGATTCGCAGAGCCTCGACAACATGCTGGAAGTGTTGCTCATGGGGGGGCTGGATCCACTGCATGCCATGCGCCTGCTGATTCCGCCGGCGTGGCATGGACTGGATGCGCTCGATCCGGACCTGCGCGCCTTCTACGAGTACTACTCGGTGCACATGGAACCGTGGGACGGACCGGCGGGGGTCGCACTCACCGACGGCCGTTATGCCCTGTGCACGCTCGATCGCAACGGTCTGCGGCCGGCACGCTTCTGTGTCACGCGCGACCGGCTGCTCACCATCGCCTCGGAAACCGGGGTGTGGGACTACCAGCCCGAAGACATCGTGAAGAAGGGCAAGCTCGGCCCCGGCGACATGCTGGCGCTCGATCTTGCCACCGGCACGCTCATGAGTTCCGCCGACATCGATCAGGTCCTGAAGAAGCGTCATCCCTACAAGGCCTGGCTGCGCGCCGGGGTGCGCTACCTCGAGAGCGACCTGGTCGATGCGCGGCTCGCAGCGGAGCCTATGGATCGCGACACGCTGTCGCTCTACCAGAAGATGTTCAACGTCACCCAGGAGGAGCGCGACGACACTATCCGCGTGCTCGCCCAGGATGAGAACGAGGCGGTCGGCTCGATGGGCGACGACACGCCCATGCCGGTGTTGTCGCACAAGGTGCGCCCGCTGTACGACTACTTCCGCCAGCAGTTCGCGCAGGTGACCAACCCGCCGATTGATCCTTTGCGCGAGAGCATCGTGATGTCGCTGCAGACGCAGATCGGTCCGGAGTGCAACATCTTCGTGCCCGAGCCCGGGCACGCGCGCCAGATCGTGCTCGGCTCGCCGATCCTCTCGCAAAGGAAGCTGCGGCAGATTCTCGCGCTCGCGGAAGTCACGCACGAGTTTCTCGACCTGCAGTACGACCCGGCGGAGGGGCTCAAGGGTGCGATCACGCGCCTGTGCGCGCAGGCCGAGAACGCGGTGCGCGACGGCAAGCTCGTGCTGCTCCTGTCTGACCGGTACCTGGTCAAAGGCCGCATGCCCGCGCACGCACTGCTCGTCACCGGCGCGGTGCATCAGCACCTGGTGAATTCCGGCTTGCGCTGCAAGTGCAACCTGCTCGTCGAGACGGGCACGGCGCGCGAACCGCATCACTTCGCCTGCCTCATCGGCTACGGCGCGACGGCCGTGTATCCCTACATGGCCTACCAGGTGTTGTTCGAGATGATGCGCGGCGGTCATGTGAAGCTCGACTTCGCGGCGCGCCTGGAGCTCGGACGCAGCTACCGCGCGGGACTGCGCAAGGGCCTGTTCAAGATCATGTCGAAAATGGGGATCTCGACCATCGGGAGTTACCGCAGCTCGCAGCTGTTCGAGATCGTGGGACTCGCCGACGAGGTGGTTGAGCTGTGTTTCACCGGCACCGAGAGCCGCGTGCAGGGCGCGGATTTTTCGGATCTGGAGGCGGATCTGACGCAACTCGCTGCGCGCGCCTGGAATCCGCGCCAGTCCCTGGAGCAGGGCGGACTCCTCAAGTACATGCATGGCGGGGAGTACCACATGTACAACCCGGACGTGATCGCAGCGCTGCAGGCCGCCGTGGTTTCCGGTGACCCGGCGCGCTACCGCCAGTACGCGAGCCTGGTGAATGACCGTCCGGCGTCGACGTTCCGCGACCTTTTGGCGTTGAAACCCGGCCGGCAGCCGGTACCGCTCGCTGAAGTCGAGCCGGCGGCAGATGTGCTGGCGCGCTTCGACGGCGCGGGCATGTCCCTGGGGGCGTTGTCACCCGAGGCGCAT
>Ga0210394_10007843_pt1 | contig 11133 bp, 7 predicted proteins | sample IncBWC12MmetaG_FD_160121 | JGI IMG/M metagenome (GOLD analysis project Ga0210394, IMG submission 160121) | Forest soil microbial communities from Barre Woods Harvard Forest LTER site, Petersham, Massachusetts, United States - Inc-BW-C-12-M | ecosystem: Environmental > Terrestrial > Soil >... | reverse complement strand
AACAATCACGAAGATCGATGCTGCAATGCCTAGTGCGACCCGCCCAATAATTTGATTCCCTTTCATAACGTCTCCTAGAACGCCTGGCCTACGGTGATGTAGTACTGGGTCGCATTAATGCCCGGAACTGGATTGAGGTTATGTCCAAGGTCGATTCTGATCGGGCCAATCGGGGTCGCGTACCGCAGTCCGATACCAATCGTGTTCGTGTAGTTGTTCACGAAGTTGTTGAAATTGATTGCGCTGTAGACGTTGCCGCCGTCGTAGAACACAACGCCTCCCAGCGCCTTCATAATTCGGAGGGGGAAACGCAGTTCGGAATTGAAAATGAACAGTTGCCTTCCTCCCACAGGCACAGTCACATTTACGCAGCCGGATTGTCCTTGGAGCACATTACAAAACGGCACGAGGCGCTGCGGGCCAGCTTCGTTAATCGGAAAGCTGCGCAACGAAGTACCGCCGCCCGAGAAGTACAGCTGACTTGTGGGCACAAAGCTTTGGGCGAATGCTTTCGCCAATCCCAGGCGGATGCTATTGGCAAATACCAGCGAATGAATTGGCTTGTAATAGGCATATTGCCCAAACAGCTTTGCGAAATTCGCGCTCGAGCCTAATGCCGTAGGGGTAATTGCAAGATCGAGCGTCGAAAACACACCCCGATGCGCATCGAGTGGTTTGTCCCGTGTGTCTCGAATAAGCGTCCCCGAGAAGGTGGAGAGGTGGACGTTCCGGTCCTGATCCAAAACGAGTTGCGGCACCAAAAGGTGCGATAGAGTTGTGCGATTGAAGTCGTACCGGATCTGCAGTCGCGTGTTTTGCTTGCGGCTGATCAGTCGCTCGACCTGGAAGGACAGATCGCCCAGACCTGCAGTAAACAGCGGGTTTTCACTGGTGCGCTCGATGGAGAAACTAGTGAGCGAACTCCACTGCGAGCCCACAAAATGGGGCTGCGAGTACGACGCCAGAAGCCTCTGGTCAAGCCTTGACAACAGCAGCGACGAACTTGCCGTCTCGCCGAGCCCTCTCATGTTTCGACGGCTAAATTCCAACAGGCCGCGCGGACTCGCGTACGTTGACTGACTGGGAGCAATTTGATTTGACCCTAGGCCGATCGTCGGACCTCCGCCTGGAAGTGCAACCGTTCCACCGGGCGTGCTCCCTCCGCGATGAGACACTTCGAATCCGATCCCATATGTCAGTTCGTTCCGTTTAGCCTCATGCACTTTTACTAGCGCCTCTTCATCCGTCTGATCCACAATCGGTTTACGTGGACCGACGCTTGCCCAGTCAAAGATGTTCAGATCGTACAGTCGGCTCTCCGCCTCCAGCATCTGCCCTCGCTTCATTGGCGCTTCTTCAGGAAGCTGGGCCGTTTTTGCAAGCAATGAGTTGCGAGTTCGTTTCTGGCCGAGGTACACGACCTCGCTAATACGAACAACCTGGTGCTCGGTGATGGCGTAGGCAATGTTCACGCGATGCGAATCGTTTCCGCTGCGATTTACCGATACCTTGACTTCGGCGTTGAGGTATCCACGATTCAGATATGTTGCCGAGATGCGGTTTCGATCGTCGGCCATTTTTCGCGGGGAGAACGGCACTCCGGGCCGAAGCTGGAAGCCGACGGGAGCCGTCAGTTGCTCGTAAGGAACGCTGCTGTTCCCCTCAACGCTGATGTCGTCCACCAGGGTTTGGGGGCCTTCCTGAAATTCGAAGGACACGTCAATCTTGGGATCGTGATCAGCTATATGCGACGTGACCTTGACGTCCTCGTAACCGCGATCTCGATAAAGAGCTTCGATGTTGTCCGTACTCTGCTTCAGCAACTTCTGGCTGATGCTGCCATGCGTCCAGATATGAGCTTTCTTTACCATGACCTGATCGAGAAGCTCTTTGTCAGAGATTTCGTGATTTCCGCGGAATGCAATGCTGTTGACTTTGTGTTTCTTCCCTCGGTCAATCGCGTACACCACGAGAATCTCATCGGGCTTACGCTGGAAGGTTGTATTGACCTTCGCGTCGTAGAACCCTTTCTGTTGGAAGTACTCCACGAGGTTCCGCTGCCCCTCGTCGATCAAATCCCGATCGACGGTCCCCTCCGAGTAGATGGGAATCCGCTTCTTCATTTCACGCCCAGCCAGAAAAGGAATCACAGAGAGGCGAGCGCCTGTTGCGCGCACCGTGACCAGCGGTCCGACGTCTACATTGAACGAAACGTCTACCCGGTTGGTGTCGGCGTGATATTCAGGAGCGTTTTCCTCGATCCGACTCGCCAGGCGCCGCTGCTTGACGAGAGTCTTTTTCATCAGCGTGGTAGCCGACGCGATTCGCTCCGGAGAATATGGTTTTCCGCGCTTTAGCAGCCCTCCGGAAAGCCGTGCTCGCAGCGAGCGGACCGAACGCATTAAGCGAGTGTCGTCCGCCTTCGTCGTGCCCTCGACCCTCACGGATCCAATGCGTGCCTGCTTTCCGGGACGGACCACAAAGCTGACACTCACCAATTGATTTTCGTCATTAATGTGCGGCTCACCGTGAACGTCTGCCGTGAAGAATCCGTTATGGTGCAGAAAGTCTAGAAGGGCCTTCTCTGCGACTGGAATACGGGCAGGATCGTACGGATCCTCGTCCTGGAGATTCACCACTTGCAGCAGTCGGGTGTATGAAAATCGCTCCGCACCCGGAAACTCCACGACCCCCAGGTACCACGCCGGTTCCAACAAAAAGCTAATCCGAAGGCCTTGGATCTCAGGTGTAACCTCTACTCGAACTTCTCCAAAGCCTCCCTTCTGTTGGAGCGCAGCAGCACTCTCCTGCACTTTTCTTCCAGAGTAGGGTTCTCCGGCTTTCTGGGTCACAACTGGGCGAAAGGGCTCCAGGTCACGATGTGGATTTGCGATGAGTGAGACGGCGCTGACGTTTTGCCCTTCATAGGCCGCCTGCGGTCCGGCGGGCGCTTTTTGTGCACCCGCAACGCAAAAGGAAGCGGTAATGGTCGCAATGATAATAAAAATCCGCATCGGCGTGATGCCCGGAGCCATTGACGCGCCATGCGGCACTGATGCCCACAAAGAATGGCGCTGGAACCCTTTCGACGAATGTCTCGCGATGTCGCGGACCTGTGATGCTGAAGCGCAGAGCGAAGGTTGGCGCTCGCAACCCTCAAGGAATCTCTGTATCCATTGCGAGCCAAGTTGAGGAGGGGTCGGGCTCTCGAAGAGCAATGTGAGGTGATTGATTCGCACGAGCTGTGATTCTCGAAAGTCGATGGCAACCTGTTTATCGCGGGCACACATCGCAGGACACAACTTTCTTGAGGTGCAGCAACCGAGACCCCACCGCTGTTCTGCCCTATGTCGCGTTCCATACTCAGTGCCGATAAGCAACTCGAGTCGATCTGGAGCTTGGGCGGACTAACGTTTCGCGAGTTCGCCTATCGCGTCTGGGGCGGCATCAATCAAACCGACCTGATTAACCGGGCCTATGAACTTGCGTACAATTTCCTGCTTGCCGTCTTCCCAATGCTCTTCTTATTCGTCGCCTTGTTCGGCGCTCTCGCATCAGAGAGTAGCCCCTTGCGCAACACGCTTTTAACCTACATCCAACCTGCTTTGCCTCCTGCTGCGTACCATGTGCTGTCGAGTACGTTTCAGGAGGTTACTCACAATGCCGTTGGCGGGAAGATCACGCTCGGCCTTCTTTTCTTGCTGTTTGCGGGATCGGGCGGAATGACACAGCTGATCGCCACCCTCAATGCGGCCTACGAAGTCCACGAGGGGCGATCGTGGGTCAAAGTGCACCTGCTTTCGCTCGGATTGACGCTGGCGCTATCACTACTGATTGTCTTGGCCGTCTCTCTGGCATTCGCGAGCGGGCATTTCTTGCGAACTGTCGGAGAATCGGTGGGGCTCGGTGAATCTGTCATTGTTGCGATCAGGGTGTTGCACTGGACGATCGCCCTTAGCACTGTGATCCTTGCGTTCGCAACACTTTATTACTTTGCGCCTGACGTTGACCAGCAGCACTGGTACTGGATCACGCCCGGCTCTGTCGCTGGTGTCGCCCTTTGGGCCATCGCGTCTGCCGGATTGCGCGCCTATTTGCACTTCTTTAACTCATACACCCGGATCTACGGTTCTTTAGGAGCCGTCATCATCCTGTTGCTGTGGTTCTATGTCACAGGACTTGCGATTCTGATTGGCGGAGAAATAAATGCAACTATCGAGCACGCGGCCGCAGAACGAGGACATCCTGAGGCGAAACCTGTAGGGAGAAAGGCGGCATAAGAGAAGCCCCTACCTTATACGTGCGACGGATCCTCGATTTCCGAGAAAACTTGCCCTCCTCAACGAGACCAAGTCCACCTGTCGCCGGGGGCGGCGCCTCCACATTTCAGATAAAACAGCGAGCGAGTCCCCTGGCATCGAACTGCCGGGTACATAAAATTACGAGTACAACGGAGGATGCATATCGCATTACGGAGTGCTAGGTAACTACCGTTTTCAAGAAGCTGCAGACGACATTCGCGGGACGCACTTATATGGGCTCCAGGATCAAAAGCTGGGCAAGATCGAGGACGTGATCTTCGATCACACCACCGGCAACGTCCGGTACGTGGTGGTCGACACGGGTGGCTGGCTCTCGACGAAGGAGTTCATTGTTCCGGCTGACCGGTTGCAGGCCTCTATTGAACACAAAGGCGATTTTTCTTCCGACTTAACGAAGAAACAAGTCGAGACCTTCCCACCCTAGAACAAGAGCGATTTGCAATCCGATGAAAAGTGGGCGGACTACGAAGGTCGCTATCGATCGAAATGGGAGACTGGTCCTGTCATGCATCGCGCCGAATCGGACCGCAACGTTACGCCGACCACGCAGCAGTTGCAGGGAAATCCCGTGTCGTCCGGTACACCAGCAGGCGCTCCGAGCGCGACCTATCGTCAAGACGCGGCGCGCGCGGCAAGTACCTCAACGGAACGGGTAGTGCCAGCAGGCACGGACTCGGTCACGATCGCAAACAGCGCCGTAGGAATTGGTGGCCGCTGGGACACGTTTCAAGCGCGCCTACGCGAACGTCGCAAGGAAGCAGTGGCCGCCTGCCCGACTTGCTCAGTCGGGCCTGCCGGAGTGAAGGGCTCGGAGAGCGCCGACACCTTGAAGAAGGCGGTTTAGGTTTTACGCGTTTTCGAGGTCGGCCGTTTGAACTGCCGGAATCTCCGGGAGCGACTCTCGACTCCCGGAGCACTTCCGCAGCACCGCGCCGCCCATTCTGATTTTCGTCACCCCATAACTTAGTTGACGACCGCAGCGTGGATCGTGTTTGCCGAGAGCAGCAATTTGTTCTGGCTATTGGCATCCAGGCGTTCCGCCACTTGTGAAAAGCCTTCTTTGGGCCCAGCCCAGCGCAATTCATCTATCGACTCAAAGACGGGAACATCGACCCGAAGCGTGGCTAGAGTTCGAAAAAGAACCGCCGCCGTTCGATCCCGCATAAGCGTACTGGCAAGTCTTGCGGCACCGGTGATCTTAAGTTCCCATCGTCGCCAATCATCCGGGATTGACTCCAAATGACGATAGTGCGCCAGGATGGCCGCTGCCGACTTCGCCCCCCAACCGGCCAGTCCCGGATAGCCATCCGCGTTGTCCCCAACGAGAGCTAGGTAATCCGGGATGGACTCTGGCCGAACGCCGAACTTTCCGACTATACCGGCTTCATCTCGAATTGCGCCGGCGCGCCGATCCATCTGCACGATTCGATTGCCGCTGACGCACTGCGCCAGGTCTTTGTCTGGCGAACAGATCAGAACCTGCTCGACTCGAGGATCCTGAGCGGCGCCAGCCGCTGCCGATGCGAGCGCATCATCAGCTTCGAACTCCACCATGGGCCATGTGCGAATCCCCATGGCGAGGAGCGCTTCCTCCAATACCGGAAACTGCTCCCAGAGTTCGGGGTCGATACCCTCGCTTGTTTTGTAACCGGGCCAAAGATCGTTTCGAAAAGACTCGATGACATGGTCCGTTGCCACACCGATGTGGGTCGCCCCCTCTTTGAGCATCCGCAGGACCGAGCCCAGAACTCCGCGAACGGCCGCTACCTCTCGACCGTTGGCGTCACGAATCGATGGAAGCGCGTAAAAGTGTCTGAACAGTTCGTAGGTGCCGTCGATGAGGTAGATTTTCAGGTCAGCCTCCTGGGGCAGAAACCATATAAGGTGAATGCGCCTCACGCAAAAAAGGCGAGTTCCCTCGTCATGTTCAGCCGCGGACCGCCAGGGCACCACGCGCCGGAGTCATAAAGAATCGAGATAAGTAATTTCGCCCGAAACGTTTATAATCGCTGTCCATTCAAGCTCAATCTGCGATGAGAGCCTCTATAGGCACTAAACAGACGCTAAAAAAGTATTTCGCCAGACCGGATTTCTTACGCACTTCGCTTACAGCCCACACGACGCAGTTCGGCCTGAAACGGTTGTTCTGAGATTCCAACGTCGTGATTCTTAAACCAACCTTTCTGACTTCTTACGGGTGACCAATGGGATTGCGCCAATTTTTTGGTTTGCTTGCAATACTAGCAACTCTCCCCCTCGCTGCACAAAACCTCGAAGGCAATTGGCAAACCTCAGTACAGGAACGCGGCAGACCCGAGCGCTATGTTCTGCATATTGCAACCACTGCAGGCTCCCCGAGCGCGACGCTGGACGTACCAGCTCGGTTCCAGTTCGGCAGTCGGGCAGAATCGTTCAGCTTCGCGAAAAACACACTTAGGTTTCGCACTGGTTTGGCCGAGTATGAAGGCCAACTCTCAACCGACTCTCAATCGATCCAAGGCACATGGTCCGTAGGCCTGGAGAAGCAGAAAGTCGTCTGGCAGCGCGCAACATCCAACGCCCCCGACCGCATTGAGACGGTCGCCACCAGACTGAAATCTCTCATGCGCCTTCCGGCCGACGAGTGGAAGTTTCATCTGGCGGACATTGATCACGGCGAAGCCATCGACTTGGACGACAGTTCGTGGAGTACCATACGCCCCAACGGCACAAGCCCGTATGAGGCACTCTGGTATCGCCGCTGGATCGAGGTCCCTAAGAATCTGAACGGCTACGATCTCACCGGAGCGCGCATCTGGTTCTCCTTTCAGATCGACGCGAACGGCCCGGTCGTCCAGATCATTTATTTCAACGGCCGCCGGGTCGCGATGGGTGACGACCTCGAGCCGATCGTGCTCTTCGACAACGCGAAACCTGGCGACAAGGTTCTGGTCGCCGTTAAACTTTTGCACACTGTCGATCAAAAGCATTTTTCGAGCGCCGACCTCCGAATCGATATACCCAATGCTCGCCCGAACCCGGAGTACCTCCTGCAAGAAATGGGAACGGTTTCCATTCTCGCCCCATACGCGGGATCACCGTCCGAGCGAATGCAGAAGGCGGTTGCGGGCGCCGCTGACGCAGTCGATTTGAACGCTCTTGCGAATGCAGACCAGAGCGCATTCGATACGTCGCTCACCAAGGCTCGCGCACTTCTCGAACCCGTAAAGCCCGATTTGCAGCAGACGTCTGTTCGTCTTACCGGTAACGCCCACATTGATGCCGCGTGGCTGTGGCCCTGGACGGAAACAGTGGATGTGGTACGCCGAACATTTGGGACGGCCATCCAACTGATGGACGAATACCCGCAATACACCTATACGCAATCTGCAGCTGCGTACAGTGAATGGGTATTCGAAAAGTATCCGTCGCTCTACAAGCAGATCCTCGATCGCGTCAAGCAAGGACGTTGGGAGCTGGTAGGAGGCATGTGGGTTGAGCCCGATCTCAACATGCCCGACGGCGAGTCGCTCGTAAGGCAGATTCTCGTCGGAAAGCGGTACTTCAAGGAAAAGTTTGGCACTGACGTTCGCATCGGCTGGAATCCCGACTCGTTCGGATATAACTGGCAACTGCCGCAAATCTACAAGAAGTCGGGCATCGATTACTTCGTCACGCAAAAGATGGCGTGGAATGATAGCAATCAACTTCCGGTGAAGATTTTCTGGTGGCAGTCACCCGATGGTAGTCGTGTCCTGACCTACTTCCCGCACGATTACGTCAACGAAATCGAGCCACTGCGAATCGCGAATGACGTTGCCACCAGCCAGGCCCTCAATCCCGGCGTGCCGGAGATGATGCACCTGTTCGGAATTGGTGACCATGGAGGTGGTCCAACTCGTGCCATGCTCGACAGCGGAATGCACTGGTCGAAACCAGACGTGATCTTCCCGAAAACTACTTTCGGGATCGCACAAGGATTTTTCTCCGATATCGAAAGCAGAGCCGACACTGCGCATTCACCAATCTGGAACTATAAGGTCCTTGCCTCCGGCAATCAGAAGCTGCCGGCTCCAACCGACGGCAAGTTCAGTCTTCCGGTTTGGAACGACGAGTTGTATTTCGAGTATCACCGTGGGGTGTTCACGACCCAGGCAAACCACAAGCGCAATATGCGCGAAAGCGAAGAGGAACTGCTGAACGCGGAAAAATTCTCATCGCTCGCCTGGCTTGATGGCCTTCCCTACCCCGGCATGGAACTGACCGAAGCATGGAAGAAAGTGCTCTTCAACCAATTCCACGACCTCGCTGCGGGTTCCGGGATCGCGGATATCTATCATGACGCCCAGCGCGATTATGATTTCGTCCGCCTCCAGACTCAGCATTTGAGCTCGGACGCTCTCAACAAGCTCGCCAGCCGGGTGAACACGTCGGGAGCGAATGGCGTTCCGATTCTGGTGATCAATCCACTCGCCTGGGAGCGAACTGATCTGGTCACACTAAATGTCCAACTGCCGCAATCCTCAAAGAATGGCTTCAGCGTTCTCAATTCTCACGGCGGGCCCGAACTTTTTCAGGTGCTCTCGACCGACTCACGGTCAAACTCTTATCAGCTGTTGGTCAAAGCAGAAAAACTACCATCGATGGGATATGAGGTGTTCCATGTCGTCAGCAGTGCGAACCCGGTGCAGTCAGATCTTGAGGTGCACGGACTGACGCTTGAAAATTCGTTGCTTCGGGTGACCGTCGACCAGAAGACTGGCTGCATTTCGAGTCTTTACGACAAGAATGCGAAGTTCGAAGAGATCGCGCCGAATGGTTGTGGGAACGAACTCATCGGCTTCAAAGACACCCCCAAGGACTATGATGCCTGGAATATCGACGCGAATTTCGAAGAGCATTTCACAAAGCTCGACCAGGCGGACTCTGTAGAAATCGTTGAGCGAGGCCCGGTTCGCGCGACCATCCGGGTCACCCGCCATTGGCAACAGTCGAAGTTTGTGCAGGACATCTCCTTATATGCCGGGCTGAATCGCGTTGACATCGGAAATGAAATCGACTGGCATGAAACTCACGTTTTGCTAAAAGCCGCATTTCCGCTGGCGGCCTCGAGTAGCGAGGCGACCTACGAAATTCCCTACGGCGCCATCGACCGCCCAACCACTCGCAATAATCGCTTTGAAATGGCTAAGTTTGAAGTCCCGGCATTGCGATGGGCCGATCTGGGGGACGGCAAGCACGGTCTGAGCCTCATCAACGAATCGAAGTACGGGTATGACGGAAAAGGGAATGTTCTGCGGATCTCCTTACTGCGGTCTCCCACCTGGCCTGATCCTGAGGCTGATCGCGGCCATCACAGTTTTCGCTATTCCCTCTACCCTCACAGCGGGGACTGGAAACAGGCGCTGACGGTGCGTCGCGGCTACGAGTTCAATTACAAACCGCTAGCCACACAGGTGGAACCACATGAGGGGGATCTCCCGCCAGCACACTCCTTCGTCGAAATCGGTCAACAGAACGTTGTGTTGACGGCGATGAAGAAATCCGAGGACAGTGCCCAACTCCTTTTCCGTTTTTACGAGTGGGAAGGCAAGGAAGGAGAGGTAGAGCTGACGGTTCCACCGGGTGCCAAAAGTGCAACGATAACAAACTTGATGGAGCAAGCCGAGGGCTCTCCCCTCCAGGTTGAGAGAAATCGTCTCCGGGTTCCCGTCCACCCGTTCGAAATTGTCTCTGTCGCTGTGGACTATCCCGCGGGCGGGACACAGGCAGCCGCCCCGTGAGCGCCGGCACCTTACAACTCGCCCTGCCTGAGAACGTAGAATCGGCCGACTGAAGCGCACTTACCGATGCGTCAGGAAGAAGTACAGTAGTCCTGCAATCGCGAGCGCCGCGAGCAGAAAGCGCAGCACAGCCCAGTTGCTGCTGGATTGTGGCGTGATGGGAGTATTGGTGATCGCGCCGCCAAGACTGTCGGACGTGGTGTCTGCCGCCCCGCCCGTCCACTTCACAACTCCGGCGACGCTCGATTCCGACTTCGCAGGCGGCGTCGGCAGAAGGTCGCGCGCACTGGTCGGGAATCCGCTCCACTTCTCGTTTTTCTGCTCAGTAATGATCTGAACTTCCTCCGAGGCCGCCTGCTCAGCCAGCGCCCGCGAGAACTCGGGAAAGTGTTTGTCGACCAGGCCAAGCAGCTTCTCGGCCATATGATCAACTTTCTCGTGAGTCGCCGGCGCCATGGTTGGCGTACCAAGTTCTGTGGAATGCACAGAGAACCCGCCTTCGGGTTTGCGCTCGACACGGAACTCGAGCTTTGCATTCTTGGTTTCGAGTGGAATCTTCAGGCCGGGAAATGCCTGTGCCAAACCAGCCGCCACGATCTCGCGAATCTTGCGTTGGACCTCCTCCCGCGTCGCACCCTCGATAGGCGGGACGGTCGGATCGGTGGCCCGTGCAATGAATCCGCCTTCCGGCTTCGCCTCGATCTTGTAGGCGTACTTTCTGGTAATCGTCTGGATGTCCATTGGGCGCGATTGTATCTCGCTTCGAAGAACGAATCCTGATTACCTCGGTGCTGTCGCAGGACGAGCCCAAAGGGTGGCGCATACGCTGTCTGCCCGGGTCAGCCGGGACTGATCGCCCCAATCAATCAGCGCCTCGGCGCAGAACCCTGATATGCACCTCTAGCTAGCAAAGCCCTTCACGAACTCCACCAAACTGCGGACCGCGATCCCCGAAGGCCCTTTCGCAATCCAGGGCTTGGCGTCTTCGGTCCAGGCTGTTCCTGCGATATCCAGATGCAGCCACGGCGTGTCTTCTGCGAATTCCTTGA
>Ga0210394_10007842_pt1 | contig 11135 bp, 9 predicted proteins | sample IncBWC12MmetaG_FD_160121 | JGI IMG/M metagenome (GOLD analysis project Ga0210394, IMG submission 160121) | Forest soil microbial communities from Barre Woods Harvard Forest LTER site, Petersham, Massachusetts, United States - Inc-BW-C-12-M | ecosystem: Environmental > Terrestrial > Soil >... | reverse complement strand
GCACCTGGTCGAGGTCCGCGAGCATCTCGATCTGATAGTGGTTGGTGCCGAGGACGTACGACTCCATCGAATAGTCGTCCTTGGTGGCTCCGAGTCCGCCATCGGTGTCGGTGGTCTCGTGGCCCGAGGCGGCGATTTGGCGCTGCTCGTACAGGAGCTTGAGCACCGGCATGCTCCACCCGGGATAGTGCGCAACCCCGGCCGCGTCACGGTTCTGCATCGCGGCATCATTCGGCCAGCGCTTCGACCAGTCGGTGCGCATCGCGACGAAGGCGTGCTCCGGAATCCGTCCGTGGCGCGCTTCCCAGGCCTGCACGTCCTCGAGCGTGAGCAGGTAGTCGGGGTTGCGGGCCGCCTTGTCGTGCACGTCGAGCACCACGAGCGGCATCAGCATGTCCTTCGGATCGATCTGATCGACCGATTTCTTGCCCTCGTGAAAATGCGCCGGCGGATCGACGTGCGTTCCCCATTGGCCGACGTGGCAGAACTCATCAACGTGGAACCCGTCCTTGGCGATCGTGTAGAGCGTGCGCACCCTCATCTCGCCGAAGCCCTTCCAATGCGGCGTGTCGGGACCGAACGAGTGCGTCAGGTCGACGAAGCGCTTCGTGGCGAGCGTAGTATAGAGGCTCATCAGGTCCGATTTGGGCCGCGCGGTCGGGCCATGGCGCGCGGTGTGAGCGGCGGGCGCCGCTGCCTCCGCTGCCGCGTCCGCGCCGCCGGCGGGCTTTACCGGCAGCGCGCCGGCGCATACGGTCACGAGCGCGAGCAGAGCGGGAAGGCTCGGGCGATTCGACATGGCACACCTCCTGCAGACGCGCCGCGCAGCTCAATCCCCGGCCGGCGGCGCCATCAAGGGGATTCCGGCTTGCCGCGCCCGGCTCGCTCGTGCGGCCTCTCTTTTTCGTTATAGGGATTATTTCGGTAGTTGGTGCCGTTGCCAACTCCTTTTTTCTTACCGGCTACGGTCGGGCGGCCGCCGGACCCTGGCGCACGATGTGCCCGTCCTTCATCACGAAGTCAATGCGCCGCAGGCTCTCGGTGTCGGCGAGCGGGTCGGCCGGCATTGCGATCAGATCGGCGGCGGCGCCCACGGCGATATGGCCGCGCTCGCCCGCGACCCTCAGCAGCTTGGCCGCTTCGCTCGTCATGCTCTTCAGCACCTCTGTCGGCGGCACGCCCGCGGCGCGCCAGACTGCGAGATAGTCGAGCATCAGGTCGGCACGCGAGCGGCCGGCCACGTCCATCACGGTGTCACTGCCGAAGACCAGGTGGACCCCGAGGCGATGGGCGCGCCGCAAGCGATCGATAATCTTCGGTGCCAGCACTTCCGGAGGCGGCAGGATGCCGCCCGAGGTGCCGATGATATCGAGGTGCGCGCGCGGAAAGTCGGTGCTGACGAGCACGATGCCCTTGTCGCGCAGGCGCGTGAGCTGTGCGTCGGTCAGAAAGAACCCGTGCTCGATCGAGTCGACCCCCGCCTCGATTGCGTTGTCGGCGGCCTCACCGCCGAACACGTGCACTGACACCGGCACGCCGGCGTGATGCGCTTCGTCGACTGCGGCCCGTATTTCTTCGACTGAGTAATGGTAGCGGTTGTTGTCCAGCACCAGTTTGATGACGCCGGCGCCGTGATAGAGATTCGTTCGCACCGCCTTGCGTATCTCCGCTGGGCCGTCCGCGTCGAGGTACTCGTACTTCCAGAATGCGCCCTGCTCGGGCGGAATGCCGTGCGACTGGCCGCCGAAGGGCGCGATGATCTTGCCGCTGGTGATGATCGTCGGGCCCTGGTACCACCCCGCATCGATCGCCCGCCGCACGTCGTCCATGGCGTAGTCACCGGCATTACCGACATCGCGCACCGTCGTGAAGCCGGCGGCGAGCACGCCGGCCGCGTTGTGCAGGCCGCGCAACGCCCGATAGGCCGTGCTCTCGAGGATGTAGAACGACTCGAAGGGTGCTGACCCACCGACGACTTCGGTCAGCGTCAGGTGAGTGTGCGCATCGATAAGTCCCGGCATCAGCCATTCGCGCGACAGATCGATCTGCGTGGCGCCAACGGGGAGTTCCGCCAGCGGCGCGATCGACTTAATGCGCCCGTCCGCAACCAGCACCACCTGCTCGCGTTCGACCGTGCCGCGCGCCGGATCGATCAGCGTGCCGGCGTGAATCGCATAGGTCTGCGCCGCGACTGGTCCGGCGAGCGCGAGACCGATCAGCGTGAGCATGATTCTCATGAGGACACTCCGGCCGTTCGGCCCCCGGACCTTAGCCGGTCGGCCCGCGACACGCAAAAGCGGCAGGTGGCGCTCCCGGTCTTGCCGCGCTGCGATGCACGACGGGTCTGCCGCCTTGGGCGGGGGGCGACACGGGGGCTCACCTTCGGCGGATCCGGTCGCGGGTTCCCTCCGGCGCGCCGAACGGATAAAGTGCGTGTGCGCCGTGCCACGACGCAACCGACAACAACGAAATAGGGGTCCACTCGGTCGCACGCCTGATGCGCGCCACCCGGGTGAAGGGAGCAGGTCATGCAGCCAGTCAGCCCTGGAGCATTTCGGTTTTACGTCACCATCCTGGCCGCGGCCGCCCTGGCATCGTTCGCGGGCGCGCCGACTGCACGCGCGCAGCAGCCGGCGGCGACGAGCGGTGGCCTCGCAGAGGTCATCGTCACGGCGCAAAAGCGCGAGCAGAACCTGCAGGAGATCGGAATCTCACTCTCCGCGGTCAGCGGTTCCGATCTGAACGACCTCGGCGTGGTGAACGCCACCGACATTACGAAATCGATGCCGGCGGTCGTGCTGACGCAGCCGAACGGTCCTTCCTCCTTCAGCCTCGCGATTCGCGGCGTGGTGCAGAACGACTTCGCCGACCACCAGGAGAGCCCGGCTGCGATATACGTCGACGACGTGTACGTCAGCCAGATGATCGGTCTGGCATTCTCGACCTTCGACATCGACCGAGTCGAGGTACTGCGCGGACCCCAGGGAACCCTGTTCGGTCGCAACGCGACCGGTGGGCTGGCACACTTCATCTCGCGCCGCCCGAGCGACGAGCCGAGCGGCTATATGGACGTGACGTTCGGACAGCGCAACCTGCTGCGCGTCGAAGGCGCCTTCGGTGGTGCGCTGACCGACGGGATCGACGGTCGGATAGCGTTCCAGACTAACCACTACGACCCGTTGTTCAAGAACGTCTTTGGACCGGCGAGCGACGCCGAAAACGGCAACGACTGGGGGCTACGTGGCCAGTTGCTGTTCAAGCTCCCCGACAGCTCGCAGCTCCTGCTGCTCGGGCGCCTCAGCCGCACTGACGTGCACGCCGGCTCGTGGGAAGAGTATGCGACGAAGTACATCGGCAACGGAGTCGACGTCTTCGTCCCCCCGAACGAGAACTTCTACAACACATGCGCGGGCTGCAATGCCAGCGGCCTGCCGAACAGCGGCCCGTTCGTGATTCGCGACAGCATCAGCGGCTTTACCAGGCTCAAAGGCGGCGGTCTGACCGCAAAGTACGCGCGCGACTTCGGCGGCACTGCACTCACCGTCATCGGCGACTACACCTCATTGCGCAAGGACTATCAGGAAGACTCGGATGCCTCCCCGGTCACGCTGTTTCAGTTTTTCAACGGCAGCAAGGTCAACCAGGAGTCGGTCGAAGCCCGCCTCAACGGCGGCGACAAGAAGTTGAACTGGACGGCTGGGGTTTACGGCTTGCGGATCGACGGCAAGTACTACGAAGGCTGGCAGGGACCTTCGTTCTTCACCGCAGAAGAGTTCAATAATCCTGCGAACCCGAATGGGTGCCCGAATCCACCCCCTGCTCCATGTGTCTACGTTCCTGGCGCGTGGCCGTATGGGACGCCTCCCTACTGGAACGACTTCGTCCAGGCGCCGGCCAACGCCGGGCGCTACGCCGGGGGAATTCCGTCGACGCAATCGCCGTATGAGCTCTTGACCAAGTCGTACGCGGCGTTCGCCCAGTTCGAGTACCGTTTCACCGACTTGATCGGCCTGACCCTCGGCGCCCGGGTGACCGAGGACAAGAAGGACTTCCAATTCACCTGGTTTCCGTATGAGTTCTTCCCGCAGAGCACCACCGGCAACATTTTGCAACTCACGCGGCTTGCCGGCGTCTCGCTCACCGATTACAGCAACAGCCGCTCGGATAGCCTGGTCAGCGGCAAAGCAGAGCTCGACTTCCATCTGGCACCGGACGTACTGACGTACGTGAGCTACAACCGCGGTGTCAAGGGCGGCGGCTACAATGCGCCACTGTTTCCGGCCTTCATCGCTGACGTCAACGGCATGACCTTCAAGCCGGAGACGCTGACCTCCTACGAGGTCGGGCTGAAGAGCGAGTTCCTCGATCACAGGCTGCGCGTGAACGGCGCGGCCTATTACTACGACTACAAGGACTATCAGGCGCTCGTCTACGTGATCGGCCTGTTGCAGCAGGTCGTGAACGCGGACGCCACGCACAAGGGCGCGGAGCTCGAGCTCGAGTGGGCGCCGACCGAATCGTGGCGCTTCGGCGCGGGTGTCGCGTACGTCGATGCGCTCATCAAGAACGTGCTGGGCAGATGCTGCACGGGTCCGAACAACGACCAGCGCATCAACGGCGACTTTGTGCCGGGCAACGCGCCGAAATGGACCGCGAACGCGATGGCGCGCTACACGCTGCCCGTCGGGGCCGGCCACCTGGCCTTCCAGGTCGACGGCAACTATCTTTCAAGGTTTTGGTTCAACCTGACGGACCTGCCGGTCGTCGAGCAGTCGGGCTTCGGGCTCGCGAACGTGCGCTTGAACTACACCCCGGCCGGCGGCAAGTTCGAGATTGGAGTTTCGCTCGAGAATCTCGCCGACAAGCACTACGGCACGATGGGCTTCGACAACACCTCGATCAACGGCCTGGCGCAGGTCTACCCCGGCATGCCGCGCTGGTTCAAGGCGCACATCAACTACCACTTCTGACTCGCGCGCCGCGGCCCTGCGCGGAGTCGGTAACGGTGGGCCTTCGCTGGCCGCGGTCGCGAGGCGGGATCAAGCGAGTGGTGTCAACGCCGGTCGCGTCGCCTGAGAGGCTCGGTCCACTGATGGACTGGACCGACCAAGTCCATTTCTAAGGCCATATCAAACACTTAGGAACCACAAGAGTCGAGATGTCGCGTCTAGTGCACAGTCGCAGTCTGTGTGTCAGCGCACCGACCCGCCGCAGGAACCAGGCCCAACATGGGCTTCGAATTCACGGCGAGGTTTCGATGAGCTCACTTCCCGAACGCGGCAGGGAGGCTGTCCGACAAGAGCGCGCGATCAGTTCGGTGCGCGACCACACAGGTGCACCGTTGGTGGAAGTGCGGCGTCTGTTTGCACAGGAATTCTCGCGGCTCGAACTGGGCGCGAAAGTTCGCTCGTACCTGTCGGTCCTTACGGCGTCCAACGTGCGCGCAATGTTGCGCCGGAAAGGCGCCTAGTCCAAGGAGGACAGTTATGCATCGCCAGGCCGCTCCAATCACGGCGGAACCGCTCGCCGACGAGTTGGAACAACTGTGGAACGAGCGCCTCCGAACCCTCTATCGGCGACTGGCTCGAAGATACCCGCGAGAGTTTATGAAGCTTCTCGATTCCGCTATCGATTTCTTCGTTCCCAAATCCTCAAGTGCCACGCGCATGCTCAAGGAACAGCTCAGCGCAGAGGGTGTCAGTGTGCGGGTGTCGGCGGGCTGTCTCGCGGAATTCGCAAGAACCGCAAGCGCAGCTGCTGCGCGCACGCGCCAGGCGGAGGAGCCGTACGGTGCGTGCTTGCGCCGAGAGATTGTGACTCCCTCGCGGTTTATCCGCGAGTGGACGAGCTCAGATAAGAAGTTCGATCAGACTGAATGGGGTGAGTTCGTCTCGATCGCTCGGAGATACGCGTTGCCGAGGCCATGGACAGTGTCTGAGGCAGTCGCTTCAGTGCGCGCGTACGTGGACGCCGCGGAGATTCCGGCGCAAAGGGTCCTCAAGACTGTCTGAGACGGCCGTTGGCGCAAACAAACGGGGCGCCCGTGCGCCCCGTAACTTGGTCTGCGTCCTGTCGCAGACGGTCAGATTGCTACTACTTCGGCGGGCTCGCGCCGGGGGCGCTGCTCGGTTGCGGATCTACGGAACGCATCTTGACTGAGCGCCAATACACGTTGGCGTCGCGACTCCAGGTGCCGCTCGAGGGGTCCAGCTTCTGGCTCTTCGAAAGGACCGGTGCCTGTTCCAGCTGCGATTGATCCATCACGAGCTTATCGCCTTGAATCATCGGACTCGCGGCCGCCCACGGCACAGCGGTGTGCTTAGCGGCGACATTGAGGGTCGCACCATAGGCGATGACCGCGTAGCTCGTCCGCCCGCTCATGTCCTTGACGACATCGTTGATCTCGCCGAGGTTGTTCCCTGCGGCCGTCTGGACCTTCATACCGACAAGTTTTGACGCCTGCGTTCCGCTGACGCTTCCCGAAGTGCCCGCATCCGCGAGGCGTGTGGGGGTGGTGTCCGCGCTCGTCTGCGGACTCGAAGTTGTCTCGGTTGGTGTGTTGGGGGATGTCTGCGCCTGTGCGTACACCGCACTTGCGAGACCCAATGCTGTCACAATGCTCAATGAATAGAGCGTTTTCATGCTTTTACCTAAGGGTTGCTCGAATGGACGAATAGTGGAGAGTGCGCGAAGTTCTTAGGCGCTACTCGTAATCGCCATTCGCATACATGCCGTGAATGCGCAGGGTACACAGCGCAGGCCTGGGGGTCTGTTCGTCAGCACACGTATAGTCGCCTGGAGGTGCGGTAGCGGACGGACGGAACTCGCGGCGGCGCGCAACTTGGGACAGTTACAGCCGAGCACCGGGCCCGTGAAAAAGGAGTCTCCATGCGTATCGAACAAAGACAGCGGCCCATCTCGATGGTGCGTCTGTTTCTCGCGGCGTCTTTGCTCACTGCATCCGCAAGCGTCTCGTCCCAAACCGACATGAGTGTGCTGCCGGTCAATGCTCACGCGAGCCGTTATGGGAGCAGCTGGGAGTGCTCGCGAGGATTTCGGAGAGTCGAGGAAGCCTGCGTCGCCATCAAAGTGCCGGCGAATGCCTATCTGAATTCTTTCGGGAGCGATTGGGACTGCAATCGGGGATATCGTAAGGTCGATCAAGCGTGCAAAGCGGTCAAGGTACCGGCCGACGCTCATCCGGACGATGAGCCTTTCAGCCCCGGATGGCAATGTAATCGCGGCTATCGCGAGGCCAGTGGCGGCTGCACGCACGTCGCCGTGCCGGCGAACGCATACTCCGCGGATTCATCCTACAGCCGCGGTTGGGAATGCGATCGCGGTTACCGCCTCGACGGGGAGAAGTGCACAGCGGTGCGAGTGCCGCCAAACGGATTTCTGCTGCGCGCCGGCGATGAGTGGGCGTGCGAACGAGGATCAATGAAGCGCGCCGATGCCTGCGTGCCGGTTGAGGTACCCGCGAACGGCTATCTGGACACAAGAGGCAACGACTGGAAATGTGAGCGAGGGTTCAGGCAGGAGGATTCGCGCTGCGTAGCGCTGCTTGTGCCTGCGAGCGCGTACATTGACTATTCCGGCAATGGGTGGACTTGCGTGGAGGGCTTTCGCAAGCAGGGCGGAGCGTGCATCCCCAACTGACGACGGAAGGGCCTCGCAGCCTTTCGTGAGCGGTAAATGGATACATCTCCTATCGTGGCCGTGGCCGCCTCTGCAGACGACCTTGAGGCCGTTTCCGAACTGCTGTCCGCTTTGCCGGCTGACTACAGTGCGGCCTTTATTGTCGTTCAACATCTCAATGCGGGGCGCGAGAGGTTGTTGGCTGAAGCTCTCGCCAAGAGAACGATCCTTGCAGTGACGCTCGCGCACGACGGTGTGGTGGCGGAGCAAGACCATGTCTACCTGATACCCGCAAATACCACGCTGACAATGACCGGTCGCCGCATTCGTGTGACGCCTAGTGCAGGCAAACTCCATCATCCTGGGGATATTCTGTTCACCTCGCTTGCGAAAGAGCGCGGCGATAGCGCGATCGGCGTGGTCCTCTCGGGCGCAGGCTCCGACGGTTCCCTCGGCATACGAGCGATCAAGCAAGGCGGCGGCACCACATTTGCGCAGTACCCGGGATCTGCGCGCTTTCCCAGCATGCCCATCTGCGCCATTGAAACGGGGTGCGTGGGTTTCGTGTTGCGCCCGAATGAGATCGCCCGCGGACTAACCCGTCTGAGCCGCCACGCTGTGCCTCTCGCAGGCGTTGCACGTAGCGTGATTGTCATCGATGACAAAGCGGAACTCCGCCGAGGCGATGGCGCTGCCGATGCGTTCCTGAGGCCGTGAGGCCGGATCACCGTTCGTACGGTGGCGCACGGAACGCTTCGAAGGCAATCCGATAGTCTGTGACTGCGATCCATCGCTTCAAGCTTTCGAACCGGAGCTAAGGAAAATGCGCCCAGCAGTTGTCGTTGCCTGCATGCTCTTCGGCACCTGCGCCCCCGCCGGCGCTCAGGTCAGCATCGGAATCAACCTGGGAGCCTACCCCGATCTGGTGGCGGTACCGGGCTACCCGGTCTACTACGCCCCGCGCCTGGACTCGAACTACTTCTTCTACGACGGTCTGTACTGGGTGTACGCACAGGATAACTGGTACGCCAGCTCCTGGTACGACGGGCCTTGGGACATGGTGGCCCCTGAGTCGGTGCCGTTGTTCGTATTGCGAGTCCCTGTTCGCTACTACAGACAGCCGCCCGGGTACTTTGGCGGCTGGAGTCCCGAAGCGCCACCCCGCTGGGGCGAGCACTGGGGTCGTAACTGGGAACAGCGTCGCAGTGGCTGGGATCGCTGGGACCGCGCCTCCGCTCCTGCGCCGGCTCCGCTGCCGACGTACCAGCGCGAGTATTCAGGCGAGCGCTATCCACGCGCGGATCAGCAACTGGCTCTTCGGAACCAGAACTACCATTACCAGCCTCGCGAGGCGGCCGTCCGCGAACAGTTCCAGCACCCGCCTGCACAAGCGGCGCCGCCGGCGCCGCCACAGCGCCAGGCGCAGATCGAGCGTGACCGGCCAGGCACGCCGCGGCCGGATATCCGTGGCGGTAACACGCGGGTGGCCGAAAGCGCCGTCGCGCCGGCACGGGCTGAGGCGCCGGCGCGGGCTGAGGCGCAACCGCCGCCAGGCGGCCACGCAGCTGACGCAACGCACCCACCCCAGGCGGAACGCGGGAAGCCACCGCAACCGGGCAGTGCGGGCGCCGAAGATAGAAAAGGGCGGCCCGAGGCAGCGGCGCCGCAGCGCGAGTCACAGCCGTCGCACTCGCGGGAGCAGACCGACCGGCCGCCGGCGAGCGCTCCGGCGCAGGCGCCAAGAGGGGACGAGCGCGATCACTGACGCGCCCGCGCGCCGAGCGGTGTCCGCTGTGGACCTCGGAAACAGCCGGCGCTTTGCGCTTCTCGTACTCATCGCCACGCTCCTCGGTGGCTGCGCAGGGCTTCCGCCCGGTGCAGATTTCCCCAAGGTCACCTCCGTGGCGCTCGCTCATCCGGAAGAAACCCGCCTCGGCGCACAATTTGCAACTGCGTCACAAGCACATGACGGAACGTCTGGATTTCGCATCATAACGGTCGGGATCGACGGGTTCCTGGCCCGGGTACAGATGATCGATGCCGCGGAACGGACCCTGGACCTGCAATATTTCATTTTTCGCGGCGACGAAACGGGTCGGCTGCTGACCGAGGCCCTGCTGCGGGCGGCCGATCGCGGTGTGCGCGTGCGCGTGCTGATCGATGATGGGGACACCGTCGCTGGCGATGAGCAGATCATCGCGCTGGACGGCCATCCGGCAATCGAGATCCGAATCTTCAATCCGTTCGCGTATCGCGGTCATGGCAGGCTGCGGCGACACAGCGAGTTCCTGTTCAACGCCCCAAGGCTCGACTATCGAATGCACAATAAACTGCTGGTCGTCGACAACGCGGTGGCGCTCGTCGGCGGACGCAATATCGGCAATCAATACTTCCAGATGGATCCGGAATCCCAGTTCGCCGACGACGATGTCTTTTCGGCAGGTCCGATAGCCGCGCAGCTCTCCGCGACATTCGATGAATATTGGAACAGCCAGTTCGCGATCCCGGCCGAGGCCCTGGGACGCAAGCAGCGCACCGCGGCTGCGTTAGCGGTTCATCGCGAGCAAGCGAGCGAGCGCCCCGGACAGCAAGTACAGCCCTTGCAGGGGAGCGGCGTCGACTACGTCAAACGGATTGCGACCGGCGAGCCGTATGCCGGAATGATCTCCGGCCAGTTGCCGCTCGTCTGGGCGCACGCGCAAGTGGTTTGCGACAGCCCCGACAAGAAGCACGTGGAGAATGGCTCGCTGGCGGGCCGGCTGATGACCCGGCCCGTGGGCGATGCCGCCCGCGCAGTGGAGTCCGAGCTGCTGATGGTGACGCCGTTCTACATTCCCGCGGACGAGGAAGTGCAGCTGCTTAAAGACTTGCGTCAACGCAAGGTGCGCGTGCGCATTCTGACCAACTCGCTCGAGTCGGCCCCCGAACTCGTTGCTCAATCCGGCTACATGCACTATCGGGTTCCGCTGCTTGAGGACGGAGTGGAACTCTATGAGATACGCTCGCTGTTGGGTAACGTCAGGGGCAGCGGTCAGACCGCCAAGCTATCGCGGTACGGTAACTATTCACTGCACGCGAAACTGTTTGTGTTCGACCGTCAGAGGGTGTTCATAGGCTCGATGAACTTCGATCAGCGATCGAAGCGACTCAATACGGAGGTCGGACTGATCATCGACAGCCCGGAGCTTGCGCGGCAAACTGCGGTACGCTTCGAGGCCATGGCGCAGCCGGAAAATTCCTACGTCCTGGAATTGCGCCCACGCAGCGCAGGCAGCCCACCACACCTGGTGTGGCACACCCAGGAGGATGGAAAAGTCGTTGAATACGTGCGCGAGCCCGCGCGCAGCCGCTGGCAAAGACTCGAGGTCAAGCTGTTGTCGCTGCTGCCCCTTGGCGGGGAACTGTGAACAGGCAGTTGCCAGGAGTATTGGGCCCGTTGCTTGGACTTGCGCTACTGACGGTGGCGAGCGCGGCACCTCCGGCGATTGCACAGACCG
>Ga0210394_10007841_pt1 | contig 11137 bp, 8 predicted proteins | sample IncBWC12MmetaG_FD_160121 | JGI IMG/M metagenome (GOLD analysis project Ga0210394, IMG submission 160121) | Forest soil microbial communities from Barre Woods Harvard Forest LTER site, Petersham, Massachusetts, United States - Inc-BW-C-12-M | ecosystem: Environmental > Terrestrial > Soil >... | reverse complement strand
GGCCGCTTATTTTGACCCACAGCCGGTCGAGGTACATTTTTTTGTACTCGCGCGCGTCCAGGGCCTTTCCGCCGCGCCGGGTCACGTGATCGGCGAATTCCATCATCTGATATATGGTTTCCTTGCCGGTTAATCGCCCAACAAATTCCTCGACGATGGCATAAAGCTCCGCCTCGGATTCGCCGGTTTTCAGATCCGTCAGGATCTCCACCATCATCGGCACCATGACGTCGACCCAGCCGGAGCGGATCACCGAAAGGGTGCCGTCGAAGTCGAAAAGAGCCGCGCGCGCACCGGCGGCGTTCGCGCCTGCCCGAACCTGTTCAATACTCATGTTTGTGATTTGCATTCTTGTCAAAAGCCCGCGTAGCGCCGGCTCGGCCCTCCAAGTAGGCGAGCTCCCTAGCAGCCCCCGTCAGAAGTCCCGCGCATCTGGAACGACAGGCGAAACCGCCTGTCCCACCACGCGACATCAGCAGCTTGCAAACTTGGTGGGACAGGCTTTCAGCCTGTCTGGACTCTTGCCACGAGCTGCGGGGAGCCCGTGTCAGAAGTCGATCGCAGGCCATGGGCCTGCGCCAGAGGCTTGCCAAACCGTGACTGTCCGTTGTGGGGCAGGTCTCCAACCTGCCAATTCCGGGACTGACCGACTTCTGACGCGGGCTGCCGGAAGCGCAAAGGGTGAGGCGCGCACCGACAGCCGGGTCGGGAACCGCTTCCCGCCGAGCGAAGCTTGCCCGCTCCGGGTTTTGCGCGAGTTCCTCGGAGAGCGTCAAAGCCAGTATTCCCATTGGCCGGTCCACACCACGTAAAGGCTCAAGCACGCATTGGTGACCGCGTGCGCGGCCACGAGATCTCCCAGGCTGCGGGTCCGTATCATCCACCAGTTGTACACCACGCCGGCGGCGAGCCCAACGTCCCAGTAAGGACCGTGCTCGCTGGCGAACAGCAGCGCAACGATCCAGAACGCCGAGGCGGACCAGGTTCCCAGAGGGATTAACTCGAAGCGCGGGGAGATCAACCAGCGCATAAGCCACCCGCGCCAAAACAATTCCTCTACCACCGGAACGATGGCCACCGCACGGATCGCCCGCAGCCACAGGACCGCGGTCTGCTCCCGGGCTTCCGCGGAAAGCCCCGTCTGTAGTCTCCCCGTGAGCGGATTCTCGAACAACCAGAAATGCCGGTATGCCGGGAAAAGCCGATCCGGGGCGACCCAGATCGCGAACACAGCCAAGCCGATCAGCGGAGTGCTTACCCAATGGCGGACTCGGAAGTCGAACGCTGGGCGGCCGTCGGGCGGTGGGCGGGTAACGATGGCGATAATTGCAGCCATGATCGCCACGAATCCCGTCTGGATCGCCAGGGCGGGAAGCGGCACAACCTTGGATAGAGCAAGCAGGGCCAGAAAAACGAAGAACGGCCCGGTATAGGCTACGGTTAGCGAACGGATCACTGGACGATGGGCCTGGGTTTGGGAATGGGTATGGCTTCGCTTAGAGTTTAGCCAGAAGATCCCGGATCTTGGCCTCGTCGTCTTTGGAAGGTTTGTCTTCGAGTGCGGTCAGCAGCTCCCGTTTGGTGGAAGGCTTGTCGCCTTTCTGATACAGCGCCATGGCGTAGTGATAATGGAACTTCGCGATTTCTGGCTTCTTCACCACCAGATCCCGGAATAACCGCACGGCTTCTTCGCTCAGGTTCCTCCGGATATAAATCCAGCCCAGCGTGTCGGCGATCTCAGGAGAATTTGGCTCCTTCTGGCGGGCGGTTTGCGCCATGGTCTGCGCCAGGTCCAGGTCGATGCCCTTTTCTGCCTTGATGTACGCCAAATTATTCAGAGCCACCGGATTATCCGGCTGAATCTTCAAAATTTGCTCATAAATCGGCGGTGACTGGTCGGACCGGCCGGTTCCGTCCATCAGCATGGCAAGTTGAACCATTGGCTTGACTTGGTTCGGCGCATTCTGGCTGCACAGCCGGAACTTTTCGATGGCCATGTTCAGGTCGCCCTTGCGGCGATACACTTCGGCGATGCGGTACAGCAGATCCGCGTTCTTGGGATCCTTTTCTAACAAGCCTTGAAAGATCCCGATCGCGGCGTCATACTGCTCGGCGCGAGCTTCGAAGTTGGCCAGATATAATTTTAGATCCAGCCGGTCGGGCTCAGCCTGAATGGCTTTCTCGATTTCCTTAATCGCCTCCGGCAGGCGCTTTTGGGCGGCCAACACTTCCGTCAAGGCCGCCAGTGCGCGGTGATCCTTGGGATATTCCTGGTTGAGTTTCGTGAACTCGTCGCCCGCTGCTTTATAATTCTTGTCCAGATAATCCAGGTAAGCCACCTGATAGCGAACTTCCACATTCTGAGGGTAGGCCTTGGAGATGAAGTCCATCTCTTTGCGCGCCTGGTCTTTTTCGCCGTCGCTCAAGAGAGCTGCCGACTTCACCAAGTGTCCCTGCACGTTGTTCTTGTCGCGAGTTAGAATGTCCTCGGCGGCCTTTAGCGCTTTGGGATTGTCTCCCCGCTTGAGGTAAAGTTTCGCCAGAAGCTCCTGCGCCCCCACGAAATCGGGACGACTCTTGACCGCCGCCTCCAATTGCAGGATGGCCTGCTGGGTATCGCCCTTGGCGGCAAGCGCTCTCGCCAGGTTGAACCGCAGCACTGCGTTATCCGGAGACTTGGCGACCAGAGATTGCAGATCGTTAGCCGCCATGTTGATCTGGTCGCGATTTCCCGTAGTCAACATTAGCCCCGCGCGCAGCGCGATGGCTTCGGAATCCTTGGGATTATCCTTGAGAATACCAGCCAGCATCTGGTTGGCTTCGATGGTGTGCCCAGTGGTTGCGTACAACTCCACCAGTCGCTTTTGATAAGGCACCTTATCCTTGGGGAAGGCTTTGATGGCAGCCTCATATTCGGCCCGCGCCCGGTCGTATTCTTTCATCCGGAAGTAGAAGAAGTCGCCCACCAGGAGATGGCCGTCGGGGTACTCCTTCTCGTCTCCCATTTTCTTGAAGATTGCATCGGCTTCCGGACGCTGTTTGGTCAGTATATAATACGTGGCCAATTCCAGCAGAAACCGGCTGTTCTTGGGATTGTTTTCGCTCTTGAGTTTTAGGATGCGCTCGCAGTCGTTGAGCTGGTTAAGGCGACGGTATTCAAGGTACAGAAGGTCGTAAATCGGCGAATACGTCTTATCGCTGGCGATCATTTGGTAGGCCAGCTTCTCGGCCTCCGGAAACCGGTTGCTGACCGCGAGAGCCTCGAAATAGGGCGTGACCACTTCGGGTTGCAGCGGCTTGGCGTCGTTGGCTGCCTGAAATTCCGTGAGTGCGCCCGCCGCGTCTTTCTGGAGCAGCGCGATCCGGCCCTTCAGACGATGGCCGTCGAAGGATTTGGGGTCCTGCATCAAAAGCTTCGCGGCAAGATCGGACGCGCCTTCAATGGCCGTTGCGGAGCGCTTCGGGTCCTGGAATGCCGAAAGCAAATACAGATCTCCCAGCTTGGTCTTGGCGTCGCTGTTATTGGGCTGCAACTCCACCGTGCGAAGCAAAGCCCGAAACGCATCGCCATAAGCGGAAAGCTTCAGGTCGGTCAGCGCCAGCCGGTAGTAGGCTTCGCCCGAACGCCCGTCCTGCTTCAAAGCGTTGCGGTACATGATCGACGCCTGTGTGTATTTCCCCTTGGCGAAGAACTTATTTCCGCTCTCTACATACCGCTGCGCCTTAGCCTTGGGATCGCGCGAACACGAGGCCAACGCCAGAAGCAGCATCGGCAGGAATGTCAAGAGTTTACGGTGCTTCATGCTTCTAACTTCACCACATTATCACCACGCTTGCAATGCTCGAAAGCGCGAGTTCCTCGAAAGCTGTGGCGCACGCACTTTGCGTGCCGGGTCGACAATCGTGTCGACGCTCGGCTGGCGTCGGCATGAGTGCGGACGCGGCAAACACGAGTCTTTGCGCCACACTGTACGCTCAGGGCTTAAACACAGGTCCACATTCCGTGTCGCGCACCCAAGCGCAAAGGGTGCAGCGCGGGAACTGTTTCGCGCCGCACTCCGCTTCGCGCGAGTCCTCGAAGCCCTATACTATCAGCCTGTGGCAGAAGTCCCGCGCATCTGGAACGACAGGCGAAACCGCCTGTCCCACCACGCGACATCGGCAGCTTCGAAGCTTGGTGGGACAGGCCTTCAGGCTGTCTGGACTTTTTGCCGCGGGCTACTATACGTCATTCCGCTTTTTCCGCGACCCTGCGGATTTTGTGGATGCTCTCGGCGATGTCCACCACGACGCCGATCCACTCCGCCGCCAGATACCCCGAAATCAACGAGAAGAAGGCGAGCAAACCGGAATAGAGCAGGACGATCACTCCGCCCACGAATCCAGTCGATGCCGGGAGCGCGATCGGGAGTGGCAGGCTGCGCAAGTCCGCCCCGCCCAGCCCTCCGGGGCTGAGCCACAGGAACAGGCAGGCGCCAACTCCGATGCCCACGAAAGCCGTCGCACCGCTTTCCCCCATCAAGCGGAATAGAATCGAAGCCATGGGGATGATGGTGTAATCCGCATCCCGCAGAGCCGCCACCGATCCCGCCCGGTACCACCATACTTGCCCCACGCACAGCGCCGTTGCCAGAAGCAGCACCGCCAGCAGCACCGAACCCAGCATGCCGCTCCCCCCGGAGCCCGCCGATGCGGCAAGAATTCCGAAAGCGCTCAGCAGACCGCCCAGCACTACGGCGAACGCGCCGATCTTCAGCCCCCAAACCACGCATGTCCGGATTACGCGGCCATCGCCGAGCGCCCGCAGGACCGGGTAGTAGAAGAAGTAACTCTTCGATGCGGCCGCCGGTTTTGAAGTGGTCGGCGGTGCGGCGTAAGGCCGAGCCGTGGAAGATGCACCGGCTGGGGGCGCTCCCAACCCGCCCGCTCCCGCTGTCGGGGTCTCGATGGGCCGAGGGGGAGGAGCCGTCACCGAAGCCGGCTTCGGCTTGGGTTTTGCCACCCCGTACAACTGCCATTCCGCCAGTCCTTCCCGCCAAACGTAGGTATCGTCCCGAATCACCCCTTGACGAACCAGTTCCTCCAAGCCGGCGTCGTCCACCGGACCCTGGCGCTGTCCCTGCACCGTGTAATACCACTGCATGCTTGTCCTCCGCCACGGATGGCCCCACGCGGCTTGAAACAGTGTACTCCGAACTTGCCATAAAGCGGGAAAAAAGCGCACAGCCCACCACCCCGCATGCAGGAGCAACCTTCGCGGATCCGAGGAGTTCGCGGGTGTCGCCCACGGGCGTTTACAAAAAGAGGCCTCCGTCATCACCGCTTTGAGGCGGATCGGCGGAGGCCTAGGTTGGTGCTCCTTGACGGGAGCATGGTGCTCTGTATTGGGAGGGTAAAATCGTTCGGTTACTGAGCGGCGGTCACATGGGCGCGGCGGTTCCGCTGCCAGCACGACTCAGTCTCATCCGAGCACACCGGCCGCTCCTTGCCGTAACTGATCAGCGTCAACTGCGCGTCCGGAATCCCCATGGACGTCAGGAAATCCTTTACCGATTGAGCGCGGCGGTCGCCCAGCGCCAGATTGTACTCTTCGGAGCCGCGCTCGTCCGCATGGCCCTCGATGAGCAGCTTCTGGTTCGGGTAAGCGGCCAGGATGTCGCGGATCACGCCCACATCGTCCTTAAGGGCCGTGGTGGCGTCGTCACGGATGGCGCTTTTATCGTAGTCAAACAGCGCGTCTTCCATCTTGGCAAGCCGGTCGTTCAGCGTCGCCCGCACGGCGGGAGGCATCGGGGCCGGCTGCTGAGTCTGAGCGACTGTCTGCGGCACGCGGGCCGGAGCCGGTGCGGGCCGCGCAGCAAAGGGCGCCGGGGCCGGGGCCGGGGCCGAGGCAACCGGGCTTGTATCGGGAGCCTTCGGCGTCGCCGCTACCGGGGCCTTCTTGGAACACCCAGCGGTTGCCATTAACAGCGCAAATGCGCTCGTGACCAGCAATGTTTTCATGATCCTGTTCCTCTCCTTGCGTTTCCGTCCTGCGATCCCAGTAGAACTCAGCGGCGCCCCTCCGGGCAATCCCGTTCGGACGGTATTCCCTTCGAGCGCCTCGGCGTTAGACTTATAAACAGATGACCACATCCAAGGAACTCGCGCAAGACGGAGTGCGGCGCGATCGGTTTCTGGCTTGGTTCCTACGTGCGCGCCGCACCCCCGGCGTTTCCGGGGGACCCGCGCAAAACGGAGTGCTTCCCGACCGGTCTCCGGTTCACCTCGGAGGTGCGCGCCGCACCCTAGGCGCTTCCGGGGAACTCCCCAGCCAAACGGTACACTTGGACAACCCAACACCCACGGTGGAAGCCTCGACCATTCCCGGCCGCCCGGAGATCCAGGCCGGCCCTGCGCCGGCTCAGGCTGGTGGGCGCCGGCTCCTGCTGGCGGGCTTCGGCGGGCTGCTCCTGCTTATGGCTGTCGCGGGCCTCGACGCCCTCATGGTGCTGCGCCAGGTGCGAACCAGCGACGCTCAGGAACGCAACCTGTACCTGCGCCGCGCCACCGCACTCGACATTGTGCGCACCGGCATCTATCAGTCGGCCATCGATATGCGGGCCTACCTGCTCGCGGAAACCACGCGCGATGCCGCGACCCAACTGGCGCAGTGGGAGGTCGTGCGCGGCCGCACCGATCAGGCTCTCAAAGACACCGCGGCCGTTCTCGATGCCGCCGACGCGCCGGAGCTGGCGAGCCTCCGCTCCGAAGTGCAGGACTACTGGAGGCTGCTCGAATTCCTGGCGTCGATTCCGGAAGGCCACCGCCGCGTGCTGGGCGGCGAGTACTTGAATCGCGAGGTGGTCCGGCGCCGTGGAGCCACGCTCGATCTGGTGGACCGCATCGATCAAATGAACGCCCGCCAGATGGCCGCGGGCGACGCCCAGCTCAATCGGACCTTCAATACTCTGAAGTGGAGACTGATCGGGATGCTGGCGGCGACGGTGGTGATGGGATTGCTGCTGGCGGCTTTTACGATCCGGCGCACGCTGCGGTTGGAACAGGAATTGGGGCGGCGCTATCAGGAGGGCGCACGCACCCGGCAGGAGCTCAAGGATTTATCCGCGAGGCTGGTTTCGGCCCAGGAGGAGGAGCGCCGCGCCATCTCGCGCGAGCTGCACGATGAAGTGGGCCAGTCGCTCTCCGCCCTGCTGATGGAGGCCGGCAACGCCGCCGCGAACGTGCCCCCCGATTCGGCCGTGGTGCGCCGTCACGTCGATTCCATTAAGAAGCTGGCCGAGGCCAGCGTCAGCGTCATCCGCAACATGGCTTTGCTGCTGCGCCCCTCCATGCTGGACGATTTCGGATTGGTGCCCGCGCTCGAGTGGCAGGCCCGCGAAGTTTCCAAACGCACCGGCCTGCGCGTACAGGTCTCCGCCGACGACGGCGCCGGCGAGCTTCCCGATGAGCTCAAAACCTGCATCTACCGCGTGGTCCAGGAAGCGCTGCATAACTGCGCGCGGCATTCGCAGGCGCGTTCCGTCAAGGTGGTGGTGGAGCAGGAGGCGCGCAGAATCCTTCTGACGGTGGAAGACGACGGACACGGATTCGACGCGCGGCGCGTGCGCGGCCTGGGCCTGGTGGGCATGGAGGAGCGCGTCAATCATCTGGGCGGAAGTTTCGCGGTGCGCTCCCAGCCCGGCGCCGGAACCAAGGTTGCGGTGGAGTTGCCCCTTGCGAGTTGATATGTGGCGCACGCACTCGTGCGTGCCGCGTCGCCGCTCATGGCGACGCCCAGCGCCCACCAGAGTGTCGAGATGATGAGTGCGTGCGCCACGTCTCTGAACTGATATGACCACAATGACGACGACCTCTCAAATCCGCATCCTGCTGGCCGACGATCACACCGTGATGCGTAGCGGCCTGCGTCTGCTGCTTGAACGCCAGCCCAACCTGACGGTGGTGGCGGAGGCCGCCGACGGCCGCGAAGCTGTCGCCCTCGCCGCGGCCGAGGAGCCCGACGTGGTGGTAATGGACATCGCCATGCCGCACCTGAACGGCGTCGAAGCCGCGCGCCAGATCGTCGCGCACAACCCTCAGGTCGCCGTGGCGATCCTCAGCATGCCCAGCGACGAGAGCTACGTCATCCGCTCGCTCAAGGCCGGCGCGCGCGCCTACCTGCTGAAGGATTCGGCCGAAGCCGACTTGATCGAGGCCATCCATGCCATCCGCCTCGGGAAGAGCTTCTTTAGCCCCGCCGTCACCCGCATTCTCAAGGAAGACTACATGCGCCAGCTCGATAAGATGGACGCCGAGGACACCTACGAGCTGCTCACCACCCGCGAGCGCGAGGTCCTGCAACTGGTGGCCGAGGGGCAGAGCAACAAAGACGTCGCCAATTTTCTCAATTTAAGTCTGTATACGGTGGAAACTCACCGCACCCATATCCTGCAAAAATTAAATCTCCACAGCGTGCCCGAGTTAATCCTTTACGCGGTGCGCAAGGGCATCATCAGCTAGCCGGACTTGACCTCCCCGGCGCGCTAATAAAGGTTCCGCGCAGGCTGCCGTCGGATTCAAAGGCGAGCAGAGCGCCAAATCCGTTCCCACTGGCGCCGGACGCGCTTGTAACGAGAAGGGGCATTGCAAGAATCCTGTAAGAATCAATGCCAGCGCCGTGAGCAGTCCACGTTCTGATTCCGGTCTGGGACATGCAAGGTCGGGTTCACGGCTATCTGTACTTGCACGGACAGCGGTTGTCGTTCGTCGAGAGCCCTCCTGCGCTCAAGCTTCATCGAAGAGGCTTCTCGCGCTGAAGCATCCGAAGCCATCGCGAAAAGCGCTCATCACACGTTCAGGCTCGCCAAGATCCGTCCAGCCTGCGTGCTCTACCGGAAGCACGGCCAGTCTCGATGGGCTTACTGAAAGCACGTCGTGTGAGAAGTTGGCTGAGTTGATTTTTCCGTAAACCTCGGCCACTTCTTTTTGTTGCGGTATTGCTTTTCCGGCACTCGACGTTGCTTCAAAGGCGGCGAGCAAACCCGGAAGCGCCAGCCGCATGAGTTTGAGAAATGCGCTTACTCGCCCGACCATCACGAAACTGTTCCACAGGCATCCAGCCTCCATCAGACGGACAGCGGCCTCTCTGGACGGCTTCTCCCAGAAGCGTCGCACCTTGAAAAGATCGCCCCCACTGCCGCGGCGCAGACGCCCTCCCGGCTCAATCCAGCCGTACGCTTCTTCAGGAGCTTCAGGAGCAATTCCCAGCAGCACGACCTTTTCCCCGCAAGCTTTCGCGTGTTCATATGCCTGGTCCACGTAAGCAGCGAAAGCTTGGCCGTTTCTGAAGTGATGATCGGATGGGAAGAACCCGGCGATTGCCTGTGGGGCGATGTCTTTCACGTGGATCAGTGCGTACACAATCGCCGGCGCCGTTCCACGATTGAACGGCTGGATGAGCAGGTTTTTCGGCGGAACCGTATCGGTCTGATGCTTGAAATAAGGCTCGTGAGTCTGCGTGAGGACGATCAACGAGTTGCGCTCGGGCGCTACCTCGCGGACCCTACGCCGAGTCTCTTCGAGTAATGTCTCCCTTCCTGTCAGAGCGCAAAACTGCTTCGGCCTTTCGTCACCGGTTATTCTGCGGGTCAACGGGAGGAGACGAGTGCCGTCTCCTCCTGCCAGAATGACCGCCCATCGATCTGAGTAGTCACGCCTCTGGAGCCACCGCCGTCGATGATCGCTTGCCGGGACCGCCGGCCGAGTTGCTTGCAGCTTCATATCGAGCTCATACATTGGTTCCGTCAAGCAGCAGGAGATCCCCGATTTCGTCCTATGCGTTTTCGTCTTTGGCTATCCGGGAGCCTTTCCAACGTCAGCGGCGCCCAATGCTACTCAGTCCGAAGCTCAGCCGCGTCAACCAACGCTGCTGGCCACGGTAGGCCGGGCCTGGGCTTGGCGCGACGATTTCCTTTCAGCTGGCGGCAGCAGCTTCCGGTCGATTAGGGATTTCAGCGCACTGCGGAACGAGTCTTCGGTGTCGACTGTTTTCGTGAACCCAGCCTGACGTAATTTAATGGTGCTCAAGAAAGCTCTTGGTCCCTCGGAAGCGCCGTAGGCAAACGCGAAGTCGACGTGCTGGTCTCCTCTACCAACCAACTCCCGCAAGTTCCGCGATCGAAGATCGTACTTTGCTGCAATCTGGTCCCACACATCCGCATTCTTCTCGATATAAGCCGCCACGCTCATCGGCATGTCCGGTCCGGTTTCGACACCGAGGGTTTCAGCCAAGGCCGGCCACAAACTGCGCCACTCGAACACATCGCCATTCGTGATATTGAACGCCTCGTTTGCCGCACCAGGCGACTTCGCGGCCCAGACCATTACATCGGCAACGAGATCCGCGTCAGCGGCTTCCCACACGAATGAGGGACCGCCAGGAAAACTGAACGGTTCGCCCTTCTCGCGGCGAATTGCAGCGTAAACACCGATAGCAGGGAGAACGTTCAGCGCCCCCGGGGTCGGACCGGTCACCAGTTGCGGACGCAGCGCCGTGTACTTGAAGCCGTGGCGAGCGCCCATCTCACGCACATAGGCTTCTTGGTCGAAGAAGAAGTTTTCGTGGTCCTTACGGGCATCGCGTTCCCGTGCCGGAATAGGGATCGGATGCAGGTGCACACCGTAGATCTTCGTCCCCTGCAGGATGCTGATGTGCTGGAAATTAGAGGCAGTGTGCACGATCGGCTCCACCAGGTTGTGTAGCATCGCGTTATTTGTCTCAATCTGGTCTTTGCTGGACCAGCCGGCGACCAGATCGGATTTTTCGTGTATAGCTGCATACGCTATATGAGTGACGTCAGTCTGCGACTCTAGTGCGGCTCGGGTCGCTTCTTTGTCGCGCAGGTCGATAGGCAAAGATTCAATTTGGCGGCCGCTGGGCAGCTCGGGTTTGCGGCGGGAGATGCCAAGCACTTCCCAGCCTGCGGAGAGAAACCTCTCAACTGCGGCAACACCCAGAAGCCCGCTTGCGCCACTCACTAGCACCTTATTCTTAGGAGTCGTGTTCATGTTTTCTTTAGAGCCTTTCTCTTCATCTAAAAAGTGGACATCGGCGAGAAGTCGGCGAAAGTAGCGCTCTCAAACAATTCGTGTTTCG
>Ga0210394_10007838_pt1 | contig 11139 bp, 7 predicted proteins | sample IncBWC12MmetaG_FD_160121 | JGI IMG/M metagenome (GOLD analysis project Ga0210394, IMG submission 160121) | Forest soil microbial communities from Barre Woods Harvard Forest LTER site, Petersham, Massachusetts, United States - Inc-BW-C-12-M | ecosystem: Environmental > Terrestrial > Soil >... | reverse complement strand
CATGCTGCTTGGAAAATCCTCGTCACCTGATTGCTGAAGTCCAAATCCTTCTTGGAGATGCCACTCGGCCGGCGCCGCGGGAAACGACCAGCCCATCACCGAGAATGCAGCGCCTCGCGGGCCACCGTCACCGCGCTCCAACGGTCCGTCTCCGAACTTCCGGGCAATGTGAGACGCAACGCCAGGGGGCGGCGCTGAAACGCGTGGCGGATTCACGCCAAGCCCGGGAGGATTCTCGCCACCGCTCGACGATTTCGGTACAGCTTCCAGTGGACTCGCGCTACCGCGCGGCATGCTCGGAATTGCTTGAGATATGGGTGGCTCTTCTAAGGGAGGGCGCGCGCTCCTGGCAGGTGCTTCGGGCTTCGACGAGGAGCCTTGAGCGGGCGACTCGGGCGCCGAACTTTGATCTGCAGCATTCTGCTCAGAATTGGCATTTCTTCTTACTAGTGGAGGAACTTGAGGCTCAATACGGGGAGGCTGCGGGAAAAGTGCAGGGTCGTGAGCAGCCTTGATGGGTTCGTTGATGGGCTCTTTTTCAGCCCGCGCAGGAGATATAACCGCAGGAGGAACCGGCTCTGAGGCTTGCGGCTGCGACACCTGCGGAGCAGAAAATGGCGCAACTTCTTGGGGCTTCATCAAAGAAGCGAGTTTCGCGTCTGCGACGATTTTTACCCCGAAAATCGTTTGACCGCCCTTGATTTCGTCGCCGTTGGCGAGCATGGCGTCCTGAATCTTGGCGCCATTCAAAAAGGTGCCGTTGCTGCTCTTGCGATCCTGGACGCGGCAGCCGCCCGAACCGCACTCCACGGCAAAGTGCACGCCGGACATAAACGTGTCGTGCGGCAAAGGAAACTCCGCCCGGCCGACCGCGCGGCCGAAGGTGACCGTCTGCCCGGTGACGATGGCAATTTTTTTGCCGGCCATCGGCCCGGCATTTATCTCAAGAAGTACGCCCATTTTTCTCTGTTCGAGCCTGCTTTTTGTGCTGCGCGCTTCTCAACGCGCGTTCAATCATAGTCGAATACAAGGGCACGCGAAATGGTTCGGAGGAACTCGTTGCGAGGGAGGCACGCGAACTTCAAGGCTGCTCTTTGTGCGAGAAGGAGATGGTGGAAAGGACGGAATCATATGCGGGACGGATGGCGGGCAGATCTTTTTCGAGCGTGGTGAGGGTAAGAACGCCAAGGAGCGAGCCGCGCCGTGCATAATCGCGGCGGAAGAAAATAGACGGCCCTTCTTTGGGGGCGTAGTGGATTTCGAGCGCGACGGTTTCCTCGGAGCCGTGGATGACGAGAGGGACGGCGACGTTGATTTTGGGATCACGCAAGGATTCGCTGAACATTTTGATGTGCGCGTTGACGTAGTGTTGGAGAGTTAGTCCGGGGCCGAGGGGTTCTTCTGTCGCGCCAATACTGGCTGGGAATGCGCCCTTCACGATTTGTTGAATGCCAAACCCTTCCTGGATTTGCCAACCGTTGGGTATTTTCTGGAAAGCCCAACTCCCGATCACAAGGGCAGGCGGCTCGCTCGGAGGAAGTGTTGGCGACTGACCAGGCGCCGAAGGTCTAGGAGTTGCGGCGACAGACTGTTGCCGGGGAGTTTGAATTGCGTCCGCTTGGGCTCGCGGCGGAACTCCGAGAGGGCTTTGCTCAGGGGATCGTGGGCTGGGGGATGGCGGGGAGAGTTGGCCCTCGGGAACCATGCGCACAATGAAAACGGTTTGGCCGGATTTGATTTCGTCGCTGTTGGCAAGGAGCATGCCTTTGTGGATTTTTGCACCGTTTAGATGAGTGCCGTTGGTACTTCCTTTGTCAATGACGCAGCAGCCTTTGGGACCGCACTCGACGGCGAAGTGCACTCCGGACATCTGATGGTCGTGAGGAACGGCAAATTGCGCTCGCTCTGGGGCACGACCGATAAGAAGCGTTTGGTCCACAGGAAGAGAGATCTTCCTCCCAGCGAAAGGTCCCGATTTAATTTCTAGAATCATGGCCACGCCGGTTGGTCCTCCGCGTTTGACCGATAGGAAGCGACAAGGTCGCCAGGCCAATGTACCTGCTGAAGAGAGGACCGGTAAAGTATCCAGTTATCGCAAAGTCGGGTGTCTCAATTTTGCTTCAGATAGGGGATCAAGAACTTGGAAAATTGCACGAACTCACAGCATCGAAATCAATCGCTGTGACACGAGTGCTTTGCCAACCAATGCCACTCCACTCCCAACTTACAACTAGAAAGCGCTCAGCGGCTGGAATGAAGCACGGCATCGCTTGGACTTCCCGCTTGTCATTGAAATGACTTCGTCTGTGGAAACGGCAGCGACCGATAGATTGACGATGTGCGCGATAGCGACGTATCACTCGAAGGGCCAATTCAAAGTGTCATTCTGGGCGATAGTTTTTTGGGCGGCGGACAAGATAAGGCGTTCGTTACCTTCCAGGTGCCAACCTTCGATCCCGCCATGCTCATTGAAATATGCAAAATCCAGGGCCCATTTTTTGTTCTTTGAATCTGCGTGGAGAGTAGGTCCAGTTGAATTCTGTAGAATCAGTTTCTTCTGTACATCAGGCGGCACACCGTTGGAGCGGATCCAAGCTTCCAATGGAGGAAGAGCGGGCTTGAACAACTCTGGCGAGCCAACCCGCCCTTGAGGTGACACGGTTAACTCGCGGAAGGCCTCGGCCAAGCGCAAAGGCCCAATCCCATCGGGTAGAGCTCCCGTTTCGTCGGTCAGAATCAGGGATACAACAGCTGTTCCGGATGACGAGGTTGTGACGAGAGGAGCTCCGTCGCGACGGAAGGCAATTACAACGGAGCGGCGGTCAAGGCTTGTAAGGGCCCAATAGATGCGATACTTATTTGCCCATTCAAAGGTGGACGTTATGTCTTCCAGGGTGAATTGCGAGGGTGTTGCGCCGAGGAGTGCACTCGCCAGGGGAACTGCTCGCTTGGAGAAATCTTCTGTTTGGGTCATTTGCATTCCTTGGTGCCCGACGTCAGTCGAACCGAATAACCGGAGAATCCGGGTTGTACCTTTTCTGAAAATCGGCAGAGGGAACCTCACGATAGCCGCTGGAACCATCGTAAGCAGGGTCCCGAATAAGAACCGTCTTCGAACCATCTGCATTTGTTTTTACTCCATCAACTACGATTCGATGCCCAGGATTCCTTAGGCCAACCATCACTGGCTTGCCAGTGCTAGTTGCTGTTGCGAGATCGTCAAGGGACATGTTTTTCTGCGCTCTTGCGCCCGTAACACCGTGATTTGCCAGGAGCGAAGGAATTTGCCACGGATTCGAACCATTCTTGGGATCGTACCAACCTGCCTTCTGAGCTTCGTCTCTGAGAGTTTTCTCGCCCGGGTCTTTTCCCGTTAATTGTTTGATGATCATACGCGACGAAGCAAGAACGCACGACATCGGTTTTTCCTGGTGAAAGAAAGGCTTGTCTGTTTGAGGTCCGGCAGAGCCGCCGCTCCCCTCTGAAACTGGGGAGGCTTCGGCTTCGGGAGTAAGGGCGGCTGCGTCCGCAGACGGCGGACTAGGTGATGGAGGCGCAGGAGGAGATGGTACGCCCGCTTCACCAATCATGACTGTGAAACAGCCCAAGATGATTGCGCCGCCGTGGGCGGTAGGGTCGCCGATGCGAGCGGCCATCAGGCCGCCGATCAAAACGGTTGGCGAGCCCATCACAATGATGTCAGGAGGGCCAACGCAAGTGAGCATATCTGTGACGCGAGCGGCGGGAAGGAAACCGATAAGGACAGTGGGCTCGCAGGGCGGAAGGATGGGCCCGCCGACGTGCGGAACTAGCACGGTGACCATTGGGCAAACGTGCATGTCGGTTGCGCGAGCTGCTGGGGGCATTCTGCCTTGACTCCAAAACCTCAGATTCGACGTTGCCAGTGAGAAAACTGCTTCGTGCTGTGCGACCTGCGAACAACTGCGAAAGGCCCTACCGCGTCCGCAGGGATCGAGCCCGGCTTCTACATTTTGCCGCCTTTGCTGCCGTCGTCGGCGGTATCGGGATCTTGGGGAGCTTTCGGACTGGTCGGGCTGGAGGGGCTGCCTGAGCCGGCAGCGCCTCCGCTGTTGATGAGGACGAGCGTACCCGAAATGGCGACACCCGCCGGGCCGATATTAATGAAATTTCCGGAGGCCATGATGGTTAATTCCAGGCCGGCTTCGATGACGACGTTCATGCCAGCTTTGAGGTGGATTTCCATGCCGGCTTCGTGGGCGTAATTCTGGCCGGATTTTTCCTGGAGGTTTTGGCCAACCTGCAGCGACATGGTCTGGCCGACTTGCACATTCTGATTGCCAGTGACATTTAGCGAGGCGTCTCCACCGACCTTTTCATTCTGGTCTTTGGCAATCTGGATGTCCTGCTCGCCCCAGACTTTCTCTTTTTGGTCATTTTGCACAATAAGGTTGCGGTCGTTGCCGACAAATTCGCGGGAATCGTGTTCGACGCGGAGGTCCATGTCCCGTTCGGCGTTCATGAAGATTTGTTCGCTGTCTTTTTTATCTTCGAAGCGGAGCTCATTGAAGTTGCTGGAGGTGCCGTTTTTGGTGCTGCGAGTCAGGAAGGTGGTGCGCGTCATGTTGTCGGGCAGAGTGTAAGGCGGCATGAGCGCATCGTTGTAAACCCGGCCGGTGATGAGGGGACGGTCCGGATCGCCTTCGAGGAATTCGACGATGACTTCCTGGCCTATGCGAGGAATGTTGATAGCGCCCCAGTTTTTACCTGCCCAGGGTTGCGAAACACGGACCCAGCAGGAACTCTTTTCGTCGTTTTTGCCCTCCCGGTCCCAGAAGAACTGAACTTTTACTCGGCCATACTTGTCCGTCCAGATTTCCTCTCCAGATTTGCCGACCACCACGGCGGTTTGAGGTCCCTGGACGAAGGGACGCGGCGTGAGGCGCTGCGGCCGGTAGAGGACGGAATGAGGGATACAACGGAAATGATTGGAATAAAACTCCTCGGATTGGCCTTCCGAGCCGGAGTAGCTGGCGCCGACGGAGGCGGAATGCTGGACTTCGGTCAGGACGTAGGATTGATTCTGGTCGGAACGCGGATGGCCAGTGAGATCGAAGCGGTAGCCAGAAATGAAGGTGCGACAATTACCAGAGCCGGCGGCGACAAGATGTACGGCTTCCTCTTCCTGCATGCGAATCTTTGTGCGACTGGAGCCTTCGCCCTTTTTGAGGAATTCGCCAGGGTAATCGAAAATCTCGTACTTGTCGTTGCCGCCGACTTTATACACGGTTTCTTCATTGGACATGAGACTGGTGCTGGGAGTCTCAAAGTTGTAGTCGGTCAACGCGTATTTGCCGGGGCGAAGTTCCTGCTCGGAATTCCAACCGCCAAGCAGATCTTCATCCTTGCTGTAGGCGCCGACGTTGAAGTCGAGGCGAGCCTTGGACTGGCTAGGGCACGGCTTGTGAACGCTGGGCGCATTGCCCATGACAAGGGTGTGCTTGTCTTTTTCATGTTCGAAAAAGTAGAAGATGCCGTATTGCTCCATCAAACGGGAGACGAAGTTGAAATCCGTCTCGCGGTATTGAACGCAATACTCGCGCTGTTCGAAATCGCCTTGCAAAGCGTTGCGAAAATCGCCGAAGCCGCGGTCCTTGAAAATTTTCGTGACGATCTCAGGAATTGTCATGCTCTGAAAGATGCGGCAATCGGCGCGCCGCGTTAGGAACCAGAGCCAAGGGACGATCTCGGCATGATAGTGAGTGAACCGGCGATCGCTCCCGGTTTGGGAGAAGCGGCTGACGTACCCACTGAAGTAACGTTTGCTATCGTCGGCGAGTTTCAAGGAGATGGAAACCTTTTGGCCAACGATTTTAGTGAAATCCACGGAGGAGTTTTCGGAAAGGAATTCAGCGGAAATACGGAAGGGACGGGAGACTGCCTCGTGAGCCGAGAAACTGAGAAGGAGGAGGACGTCTTTCCCAAGTGGAGTTTCAATGGCGATGACTCTGTGGTCCTGGGTGTATGCCATAAGGGCTACGCACTTTCTCGCTGAAGAATTTGGACCGCTAAGTTTCCCATTCAGAGCTCCTCACGGCTAAGTGAAACGATACGGGTACGGCTTCACGCAAAAGGGCGGAGTCACGGGGAAATAATACTGCTGCGCGCCGCCTAACAATTTGCCGAGTGCTTCATGGCGGGGATCGAGGAATTGTTCGCAGGCCACACCGGCGAGGCCGGTCAGAGGCTGGCCGGGATCCAATTGCATGCACCAAAGCTCTTCGAATTCGTTCCACACAGGAGAAAGAGCCAAGGCAGCACGGAGGTGACCGCGAATAGCCGAGCGCTCGAGGCGCTCGGAAATCGGGATGCGCCCGAATTGTTCATACAGCTTTAGCAAAAGTTCTTCGGGAAACCACCAGCCGCCAAAGGGGTTGTTGTGCGGCTTGGCGGGCGCCGGGTTCGGGTCGGAGACGCCGCGAAGCAATGTGATTGGGCCTTTCAAGGTCTCCGGAACGGGAGTATCCACGTAACCGCTCCGAACGAGCAGGACTTCTCTGGCCGCCAAATCTTCGGGATTGCGTCCGCCGACATAGCCTGCATTGTGAGGCAAGCTCAACTTGCGGCGAATATATTCCGGAAGATTCGCCATGGTCAGACCCTCGTTGGGATCTGCAATCTCGGGAGGTGTGATGAGTGACGACATGGTTTCTAGGCGTACGTAAAGGCGCCATTATCGCCGACGGAGACGTGGATGGCTGACGGCTTTTGTCGTTCGGCCATGCGGCTCAGAAGATATCGCGAAACATCCGGGAGCATGGTGTTGGTTAGGATGTTGTCGACGTTGCGTGCGCCGGACTCGACTTCCGTGCAGCGTTTAGCGACTTCGGCGACGACGGCGGGATCGTAGGTCAGCTCGATTTTGTGATTCTCGCGGATGCGGCGTTGGATCTTGGCGAGTTTTAGCGTGACGATTTGTTTCATGGCTTCATCGCGCAGTGGGAAATAAGGAACGGTTACGAGGCGGCCCATGAAGGCGGGCTTGAACATTTTGTTGAGCTCAGGTTTCAGGGCTTTGGCCAAGCCGTCAGCGCTGGGGGTGGTTTCAGGATCGGCGGTGAGCTTCATGAGCAAATCGGTGCAAGCGTTCGAGGTGAGAATGATGATGGTGTTTTTGAAATCGATCTCGCGGCCCTCGCCATCTTCCATGTTGCCCTTGTCGAAGACCTGGTAGAAGAGTTCGAGTACATCGGGATGGGCTTTTTCGCATTCGTCCAGCAGAACGACGGAATAGGGGCGGCGACGGACAGCTTCCGTGAGCACGCCACCTTCGCCGTAGCCGACATAACCTGGGGGCGCGCCTTTGAGGCTGGAAACCGTGTGGGCTTCCTGAAATTCAGACATGTTGATGGTGATGAGATTGCGTTCGCCGCCGTAGAGAAAATCGGCGAGTGCGAGAGCGGTTTCCGTTTTTCCGACGCCGCTGGGACCCACAAGCATGAAAACGCCGACGGGCTTGACGGGATCGTCCATGCCTGCGCGGTTCGTGGAGATGCGCTGAGCAATGGCTTCGAGGGCGTGGTTCTGGCCGATGACGCGGACGGCCATGAGATCCTTGAGATGAAGGACAGTGTTGATTTCGTCTTGTTGCATCTTGCCAACGGGAATGCCCGTCCAGCCGGAGATGACTTCGCCAACGATCTGCGTATCGACGCAAACGCGCATGAGAGGCGAGTCGCCTTGTAATGCGTCGAGCTCGGCGTTCAGTTTTTCGAGTTCGGCGCGAAGGGCAGCAGCATCCGTTGCGGGCTGAGCGGCAGTGCCCGCGGAGCCGGCGGTGGCGGCAGGCGCAGCAGTGGGAGGGGCAACGGCAGCTTCGAGTTGTGTACGAATATCGCGAATGCGATAAACGAGTGATAGCTCCTTGCCGCGGCGCTCTTCGAGAGTTTTGAGGCGCGCGGCGACTTCCGTCCGCTGCTTGGCGATGTTGGCGAGGCGTTCGGTGTGGTCGGTGCCGACGGCGGCTTCGCGTTCGAGGACGCGCTGTTGGACGTCGAGATCATCGACCTGGCGCATGGCGTCTTCGATCGCCGGAGGAGTGGCGTTTTGTCCGAGGGAGAGCCGCGCGCAGGCGGTGTCCATGACGCTGACGGCTTTGTCCGGAAGCTGACGGCCTGCGAGATAACGATGCGAGAACTTGGTCGCAGAGCGGACTGCTTCATCGAGAATCCGTACGTTGTGATGTTTTTCCAGCGAGCTGACAATGCCACGCAGCATGACCATGCATTGCTCTTCGGTGGGCTCTTCGACCTTGACAACCTGGAAGCGGCGAGCAAGAGCGGCGTCTTTTTCGAAGAATTTTTTGTACTCGGACCAGGTGGTAGCAGCGATAGTTCGCAGCTCGCCGCGCGCCAAAGCGGGTTTAAGCAAGTTCGCAGCATCGCCCTGCCCTGCAGGGCCGCCAGCGCCGATCATGGTGTGAGCTTCGTCAATAAAGAGAATGATGGGAGACGGAGAGGATTTCACTTCTTCGATTAGTCCCTTAAGACGATTCTCGAATTCACCTTTGACACCAGCTCCAGCTTGTAAGAGCGCGAGATCGAGCGAGCGGATGGTGACATTTTTCAGCGGAGGTGGAACGTCTCCGGCAGCGACGCGCAGCGCGAATCCCTCGACGACGGCGGTCTTGCCGACGCCCGCTTCGCCCGTGAGGATAGGATTGTTTTGACGGCGGCGCGTGAGAATGTCAATGATCTGGCGGATTTCGTGGTCGCGGCCAAGGACAGCGTCAATTTTCCCGGCTTTGGCGTTCGCGGTCAGATCGACGGTGAATTGATTGAGGTTTTGTTGTTTGCCAGTGGCAGGAATACCCGCCGCGCCTTGCGGCAGGCCTTCGCCGCCGATGGGAACGGCTTGAGCGGTTTCCTGATCTTCGGGGGAGCCAGCGACGATGTTCCAAAAATCCTTGTGTAGAGCTTCGGCACTGATTTTTTGAAATTCGCGAGTGACTTCACGCATGAGACGCGCGAGATCGCCGGAAGCGGCAATCGCGAGAATGCAAAAGCCGGTACGGACTTGCGCGGAGCCGAAATCGATCGAGCCGATCGTCCACGCTTCGGAAAGCATGTCCGTTAGCGTTGGACTAAAGGCGGGAGTGCGAGCGTTTCCGGATTTCAATTTATCGAGACTGCGGGTGAGATCGCCGGTGAGACGGGATTTATCGACGCCGAACTGCTTGAGAATGCGCGGCAGATCGCTATCGGTGACGTCGAGGAGCTTAAGGAGGAAATGCTCGACCTCGATGTCATAGTGAGTGCGCGCCAGGCAAAAACCGGCGGCGGCCTCGAGAGAGTTTCGAGTGGTGTCGTTGAGCTTCCCTATAAGACCTTTTAGATTTGCCGTCATGACAGCCTCGCTTCGTTAAACGTTGAAAATCGTTTCTTCCGGATGGCGCTCCATGGGCTTTGATTTCATCCATGTGACCCAGCCTAGTTGCGGGGCGCCATCGCCTTCGCCGCCAAGCTGACAAGGCGGCACTTCCTCGCGCTTGAGAATGAGCTGAACCTCGAAGTCGATTTCTTCGTTAGTCCAAAAACGCAGTAGGGAGCGGAGCGGCTCGTAGGCAGAGCCATTGGGCAGAAAATCGAGATAATCTTCGAGATTGAGCGGGCCGATGCGAATGCGCGCCCGCGATTGCTGGTTCCATACTTCGTTGCCGACGACGGCCCCCAAGCCCAGTTGCTCGGAAGGCGTAGTGCGCTCGCCGATGCAACATTCGGTAGTGCTATCCAAGTGGAACCAGCCGCCGATCAACTGGATCACTTCAACGGGGACTTCGAAGTAGTCGTTCAGGAGCAACTCGAGGGCATGCGCGGAATGAGGACGCTGGCCGAGAATGCCCGCGAAAAAGAGAAACGCATCGTCGGGGACGGCGAGGCGCTCTTGCAGACCCAATGTGCCGAGACCGATCAGATCGAGGAGATGATGGGAGAAGCGATCGCGATCGCCGCGTTCATAAGAAACGGCGAAGCGGTACTTTTCCCACGCCTGATAGAAAAACGAAAGCATGCGGTGATGAAAGAGATCGAGAAAATCGCGGAGCGTTTTATCGCCGGAGCGCAAACGCGAAAGAATGAGAGTCGTATAGAAGTGCGGGAGGGGACCCTGGGGGCCAGTGACGCCCATGAAGTTAACGGCAAGCGATGGCGGTTTCCCCTCCGGCCAATCGATGGATTGAATTTCGCTAGCGGGGAACGAGAGAGAAGGATGGGCGCCAAGGCGCGCGACTTCATCGGCAGGGTTGGTGAAGCGGCCGAGAGCCTTGCGGTCCGGGGCCATGCGCTCGAGCAGACGAATCGCCTGGAAGAATTCGAAACGATAAGGCTCGCTGCGAAGCAGTTCCTCGACTTCCGAAAAATCTACAGGAGAATCACTTCCCCCGCCCTCGGTGGCCATTGACGGAGAACCTCCTTTCTTTGCTGGGTGCGGACGGCCAGCTGGCTGAAACTGTTCAGCGAAGCATAGTGCCCCAGAAAGTACTCGAGAACGCTGGCAAAGAGAAAGACGCCTCCACCTACAAACTGTTCTTCGTCGAATTCCATTTCGACGCGGTGACCGCGAACAAAACCGATGCCATTTTCCGAAATGACGCGCGCGAAGTGGCGAGTGCTGGACAAACGCATCAATCCAGCGACTTGCCGCTCGTTATAGCCGGATTCGCCAAATGTGTAGAGGCGAAGAATTTCCTGGAGAGATTCCTTCCCTTCCTCGACTATCGAAAGATAATTCAGCGAAAGATGAGAGATCAGACGCCAGAGCATTCCCTTCCCAGTCGGCGGGCGGACCGAAGCGGAAGGTTTACGCAAGGCTACGATGCGCTTGATGGAGGAGACTCCCTCGAGCTCGAAATCACCGCGTTCGTTGCCCATCGGGAGGCGGTGCGGCAAATCGCGGTTAGAGCAAGTGCAGTGAACGGTGGCGGAATCTGTGTCGGGGTGGAGCGGGCGGCCGCTTAGATCCAGGAAGGAAAGGTAGACATCGGTGCCCTCGTCATCGCGGCGCGTCGAGGCTTGGCGGCGGGAATGCCAAAACCCTTTCGGCCGCTCACGATGGCGGGAAGTGGTATGCCGAAAACGATAAAACGGCTCGAACTTCAAAACT
>Ga0210394_10007835_pt1 | contig 11143 bp, 7 predicted proteins | sample IncBWC12MmetaG_FD_160121 | JGI IMG/M metagenome (GOLD analysis project Ga0210394, IMG submission 160121) | Forest soil microbial communities from Barre Woods Harvard Forest LTER site, Petersham, Massachusetts, United States - Inc-BW-C-12-M | ecosystem: Environmental > Terrestrial > Soil >... | reverse complement strand
CGGCCTCAAGTGGATACAGAACGCGCCAGAAGCGCTCATTCGTGACGCAGGGCATCCAGCGGGTCCACACGAGTGGCGCGTCGTGCCGGAATGACCATGGCCGCGAGAGCGACGGCCGTTAGTCCGATCGAAACCGCACTGAAGATCAGAGGATCTGTCGGGCTGACTTCAAAGAGCAGGCTTTTCAGCAGGCGCGTCAGTCCGAGAGCGCCTGCAATTCCGGCGATCAGGCCGGCAGCAACTGGAATCAGTCCCTGCCCCAAGACCAGCGCGAGCACGTCGGCGGACCGCGCGCCGAGAGCGACTCGAATTCCGAATTCGCGCCGCCGCTGATGGATTAGGTAGGCCATCACGCCATAGATGCCGATGGCCGCGAGGAGGCCTGCCAGCAAGGCGAACACGGCCATCAGCTGGATTGAAAATCGCTGGCGGGCGAGCGAATCAGCCAGGATCTGATCCATGCTCGAGAGGTCGACCGGCAAACTGGAATCGATCGTGGTAACTTCGCGCCGCACCGCTGAGACCAAAGCGAGAGGGTCATACACCGTCTTCATTACGATGGCCAGCGAGCCGAATGGAACTTGTGGCCCGAAATAGTAGATTCGGGGCTCGGGCGGGGCAGACAGGCTGAAAGATTTCGTCGCGGCAACCACACCGACGACTGTGAATGTGCCTCCTGCTAACGGGACCTTGATCTGTTCACCAAGCGGGTCGACGTTCGGAAATAATTCCTTAGCGACTAGCTCGTCGATGACCGCCGCTCCAGGTGAGCCCTGCTCGTCAGAGGGGGCGATATCGCGCCCACGCAAAAGCGGGATTTCGAGAGTTGCGAAGAACCCGGGCGAAGCTCGAGTTTGCCAAATGATTTGCTGGGGTTCGTTTGGATTTCTGGGATGGCCTGCGATCTCGACGCCACCGCTTCCCGGGCCGCCATTGTATGGAAGGAAATCGACCGTCGCGGCAGAGCGCACGCCCGGAATCGAGCGGACGCGTTCGAGCAGCGATCGTCCGAAGGCGGCCCTTTGCGCGGGCTCCTTGTACTGCGCGACTGGTAAGGAGACGAACGCGGTCAGAACATTTTCTGACTGAAAACCGGGGCTGGTGCGCTGCAAGCGAACAAAGCTCCTCACCAGCAGGCCGGCGCCGATCAACAGAACCAGAGAAATGCAGACTTCGAACGCGACCATCGACTCCCGCAAGAGCTTGCGTCCGCCAGCCGATCCCCTTGCGCCCTCTTTCAGCGTTTCGACAATATCGACTCGCGAGGTCTCGAGAGCGGGCGCGAGGCCAAACAGCGTGCTCGCGACAATTGATACGAATACGGAAAACCCCATGACCCACGCGTTGAGGGAAGGGGAGGCTCCCCGAATCAAACCAACGGGACCGAACTGTGCGTAAAGATGAAGTCCATAGAGCGCGAGAAGAGCCCCCGCAGCGCCGGCAACGGAGCCAAGCAGCAGAGTTTCCGTCAACAACTGCCGTATCACGCGGCCGCGCGACGCGCCCACCGCCGAGCGAATGCCGATCTCCCTGCGGCGCGCCATCGCACGGGCCAGCAGAAGATTCGAAACGTTAGCGCAGGCTATCAACATCAGAGCACTCACCGCCGCGAATAGCATGAGCAATGGCGACTTCAAATCGCCTGCCTGCTTTTCCGCGAGCGGCTTCAGGTCAATGGAAAACCCGCGATCCATGGCGGCCTGGTTCGGATACTGTTCGACGATGCCGGCGCCGATGCGGCGAAATTCATCGCGCGCTATTTGGATGGTTTCGCCGGGCTTGAGCCGCCCGATTACGTCAATGTTATGCGGACCTCGTGTGCCCGGCGCGGTTTCCGAAGGACTGAAGGCGAGGGGCATCCATAAATTGGCGGCAACGCGATAGTCGAGAATTGGCCGAATCACGCCGGCAATGCGATAGCTTTCGAGATTGATCTGAATGTTCTTCCCGACAATCGATCGATCGCGGCCGTAGCGGCGCGTCCACAATCCTTCGGAGAGGATGACGACGTGATCCCTGCCGGGCTGATCGTCATCGGCGGTGAAGAGGCCACCGAGAATCGGGACCACACCGAGCATGGGAAACGCGCTGGAAGTGAGCCGCAGTGCGGGGACATCCTCTGGCTGCCCGTCACCGGTCAAAGTCGCCACGGCGCCCGTCACTGCGGCGATCTGGCTGAAGCATTTATCTTGGCGGCGGAATTCCGTGTAGTCTGCAGCGGTTGGTGCGATGCCGTGCAACGAATAGCGAGGCAGAGTCTCCTGAACAATGAGGAGCCGGTCGGGATCAGGATAAGGCAGGGGATGCAAGAGCACCGCATCGATAGCGGAAAAAATCGCGGTGTTCGCTCCGATCGCCAAAGCGAGTGTCAGGATCGCGACGAGGCTGAAGCCAGGGCTTCTCAAAAGCTGGCGTAGAGCGAAGCGAAGATCTTGCAGCATGATTTAGCGCCTCCTTCGTTTTCCTGGTGAAAGTCGAATCAGCCCCAGACGCGGCGGGCGGTTTCTACAACCAGCTCGAGTTTGGCCCATTGGCGGTCCTCGGTGATGAGATTTCCTTCCGCTGTGGATGCGAAGCCGCATTGCGGACTGAGAGCCAAGTTTTCCATTGGCACGTAGCGAGATGCTTCTTCGATGCGCTTGGCAAGATCAGCGGGATCTTCCATGCGGGGGAGCTTGGAGCTGACGAGGCCGAGAACAACCGTTTTGCCTTTCGGGACGAAGCGCAGCGGTTCGAATGTCCCTGAGCGGTCGTCATCATATTCGAGAAGGAAGCGGTCGACGTCGAGAGTGCCGAATAATTTTTCGGCGATGGCGTCGTAACCGCCTTCGGCGTACCAATGGCTGCGATTGTTTCCGCGGCAGAGGTGAATGGCAAGCGTTACTCCAGGACGGCGAGCGGCCCGGAAACAGGCATTGTCGGCTTTGATGGCCTCGTCCAGCGCGGCGTCGGGATCCATTCCGATTTCTGTGCGAATCCATTCGCGCCACTTGGGATCCATGTAATAGCTGTAGCGGGGAGCGTCAATCTGAATATATTTCACGCCGTCACCGGAGAGAGCCGTGAGATCGGTCTTCATGATTTCGACGACAGCCCACAACAATTCGGAATGAGTCTTGTAGATGGCGTCCGTTACGCCGCGTTTGAAGGAAATTGCGGGAAACTGCGTGGCGCTCGGTAGAGTCATTTTTATGTCTCCGGGGCTGTGCGCTTTCAAGTAGGGCAGCTCGTGTCCAGTGAGCGGCCGCACCTGACGCAGCTTCTTCGTTACGACGCCGGCAACGCTACTGACAGGAGCTGCTCCTTTCTCTCCGGCGCTCCAATTTCTCGCGACGGCATCGCCAAAATCGAAGCCTTCGACGGCGTCTGTGAAGTCGCTCATGAAGTTGCGGCGGCGGAGTTCCCCATCGGTGAAAATCTCGAAATCAAGCTCTTTCTGTTTCGCGAGCACGCGAGAGATGTGCTGATCCTCGAGGGGACGCAGCTTCTCGGCGTTTCCGGCAGACTGCCTTGCCTCCAGCAAGTCCGGCGGCCTCAAGAAACTTCCAACATTATCGGCGCGATACGTTGTCGACATCCGAAATGACCTCTCTTCAGTTTTATGAAACGTAGGGCGGACTGATTGTCGCAAAATCCGCGGGGCCGCGGCTGAAAAGTTTAGAGAGCTTAGCGGCAAACTTTTTGACGAGATCCGTCTTCATCCTCGCATGCACGAGGGTAAATCTGTCCTTCGGTCCGGAGACACCGATAGAAGCAACGATGCGATTGCCGCGATAAAGGATGGGGGCGGCGATGGAGACCAAACCACTTTCTACTTCGCCGTGCTCGACGGCGTAACCCTGACGGCGGTGCACTTCGAGAGCGTAGCGGAGATCGCGTGGGTTGTCGCAGGTGTTGGGAGTGTAACGATACATGCCCCAGCGGCGGAGGACGGCGCGGACTTCGGGGTCGGGGAGCCACGAGAGAATGGCGCGGCCAAAGGCAGTGCAATGCGCGGGGATGAAGTCTCCGGGAAGCAAACGGACGGTGAGGAGCGCGCTGGAGAGGTTGACAGAGTCTAGGCAGATGATGCCGCCAGCGCCGGGAATCGCGAGAATGGCAGTTTCGCCGGAGCGGCGCGAGAGCTCGACGAGAAAAGGGCGCGCGTCGTAGGGCAAGGACCGCCAAAGGACGGAGCGGGCGCCAAGCGCGTGGAATTTGAGACCGAGGCGGTATTTTTCGCTGTGAGGATTCCGCTCGATCAGATGAAATTTTTGAAGTGCGCGGAGGAGACGGTGGACGGTGGTCTTGTTCAGACGGAGAGCGGAGGCGAACTGAGTGAGCGACATGTCCGGACCGTTTTCTCCCAAGTGAAGCAGAATGCGGATGGCCTTTTGCAGCGATTTGCTGGAAGCTGCGCTGCGAGGTTGCCGGGCCAAGGAGCTTTTACTATGGGAGGCCATGGAAGGTTAAGCCGCCATGTCTTGGGATGGAGGGTGTGAAGGCGGGAGTTGTTATTGGGAGTGGTGACATGGGGTTCGAATAGCTGTTCACAATGTGAAAATATGTTTCAGAATATGAAACAACAGAATTCGGATGGATGCAAGGTAGTCTTGCGGGAGGATTTGGTTTGCCGAGGGTTAGCGGGTGGGTTTGGATTCGGCTAGCGATTGATTCGCGCGGAAGATCACGTAGGCGCGGATGGCTTCGACATTTTCCTTCGAGAGCTCTTTTGAAAAGGAAACCATTCCGTAGGACTGCAGCGAACCGCCGAGAACCACATCGGTCCATGTTGAGTTTCCTAGGGTTCCGGAATAGCGCAGGTCTGGCAGGACACCACCGCTTACGGCGACGTCTCCGTGACAAGTCGAACAGTAATTTTGGAAGAGGCCCTCGCCTTTTTCCACAGTTGCGGCACTGGCCGTGGACCGCGGAGGGTTCAGCTGAGGTTGCGTAAATTGAGGGAGCGGCGGCAAGCTGGCTTTACCCGCCAATTTGAAAGAGAGGACGCGGCTCATGTTCTGCACTCGACCGGATTTCAGCGCGGGTTCGCCGCTGGCGAGAGGAAATACACCGCCCCAACCAACGACCACGGCCACGTATTGCTCTCCCCTGACGGTGTAGCTGATGGGAGCCGCGACTACGCCGCTCTGCGTGTCGGCGGAGAACAACTTCTGACCATTGTCAGCGCGATAGGCTTCGAGAATGCCTTGCGCGGTGCCTTCGAATACGAGATTGCCGGCCGTCGAAAGGACTCCGCCATTGACGGGGCTAATCCGATCGATGTGCCAGATTTCTTTTTGCTGGATGGGATCCCAGGCGGACAGGTGTCCCTTAATACTGGCGAGTATGTTTTTCTTTACTTCGGGTTGTTGCGGCATGCCGCCGGCTACAAAGTCGATTGCAGTGTTGAACGCGAGATTTCTTTCTTTATAATTTTGCTCCGACTTGTAGAGGAAGCCGGCCTCCTGGACCGGAATGTAAACCAATCCGGTTTGCGGACTGTAAGAAATGGAATGCCAGCTGTGGCCGCCCAGCGGTCCGGGAGCAAGGGGGGCGGCTTTGCCGCCGACTTCGTAGCGAGCGCTGACGTTTTCGAGAGGACGGCCCGTCGTGGGATCGATTCCGGTGGCCCAGGTGACCGTGGTGTATGGCCTTGCGGAAATGACTTCGCCGGTGGCGCGATCGAGAACATAAAAAAATCCGTCTTTGGGAGCTTGGAAGAGAACTTTTCGCGGAGCGCCGGCGATGGTGATGTCGGCTAGGATGATTGGCGCGGCCGCGTCGTAGTCCCATGCATCGCCCGGAACCTCCTGGTAATGCCAAACGTACTCGCCCGTATCGGGCCTGAGCGCCACGATCGAACTTGTGAACAGATTGTCTTTTCCTTGCGGGCTGCGCGCCCGCCGGTTCCAGGGAGTTCCGTTGCCGGTTCCGATGTAGAGCAAATCAAGTTCGGGATCGTAGACGATCGAATCCCAGACAGTGCCGCCGCCACCGAGTTTCCACCATTCGCCGCTCCAGGTTTTTGCTGCGTTTTCAAGCGCGGGGCTTTCGAACGGTTTCGATGGATCACCTGGAACCGTGTAGAAACGCCACGCCAGCTTGCCCGTCTCGGCATCGTAGGAGGAGACATAGCCGCGAACTCCCATTTCGGCGCCACCATTGCCGATGAGCACTTTGCCTTTGACAACGCGCGGCGCGCCGGTGATCGTGTAGCGGTACTGGGGATCGATGGTGAGAGTTTCCCAGACAGGCTTCCCGGTGGCGGCGTCGAGAGCGATAAGGCGGCCGTCGAGTGCGCCGACAAAAATTTTTCCGCGCCAAACGGCTAAGCCGCGATTGACAACGTCACAGCACGCGTTCACGGCCCACTCGGGGGGCACCTTCGGATCGTAGGACCAGAGTTGTTCACCTGTCGCCGCACTTACGGCGAAGACTTTGCTCCACGCCGTTGAGAAGTACATCGCGCCATCGACGACGATTGGAGTCGCTTCCTGTCCGCGGCGCACGTCCAGATCCACATACCAGGCGAGCCCGAGTTGGCCGACGTTTTGATCGTTGATCTGCTTCAACGGGCTAAAGCGCTGTTCGCTGTAGTTCCGCCCATGACTCATCCAGTTTCCGGGTTCTTGATCGGCATGGACCAGCCGCGGCTCGTCTACGTTGGCTGGAGAGCTCACACGTCCAGATTCTTCTCCGCCTTCTTGTTTCGAACGACATCCCACGATGTTTAGCAGCGCCACGCCAACGGCGACATATCGAAACATTTTTCGCTGCATGCAAACTCCTGACAATTTTTATTCGACGAAATGCTACGGCGTCCGGGCCTCTGAGATAGTTCGAACCTGGCGCTGTATTCCGAGGCTACCTATATATACTTCACGCGCACGCTTTCCAAGCTGAACGAGTTGCTTGCTTGGCGCGACTCTCTGAGGGACTTGCTCCTGCGAAGAGTCTGTAATAGTTTTGAGGCCTCCTCACCGATATTGCGGAGAGAAAAAAAATCCGTGGATGCGCGAAGCGCCGGAAAAGATGGAAGCGGGAGATTGGAAGAAATGAAGACGAAAGTGGTGAGATTCCACGAATTTGGCGGGCCGGAAGTTCTGCGATTCGAATCGCTGGAGGTCGGCGAGCCGGGCGCTGGCGAGGTGCGTGTGCGCATTGAGGCGATCGGCTTGAATCGGGCGGAAGCTGCCTTCCGCTCAGGGAGATATATCGAAAAGGCGCAACTGCCGGCGCGTCTCGGGTACGAAGCCGCCGGCGTCGTTGAGGCGCTCGGGGAGGGAGTCAAAGGCTTTTCCGTGGGCGAGCCGATCTGCGTAATGCCAGCGTTTTCGATGAACAAATATGGAGTTTACGCGGAGCGCGCCATCGTGCCTGGCTCAGCTCTGCTGAAGAGGCCCGCGGGATTGGGAACACACGAATGCGCATCGATTTGGATGCAGTACCTGACCGCGTACGGCGCGCTCATCGACATTTCCAAAATTGGCGCGGGCGACGCCGTGGTCATTACCGCGGCTTCCAGCAGCGTGGGACTTGCTGCCATACAGATCGCTAATCATGTGGGCGCGGTACCGATTGCGGTGACGCGAACGGCAGCGAAAGAGACGGAACTGCGAAAAATCGGAGCGGCACACGTCATCGTTACGGAAAAGCAGGCGCTGGAAACAGAAGTGCTTCGGATTACCGGAGGCAAAGGCGCGAAGGTTGCGTTCGATCCGATTGCAGGTCCTATCGTCGCCTCGCTCGCCGCAGCGATGGCTGCCGGGGGCTGGTTGATTCTGTACGGCAATCTCAGCGGACAGGCACAAAATACGGTTTTCCCGTTTGGCCCATCGGCGATGAAGGGGTTTGTGATGCGCGGATACCTCGTATTCGAAATTATTCACGATGCAAAACGATTCGAACGGGGACGGCTTTTTGTCGAGGTAGGCTTGCGCGCAGGGTGGCTGAAACCGATTATTGCGAAGACGTTTTCCTTCGACCAAATCGTCGAGTCACACCGCTACTTGGAAGCCAATGAGCAAATTGGGAAAGTTATTGTGACGGTTCTCTGATCAACTGTTGGAAAAGGGGAATGGCCCCCTTTCGCACGCTGCGGGGATTTCGCTCTACGCTGACGTTGATGGCGCGCCGAGGCCGAGCAGGCGGACCGCGTTGTCTTTGAAAATCAGCTGGTGGACTTCGGGGCGGAAGCCTGCCTGCTTAAAATCCTCCATCCAACGGTCCGGTGTAATCAACGGAAAATCCGTGCCGAAGAGCATCTTGTGCTTCAGCAGAGTGTTGGCGTACTGCACGAGCTGAGGCGAAAAATATTTGGGCGACCAACCGGAAAGGTCGATGTAGACGTTGGGCTTGTGCAGGCAAACGGAAAGCGCCTCATCCTGCCACGGCCACGAAGGATGCGCGATCACGATTTTCATGTTGGGAAAGTCCGCAGCGACATCATCCAAGTGCATCGGGTTAGAATATTTCAAACGTAAGCCGCCGCCACCCGGCATGCCTGTACCCACGCCGGAATGTCCGCTATGAAAGATTGCCGGCAAGCCGTATTCCGCGATGACCTCGTACATCGGATAGGCCATGCGGTCATTCGGGAAAAACCCCTGGCACGTGGGGTGGAACTTAAAACCTTTTACGCCGCGATCGGCCAGCAGGCGGCGCATCTCCCGAACGCCGAGCTTGCCTTTGTGCGGGTCGACACTGGCAAAAGCAATCATGATGTCGGAGTTCGCGGCCGCTGCTTCCGCGACTTCTTCGTTGGGAATGCGGCGGCGGCCCATTTCGAATTCGCTGTCCACCGAGAACATCACCAGCCCAATTTTTCTGCTTCGGTAGTATTCGATGGTTTCGGCGATGGTCGGAAGTTTCCCCGACTTAAAATATTTGATCTTCGCGGCGTCGAACTCCTTGCCGTAGTCGTCGAACGGCTGGTGGCAGGAGACTTCCGCGTGAGTGTGGACATCAATGGCGATGAGTTCCGCGATATTCATGATTGGCCTTTGTAGAGCGAGAGAAGTTCGCCAACGTCGTGGACGTTGAGATGAGGCCGCTGTTTCTTGGGCAAATGTGCGAAGGAATCAGTCGTGCCGACGCCGGTGTGGACGGCCACGGCGAGCGCACCTCCGCGATGCGCCATCGGAATTTCCAGTGAGGGGTCATCGCCAACCACGGCGAGTTCGTTTGTTCGAACGGCCAATTGCCGGGCCGCGCAGCGCAACGCTTCGAGCGATGGTTTGCCTATCACGTGAATGCGCGCGCCAGTGAGGTCTTTAATCATTGCAGAGATTGCGCGGGAAGTGCCGAGCGCCTTGCCGTGGGCGGTCGCGAAATAGAGCGATTGCGAACAACTGTAAACCTTCGCGCCGTTCCAAGCGGCATGGCAAGCCGCTTCCAGCGCAGTCATCGTGAACTCGCGAAACCAGCCGACCAGCACGGCGTCCACATTGGGCTTTCCTTCTGGGGTCACGATTTCCATGCCGGCGTCGCGGAGAGGCTTCTCGAGGCCTTCGCCGCCCAGCATCAGTATGCGGCGGTAGCCTCGGCGGCGGAAGACGTCGACTGCGCTGCTCGCTGGCGTCATCACTCCGTTATCCGTCAACGGGAAGCCCACATCGCGCAGCATTCCAACATATTGTTGCGGTGTGCGCGCCGTGCCGTTGGTGAACAAAACGAAGGGCACACCGCGCTCCGCGAGCAAACTGGTGATTTCAATCGCCCCGGGCAGCGGATTCAAACCGTGATTGGTCTTGTCGCCCAGAACAAGCGTGCCATCCATATCAAAAACAAAAGCGCGCGAACCGCGCAGCCGCTTGAGCGCCGCAGCAGAATGCGCGGGTGTGAGCGCCTTCGCGGCGGCTCTAGGCATTGACCGCCTCGCGATCCCGCGAACTGTGCAACTCGAATCGAAAGTCCGGCTTTTCGATGACGATATCAGCAGCCACAGGACGCTTCTGCAATTCACGCAGCAATTTGAAAATTGGCTGCATGTCAGGATTGTAGTGCCGCTTGGTGGGACCGCCCGCCAACATCGCGTCTACTTCTTCGGCGGGCATCGCCGCGCGCAACAACAACTCGTCGTCAGAAATTCCAGGCTTAAAGCGCTTACGCAATTCTTCCGGCGGCAACGGCGGCGGCTCCGCAGCCAACTCCTTGGCGCGCGGGCGAGAAAGGATACGGTCTTTTACATTTGCATCGACAGGCGTGGTGGGGCGCCCAAATTTACCGAGCACGTAGCGGATCACTTGATCGGATACGTTGCCGTAACGCTCGGCGCCGATGATGTTGTAGAGCGCCTGCGTGCAAACGATCTGCGGGAACGGCGTGACCATGATCGGATAACCAAACTCCGCGCGAACTTGGACGACTTCGCGCATCACATCTGGAAATCTGTCTTCGAGACCAAGCTCGGCGAGCTGGCGGCGCGTCGTGGTCATAACCCCACCCGCGACTTGGTGGCGCAGAAACGACGCATCGTATTCCTGCGGCGTTCCTGCTGGAAAGTTTTCCGCTCTCGCCAGTCGGGTGAAATAATCGGCGACCATCCCCAGCGCGCGATCGTCGATGTTCACGGTGTGGCCCAACTCGCGCAGGTTGGCCACCACTCGCTGCGCATTCGGCAACGAAGAGCCGTTGGCTAGCGGCCCGCAGGCAACCTGCAGTACTTCCACGCCGAGCTCCGCCGCGGCCATATAGCTCAAGCCGGAAAGGCCAATCGTGCAGTGAGAATGGAACTCCAGCGGCATATTGCCCAGCTTCGCTCGAACCGCGGGAATAAGCGTTCGCGCGCGCTCCGGCGTCAGCAGGCCCGACGGGTCCTTTATATAGGAGCGGTCCACCTGCGGCGACTTCGACACTTGCGCTGCGAGCTTTGCGTAGAAGGCGTCATCATGGACCTCGCTGATCGTATACGTCAGCGCCGCGATAATTTCGGTTGCGCCTGCTTTTCGGATCATGCGCGCCGATTCGAGCAAAGCCTCCGCATCATGCATCGGGTCCAGGACGACAAATCGCGATATGCCGTTCGCAACCAATCGGTCATAGACGATCTGCATGAAATCAGGATGCTGGACTTCCCAAGAGATGAAGCGCAGGCCGGTGCCGATGAATTGCAGCGGCGTGTTGGTCATGGCCGCGCGCGCCATTCGAATGCGTTCCCAGG
>Ga0210394_10007834_pt1 | contig 11143 bp, 11 predicted proteins | sample IncBWC12MmetaG_FD_160121 | JGI IMG/M metagenome (GOLD analysis project Ga0210394, IMG submission 160121) | Forest soil microbial communities from Barre Woods Harvard Forest LTER site, Petersham, Massachusetts, United States - Inc-BW-C-12-M | ecosystem: Environmental > Terrestrial > Soil >... | reverse complement strand
TTGCTGCCGATTCCGCCACTCGACGGCGGCCACATTTTGCTGCTATTCATCGAAGGAACGATGCGCCGGGATCTCAGCGTGCGGGTGAAGGAGCGCTTCGTCACGGTCAGCGTGGTGTTCCTGTTGCTGGTCTTCGCTATCGTTATGTACAACGACGTTCTGCGGCTGATTCCGCATCATTAATGTGGAAAATGTTAGCCTAGGTTTGTTGACTTTGTCCGCTGGCTAGGAAGAATTGTTGTAGCCCGCGTCTTTAGACGCTGGGAACGTTGGCAAAGCGCGACGAGAAGATTTCCCGCCTCTAAAGAGGCGGGCTACAGCAATCACCGCACAATGGCGCGGCAGCGCGTTCCAGTCAAATTGTCAACGAGTTCAGCCGAGCACGCAACCATGTCCACCACCGCGCATCGAGTCTCTACCGGGGAGCGCATCAACGAGCACGAGCGCCCCGGGCGCCTGCAGGAGGCGCTTACCAAGCGCGGCGTTCGCCTCACGCGTCAGCGAAAAGTCCTCCTCCAAGTGATGGACAATGCCGAGCGCCACCTCGACGCCGGTGCGATTCTCGACCGCGCCCAGAAACTCGATCCCAATGTGCATCGCGTCACGGTCTACCGCACAATCGATCTTCTGAAGCGCAACGGCTTGATCGATGAGCTGGACCTGCTGCATTTGCGCGGAGATCAGCACTTTTACGAAAGCCATGGCCCGCGCGATCACATCCACGTCGCCTGCGTGAAATGCGGCACGGTCCGCGAATTCGAGTCGCCCCTGTATGAGAAGCTGAAAAAGCAGATTGAAAAGGATTGCGGGATCGGCATTACCACGACGCGCATGGAAGTCGGCGGTTACTGCGAAAAGTGCCGAAAAAAGTAATTATCGCGTAAAAATCCGGTCCGAAAAAAACTTCTTTGCCGCCTCAATGTCGCTGGCGATCTGCGCGCGCAGCGCGTCTACACCCGAAAATTTCCGTTCATCCCTGACTCTCGCGTGAAAGCTCACTGCCATTGCGCCGGACGAAAGAGTCTCGCCGAAACCGAAGAGGTGGCTCTCTACCGTGATGCCCGAGCCGTTGAACGTGGGCCGCGTTCCAACGTTCGTTACCGATGAATACCGCTTTCCGCCCACGACGGATTCCGTCGCATAGACACCCAATTTCGGCAGGAGTTCCTGCTCGGGCGCGAGATTGAGCGTGGGGAAGAGAATCGTCCGGCCGCGCCCCGCGCCAGGATGAATTTCTCCGGTCAGCGAAAACGCTCGCCCCAGCATCGGAACCGCGCGGGCAACGTCGCCACTCCCGACCGCGCCTCGAATGACCGTGCTCGAAACCATCTGCCCGGCGATTTCGACCGGCGGCACGATCTCGACTTCGAATCCGTCGCTCCTTCCGCGCTCCTCCAGCAGGCGCACATCTCCGGCGCCGCGATGCCCGAACCGGAAGTTTTCTCCGACCAACACGGCGCCGGCGCGCAGACGGCGCACAAGAATGCGCTCGATGAACTCGCTCGCCGAAACGAGCGAAAGCGCGCGGTCAAACCGCAGGACGAGCGCCGCGTCCATTCCCATTTGCTCAAATCCCCCAAGCCGCTGCGCAAGCGTTTGAATCAGGAGCGGCGCGCGCTCCGGCTGCAGCACGCGCATCGGATGCGGATCGAACGTGATGACCGCGGCGCGATAGCCCGCTGTGCGGGCGCGCTCGCAAACGAGCTGCAGAATTTTCTGATGCCCGAGATGAAGCCCATCAAACGTTCCGATCGTAACGGCGGTGCGCCGCTCGTCCGCGAACCGCGCCGCCCATTCCTCAACGGATTTGAGAGCCAGAAACGCCATCAGAGGCGAACCTCAAAGTGAAGTCCATCGTACGCGAGCGAAACGTTGTCGTATCCGGCCTGCGCGAGCCGCGCGATTGTTTCGGAATGCGGCAGCTCGTGCGCGATGTGCGTGAACCACGCCCGGCGAGGTTTCAGCTCGCGAATGAGCGTCAGCGCCTGCTCGACGGTTTGATGCATTGGGTGCGGCACGTCGCGCAGCGCATCCAAAATGAGATCGTCGAGATCCGCGAGCAGAGGCCTCGAGGAATCGGGGATGAAGCTGAAATCCGTGAGATATGCCGCCGCGCCGAAACGAAAACCGAGTACGCCCATGTCGCCGTGCCGCGCCGGAATCGGCACGAATCGTGTCCCGATCGCCTCAAACGGGCCGTCGATCGGATGCAGTGTGACCTGAGGAATCGTGCTAACCGCCGGCGAAGTTTCAAACACATAAGCGAATGTACGCTTCAGTGTGGCGATCGTTTCCTCAGAGGCGTACACCGGCAACGCGGACTTTTGCCGCAAATTGAAAGGACGAATATCGTCGAAGCCGAGAATATGATCGGCGTGCGCGTGCGTGAAGAGGATCGCGTCCAGGCGTTCGAGGCCGACGCGCAGCGCCTGGAATCGAAAGTCAGGAGTCGTGTCGATCACAGCAGTCTGCCCTTGATGTACCAGCAGAATCGACGGGCGCAGGCGTTTGTCGCGCGGATCGGTCGAGGTGCACACGCGGCAGTGGCAGGTGAGCGTCGGCACTCCCATGGATGTGCCGGAGCCAAGGACCGTAAGCTCGAGTACGGAATTGGGTGATGCAGGCAGGGCGAATCCTCGATCAAGGCCGGGACTGGGCCTTTTCCTGCTGCTTCGCGGCGGCTTTAGCCATTTCCATGAACGCCAGCTTCAGATTGCCGAGCACGTCCAGGAGCAGCGTATCTTCTTCCGGCGCGAGGTTGCCGCGCGTTTTTTCGCGAAGCGCGTCCAGCATGTCGATCATCTCTCTCGCGCCTTCGAGGTCGAGCACCGGCTGCCCCGTGCGCGGGTCGGCGTAGCCGCCAAGAAGCATCGCGGCGTTCTGTCCGAGCGAACGAACCAGATTCTCAAATGCCGCCGACCGTTTGGGCAAATCGGCTGGCGCAGCCGCAGGGTCAGGAGCTGGCATTTCCGCAACCAGCGCAGGTCCTTTCGCGGCTGGTTTGGCGGCTACCGGAACGGTTTCGCGTTCTCGATCCTGCTGCTCGGCGACTTCCTTGCGCAGTTCTCCCTCCGCGGTAAAAAGGCGGCGATCGACTACTTTGAACGATTCATCGTGTTTGGGTTCAGACAACGGAGTCTCCCTCAGGCGGTCATACGGGAACCGAATATTGCCAAGTATTGAATCAGCAGTTTAGCATCGAGACTTCGCGCTCACAAGTGGTCGCCGCCGCGTTTGAAGCGCGCGAGATTCTGGCGTTGCTCTTGTGTATTCGCGATTCCTGCCGTAATGTTTTCATTCCATTCAGGAGCCGACACCATCGTGGCGCCCTCGCGACCGAAACGCAAAAAGCAGGTGAAGCGCCGGCGATCTTCCGAACGGAAAGCGCCGAAGTCCGCCCCAAAGTCTGCGCGCCGACAAATCGTCAAAATGCACAGTCTTCCCGCTGTATCTTCCCGTAAACGCATTGGAGAGCTCTTCGAAGATTTGGTCGCCGTCCAGGCACGCTTGCGCGCCCCGGGTGGCTGCCCCTGGGACCGGGAGCAGACCCATCTGACCCTCCGAACGTACCTGATTGAGGAGGCTTACGAAGTCCTCGATGCGATTGAGGAGGGAAGCGCCCTCGAACTCGCCGAGGAGCTTGGCGATCTCTTGCTGCAGGTCTTGTTCCACGCGAACCTCGCGAGCGAATCGGGAGCGTTCGATATCTCCAATGTCGTCGTCGGAATTCACAACAAACTGGTTCGGAGGCACCCGCACGTATTTGGCGAGGTCAAAGCGGAAACCGCTGGCGAAGTCCTGAAAAATTGGGTCCAGATCAAGGCCAAAGAGAAATTGGCGTCCGGTAAAGAGGGCGCCGCGCCGCAGAATCAAGTTCCTTCCGCAGTCGATGGGGTCTCTCGAAATATTCCGGCTTTAGTTGAAGCCTACCAGCTGACGCGCCGTGCCGCGCAGGTGGGCTTTGACTGGGAAAATATTCAAGGAATTTGTGAAAAACTGGACGAAGAGGTGACTGAACTTGTTGTAGCGCTTGAAGGTTCGGACAAGCGCGCAGTCGAGGAAGAAGTTGGCGATATCCTGTTTTCCGCAGTGAACCTCGCCCGATTCCTTGGATTTGATCCTGAAGTTACGCTTAAACATTCAAATCTGAAGTTCAAGCAAAGATTTCAGGAAATGGAAAGAGAAGCTTCAAGGCTGAAGATACAACTCATGGATCTATCGAAGGGAGAGCTAGAGGAACTGTGGGTCGCCGCGAAATCTAAAGTCCACACCCAGCCTACGTCGGAATCGAGTTCATGAAGTCGGGAGCGCATCCAAAGACTCCGAATCGCCGAACAGAAATTGCGAATGCTGGCGACAGTATCGAAATTCGCGCTTGCCACGGAATCGAGGAATTTGAAGATTGCGTTCGAGTCGAACGGGAAGTCTGGAAGTCATCCGATATCGACGTTGTGCCAATTCCTCTGTTCGTGGTTGCTGCACACACCGGAGGGCAGGTGCTAGGCGCCTTCGATGGCCGTGAACTCGTTGGATTCACCATGGCCATTGCTGGCTGGCGCGACCGCAAGCCGTTCCTTCATTCCCACATGACGGCCGTCATGGACTCCTACTGCGACCGCGGAGTTGGGCGGCGACTGAAACTCTTTCAGAGGAGGGATGCCCTGGCGCGCGGCATCGATCTCGTCGAGTGGACCTTCGACCCCCTCGTGACCAAGAACGCTTACTTCAATTTCATGCGTCTGGGCGCCGTGTCGAAACGCTACTTGCCGAACGCGTACGGGATCACCACCAGCCCTTTGCACGGTTCGCTCCCGACCGACCGGCTCGTCGCGGAATGGCATCTTCGCTCGAAACGGGTACTCAACGTTCTAAAGGGGCGGAAACCCGCCGTCCAGCTCTCAAAAAAGGCCGTGCGAATCGCGATTCCGCCCAACGTCGAGGCGCTTCGGGGCGATCATCCGGCCCGCGCTCGCGAGTTGCAAACAAGAATGCGAGCCGAATTTTTGAAATGGCTGGGGAAGCAATACGTGGCGACGGCGATCGAGCCCAGTGCCGGTGGAATCGACTACATCCTCGAACCCGGGAGCGCGCTCTGAAAATCCAGAAAGTCACGCTGCGCGAAATCCGCATGGCGCTCGTCACGCCATTTGAAACCAGCTTTGGTCGAGTGACGGATCGTCGAATGCTCCTCGTAGAGGTCGAGTCCGGCGGCGTTGCCGGTTGGGGCGAGTGCGTCGCCGGCGAAGGCCCGTTCTACGCTCCCGAAACGGTCGAGACCGCCTGGCTCATCTTGCGCGATTTCATATGGCCGCTACTGAAAGCGCGGGAATTCGCCAGCGCCGCTGAGGTTTGGGCTGCGCTCGAGCCGATTCGCGGCCACAACATGGCCAAGGGCGCCGTCGAAGCCGCCATCTGGGACGCGGAGGCGAAACAAACGGGCGTACCTCTCTGGAAGCTGCTCGGGGGAACGCGCCGCGAGATTTCCTGTGGTGTTTCGATCGGAATTAAAGAAACGCTTGAGGAACTTATTGCGACCGTCGAACGAGAGCTTGCCGCGGGCTACCAGCGTATTAAGATCAAGATTAAGCCGGGGCACGACATCGCTCCCGTCGAGCGGTTGCGGCTCCAGTTTCCGCGAATTCGATTGATGGTCGATGCCAATTCCGCGTACCGCCTCGAAGACTGGCCGCATCTGAAGCGCCTCGAAGCCTACTACCTAATGATGATCGAGCAACCTCTCGGCTGGGACGATATCTTCAGTCACGTCGAATTGCAGCGAAAGCTGGAGACTCCGATTTGCCTCGACGAATGCATTCACACGGTGGAGCACGCGCGAGCCGCCACCGAGCTGGGCGCCTGCCGCATTATCAACATGAAGTTGGGTCGGGTCGGCGGCTACACGCCCGCCAAGCGAATCCATGATCTCTGCAAGGCGAGGCAAATACCAGTATGGTGTGGGGGGATGCTCGAATCCGGAATCGGCCGCGCGCACAACATCGCTCTTTCCACGCTGGAGAATTTCTCACTTCCAGGGGACGTCACGGCCAGCCGCCGCTACTGGGTCGAAGACGTCATCGATCCGGAAGTCGAGGTCACCCGGCAAGGTACCATCCAAGCGCCGGACGGCCCCGGTATCGGATACGCGCCGCGACTGGACCGAATCGAATCGATCACCGCAAGAAAGGAAATCCTCGCTTAGCGAAGTTATCCCTCGCGGAATTCTAGCCATACACGGCCCTTCGCATTCTCGTCCGGACCCCGACGACAAGCATCGCTCCCAGCAAGAATCCCCCGACGTGCGCCCACCAGGCGACTCCCCCTTGATCGGTCATTCGGAGCGATGCGACACCGCTGAAGAACTGAATGAAGAACCAATACCCGAGCATCAAGTACGCCGGAATTCGCACGGTAAAGAAGAGCAGAAGAGCCGGAATTAGCGTGGTCACGCGGGCGCTCGGAAACAATACAATGAAGGCGCCCATGACGCCGGAAATAGCCCCGCTCGCGCCGACCGTCGGTACGTTCGAGCCAAGGTTGAACGCCGTGTGAACCAGGGCTGAGCCCACCCCGCAGGTCAAGTAGAAGATGAGGTATTGAAAGTGGCCCAAGGCTTCCTCCACGGCTCCGCCAAACACCCAGAGAAACAGCATGTTGCCGAGGAGGTGCATCCAGCCGCCGTGGAGGAACATACTCGTGAACATCGGGAGGATTGCCTGCCCGAGGGTGATTCCGTGTCTCGCGAACAGCAACTGCTCGTGCGCCGGAATCAGGCCAAATGTATAGACGAGGGCACGGCCCATTTTGGAGGAAAGCGTAAGCTCGTGCAGGAAGGCGAGGACGTTCACCAGAATCAGAAGTGCGTTCACGATGGCCACGCGCGACCTGAAGATGTCCACTCGCAGCGGAATCATCGGGCCACTCGCGCGGATTCAAGTTGTTCTTGGTGGTAGGCGAGGGGGCGTCGCGATCCGGTGCGAATCAGCCTGTCGATTTCTTCAAGGCTCTGAATCCCGCCGCGCGCGCCCATTCCAAGGCAGGATAGGCCCGCAGCGGCGCAACTAAATTCGAGCGTGCGCGGGAGGCCTTCTCCCCTCAAAAGGGCAAAGGCGAACGCGGCATGAAACACGTCGCCGGCTCCAGTGGTGTCCACGGGTTTGATCTCAAACGCAGGGGAATAGTGAAAGCGGGAGCCGTCCCAGGCGAGCACGCCGTCGGCCCCCAGTGTTGCGCCGGTTAAGCGGCACCCAAACCGTGACGCGATGGCCGGAAGAGAAATGAAAAGATCGGCTTCGCCGGTAAGCCGGGCAGGGAAATCCCTCGACGTGATTGCGTAGTCCACATTCTCAAGTAAAGCTTCGACTCCTGGGTAGCGGTTATCGAGATCAGCGGTCACAGGAATGCCTTTGGAGCGCGCGATGCGAGCCGCCGCAGTCGCGCTGGCGCAGTCGTGACCGTCAACGTGAAGAAGTCTCGACTGGGTGATCCATTCCCCCTCAAGATCCGAGGGCAGCAGTTCGAGTCGCGGGTCGCGCTTCCAGAGAACCGTCCGTTCTCCCGACTCTTGATCCACCAGAATAAATGAGGATTGGCTCGGGCAATTGGGCACGACTGCCCAGTGGGTCTCGATCCCCGCCTTTCGCATCTCGTCTTGTTGCAACCGACCGAAATCGTCGTCCCCGATTTTTCCAACGTAGCGTGCGGCAAGGCCCCAACGGGCGCATGCGGTGACTGCGGTGGCGACCTGTCCTCCGGGCAGGATCTCTGAGACGCGGAACTCCACCTTGGAACCAAACGCGGGGAAGTGCGGCAGGCGAATGATCGTGTCGGTAGCGTTCAGCCCCACGCCAACGATATCGACGACGGAAGCGGGATCGGGCACAGAGACACTGTACGGAAATCCGATTTTCGCGCAAGCAAAAATGATTGCATGGTGCGTGCGTCCGATAATTATTGGGCGTACGTGCCTGTCGTTAACATAGTATCTGGAAGGTTGTAAGGCGCTCACTTGGTGGTTCTTGTGGGCGTTCAAAAGGGAAAAGATCTAATGTCCGGAGGTCGATCCCGGCGTTTTCCGCCACCCACATGCGGCCCAGCGCGGCGCTCGCTCGCCGCACGAAGACGGTAAGCAAATGAGGGGAAACAAGGCGCCGCTGAGGTGCGGCAAAGTTCTCGAGTTCGATCGCCCGGGAAATTCGTTCGGAAATTCTTGCGAAAAATATGAATTCAGGCCGCACGAACGCGGTTCGCAATTGATTCGATTCTCTGGGTGTGGTAAGTAACGAATTCAAAATTTCGTGGCGCTGATGTGCTCGCACGCGAATCTCGTCGGTCGGCGCGCCGACAAAATGAATGCCGCTCAAGGAGTCCGAGGCCATTGTCCTTCGCACCTATCCGCTCGGCGAGGGCGACCGCCTGGTCAGCTTTCTCGATCGGCAGGCGGGGCGCATGCGCGGTGTAGCACGCGGCGCGCGCCTTCCGAAAAGTCGCTTTGGCTCCACGCTCGAGGTGCTCGCTTACATTCGTATCTGGTATTTCGAACGCGAGACGCGCGAACTCGTTCGCATCAATCAAAGCGAACTGATCGAATCATTCATGGACGTGCAGCGCGACTATTCCGCCGCGACCGCGCTGGCGCTGGTGAGTGAAATCTCTGAGGCAGTCCTGGGGGAGAAGGAACCGGCGGAGGCTCAGTTTCGGCTGATTCTGCTGACGGCGCGGGCGGTTCGGGTCCACGGCGCATCTCAGGTTGTACTTGCGTATTTTTGTCTCTGGACGGCGCGGCTTGGCGGGTGGCTTGGCCATCTGGACCGATGCTCTCAGTGCGGCAGGGCGGTTCAAGGTGGAAACGCGTTCAGGTCGTCCACCGTGGCGGAGCTGAGGTGCCAGGACTGCCGTGACGATTGGATGAAACCGATATCTAAGGAAGCACTTTCGGTCGGCAAGGTGGCCCTCTCGGGAACCTTGGACAAGTTGCTGGCGGAAAAACCGGCAGCCGCACCAGCGAATGAAATATTAAGTTTCGCATTAGATATACTGGAGCACCATATCGAGAAGAAACTGGCTTCAAGGAGACTATTAGAAGCGGGAGAGAGTGGAATCGTTGAAATCTAAAGTAAAGTCAAAAGTCCTGTTCGGGCCTACATTTCAAAACCTCATCCTTCAGTTGCAGAAATATTGGGGCGATCGAGGGTGCGTCATTCAGCAGCCATATGATGTGGAAGTAGGGGCGGGGACGATGCACCCAGAAACGTTTCTTCGCGTGCTCGGCCCCGATCCGTATCGCGTGGTATACGTCCAGCCGTCTCGTCGGCCCGCCGACGGAAGGTACGGCGAAAATCCGAACCGGCTCTTCAAGCACCATCAGCTCCAGGTGATCTTGAAGCCGTCACCAGCCGATATTCAGAACCTCTATCTCGAGAGCCTCAAAGCCATCGGTCTCGACCTCGCCGCGCACGACGTTCGGTTCGAGGAAGACAACTGGGAATCGCCTACCTTGGGCGCCTGGGGGATGGGCTGGCAGGTGCTTCTGGACGGCCTCGAAATTACGCAGTTCACCTACTTCCAGCAAAGCGGCGGCGTGGATCTTGATCCTGTTCCGGCCGAACTGACCTACGGACTAGACCGTATCTGTGCTTATCTGCAAGGCGTGGACAGCGTTTACGACGTTCGCTGGTCGGATGATCGCACGTACGGGCAGGTTCGCCTTCTCGAAGAGCAGCAGTTTTCCGCCTACAACTTTGAGTACGCCGATCCGGTGATAACGCGAAAGCTCTTTGATCTTCATGAGAAGGAAGCTGGCCAGCTACTGGATGTTTCTGAAAGGCAATCCGCAAAGGGAGGCCAACGGATCCCGCTCCTCGCTGCATACGATCACTGCCTGAAGTGCTCGCACCTTTTCAATCTGCTCGACTCGCGTGGCGTTATCTCGACCACGGAACGAGCCCAGTTGATCGGTCGCATCCGCCAAATCGCTTGCCGGGTAGCAGTGGATTTCCTGGCTCAACAGGCAGAGGCGCGCAGCGTCTCGGCCGTCGCGGAGGCTGCGGGATGAAAGGGAATACGAAGACGCCAGCGAAACCGACTGCGGATTTCCTCTTTGAAATCGGGTGCGAAGAAATCCCTGCCGGGATGTTGCCGGGTGCGATCAAGGAATTGAAAGTAATACTTGAGAAATATATAGCGGCCTACAATTTGAGTGACTCGGTCCCGATTGAAGCCTACGGGGCCCCCCGCCGGTTGGCGGCATCCTGTTCGAGCGTGCGCGTGAAGCAGCCCGATGAGGTGAGGGAAGAGAAGGGGCCTCCGAAATCGGTCGCATATGACGCGGAAGGAAAGCCGACGCGAGCTGCCGAGAGCTTTGCGCAGAAGATGAATGTGCCGGTGGGAAAGCTCGGCATCATATCGACATCGAAGGGCGAGTACCTTTCGGCGAAGCAGGTGATCCTGGGAAGGCCGGCCAACGAAATTCTCGAAGAGGTCTTGCCCAGGATCGTTGCGGAAATTCCGTGGCCGCGCAGCATGTACTGGACGGGCGCGGAGGGACTGCATTTTATCCGGCCCATTCGCTGGGTTGTGGCTTTGCTGGGCGGAAAGCCACTGAGATTTCATTTGGGTGATGCAGTAGCTGCGAGCTGGTCGTCCGGCCACCGATTTCTCGGCAAGTCGAAGATCCCCATCGCAGGGGCGAAAGACTACGTTCAGAAGCTGCGGGCGAATTTTGTTCTCGTCCGGCCCGAGGATCGCAAGCAGAAGATCGAAGGGGAATTGCGGCGCCTGGCAAGCGGCAAGGGCCTTCGGATCCATGAAGATGCGCATCTGATGGACCTCGTGACGTATCTCAACGAATATCCTTCCGGGATTCTGGGGGCTTTCGATCCGGCATTTCTGGAATTGCCGGACGAGATACTGATCACGGTCATGCGCGATCATCAGAAGTACTTTGCCCTCGAGCGCAAGGACGGAACGCTCGCGCCGAATTTTCTTGCGGTTATTAATCTCGACAAAGATAAGGCCGGGCACATCCGGGCGGGGCACGAGCGGGTCCTACGGGCGCGATTCGCGGACGCCAGGTTCTTTTGGGAGACGGATCAGAAATGTCGGCTCGCCGACTATCTTCCGAAGCTCAACGCGGTGACGTATCAGG
>Ga0210394_10007833_pt1 | contig 11143 bp, 11 predicted proteins | sample IncBWC12MmetaG_FD_160121 | JGI IMG/M metagenome (GOLD analysis project Ga0210394, IMG submission 160121) | Forest soil microbial communities from Barre Woods Harvard Forest LTER site, Petersham, Massachusetts, United States - Inc-BW-C-12-M | ecosystem: Environmental > Terrestrial > Soil >... | reverse complement strand
TTGAAGTATCCAGATTGCGGAGTCGCATGCGCGAAAGATATTGAGAACACGATTCAATTCTCGACATCCGGCCGCATCGCCGCATTTTTAGCTGAGCCGATTCAGGGTGTCGCCGGTTTTGTCACGCCGCCGAAAGAATATTTCAAGATGGCTTTCAGCATCGTGAAGCAATATGGCGGCGACTTCATCGCTGACGAGGTGCAGACCGGATGGGGACGCACCGGGCGCAAATGGTTTGGCATTGAGCACTGGGAGGTTGAGCCGGACATTATTACGGCAGCTAAAGGCATGGGAAACGGCGTGCCCATTGGATTGACCATTGCGAAGCCCGAGATCGCGGATTCGCTGCAAGGGCTGACCATCTCGACTTTCGGCGGCAATCCCGTAACCTGCGCCACGGCAAGAGCGGTGATCGATGTGATCGAAGAAGATGACCTGCGAACCAATGCCGCGGAAGTTGGCGCGTACTTTCGCAACAAACTCGAAGAGCTGCAGGAGAAGCATCCACTGATTGGCGACGTTCGCGGAATGGGTTTAATGCAAGCACTCGAATTAGTCGAAGACCGCGCGACGAAGCAGCCTTCGCCAGCAGGCACGACTGCTCTGATGGAAGAAGCTCGCAAACGCGGCCTGTTGCTCGGCAAAGGCGGTTTCTACGGGAATGTTATTCGGATGTCGCCACCACTAAACATTTCGAAAGCAGATGTGGACGAGGCAGTCCGGATACTGGACGAGAGCTTCGCAGCGATTAAGAAAAGCTGTTGATCTTGTAGCGCCGGCATCTTGCCCTCGCAGGTGGCGGCAAGGATGCCGCCACGACAGCGGCGCTACGTTTCATTAGTGCGATTCTTCCGCCGCTGGCGCGGTGTCCATGGTGTCCACTCGCACCGGCCGTGGCGGTAGGTCGGGCAGCGGCTGGAACTCTCCAGGGTCCTTTCCCGCCAGCGCAACTTTCATGAAATCCATCCAGATGGGAAGCGCGGCGCGGGCTCCGCTTTCCTTGGCGCCGAGCGATTTCTTCTCGTCGTAACCAATCCAGACTCCAGTCGTGATCGACGGCGAAAATCCAATAAACCATGCGTCGGTGAAATCGTTGGTTGTACCTGTTTTGCCGGCCATCGGATACTTCATGCTAGCCGCGGCAATCCCGGTGCCATGCAGCACAACTTCTCTCAGCATATAGGTCATGATGCGCGCAGTACGAGCGCTGATCGCATCTTTCACATCGGGAAAATCTTCTTCCAGCACGCGGCCTTCGTAGTCTTCAACTTTCGTGATGTAACGCGGCAAGATGCGGACCCCATCGTTGGGAAACACGCTGAATGCGGAGGTCTGTTCAAATAAAGTGACTTCGGCGGCGCCTAGCGCGACCGGCAAATAGGCGGGGATGTTGGACGTAATCCCAAAACGATGCGCGTAGTCGATCACAGTTTTTATTCCGATGTGGTCGGCAACCTTCACCGCCGGAATGTTGCGCGATTGCGCCAGCGCCCGCCGCAACGTGATAGTGCCTTCAAACTTTTCATCGTAGTTATGCGGAGTGTAAGGTCCCGACTCGGTCTGAAAAGTGATGGGTTCATCTACAATCGTGTCGTCCGGTCGTGCGCCTTGATCGATGGCGGCAGTGTAAACGTAGGGTTTGAACGACGACCCCACCTGCCGGAGCGCCTGCGTGGCGCGATTGAATTTGGAAAGCTCGAAGTCGCGCCCGCCGACCATCGCTTTAATCTCGCCAGTGGCATTGTCGATCGCGATCAATGCGCCCTGTGCACCGGAATCCTGCTCCAGACTGACTCGCGCTTTACCGTCGCCGCCGAAGCTGGCGATTTTCACGTAAATGACATCACCCGGTTTCAATATGTCCTGGAGCTTGTGTTGGGTCCACGCGGCATCAGCCTGTGTGAGATTTCCGCTGTAGCGCCCGAACTTGAATATCGCTGAACCGGGCGTGACCGATATAACTAAAGCGTGGATGTAGCCGTTGACCTCAGGCTCTTCGTCCCAATCCGAATGCTGATAGTCGAGGGTTTCGTTTCCCGCCAATACATTCTGCAGATGCCCCTTCCATCCGTGACGTCGTTCATACGCGGCCAGACCGTCGAGCACCGCCTGGTTCGCGGCCCTCTGCAGATCCATATCGAGCGAAGTGTAAACTCGAAGGCCGCCTTCGTGGACCTGGTCGCTGCCATATTTGTTTTCCAGATAACGGCGAATCTCCTCGACAAAATACGGCGCCAGCGAATTAGGATCCTGGTGCAGGTGTAGGACGATGGGTTCATTGCGCGCCTCGACGGCCTGGCGCGCCGTGATTTTGCCATCCTCCAACATGCTGTTGATTACGAGATTCCTGCGGCGTGTTGCGCGATCGGGGTGGTTGATCGGCGAATAGAGGCCCGGTGCCTTGGGCAATCCCGCCAGCAGAGCCGCTTCGTCGAACGTAAGTTGCTTTGCGGGCTTGCCAAAGTAATATTCCGACGCGGCTTCGAAACCGTACACGCCGTGTCCGAGAAAAATCTGATTGGCATACAGCGTGAAGATTTGTTCCTTGGTAAATCGCCGCTCGATTTGGATGGCGAGCAAGGCTTCCTCGATCTTGCGATGGAAAGACCGGTCGGGCGAGAGAAACAGGTTGCGCGCGAGCTGCATGGTGAGAGTCGATGCGCCCTGTACTCTCCCGCCGGATTGAATATCCCGGTAAGCGGCGCCGGCAATTCGCCACACATTGATGCCCCAGTGACGGTAGAAATCCTTGTCCTCAATCGAAATCAGGGCATCGCGGAGCACCTGCGGATAATCGTTGTAGGAAGCCACCACGCGCCTCTGCAGCGCGAATGAGCCAATGATGCGGCCGCGTCCGTCGTAAAGTTCGGTGATGGAACTGGGACGGTAGTGTTCCAACTGCTCGACCTGAGGAAGGTCGGTGGAATAAACCAGCAACAACCCGGCAGTCGCCCCCACGACGGCAGCCACCAAGACCAGCAAGCCAAACACAACGCGGCCTACCAGTTTCCGTCTGGCAACGTCCGCCGGAGGAAGGTCTTGATAAGTAGCCTTCATGGGATTTGACGCCAGAATAGCACGCGAACTGGCAGCCTTAGTCTTTCGCACGGAGCGGAAAATCGGCCATCAGAGGTCTTCAGGTGTTAGTCCGGTATGTTTGGCTATTCTGGAAAGAATCGCGCGGCCAAGTTCTTCATTGTCGTGGAATCCGAACATGTAACTGCCTTGGGTAGGGTGGCGGAGTTTTATATGCGAACCTTTTTGAGAAACAACTACCCATCCCTTGCGAGTCAGTGCTCGAAGTACAACTCGCGCCTTTGTACTTCGCCATTCACTCAAGCAGGAAGGTGGAGGACGCTGATAGTGTCGGGGATGTCTTTGGACTGTTCAACGTCATCTGCAATCGCGTATAACGCTAACGCGTACGCTTTTGCTTTCGCTTCCTCCATCGTAGTGCCATAAGCCATTGCCCCGGGCACTTCGGGAATTTCGGCTATCCAGCGACCATCAGTTTCGCGTTCGATTTCAAATTGGAATCGCAACTCTCGGCTCTTCGCGTTACTGCCTGGCTCTTGGACGTCCATATGGATAGGATACGCCGCAATCACTTACGTATTGCCGTATCGAAGGTAACGAACAAAGAATACTGCACATTTCTCCCAGCAGCCAGTAAATTGGCTGATCGATAAAAATCGTGCATCGCGGCTTTAGCTCTCAGCCAAGAGCCAAGAGCTAAAGGCCAAAGGCTGCTTCACGGAAACAGCTGCAGAAACTTTTCCCAGCAGACCAACGCCATGGAATTGTGAACCTCAAGCGCGGTTACACCTTCCTGCACTGCCGCGGGATCGTGCAACAGCGCAACCGCTTTGTTGGCAATGTCAGAGGCGTCGTCGGTGGCGGCCTGCCAGTTCCGCGGCGCCCAAGCGATTGCATCTGACACTACCGAGGCCACGCCCTGCGCGATCCCATCGGCTGTCACCATGTTGAAGCCCTCGGTATAGGACGGCTGCAGCAACAGGTCCATGGAGCCTACCGTGTCCAGGAACTGCGGCCACGATTGCCAGTTGCGCTCTACTACCTTGGCTCGCGGGACGTTCAAATACATTTGCTGAATAGCGGCGAAGATGGTCTGCCCACCGCCTTCGCGCCGCCCGCCGGAGATCCAGAATTCCAAGTCGGACACCCGTAGCCGTTGTCCCACTTCGAGCGCGGCGGCTGCAGCCGTTAGCACGTTCTTGTACGGACGTATGGCGCAGAAACACCCCATGCGTAGCGTCCCGAGCTGCCACATCGGTCGCGGCCGTCCGGTGCCGAGAGGATACATGTTCGGCAGCAATGTCATAGCGGTTGAGTAGGTGGCTTGCCACCAGGTTTGAAACCGCTGTGAGTTGCCGGCGACGTGGAAGTTGGGACAGCCCTGCCCGAGTTCCGCACCCTGGCGCAGAAGCTCGATGGCACGTGGATCAGCCTGCAGGAATCCAATATTGCTGTGGCTGACTACGGCAATTTCCAAGTCTGGATTCTGCGACGCTAAGCTGGCTAGATTAGCGGTCGCAATCCAAGGCGCGCTTATCACCAGATGCGAGAGCGGGATGTGATGAGCCATCGTCCGCGCCTGCCGCTCGGCCTGCATCCGGGTTTGCAGGTCTTGGTAAGAATTGATTGGCCAGATTTCGACGATGTATCCGGCGGCGCGCAATGCTTTGGCGTTCTGCGTAGCGCTGACTCCCAGCCCGATATGGCTTACGTTCTGTGCGGCAGCGAAGTTCTTGTAGGCAATCGCCAGCCGCGGCGTGTGATGCTGCACTCTTAGCATGAGGACCTTTCCAGCCATGCGGCATACTGCGCCCGCACGCGTTTATAGGGCTCGGCGCGGAGATTTCCCGCGGTTGCCGATCCTGAGTTTTGCAAATGTTTTTAGGGGATTACGGAGAGAGGTTTGATCTGATTTCTTACTCTACTTCTAGTGTGACAGATTCGAGGGGGTAAACCCGCCAAATTTTTAACTTTATTTTCGGAATTATCACCTTCACAAACCAGACGGATGAAACTGTCCGATAACGGTCAATGAGTGTCCGATAGCGGTCAGAAATTTGGAGGTGACGTTTGTATTGCACACAGCAACACTAAAATTGTTGCTCACTTTTCCTTCTCAGGAATAGCCTGTTTCCCTTCGATTACAAGTGGCTGCGGCTTGGGTGCGGCGGCCTTGAGTTGGGGAGTGCCGTCTTGCTCAAACAGGCTTCTGCTCTGTTCCAGTGCAACGGCTGGTGCACCCCTTGCAATGGTCATATTGCGAGGCTTGCAAATGATCTCGTTAATCACTAGTCCTTGTTCACGCGTCATGAACTTGCTCGTATTGGAGGCCGTAATTATGGCAGCGCTATCCCCTGTCACTGCGATTACCTTCTCGCCGATTTCTACGAAGCCATGATCACAAGCTTGCAGAACGGATTGTACCGCAAGAGAAAAACTTCCTCCGAACAGGGTTAGCACGTCGCCAATCAGCTTCATCTGTTGATTGTGTGCGTCGGCTCCTTCGATTTTCTGGAATGGGAGCCTAGCAGTAATGACAGGGATACTGACACCGTCAAAGAAGGCTTTTGCCTTCGGAAAAATTCTAGGCGATACACTCTGACCTTCGCGTACGACAACAAAATCTGGAGGGAAAGTAATCGCAATAATCTTTGTGTTCCATTCCTGAAATAAGTTATATGCGAGAGCTGCACCCTCGCCTATTGCGGTAAAGATGATTACCTTGTATGTCTGGAGCTCTGATCTGCGCTTTAGGGCACGCTTCACCAGGCGTAGCACGTGCTGCCAGTTTTCTCGTCCTTCATGCTCAAAATAGTAAATTGAGTGAGATTTTTTCATGCTGGATCATCCCACGGCATCGGCTGTCCATTTAAATGCCGATGGACGAGCCCAAGAATAGTAAGGGAATTCACGCCTGATAACCGGTATCCATGGAGTTGACTGTCATCATCGTCAAAGCGCTCTTCGCTCGCTCCTACGTGCAAATGACAAAAGCCATCATACGAGATGTCTTCGCCCTCGGTGTCGAGTCGGAAAATGCAGGAACCGTCGCTTTCCATAAACTGGTAGTTGAATGTGTGCCTTATTTCATTACGCCCGCCTCGACTCCAATAATCGCCAACCTCCAAGACCTCGCCTGTTGGCCATTCTATTCTCGCGTTCAACATCACTAATCCCCACTTTTCTTTGCTTGGGAAGAAGTGCGGACCTTCGATCTCGTCAAAAATTGCCGTCTGACAAGACGAGCCAAGATATGTTTCCACCTGATCGAAATGAGCGTTAATATCGAACACAGATTGTTATGTGCAAAGCAAAAGCCCGAGACAGTCTCGGGCTTTTCAGGGAATACGCTGGCTTCTCCCGGCGGACCCTTTGCCTCTAGCTGGATCAGTTCCAAAGAAAAGGCGCGGCACAGGAAAGCCCATTCCACATAGTCTCGTGTCCTCTTATCGAGGCGCCCGGCGTTGTACTCCCCCAGGAAGTGTTGCCACTCCATATGATACTTCTCTTCAAAGTTTTTTACTCGCACTAGGAAATAATCCGAATCGACGCACTGCGCCTTCAAGATTGTTCCATTAACGGCTGCATGATGGGTATTGCTCATCGCTGTTCCGCCTTTCCCAACGCGGCTGGTTCTCCGCGCTGCTCCTTTTAGCGGCTCCTACTTTACCTTTCGGCCTTCGGCGAAAAGTCTTTAATCAAATAGATACACCTGTCAAGTAAAAAGTTTCATACGCGATCAGCATAAGGTAAATACCCCTAAAGGCGTAGTGACCTTGGTCACTGAACCGTAGCACGGAAATCACGAAAACCTGTGAATAACCGCAACTTGTTGGTCCTTAGGCACATACAGCAGTCCCTATTTTCAGTATAGGCTTAAAGCTGCGTCTGGAACAGGCTGGCGGCTATGGGGTGTTCGCTGCAAAGCTTGCGACCTTTGAACTCTACTTCTAGTGTGACAGATTCGAGGGGGTAAACCCGCCAAATTTTAAACTTTATTTTAGTAATGGAATCAGTGCGTTACGGGGAAACAGGCCTTCCATGGGGCTTGACAAGATTTCGGCAAAACTCAGTTGGGGACAGCGAAGGCTGTCCCCAACTTACTCTTTTAGCTTGTCCTACTCTTCAATACTTCAATAGCCTTCAGCATCTGCTGGTCGGGCTGTTGAGGTTGGGCCTTTTTCACGGAGTCGTCCGCCGGAGTGATATTTTCGTCCTCATCCGGCACTGGACCCTCTTCCTCGGTTTCAGCCACCAGAACGTTCGGAGTGATAGCAGTATCCTGAATCGCTTTCCCGCTGGGCGTGTAGTATTTCGCGATCGAGAGGATAAGCGCCGATCCATTGGGCAATTCCATGGTTTTCTGAATCGAGCCATCGCCGAACGTTTTATCTCCCACCACATCGCCACGCGCATTTTCAAGAATGGCTGCGGCCACAATCTCCGCTGGTCCTGCCGTGCCTTTGTTGACCAGAACAACCACCGGCAGATTGGTAATGTCTTTGGAAGGGTCCGCATTAAAAGCTTCGCGCGGATACTTCTGGCCCTGAAGATAAGTAATGGTGCCGTGATTCAGAAAAAGATTCGCCGTTGCAATGCCTTCGGACTCGTCGCCCTCGGCGGAGTTCCGCAAATCCAAAATCAGTTTCTTAGCCCCGGACTTTTGCAGCGCTTTGATCTTGTTGGCAATTTCCTGAGACTTGCCTTTGGTGAAAGCATCGACGCGAATTTCAGCAATTCCGTCTTCGACCATCTTGTCAGTCACCGGCGGGATGGTCACGATATCGCGGGTGATGACGACCTTCTGCGGCTCGGCGCGGCGGGCGCGCACCAGGGAAACGGTTACGTTCGAACCCGGCTGTCCTGAAAGCAGGCTGCGCACTACTCCAACCGACATTTCCCGAGTGCTCTTGTTCTCGATGGCTTCGATAATGTCAGTGTCCTGAAGCCCAGCTTTATCGGCCGGTCCGCCAGGAATAACCGAAATTACTGACGCATAGCCGAAACGTTTGGAGATGGCTGCTCCAATGTCGCCCTTGGCTTCGGTTTGATGAGACTTGTATTCCGCGTACTCCGACGGGCTGAGATAACTGGAATTCGCATCCAGGGACTCGAGCAGTCCGTGCAGCGCGCCAGCGGTCACGACGGGGATGTTGGGCTCCTCGACATATTCGCTGCGCACGCGCGACAGCACTTCGCTGTATACCTGGAGCTGGCGATAGGCGCCGTCGTTGCTTGAGGCGCGAACCCCATCCATCCCTCCAACCACCATAAACATTAGCACTACTGCGGATAACGCCAGAATTACAGCCTTGGTTTTTATCGACATCGGATTCGTTTTCTCGGAAAGGAAGTCACTTCCTGAGGAAGTGTTGCCATTATATCTCGTTTGATGCCGAATTCTTGGGATTTGCTTCCCTAAAATGCGCTCGTCAGTAACCACCTCGCAAAACAAGGCCCGAACAATATAACCGCATTATTCCCGCTCAGAAACAAGGACTTATCCGCCACCCATAAATTAGTGCGGATCGGGAGTGACGGCGGCCGGATTCGGCAGGGTTGAATTTTCGCCAGGAGCTCGCGCATTGGACCGATTTACACCGGTGATCTGGTAGTCGCTGTAATCAATGGTCAGGACGGCTTTGCCCCCCATGCGAACAATGGTCTCGGACGAATTGTGGGCGGGCAGCCAGAACCCTCCAATTTTTGTCCAACGATATTCGATTTGTGTGTGGCTAACCCAGACGGAGGGATTCTTGGCGGGTTCGCCTTGCATGCGGGCCATGGCAAAGTCTTTGGCGTCAACCCATAGTTTCCCGCGATAGAGATACTTGCTCTTGCCCTTGGGACTTACCGACAGAACGTAGAAATCTCCTTGCGGCGTGTGTTCGGTCCCAGCCAAATCGAAGTTGTAGTTCTTGGGGCTGATTTCCAGCTCTTTCCGATTCTGTTCTTCCTGCGCTTCCTGTTCGCTGCTCAGCAACTTCAAGAGCACATGATTGATAAGAATTTTCGAGCCGGTTTGAGAAATGACTTTGAAATCTTTATGGTCGGGAGCGGTGTACGTCGCCTCCACTTGCAATCCCGCATCGTGGCTGCCGAAGATGCCGTGATAGTCAACGTGATAAACACGCTTGCCACGGTATCCGCGCAGACTTTGAGCACGTTCGGCATTTGCCGCCATCAGTTTCTGTACGATTGCGTCAGTGGAAAGTTGCGGAGCCGAGTGCACATCCGCTTCACCGAAACTGACGGTGGCTAGCAGCGTGAGCAGAAACACCCCGGCATGCGCGTGAAAATCAAAGCTGCGCCGCTGCAGGTTTGCTGATCGGGGCAGTTCCGAGGAGTAAAGAAAAATCGGCAATCAATTTTCAATCTACCATAGTCGCTTGCGGATTTTAGTCACGGAAGGACCGGAGTCTTTCGGTGCTGAAAATCAAAGACTTAAAGCGTGGTGATGGGCGATTCCGTTCCCTTAGGAGCCGCCCGATTCACCGTACTGCAGCCAACTGCGTACGCAGTTTGTGGGTTGCGCGGAACAGTGTGTTTTTGATAGTGCCTTCGCTGGTGTTCAGAATCCCCGCGACGGTTCGCAGGCGCAAGCCATGGTAATGCTTAAGCTCGAACACCACTCGCTCGCGTGGCGAAAGTCTCTGCATGGCCCGGATGATGCATCCCCGCAACTCCCGGCTCGCCATGTTGCGCTCTGGACTCGCGCCCGCCCGCTGATCGGGGATTCGGTCGAGAACTTGTTCTTCCTCGCCTTCCGACGAGATGGCCGTAGTTACGTCCCGATGACGAGAAGACCGCTTCCGCAAGTGATCAAGACACAGATTAGTCACGATGCGGTAGATCCAAGTGTAAAAAGAGCATTCAAAGCGGAAGCTGCCAATGTTGATGAAGGCGCGGAGAAACGCTTCCTGGTAAATATCGCGTGCGTCCTCTTGTGATCCGGTGAGATGAATCGCCAGACGGAGCACAGGACGATCGTATTGCCGTACGAGCTCTTCGAAGGCGGCGCTATCGCCCAACTGAGCTCCGCGGATGAGATGAGTGTCATCGATGCGAGCCGCGCCGATCTTCTCTTCTGAATGCTGGACTCGAAGCTGTAGAACTTTTTCCACGGTTTCTCTCCCCAAGCTTTAACCAACGAACTTGTAACCCGTCCCGTGCACGGTCAGAATGAATCGAGGTTCTTCCGGCTTGGGCTCCACTTTCTGCCGGAGGCGAACAATGTGAGCATCCACCGTACGCGTGGTGGGAAAGCGATCGTATCCCCAGACATCCTCGAGCAACCGGTCCCGGGTCAAAGTCTCTCCAGGATGAATGAGGAAATACTTCAGCAGCTCAAACTCTTTCGACGAAAAATCCAGGGCATGTCCCTTGCGCGAGACCTGGCAGCTGCGTAAATTCACTTCAATCTCGCCGAAGGAATATTTTTCGTCCGTCTTGGGAGCGATGCGGGCTCGGCGCAACACCGCTTTTACCCGCGCCAGCAGCTCACGAATCGAAAATGGTTTGGTGACGTAATCGTCAGCGCCCAGCTCAAGTCCGACCACTTTATCCACTTCCTGTCCGCGGGCCGTCAGCATGATGATCGGGATCGACGGCCGTTTTGTCTTCAATTGCCGGCATACGTCCAGCCCACTCATGCGCGGCATCATGACGTCGAGGATGACGAGATCAGGAGACTCAGCGATCGCGCGCTCCAGGCCTGCCACACCATCACCCGCGGTGATGACCTGGTGCCCTTCAAATTCGAAGTTGTCGCGCAGCCCCGCCACCATATTGGGCTCGTCTTCGACGATAAGGATTTTGGCCATGCTTTGAATCTCCACCTCTTATTACTTATTACGCCAATGCCGCCTTAGTGTTAGCCTGCGCTGCTACCGGCAGGTTGATGGTGAACTTGCTGCCGCGGCCGGGCACGCTATCCACCACAATCTCTCCACCGTGCGCTTGGACAATGTGCCGAACTAACGCCAGCCCCAAGCCGCTGCCCTTGGTGTTGTGAACCAGCGGATCGCCCACTCGATAAAACTTCTCGAAAATCTTCTGCTGCTCGGCCGGGGGAATCCCGATGCCATGGTCCACCACCTCGAGCTTC
>Ga0210394_10007831_pt1 | contig 11145 bp, 5 predicted proteins | sample IncBWC12MmetaG_FD_160121 | JGI IMG/M metagenome (GOLD analysis project Ga0210394, IMG submission 160121) | Forest soil microbial communities from Barre Woods Harvard Forest LTER site, Petersham, Massachusetts, United States - Inc-BW-C-12-M | ecosystem: Environmental > Terrestrial > Soil >... | reverse complement strand
AAAAGGCGGAAAGATCGCATTCAAAGTAGACAAGGCGGGGATCATACATGCTTCGATCGGTCGCGTCAGCTTCAGCCCGGATAAGATTCGGGAAAACGGCCAGGAACTCATCAATGCCATTATCAAGGCAAAGCCGGCGACCGCGAAAGGGACCTACTTGAAAAGCGTATTCATGGCGAGCAGCATGAGTCCGGGGATTGCAATCGATACCAAGACATTTGTTCAATAATCCGCTCCGGAGCAATGGCGACGGGGAGGTAAACGGAAAAAATAAGCGCATGACCAAAGAGCAAAAAAACGTAGTGATCGGCGTGCTGAAGGACAAGTTCTCCAAGTACAACAATTTCTACGTAACTAACACGGAGTCCCTGACCGTGGACCAAATAGGCAAATTGAGGCGCATATGCTTTGACAAGAAAGTGGAAATGAAAGTGGCCAAGAACACCTTGATTAGGAAAGCCTTGGAAAGTCTTGACAGCAAGCGATATACGGAGGTATTCGAGGCGCTGAACGGGGTTACTGCCCTGCTGTTCTCAGACAGCGCTAAAGATCCTGCCCTCATCATCACGACGTTTAGAAAAAGCAGCAACCTGGAAAAACCGGTTCTCAAGGCAGCATTTATTGACGGGGATGTTTTTGCCGGGGACAAACAGCTCAAAACGCTGACCACCTTGAAGAGCAAGCAGGATTTGCTGGGCGAAGTGATCGGCCTCTTGCAGGCACCGATCGGCAGGGTGCTCGGAGGGATCAATGCTGGTTCGCGCTTGGCTAGTCTGGTCCAGGCGCTGGAAGCCAAGGCAACCTAGCCTATTTGTTTGAATAATAATATATTATGACCTGGCCTGGGTCTTGTTCAGGCCATTTTTTTAAACCCTCCGCCGGAGCGGCCCTGCCGCAATGAAGCGCGGAAAAAATGGAATCATCATGGCAGACTTAAAATCAGTCGCAGAACAGTTAGTCAACCTCACCGTTAAGGAAGTTAATGAATTAGCCAAGATCCTTAAAGAGGAATATGGAATTGAGCCGGCCGCCGCCGCGGTGGCCGTGTCCGCCGGCCCGGCTGCTTCCGGGGCAGCCCCAGCAGCAGAAGAAAAGACGGCATTTACCGTCATTCTCAAAAGCAGCGGAGCCAATAAACTCAACGTGGTGAAGATCGTGAAAGACATGACCGGACTTGGTCTCAAAGAAGCCAAGGATCTGGTGGACGGAGCTCCCAAGCCGATCAAAGAAGGTGTCAGTAAGGCCGATGCCGACGCATTGGTTACCAAGCTGAAAGACGCCGGCGCCGAAGTAGAGGTCCAGTAAAATTTGCAGTGGCCTGGTCAAGACCCCCGGCAACCCCCGGGGCTTTCGGTTTTGGGAAAGTTTTATGGCAGATTGCCGTTTATTCTTTACCTTTGCCCTCCGTTTCTTTCGGCGGCCAGGAATGCAGCCCGGAACCAAGCCAGCAACATAACATGTATTTCGTAATCAATCTATTGGGAATCAGCTAATTCTCAAGCAGCTTGCATTTGACCGACAGCGAGTTAAGACGTCTAAAAACCGGATTTAATTAATATGTCTTCTACCAAATTGCAAAACAGGATCAATTTCGGAAAAATCAAGCACCTCGCCGAAACTCCTGACCTTCTCGAAGTACAGATCCAATCATTCAAAGAATTTTTCCAGTTGGAAACCACTCCGGACAAGCGCAATATCGAGGGCTTGTTCAAGGTGTTCAAGGAAAATTTTCCGATTACGGATACCCGGAATATTTTCATGCTGGAATTTCTGGATTATTACATCGATCCCCCCCGCTATACCATCGAAGAATGTATGGAACGCGGCCTCACTTATGCCGTTCCGCTGAAAGCCAAGCTCCGGCTGAGCTGTAACGATGAAGAGCATGTGGATTTCCAGACGATTGTTCAGGATGTGTTTCTGGGAAATATCCCTTACATGACTCCCCGGGGAACCTTTGTGATCAATGGCGCCGAGCGCGTTGTTGTATCCCAGCTGCACCGGTCTCCAGGCGTTTTCTTTGGCCAGTCGATCCACCCCAACGGGACGAAAATCTACTCCGCCCGGGTAATCCCTTTCAAGGGAGCTTGGATGGAATTTGCTACCGATATCAACAACGTCATGTTCGCCTATATCGACCGGAAAAAGAAATTTCCGGTAACGACTCTGCTGCGGGCGATCGGTTACGAGACGGACAAGGATATCCTTGAACTCTTCGGCATGGCCGACGAAGTGAAAGCCGACAAGAAAACGCTGCAGAAATACATCGGAAAGAAATTGGCTGCCCGCGTGCTAAGGACCTGGGTCGAAGACTTTGTAGATGAGGATACGGGCGAGGTTGTCTCCATTGAACGTAACGAGATCGTCCTGGAGCGGGATACCGTTCTGGACGCGGAAGCCATCGAGCTGGTTGTCCAGATGGAAGTGAAGAGCGTGTTCATCCAGAAAGAGGACGTGGGTGGGGACTATGCGATCATCTACAATACCCTGAATAAGGATACCTCCAATAGCGAGCTCGAAGCGGTGCAACATATCTACCGCCAGCTTCGCGGAGCCGATGCGCCGGACGACGAGACCGCCCGAGGGATTATCGACAAGCTTTTCTTCAGCGACAAACGCTATGACCTGGGCGAAGTGGGCCGGTATAAGATTAACCGGAAGCTGAATCTCAACCAACCCTTGACACAAAAGACCCTGACCAAGGGAGACATGATCGAGATCATCAAATACTTGGTCCGCCTCACTAACGCCAAAGCGGAAATCGACGATATCGATCACCTGAGCAACCGGCGCGTGCGCACGGTGGGGGAACAACTCTATGCCCAGTTCGGCGTAGGCCTGGCCCGTATGGCGCGTACCATCCGGGAACGCATGAATGTACGGGACAATGAAGTCTTTACGCCGGTAGACCTGATTAATGCCAGGACCCTCTCCTCCGTAATCAATTCATTTTTCGGCACTTCCCAGCTCTCGCAATTCCTGGATCAGACCAATCCGCTCAGCGAAATCACACACAAACGGCGTATTTCCGCCCTTGGGCCCGGAGGCCTCAGCCGCGAACGCGCCGGATTTGAGGTGCGCGACGTTCACTACTCCCACTACGGCCGCCTTTGCACCATTGAGACACCGGAAGGCCCGAACATCGGTTTGATCTCCACGCTTTGCGTGCACGCCAAGATCAATGAAATGGGATTCATTGAAACGCCCTACCGTAAAGTGCACGAAGGCAAAGTAGATATGAAGAAGCTGACCTATCTCAGCGCGGAAGAGGAGGATGTAGCCAAGATAGCCCAGGCGAATATCCCTATGGACGAAAAAGGGAATTTTACGGAAGACAAGATCGTTTCCCGGCAGACGGGCGACTTCCCCATACTGGAAAAAAATGAAGTGGAATATATGGACGTAGCGCCCAATCAGATCGTGGGCCTTAGCGCATCCCTGATTCCCTTCCTGGAGCACGATGACGCCAACCGCGCATTGATGGGCTCTAATATGCAGCGCCAGGCCGTACCGCTGATCCGCCCGGAAATGCCCATCGTAGGCACGGGCCTGGAAGCCAAAGCTGCGCGCGACGCCCGGATCCAGATCCACGCCGAAGGCGATGGGGTCGTAGAATTCGTGGACGCCAACGAGATCCATGTTCGGTACGAAAGGAACGAAGTGCAAAAGCTCGTGAGTTTCGAGGACGATCTCAAGATTTATAAGCTAACTAAGTTTATCAAGACCAACCAAGAAACCTGCATAAACCTGAAGCCGGCCGTTAAGAAAGGCCAGCGTATCCGGGAGGGAGACTTCCTGACCGAAGGATATGCGGTGCAAAATGGGGAAATGGCCCTTGGGCGCAACCTCAAAGTAGCATTCATGCCCTGGAAGGGATATAATTTTGAGGACGCCATCGTAATCAGCGAGAAGGTTGTCAGCGAAGACCTGTTTACTTCAGTTCACATATCCGAATATGAACTGGAAGTGCGTGACACCAAGCTGGGTGAAGAGGAACTGACCCCGGATATCCCCAACGTTTCTGAAGAAGCTACCAAGGATCTCGACGAGAACGGGATAATCCGGGTTGGCGCACAGATTAAGGAAGGCGATATCCTCATCGGAAAGATCACTCCCAAGGGCGAAAGCGATCCCACTCCGGAAGAGAAGCTGCTTCGGGCCATTTTCGGCGACAAAGCCGGCGATGCGAAAGACGCTTCTTTGAAGGCACCGAGCGGTACGGAAGGCGTGGTAATCAGCAAGAAATTATTTCAGCGCGCCAAGAAAGATAAAAACGCCAAAGTGCGGGAAAAAGCCGTACTGGAAAAAATAGAGAAGGTACACGAGAAGAACGTGGCTGACTTATTGGACGTCCTGCTGGGCAAGCTCCAGGTGCTCCTGAAAGAACATACTTCGGCCGGGGTAAACAACAATTTCGGTGAAGTGCAGATCGGCAAAGGAGCCAAATTCTCGGCAAAGAACCTGGCCGGGATCGATTACCTCAACGTCAATCCCCTGGGCTGGACCGGGGAGCCAAAGACAGATGAGCTGATCAATGTCTTGCTTCACAATTACAGCATCAAATACAACGAGGAGCTGGGCAGGTATAAGAGGGAAAAATTCAACATTTCCATCGGCGACGAGCTTCCCGCGGGCGTGTTGAAACTAGCGAAGGTCTATCTTGCCGTCAAACGCAAGCTGAAAGTGGGCGACAAGATGGCGGGACGTCACGGGAACAAGGGTATCGTAGCTAAGATTGTTCGCGTGGAAGACATGCCGTTCCTGGAAGATGGCACAGCCGTCGATGTCGTGCTAAACCCGCTGGGAGTTCCGTCACGGATGAACCTGGGCCAGATTTATGAAACGGTCCTGGGCTGGGCGGGAGAAAAACTCGGATTGAAATTTGCGACCCCGATTTTTGACGGGGCCACGGTGGAAGAAATCGCTCAGCATATTGAAAAGGCTGGCCTGCCCAGTTTCGGTCACACCTTCCTTTACGATGGGGAGACCGGAGAGCGGTTCGACCAGAAGGCCACCGTCGGAATCATCTATGTGATCAAACTCCACCACATGGTGGACGACAAGATGCACGCCCGGAGCATCGGTCCCTACAGCCTGATCACACAACAACCCCTGGGTGGAAAGGCCCAATTTGGGGGCCAGCGTTTTGGTGAAATGGAAGTGTGGGCGCTGGAAGCCTATGGCGCGTCGAATATCCTTCAGGAATTGTTGACGCTCAAATCCGACGACATCATCGGGCGGGCCAAGACCTACGAAGCCATCGTTAAAGGAGACAGCATTCCCCGGGCCGGCATTCCGGAGTCCTTTAACGTGTTGGTACATGAATTGAGGGGGCTAGGCCTGGACCTGAAATTCGAATAGCTTCTACTACCGGATGATCAATATCGGGCCATTCATGTATGTGAATGGCCCTTCTTTCTGCTGATGGCCCACGAAAAGACCCTGCCGCTTCGTTGCGAAGCGCGCCCCGGCATGCATGAAATGGCCTATTGCATATCGACACCGTCTCGTCCTCCTGCTTTTCTTTCTTGCCGCCCTGACCTATCTGGACCGCATCTGCATTTCTATAGTCGGCATTAGAATTAAGTCGGACCTGCACCTGACCAATACCCAGTTTGGCTGGGTATTGGGCGCATTCGCGCTGGCATATGCCCTTTTCGAAGTGCCGGCTGGCTGGTTCGGAGACCGAATCGGGCCCCGGAATGTTTTCCTGCGCATCGTGATTTGGTGGTCGGTATTCACGGCACTCACTGGTGTGGCGGGAGGCCTGTTTTCGCTTATTGCTGCCCGTTTTCTTTTTGGCATGGGGGAAGCCGGAACCTACCCCAACAGCATGATCGCCTTTTCGCGCTGGCTTCCCCGGCGCGAATTAGGCAGGGGCTTGGCCTGGCTCGGCATTGGGTCGCAAGTGGGTTCCGCCATCGCGCCCCTGCTGGTCGTACCCCTGGCCATGTCCTTCGGCTGGAGGATGCCTTTTTTCGTGAACGCCCTGCTGGGCCTGGTCTGGGCCGGCTTCTGTTTTGCTTGGTTCCGGAATGAACCAGAAAATGCCAAAGGTATTTCTGCGGCCGAGCTGGCGCTGATCCGCGCTGAAAGGCGGCCGGTAGCTCAAGAGCAGCCGGTCCCTTGGAAAAGCCTATTCCGGAGCCGCAACCTATTTGCCCTCATGCTCATGTATTTCTGCAGTCAGGCGGCCAACTATTTTTTCATCGCCTGGATGCCGGTGTACCTGCAGGAAGCCCGGCATTTTTCCGAATCAGGCATGAAGAGGGTGGTGTTCTGCCTTTTTGTGGTGGGCACGGCAGGCTTCCTGGCCGGGGGAGCCATTGGCGACCGGCTGGTCCAGCGCCAGGGTCTACGCAAGGGAAGGCGCGGGGTAGGCATTACCGGCTTGGGCGGTTGCGGCCTCCTCATCCTGCTTGCTGGCGTGGTTCCGTCCCCCGGCGTGGCTGCCGGCTGTCTAATCGCCGCAAATGGTTTTTTCTCCTTCGGGGTCATGATGGCCTACGGTACCTGCATCGATATCGGGGGAAATGCTTCCGGTACGGTTACCGGAGCCATGAATTTTGCTGGCCAGATCGGAGCCTTCCTGCTCGCTCTATTGTTCGGAAAAGTCGCCGACCTGACCCATTCCCTGAATAAGCCGCTCTTTGCACTCGGATTGCTGGCCTGTGCCGGAGCTTTGCTCTGGCGCATCATTGATCCGGAGCAGGAGATCAGCCAGTCCCGGCGCGAAGGGCATCAGCTACCGGCCTAATGGCCGGGGCAGGGGCTCAAGAATTTGGGCAGGGTTATCGACTTTGCTCATTTTCGCGAAGCAGTAAGAAGTGCCGGCTGCATGGAAAGCGACTGTTCATTTTTTGCGTGATCCTTATTTTCTTCAATGCTAGGCAAATACCAAACTGGCATTCTAATCGATGGCTTTTGACCGGTCTGGTTTATAAGAGCCAGCTAAAACGTCAATCTTCACCCGATGCTGAGCAGTTAACTAAAAACTGCCAGGGGAAATTTCAGCCGATACAGTATTAATTCCTCAATAAATATGAAGGGCTTGAGAGTCGGATGGGAAAGTCTTTTAGCAACTGACGATGCCTCCGGTTAGGTCAAAAGTTTTACGCGCGGATCCGCGGTTCACATGCGGATTGTCTCGGGCAAGTATTTTGCGATCAGGCTCTGGTAATACGGTTTTAGTTTTTCCAGGTCTGGCGGTTCCGGGCTTTTGGAATACAGGTCATAGGGATTAAACTTCCGTACCCACTGGAACATCTCCCGGTCGTGATCGTCGAGCAGGTGATCGTAAGCCTGTTCGCGATGCTGGGCATAAAAGGAATGATAGCGGATCATGTAGAGCGCTGGTTCGGGCAAATAATCTTTCATGATCTGGTATAAATATTCGTCATGTCCCCAGGAAAGATGGACCTGGCGAAGACCACAACCCGGTGGATAGATGCCGAAGAGACTGTTGTAGCGCTCGTCCTGGGTATCGGGGTTCTCATGGAAATATTCCGGGTATACAATTTTGTTTGAGAACTGGCAGCCAACTGGAAAAGTGTCCCCAACCACCGCCCATTGCGGTTCGCCAAAAAGACAAAGGACTTTTCCCATATCATGAATAAATCCGGTAAGCACAAACCAATCAGGATGACCATCCCCCCGAATCGCCTCTGCCGTTTGCAACAGGTGCTGCAGCTGGTCCAGCTCGATATCGGGATCGGAATCGTCTACCAGCGTGTTTAGGAATTCCATTGCCTCCCAGACCTTCATCTTTCGGCGGTTGAATTGCAAAAATTCCTTCTCTTTTTCTTGTACAAAATCAAAGGTCTGATACTGATGATTCAACCGGTAAAACTCCTTTACCGTATCCCGGCCCGGGGTATCATAATTGCGGAACTCCTCTTTGGCTCGTTGTCCGGGTTCCGGATAGCGATCCAGCACGTCATCGTCCCATCGCTCAATATGATCCAGGGGATTTAGTTCGGCAGGGCTTAGCTCAGATAACTTCTTCATGTAGCTTAGTTAAAAAGCGGGCGAATTTGGCTTTAAGATACGGATTATTTGTGGCGTGTTGGAAAGGGTTGACAGCGGATCCTTCCCATGAGACATCAGCAGAAAGGCATTCCCGAAAATGGTCCGGTATTCTAAGGATGCTTGGCCAGTTGCTCCTTGATTATCAGATAGGTTACGAATTGGGCTAGCTGCCCTGCTTCCCCGTTGATTTCCTTACCTTTGCATCCCTGTCAATTTGGCTAAAAACGAGGCATAGCATCATATTTGACAAGCTTTTTCCGTATTACACATCAATCATTCAATTCTCGACTACATGCTAGGGGCTATAGCCAGGATTTTCGGTGGAAATAAATCACAAAAAGATATCAAGGTCATCCTTCCCATGGTTGACCGCATCAATGGGTATTGGGCCACAAATCAATCCCTGAGCAATGACCAGCTCCGGGCCAAGACCGGGGAATTCAAGCAACGGATTGCCGATCACCTCAGTCCATTAGATCAAAAAATATCCCAGCTGAATCAACAAGCTGAGCAGCTCCCATTCAATGACATCGGAGGCAAGGATGCCATTTATACGGAAATTGATAAACTCAAGAAGGACCGGGACAAGCTGATCGAGGAAGTGCTGACCGAAATTCTGCCGGAAACTTTCGCCGTAGTGAAAGAGACGGCCCGACGGTTTAAGGAAAATACGGAAATCCGGGCTACGGCCACGCAGCTGGACCGGGACCTGAGTATAAAGAAAGAATACATCCAGATTGTGGCGGGTACCGGCCCGGATGGCGCGGATGAAGTCCTGTATGCCAACACCTGGCCCGCCGGCGGCGCACCGATCACCTGGAATATGGTTCCCTATGACGTCCAGCTGATCGGAGGGGTTGTCCTGCACGAAGGCAAGATCTCTGAAATGGCCACAGGCGAAGGCAAGACCTTGGTTTCCATCCTGCCGGCCTACCTGAATGCCCTGGTCGGGGAAGGGGTGCACATCGTGACGGTCAACGACTACCTGGCCCGCCGCGATTCAGAATGGAATGGTCCTATTTACGAGTGGCTGGGGATTACCGTAGACTGCATTGACAAATATGAACCCAACAGCGACGCCCGGCGGGCAGCCTATTACTCCGATATCACTTACGGAACCAATAACGAATTCGGGTTCGACTATCTGCGCGACAACATGGTGCATTCGCCGCAGGAGATGGTTCAACGCAAGCACCACTATGCGATGGTGGATGAAGTCGACAGTGTGCTGATCGATGACGCCCGGACCCCGCTGATCATTTCCGGACCGGTGGCCAGAGGAGATGACCAGCAATACCATATACTCTTAAGCCGAGTCCAAAAACTGATCGAAGCACAAAAAAGATCGGTCAATACTTTCCTGATTGAAGCCAGAAAAAAATTTGCCGAAGGAAACGACGAGCCCAGGGACGGCGGCCTGGCGCTAATGCGCTCCTTTCGCGGACTTCCAAAAAACAGCCCGCTGATCAAGTTCCTGAGCGAGCCCGGGAACAAAGTCAAACTACAGAAAGCAGAAAACTATTATTTGGCAGACCAGCAAAAGGAAATGCCCAAGGTTGATGCCGAATTATTCTTTACCATCGACGAAAAAAATAATTCCGTAGACCTGACCGACAAGGGAATTCAACTGATCACCCGGGAAGGTGAAGATCAGGAATTCTTTGTATTGCCGGACATCGCGATCAAGCTGGCGGAGATCGAGCGCGGAGAATTGGGCGCCGATGAAAAGCTTCAGAGAAAAGAGGCCCTGCTGAACGATTATGCGATCAAGGCCGATCGCATCCACACGGTTCAACAATTGCTTAAAGCGTATACCCTGTTTGAAAAGGACGTGGAATACGTCGTGCTGGACGGACAAGTGAAAATCGTGGACGAACAGACGGGACGTATACTGGACGGCCGGCGCTACAGCGATGGGCTCCACCAGGCTATCGAAGCAAAAGAGAATGTAAAAATTGAAGCCGCAACGCAAACTTATGCCACAGTAACCCTCCAGAATTATTTCAGGATGTATCACAAGCTGGCGGGTATGACGGGTACGGCGGAGACCGAAGCAGCAGAACTTTGGGATATTTATAAATTGGATGTTGTTACCATTCCCACCAATGTTCAGGTGATCCGCATAGATCATCAGGATTTGGTTTTTAAGACCAAGCGTGAAAAATATAAGGCCGTAATTGATGAAATTGAGAAGCTCCGGGCAGAAGGAAGGCCCACGCTCGTCGGTACGACTTCGGTCGAAGTGAGCGAATTGCTGAGCAAGATGCTGCACGTCAATAAGATTCCCCACAACGTACTCAATGCAAAACAAAATGCCCGCGAAGCACAAGTAATTGCCGAGGCCGGATTGACCGGGGCAGTAACCATCGCCACCAACATGGCTGGACGCGGCACCGACATCAAGCTCGGCCCGGGGTCGAAAGAACCGGGCGGGCTGGCCATCATCGGTACCGAAAGGCATGAAAGCCGGCGCGTCGACCGGCAGCTTCGGGGACGCTCCGGAAGGCAGGGCGACCCTGGAACTTCCCAATTTTACGTTTCACTCGAAGATGATTTGATGCGCATGTTTGGCAGCGAGCGGATCGCATCGCTGATGGACCGGATGGGATACAAGGAAGGAGAGGTCATCCAGCACAGTATGGTTACTAAGAGCATCGAGCGCGCCCAAAAGAAAGTAGAGGAAAACAACTTCGGGATACGCAAGCGGCTGCTGGAATACGATGACGTCATGAATAAGCAGCGCAACGTAGTGTATAAGAAACGCAACCACGCCCTATTCGGGGAGCGCCTAGCCCTGGACCTGGACAATGCCTTTTACATCGTGGCAGAATCTCTGGTCAGTTCCTTCCGGGAAATGGATGACTACGATGGCTTTAAGCTGTCGACGATCGTGAATTTCGGCTTGGACAGCCATATTAGCCAGGAAGACTTCCTGAGGACCGACGACCAGGAACTGGCCAACCGCCTATACCAGGAGGCAATAGAAAACTATGAGCACAAGATGGATGAACTGCGCCGTCAGGTTGTTCCCGTCTTTAAGAATATCCGCTTGACCCAGGGGAATCACATAGAAAACGTGGTAGTTCCTTTTTCGGACGGGAAGAAGTCCATGAACGT
>Ga0210394_10007830_pt1 | contig 11145 bp, 8 predicted proteins | sample IncBWC12MmetaG_FD_160121 | JGI IMG/M metagenome (GOLD analysis project Ga0210394, IMG submission 160121) | Forest soil microbial communities from Barre Woods Harvard Forest LTER site, Petersham, Massachusetts, United States - Inc-BW-C-12-M | ecosystem: Environmental > Terrestrial > Soil >... | reverse complement strand
AAGGTCACGTGCCTGTTATTGCCAGCAGAAACCGGCCCACCGGATCTTCGGACGCGGCCGAGTGGGTCGAGTGGGACATGGCGCGAGAGAGCGCGCTGGACCTCCTCGGTGATCTACAAGTGACGAGAGTAATCCACCTGGCCGCTGTGGTCGGCGTTGCCGGCGATGCCGATATCGCCGAGACGATCAGGGTCAATGGCAGCACTACCGTCGACCTACTCGCCGCGGCGCGAAAGACAGGCGTCGAACGACTCGTCATGATGAGCAGCAAAGGCGTCTACGGCGACCTTCCGCGACGCACCACCCGCGACGAGGGCTTCGACGAGAACGACCTGCCCCCCCGGCCACTCAGCGCGTACGGAATCTCCAAGGCGGTCGCCGAGTGGGCCTGCAACGCGGCTGCACACACACATCAGCAAGACGTCGTCTTTGTCCGTGCCGCGTCGACCGTCGGTCCGGGCAAGGGCGCTCAGCACGGGGCGACCTCGGCGCCGAGCCGAATGATCGAGTCGGCCTTTGCCGGCGACGACGTCGTCATAGCGCATGGTGGCGATGCCATCGACGACTTCGTTTACAACAAGGATCTCGCCAGTGGCCTCGTCGCCGCGTGCCTCTGGCCGACCCGCCTCCCCTCGGTCGGCTACCACATCTCTACCGGGGCCGGCGTGACGCTCAAGGAACTCGGCGCCTACCTGCAGACGCGTTTCCCGCAGGTCGGGCAGAGCATCGGCGACGGCTACAACTTCCACGGCCGCGACCACAACCTGCACGGCGTGCTGTCCTACGCGCGTGCTCAGCGCGACTTCGGCTACAAGCCGGCGTTCCCCTTCCCACTGTGGGTGGACGACTACATCGCGGAGCTGGCGGCCGACCAAGCGACGACGGCATGACCTGCCTCCGGTCGACGAACGAGGGTGACTGAGTGACGACGACCAAAGAAGGACCGCACGCTCGATGGTGCCGCTATAACCACGACGGTATCGTCAGCTTCGGGCTGGTTGACGGCGCGACCGTCGACGAGGTCGATGGCGACCCGTTCACCGGTTATACCCGCACCGGCGTACAACGCCCCTTGGCCGAGCTCCAGTTGCTGACGCCGTGCGTGCCCCCGACGTTCTACTGCGCCGGCCTCAACTACAAGGCCCACATCGAATGGGGCGAGCGCCGCCGGAATGCTCGCATCCCGATTCCGGAGCGCCCCGATATCAGCTACCGGGCTCAGAGCGCGTTGACTCCGCCGAACAGCCCCATCGTGATCCCCGCGGCGTCGACCGGTGAGGTGCACTACGAAGGTGAGCTGGTGGCAGTAATCGGTCGCACGGCCCGACACGTCTCCCAGGCCGAGGCACTCGACTATGTGCTCGGCTACACGATCGGGAACGACGTCAGTGAGCGAACGTGGGCCCGCCAGGACCGAACCCTGTGGCGGGCGAAGAACTCGGACACGTTCAAGCCGATGGGGCCGTGGATTCAATCAGGTCTCGATCCGACGAACCTCGACGTCACGGTCAAAGTGAACGGCTCCGTCGTATCCGAGTTCAATACCTCCGCCATGATTTTCAACGTCGCGGAGTACATCAGCGCGATCAGCGAATACATCACGCTGCGTCCCGGCGATGTCATCTGGACCGGAACCGACGGTGGCACTGATCGGATCGCGCCGGGCGACGTCGTCGAGATCTCCGTACCCGGTATCGGCACGCTGCGAAATCCTGTGATCAGCGAGGCCGTCGCGAGCCAGTAGGCGTAGGCGGGCGAACGAGTCCGTACTCGTTCGCCGGCCCAGCATGCCTGATCAGTAGGATCGCGGCAGTCCCAGCGTCCGCTCGGAGACGTAGTTGAGAATCATCTCCTGCGATACGGGAGCGATCCTCAGCAGGCGCGCCTCGCGCCAGTACCGCTCCACGTCGTACTCCACGGCATAACCGAATCCGCCCAGGGTCTGCATTACCTGGTCAGCCGCGGTGAATCCGGCATCGGCCGCCAGGTACTTCGCAGCATTTGCCTCCGTACCACATTCCATGCCGTTGTCGTAGCGGTAGCTCGCCTCGCGAATCATTAACTCCGCCGCGCGCAGCCGGATATGAGCCTCGGCCAGCGGGAACGCGATCCCCTGATTCCGGCCGATCTCACGACCGAAGACGACGCGCTCGCGGGCGTAACTCACACCGCGGTTCATCGCTGCCCGGCCGATACCGAGAGCCTCGCCGGCGAGCAGGATGCGCTCCGGTATGAGGCCGTCGAGGAGGTAGGAGAATCCACGGCCCTCCTCGCCGACAAGATCGTCGTCGGCAACGAACGCATCGTCGAACGCAACCTCGCACGAGGTCACGGCGTTGCGGCCCAGCTTCGGAATCGGCCGGATGGTGATCTCGGGCACCTTCATGTCCAGGAGGAACAGCGACATGCCCGCAGTGCGCTTGGTGACCTCGCTCCGCGGGGTGGTTCGAGCCAGCAACAAGCATTTTTCAGCGATGTCGCCCTTGCTGTTCCAGATCTTTCGACCGTTGATCCGCCAGCCGCCGGGGACCTTCTCGGCTCGGGTCGAGATGTTGGTCGTATCGGTTCCCGCGTCGGGTTCGGTCACGCCGAACGAGACGTGCAGGTCGCCGGTAGCGATGCGCGGCAGGTACTTGCGCTTCATAGCATCCGAACCATGGACAGCTACCGGATTCATGCCGAATATCGATAGGTGAATGCTGGAACAGCCGTTGAGGCAAGCCCCGGATGCGGCGATCTCCTCGACCAAGATCGACGCTTCGGTGATCCCACCGCCCCCGCCGCCGTACTCGGTCGGGACTGCGATGCCTACCCAACCGCCTTCCGCGAAGGCCCGGTAGAAGTCCCAGGGAAACTCGTGCTTCAGTTCGCGTTCACGCCAGTACTCGTCCGGAAAATCGGCACAGATCTTTCGTACGGCATGGCGGAGGTCGCTATGTGTGTCCACATTATCAGGCATTCGTCAGTACGTCCTCACGCAAGAGATACTTCCGATCCAGCACTTGCCGGTACATCATTTACGCTTCCTTCCTCGCCGCGACCAGCTCAACGAGTTCGTCAAGTGGAAATGGGGCTTGAGTCGACAGGCACGGTTGCCATGTCAAGAATATGTGCGCTCGATAACAGGTCACGTCATGCTGCGGGGCGCGAACCATGCCCTGACGATCGGTTCGAAGTGCTCGAGCGGTTCGCTGTGATAGTCGACGTCGAACGCAGGCGAGTCATATTTCGCGCAGAACTCTTCGGTGTGCTCGAAGTAGGGCGAGTCACGAAATTTCTCTCGGTGGTCCCGATCCAGACCGATGTGATGCCAGAAGTAGTACCCCTGGAAGATCCCGTGATGAGCGATCATCCAGTGGTTCTCCCGCGACACGAGCGGTTTGAGAATGCCAGCGGCGATCGACGGGTGGTTCAACGGCGCGAGATTGTCACCGACGTCGTGCAGCAGGGCGCACAAGATGTACTCGTCGTCGCGCCCGTCTCGCTCGGCCCGGGTAGCGGTCTGCAGCGAATGCTCCAGACGGTCGACCGGGAACCCGCCGTATTCGTTGGCGAGCATTCGCAACTGGGCCAGCACGTTGTCGGCAACCAGTGCCTGGGCAGACTCCAGCCCGCGCATGATGATTGCCCAATCGTCCTTAGTCGATTCGGACAGAGACCGGAAACTGGTCCGCTGATCACCCACACCAGACGGGCCGTCATGTCCGGCAGCGGTCATCGGCCTTCCTTTCGTTCCATCAGGCACCTGCGTTGGATGCCATCGCGAATTGGCGGTGGTAGAGGATCGGTGAGCCGTCGGCCGTGGATGCGCCGTGGATGTGGGGCGGGCCGCCGGTCCCGGTCCGCGCGGGCAAGAAGTCCTCGGCAATACCGAGCAAGCGCCGCGGATTCGTCGAGACGATCTTCTGAGCAACTCCGCTCGGCAGATCCTTGCGGCCCAGAATAGCGGTGTGCGACCCGACCTCGGAACCCAAATCATTATGACAGTAGTCAGTCCCGGCAACAAGAACATTCTCGCCAACGATGTTGATCAGGTAGTCCAGCGGATCGTCGGCGAAAGCGGCGACGAACATCTGCTTCTCCTCCAGCACCTCCGGACCGGCCGGCCGGGGATTCAGGAAGTCGCCGCCGCTTGCGTCGAGCCGGGCGTCCGTCTGAAGCACGGTAGGAACCCATGAGGCACCGCCCTCGACGAAAGCCCATTTTATCTTAGGGAATCTCTTCTCGAAGTCCGAGGCCAGGATGGCGTGGAAGCCTGCCATCAGCGGGAACAGCTGACGGGTCATCGAGGCCGGACTCGGGACGACCCGCCCGATCATTTGATGATCAATCCGGCGAAGAGCTTCACCAACGTGGACGACTATCACCATTTCGAGATCGTTTGCGGCTTCATAGAACGGGAAGAAGTACGGATCGGACAGATACAGCCCGCACTCGATACCACGCAGTTGCGCTCCTACGGCACCGTGTTCCTTACCGAACTTGAGTTCGTCGATCGCATGGGGGATGGAGCGCATCGGGGGCCTGATGGCCCACTGCAGCCTGCCGCCGTGCTGGCTGTTGCCGAGCCGGTCGGCTACCCAGCGGTTGTAGGCCCGCGCGATCGCCACATCCGCCGCGCCGTTGTCCAACTCGATCCCGATGAAGAAGGACGAGAGAACGAGCTGGGCATCAATGCCGAGCCCATCGAGATCCTCGATGCGGTTCGGAATGCTCGACAGCGTTCCCGTGCCGTCGGCGAAGCGGTTCCCGTTGCCCCGGGAGCTGCCGTCGAGCGGTATCGCGGTGCACCACGTGTCGCCGATCATCCAAAGATCCATCTGCGGGGCCAGGGCCCGCTCGACCGCGCCAGTATTCCCTTGCGGGATTCGGGCTCGCACCGGCTCGAAGCGCCGTTCGCTCTCGGCGAGGTACGACCAGGTCTCTTCCGTCTCGATGACGTGACTGTCACAGTCAATGAATCCCATTGGTCCAATCCTCTCAGGCATCGGAATGCAAGCTCGTTGCTCACCGGAGATGCCGGAATTCACCACCCTGGGACAGGCTCGTACGGGTAGCTACCTGAAACACCAGCAAAGAACACCAGCAGGCGGAGTTTTTCGACGAGGGTTATAGTGTGTCATTTCTGGAGCCTCCTGAACAGAGCGTGGAGGCGTTCCCAGTGCTTTTCCGACGCCGCCCGCCGATATCGGTCGCTGCCCGGTGGCGCGAAGCCGTGCGGTGCGCCAGACATCAGTTCCACCTCACCGTCGACAGCGGCATCCGCCAGCGCCCGGCGCATCAGCTCGATGCCCTCCGCCGGGGCGGATGGGTCGTCGTCAGCCCAGGCGATGTACGCCTGGGCGTCTATGCCGTCGAGGTTCCGGTGCGGCGAGTCCGGACCGTCTGTCACGAGATACCCACCGTGCACCGACGCGACCGCGCTGACTCGCCCGGAGAATTCTCGGGCCGCTGCGAGCGCCCAGGAACCGCTCATGCAATAGCCGACGATTCCCATAGGCGCATCACTACTGGCAGGCAGTGCGCCCGCGTATTCAATCAACGCAGACACGTCTCGAACGGCCAGCTCAGGAGTCATCGCCTGCATGAACGACCGCCGCAGCTCGACATCCTCGGGCGCGGCGCCGAACTCCCGATAAGGGCCGGAACGGTAGAAGAGGTAGGGCTGGAGGACGCAGTAACCGGCCGTAGCCAGCCGCGAAGCCATATCACGCAACGCGGGACGAATGCTGAGTCCATCCATCAGCCAGATAACGGTAGGCAGGGGGGCGGCTACCTGCGCTGGATGAAACACGAACGTCGGCATCTCGCCGTCGCGCGTCGAGATCGTCTCCTGTGTCTCCCTCACCTGCGCCTCCCTGCCCTTCGTGCCAGCGACCGGAGTCGCTGGCGGAACTTCACATGCCTAATCCATCCCTGTCGTCAGGAGCTTCGTTTGCCACTGAATGCCGGCGCACCCGCGCCGCTACGCAATTCCGCGAGCTTCGACCGGTACACCTCGACGTTGCGCAACTTGACATGGTCGAAGCCGCGAATCAGGTCCGGAAGCGTAGCCAGTTCGACGGCCCGCTCGTAGCTGTCCTGATCGAGGTCGCTGGACGCGGTAGCCACGAGGGTGCCGAAGTCCGCGATCAGTTCACGTTCGAGACGCCTGACCTCATGGCGACCGAACGGGTCCAGCGACGTTCCGCGCAGTCGACGGCAGGCGTACAGCACCGTGAAGACGACCCGGAACCACGGCCCCAGCCGGAGCTTGCGCTTGAGACCGAATCTGGTCAGCGACGGCGGCAGCAAGTTGTAACTCGCCGTGCCGGTACTGCCCAGTGCCGTCTCGACATATGCGTCGTCGACCACCTCGAGGCTCAATCGCGCGATTTCGTACTCGTCCTTGTAGGCAAGGAGCTTGTAGAAGTACTTGGCCACCGCTTCGCTGTAGGTGCTCCTGCTCGCGCCGATGCGCAGCTCCGCGGCGCGCGCCTCGCGTACGAGTGCCACGTACCGCTGCGCGTAGGCACGGTCCTGGTAGGCAACGAGGTCCGGGACGCGGATGCGAAGCAACGCCTCCAGCGCCTCCGAGCGGGACGGCACGGTCTCGATCAGCGCCAGGTCGGCCGCGCTGATCGTCGGCGTGGCGGCCTTCTGTACCGCGGCCTCGAGTGCCTTGGCCAGCCCGGCGGGGTCGCTGACTGCCTGCCGACCGCGACGGAAGGCCTGGACGTTGTCGCGCACGGCGACGCCGTTGTGCCCGATGGCTTCTTCGATCGTGCTTGCCGGTATGGGCAGCGCACCGGACTGGTAGGCGGCACCCAGCAGCACGAGGTTGGCCGACACGTCGTTGTGGAACAGGCGGTTGGAGATCATCAGCGCGTCCAGCGTCACCAGGTGTTCCGGCGACGTGACCGAAGCGACCTGGTCCACGAGCTGGGAGATCTCGGGGAAGGACTTGAAGGGGCGCCCGACCAGCTCACCGGGCGTCACCTTGCTCGTCGAGATCACCGCTGTGGTGCGGCCAGGATCGACGACGCCGAGATTCTGCGGCTCCACGGCCGCAAGCAGATCAGCGACGAGGTACAGGTCGCACTCGGACTTCGCGAGCTTGGCAGGCTGCTCGTCCGGGCTCGAGGAGACCTTGAGGTCCGACACGACCGGCCCGCCCTTCTGGGCCAGGCCGGTCTGGTCGAGGCCGACGACGCTGCGGCCGGCGAGCTTGGCGGCCATGCCGACGATCTGGGCGACCGTCACGATTCCGGTGCCGCCGATGCCGGTGACGCGCATGGTGAAGTCGTCGCTGACGTGCACGACGGGCTCGACCAGATCCGCGGCGTCGAGGTCGACCGACTTGGCGCGCTTCAGCTTGCCGGCACCGCCGGCCTTCACGGTGACGAACGAGGGGCAGTGTCCCTTGAGGCATGCCAGGTCGGTGTTGCACGACTCCTGATGAATCTGGGTCTTGCCACCGAACTCCGTGTCGACCGGTATGACCGAGAGGCAGTTGGACTTCTCCCCGCAGTCGCCGCAGCCCTCGCAGATGCGGTCGTTGATCAGCACCTTCGTGTCAGGCGTAGGCGCGGTTCCGCGCTTGCGCTTACGGCGCAACTCGGCCGCGCACTCCTGATCGTGGATGAGGGCGGTGACCCCTGGTGTGCGCTTGAGCTCCTCCTGCGCCTCGAGCAGCTTGCTGTCGTCCAGCACCCGTGCGCCCCGAGCGATATCAGCGCGGCGGTATCGCGACGGGTCGGCCGTCGTAACGATGATCTTCTCGACGCCTTCCGCCGCGAGGAGCTTCGTCAGCGCCGGGACATCCAGCTTGCCGATCGGCGCCTGGCCACCGGTCATCGCGGCCGCGGAGTTGTAAAGGATCTTGAAGGTAATGTGGCTCTTCGCCGCGATCGCCGCGCGGATCGCGAGGGTGCCGGAGTGGAACAACGTGCCGTCGCCGAGGTTCTGGAAGAGATGCCCGTCCGAGACGAACGGCTCGAGCCCGATCCACTGCGCTCCCTCGCCGCCCATCTGGCTGAACCCGATCACTTCGCCGAGATCCGTTCGCGGGCTACGGGTGATGAGTGCGTGGCAGCCGATGCCCGCACCCACGATCGACCCGTCCGGTACCGGGGTAGACCGGCTGTGCGGGCAGCCGGAGCAGAAGTACAGCGACCTGCTGACGTCGGAGACGACCGGTAGCGACACCCGCGCACGGGGGACGCGTTCCTCGCGCAGGCCGCCAACCTCATCGGCGAGCACGCGGCGCAGGCCGCCGGCAATCGCATCGACGTCAAGTTCCCCGTAGGCAGGGAACAGCTCCGTGCCGTCCTCGCCGCGCTTGCCGACCACGATCGGTGCCGCGGTCGAGCCGTACAGGGCCTTCAGGATCGCCCCTTCGAGGGGTCCGCGCTTCTCCTCCACAACAATGATCTTGCTCAGCCCGGCCGCGAACTCGCGCAGGTTCTCCGACGGCATCGGGAACAGAGCGCCGACCTTCATCACGCGTACGCCCACCTCGGCAAGGCGCGTGTCGTCGAGACCGAGGTTGAGCAGCGCTTCGCGGACGTCCACCGCTGTCTTGCCGGACGCGATGATCCCGATCCGGGCGTCCTTGGTGGCGCCGGACGTCGTGTCCAGCCGGAACCGGCGCAGCATCTCCTCGGCGATGTCGAGCCGACGGGTGAACATCTCCCGCTCGAGCCGAAGCCGGATCGGGTTGCTGAACAGCGGCGTGGACACGTGCTGGTACTTCGGATCGGTCTTCGACTCTTCGACGAACCGGAGGAAGGTGCGTACCGATTCCGAGATCTCCAGGTTCACCGACGCCGTCGCGTCAGCCACGCCGACGACCACCTTGAGACTCGTCCACAGGCCGCTCACCCGCGACAACGCGATGGCATAGAGGCCGTAGTCGACGACCTCGTGCACCGTGGCGGGAAAGAGCGTCGGCGTGCCGAGGTCGATGAGCGCGAGCTCCGAGGCCGACGGAAGGCTCGAGGACTTCGTCGCCGGGTCGTCGCCGACCAGCAGGAGCGCGCCGCCGCGAGAGTCCGAGCCCTGCATGTTCCCGTGCCTGATCGCATCGCTCGCTCGATCCAGGCCGGGCGCCTTTCCGTACCAGATTCCGACGACGCCGTCGACATTGGCCGTCGGCCGCGAGCTCACGAACTGGCTACCGCCGATCGCGGTCGCCGCAAGCTCCTCGTTCACACCGGCTTGGAAGACGACGTGCTGCTCCTCGAGCATCCGCGCTGCCCGCCCCAGCTCGAGGTCGTATCCGGCCAGCGGGGAGCCCTCGTATCCGGAGATGAGGCCCGCCGTGCGGCGTCCGGCCGCGCGGTCCAACCGCATCTGGACCAGAGGCAGCCGGACGAGGGCCTGGACGCCTGACATGACAGCAACACCGCTGTCATCGGTGTACTTGCGGGTGAGGACGTCCTTGCGGGAGTTCGTCTGGTCTGACACCGCTGCGCTCATCGAGCTACCTCAACCGAGGTCGCGCCGGTCGTGTCCTGCCACACCGCGCCTGCAGTGGGGCCGCATGGCAGCAGCCAATGGATCAGATCGACGACTGTCTTGCGGTAGTACTGCACTTTTGACTCCCTAGTGAATCCGTTGATACCGCGTGCTGCTTGCAGGCACGGGACGCGACGTTTGGCCCGTTCCGTTCGCGCCTGCGAGCGCGTCATTGGCTCGCTTGCGCACTCCGCGCACGAATGGCCGAACGGACGGACGCGATCGAGTTCGCCTCCACCGCCTCGTACAGCTCGGACGGCTCGGCCACCTGCGCGCCGAGCGCCTGCTCGAATGCGGCCTGCGCCGCTGATGCGGAGTACGACTTCTGCTCGGTGCCGCCCAGGTTCGACTGGAAGACGCCGGCGGCGCTGACCGGAAGGAAGTCCTCGTAGATCACCGGGCGCACCTCGACCACGCCGCTGGCGACCAGCGTCGCGAGATCGGCTGTGTCCGGCGGAAGGGTCGACGCCCCATCAGCAAGCCGGTAGCTGAAGTAGCCCAATCCCTTTGATCGCAGCTCTTCGAGATCGTCCGGGAAGCGCGAGAACGCGCTCTCGAGGCGCTGCTCGTAATCCTGAGCCTGCGAGCTCTCCTCGCCGCGCGCGTCGTCGAGCAGTTCGTCGTACAGCGCGCGGCCCTTCGGGGTGAGGGCAAGGCCGCGCTGTTCGATCTCACCGAACCTCGCGGTATGCGTGCCGAACACGCTCTCCTCGGCGTCGATGAAGTGGACTCGCTCCTCCAGCGCCTTGAAGCTCGTCTGCCGCAGCAGGATGGGCACGGCCCGCCGCGGCGGGCCCTCGATCACGTCCTTGGCTTCGATCCCCCGGTTCAGCATCTCCTGCTGCGCCGCGTCGATGTCGAGCGTTCTCGGCGTCAGATGGTTGATGTGCGGGCCCTTGAAGCACACGACATCGGCGACGAGCCGGTGCGCGTGGTGCAGCCGATCGTAGGTCTGCCAATCGACGACGGTGTCACTGTGCCAGCGGAAGGTCTCGAGCACCGCGGCCACGAACGCGGTCGCGGATTCCTCGTCCAGCCCGCCTTCGCTTTCGAACCGCTCCACCAGCGCGATCGCCTGGTCGTTGAAAATCCTCCGGCGCGACAGCAGCCTCGTCGCCTCGGCCCGAAGCTCAGGATCATCGAGCAGTTCGAGCCGGAGCAGCGAGGTGAAGACCCGGAACGGGTTTCGATTCAGGCCTGCGAGGTCGGTGGGCCGGAATGCGGTGGAGTGGACGGGCACACCTGCCACGGACAGGTCGTAGTAGCCGACCGGGTGCATGCCCATGACCGCGAACACCCGCCGCATCATGGACAGCTCCGCTGCGGTTCCCACCCGGATAGCACCGTGCCGCTCCTGGCCGAGCCGCTCGAGCTCACCGCCGCGACGCAGCCCGGCCTCGAGATCGGTGTCGGCCGCCAGCACGCCGGCGTTGACCGTGTCAACGATGTCCAAGAGGTCGCCGTACATCGGCACCTCTGACCGGTACATCAGCGACATCGCCTCGAAGAACGCCGTCCGGATGTCATGCGCCGGGAAGAAATCGTTTCCGGTCACCTTCCACTGTCCTCTCTAAGCCGGGATCCGTCCGTGATCCGGGTGCTCTGGTGCGGCTGAGCCGATGTGCCGGCGGCTCAGAAAGACGGCGC
>Ga0210394_10007829_pt1 | contig 11147 bp, 9 predicted proteins | sample IncBWC12MmetaG_FD_160121 | JGI IMG/M metagenome (GOLD analysis project Ga0210394, IMG submission 160121) | Forest soil microbial communities from Barre Woods Harvard Forest LTER site, Petersham, Massachusetts, United States - Inc-BW-C-12-M | ecosystem: Environmental > Terrestrial > Soil >... | reverse complement strand
CATCCACCGCGACGTGCGTCACGCCGATAGATATCTTCTGTTGATTCGTCCACGCATGGCGCTTCAGATAATTGTTGAGCGGTTCATCTCCACAATCGAAGTTCTCCACTCCATCGGATTCTTCAAGTCGACGAATTGTTACCGCCACTTTATCGCCTCATGGCCTGAATGAGGGCATCGGTGGGATCAGCGGGCTGCCCGGAGGCAAGTTCAGCGAGACTCCCCAGTTCCTTGTCCGTCCAGCGAATATCGACGTGCGGCAAGGTCACTTCCGGGGCAACACGCTCCAGACGAGGGAAAATTAAGATCTTGCGTTCACCTGTTGAACTCTCACTGAGAATGCGATGGCCGCGCTTCCGCTCCGAGACAGCCCAACGGAACAACGCGAGCGCGTCTGAGAGAAAGTCCGTATTGCTCGTCATTTGCAGCTCCGCCTTGAGAACCCGCACCATACTGTCTTCCGAAGGTGCCAGGTCGGCTTGAAACTTTGATTTGCGAGGCTTGGAAGCCTTGGCCGAGAGAGCAGCCGCTCTCTTGTTTTTTTCTTTGACCGCCGGGGGCATAGGAGTTCTCCTATGATAGGATACTCCGGTTTCAGTGTAAATTCGAGTGCTTTTGGATCTCTACTCGCATTTTCTCAAATCCCTTCGCCTTGTTGACGTTAGGAATTGCTCTGGCAGTCTGCTCATTTTCGTCATCCCGTTCTTCTGAGTAGTTCGTTGCTCCTGGCGGGTTTGGGCACGAAGCGTTCTGTGGCATCTTCGCCGCTTCTCGGCTGGGCCTGTTCCCATTCACCTGATCGAGATGCCCCGCACGATGGAACTGCGTCTTTACCGCAATCTAGGGGTAGAAGTCGAATCCGCCTTTTCCTGCGACCTTCTCAGGAAGCTTGAACAGCGAGAGGTGGATGTCGCGCTTGTGGCATCGCCACCTTCAATGCCGTCGATCACGACTACATTGCTTGGTGTGCGCCATTTCATGATCGTCTTTTGCGAACGGCATCCGCTTGCGGCGATGAAAACGGTAAGTCTGGCCGATCTGGCGGCGTATCCGTGAGTTGGGTCTTCTTCAACCGCCTTGTTCACCCACATCTGCACGACCTGATTCTCCGTCGGGCGGGGGCCCGGCAACTCGTGCCGAATGTTGTTCACCATTCCGATGGACGATGGAGCGATCGAGAAGGCTGGCTGATATTCATATCAACCGTCGTGCTGCTTTGTCGGACGCAGTTCCGACGTGAGGCAGTGGCTTTAGCTTGCCATTTGTTAAAAGGCACTAACATGAAGAGCGACGGTCGTGTTTCTATTTTACCGAAATGTAGGACGCGCACTCTTGTCAGGAGATCCTTCGATAGAGGCAAGCGCCCATGTACGATCCTGTCCTCTCCCGGAATGCGGCTGAAGTTCTCGCGCAGCTTTTCGCCCTGACCCGAAGGGCTCCGCGCGAGGCCGCGGCAAGGCTCGACCGTGAAAGCGCCGGCTTGAGCGCGGACTTGCTGACCAATCTCCGGCAGTTCGGATCGACGCCAACACCCCGCCAATTGCAGGCACTGAAGCTGCACCTCTCATTGACGATTGGAGGCGCTTTCAAGCTCTTCGGGTACAGTCTCGACGGCATGCGGGGTGTCGAGGGGCGCCTCAACGGAGGACGGACACGATTCATCGAGTCCTATCCATTCTATCGAGATCGGCCTATCGATCTTCCCGGTGTCCTGGGACACAGCGACGCATTCCAGTCGACTGCATTCCTTTCGGACCTAGTTGTCCGCTGGCAGAAAGGAATTCCGATCCGCGCGATTCGCGGACCCCATTGGCAGAAGGGTGGATTTCTTTATGCGCAACTCGGCTCAAGCGACACACGCTCGATGCCGAAGATACCTCCCGGTTCTCACATCGCAATCCGTCCCATCGGCGAACAGGAACGGCAGAATCCCAATCCGGAGCGGATGTATTTTCTGCAAGTCGGCGACGGGTATCTTTGCTGCGGCTGTGCTGTCCGGCAGCACAAGCTTTCAACTATCATCGCGGATCGTGACTACGCCGGACCTCACGAATTCCTCTATCCTGGCGAGGCACGCATTGTCGGTCGTGTAGCGTCATTCGGAGTGCGTCTGCCGCTCGCGGAGTCTTCTCTTGCCCTGCCGCCACGCCGCACGTACAAACCTGCGCCTTTGATCCTCCCGTGGGAGCACACCTCTTTGCGCAATCTCATTTCGGCGGAAAGACAACGTTTCGGTATCGGGGAAGCGCACCTTGCAAGAGCAAGTGAGATTCTGGAATCCCGCTTGGGCACATCCTTGAGCGTCCGAACTGTTCGCCGGTACGAACAAGAACAAGAGCGAATGCCACGAACCGCTGTATTGATCGGCCTCGCGCTGATTCATTCTCTTCGCTTCACGGATGTTCTTCGCACGCTCAATCTCTGGACCGATGAGACGCAGTATCATTCGCTTCGCGCCCTGATGAGCGCAAAGACACTCGACGATCTTCCTCTCGGTTATCCTATGGCGCCGCCGCCCGGTCCCATTGCGCGCTGGCAGGCGTTGGTCGACGAATGGGGCGAATGGCCGACACTGCTATCGATGGCCATGCCTGACCTTGGACAATGGGAAAACCGCATTCTTCGGATCAATCAAACCGCCTGGTTCAAGGGGCTCGATCCGCTCATTGCTCCACATTCCGTCGTTGTCCTGGATGAGTTAAAAGTCGCCCCTCCCTCGCACGCGGTGAATCACCTGCACAACTGGGATCGGCCCATTTTCGCACTCCGGCATGAAGGCAAGACATTCTGCGGATATCTTGAGACGTACGGAACAAGTCTTGTGTTGCTTCCGCATCCTTCGGCCTCCGGCACGCCGAGGATGATTTTCCGCAGGAGACAAGTGGAGATTCTTGGCCAGGTGGTTGCTGTTGCCTCTCCTCTCTAGCGTCGCCACGCTACGGCGGCTTTTTGCGATTCCGTTATTGTGGCCGTTTCGCGGCGTGAAGTCGCGCGCTATCTGGCATTGCGGTTGAAGAAAAATCAATTGCTTAGAGCCGGTTCTCCGTTATAGTGGCCGAAATAAAATATTCCTGTCACATTCTTGGAGCTTCCGCCGTATTCTCTCTTCCACATGAAACCGGGTCCCCGAAAGCGGTTTCGACGAGGTGATTAAGATGTTTGCTCCGGCTGCGCACCTTCGTTCCATCATCGATCGCGATGGAGCCGTGATTCTGGATATCAAGCACGATGCCATGCTCACGCTCAATTCCACCGGTGGCTACGTGTGGGAGAAGCTGAAGCAGGGCAAGTTGATTGATGAGATTATCTCCGAACTTGCAAAAGAGACTAACACCGATCCCTCAACAGTCGATCGCGATGTGCACGCCTTCCTCGATGAACTGAAATCAAAACATCTCCTTACTGCTTAGACAAAGGTGCCGCCATGTCCCCACATGACACCGCGCTCGAACAGAACGAATACAGACTGGTTCTGGTGAAGTCCGGATCAGACGCGATTTGGGCCGAGCGCAGAGGCCATGATCTCTACCTACCGCGGATCGTGATTTCCCGGTGGACACGTCCGGCCGAGCAGTTGCAGGAGGGCGTCGAGGCTGCCTGGCATCTGCGCACAATCGTTCTAGACTTTCTTCCCATTAGGAAGGATTCCTTACCCTTGGCTGTGGCGGAGATCATATCCTCTGAATTGCCCTACGGCTTGACCGCAGCCAGCATTGATGAGCTTTCTGATGCGGAGGTGGACGTCGAAGAGCGAAGTGTGGTCTATGAAATTCTTGCAGGGAACCCGGGGGTTCGTGGGCCGTTCTCGCGAGTGGGTTGGATACAGGAAGCAAAAGAGTGGCTGCGCACGGAGGTGGGTAGAACCGATGCATTCACCGGAGATATCTGCCAGTTCAACGCGAGTGGCACCTTCGCGCTTGTGCGTTTCGGTACACGTGAAGTTCCCGCGTATTGGCTGAAAGCGACGGGAAAACCTAACGAGCGCGAGTTCACCATTACCGCTACGCTCTCGAAGTACTTTCCGCGCTTCCTTCCACCTCTCGTAGCAACACGCAACGACTGGAACGCATGGGTCACAGAAGATGCGGGGCAACCTCTCAACGAGTGCTTGACGTTTCCTGCAATTGAAGAGGCCGTCCTTGCGTTGACGGAACTGCAGAGGCAAAGCGCAGACTGTATCAACACGTTGATTGCGGCAGGATGTTTAGATCGGCGCATTCCTGTTCTCCAGTCGGAGTTGAATAATCTGTTTAGCTATCTCGAAGAGGCTATGGGACAGCAGACCACAACCAAAGTCCCTCGCCTTGAGCCGCATCAACTTCGTGAGCTCTGCCGCATTTCGCACGACGCCTGCTCTGAAATGCAGGACCTTGGTTTACCCGACACTCTGGCGCACCTTGACATCAATCCGGGCAACGTCCTCTTCGACGGATCGAGGTGTGTCTTTATCGATTGGGCCGAGGCCTGTATCGGCAATCCTCTTCTCACCTTCGAACAGCTGCGGACGCATGTGGAACGCAGCGGAGAACCGGCCAGTTCATCGGTTTCGCACCTGAGAGCCATCTATGCCCGATCCTGGCTCGACCGTATATCCGAGTCCAACATTGACCGGGCCTTCGCTCTCGCACCTCTGCTCGCAATTGCCACGTACCTCTATGGCAGAGGTGACTGGCTCGATACGCCGCGCCGCACCGCTCCTGCTCTCCATAGTTATGCGCGTAGCCTGGCGCGGCATATGTATCGAGCAGCGCAGGGAGCGGGACTCACGGAGGCATCAAGCCATTGAGCAACGAATATGGAGGAACTCGTGACAGGAGTGCCTTACCGCTGCGCTCGCTTGTGCTCCCGCCATAGGAGAGCAAACAAGATCCGCACAAGCCATGTTCTCCATTGACTTGGCCTAAACGGAAATTTAGAAACCAACGAGGAAAATGCTTATGCGTTACACCACACCACAAATCCTGGACACGATTCAAGCCGAGCATTGCATTCAGAATACAGGGATATCAAAATCCGATCCCTCTACTCTCGACTCCCCACCCTACCCTCCATTTGAACCCGGAACGAATCCGGGCTATCAGGCAGACGAGTAACACACAACCACCCCTTATTGGGGGAACAGAGCCGGGCAAGTGTTCTTAATTTCGGATACTTGCTCGGTTCCGTAGGAGTTTATCAACTCAGTCATATCCAAATAGAACCGCCGGACAAATGTCTGTTCGACGGACAACAGTCGCCCCTTCACCGCTTTAGCCGAGCCAAATGTAGAAAATATGAGTCCGACTTTCATCACTTGTTGGATAGACCAATCGCTCATGCCCTTGGCCTAGCTTCGACTCCGGCCGTCACATCAACTTCCCGTGACAGTGAAGACTATCCTCTGTCATCACGTCGGCAATCCACCTTCAAAGAACTTGCCGTAACCCCGAGCGGCGAATGGATCGCATCCCTCGGGCGCCGGAGGCATAGAGGCGATACTCAAGTGAATATGTTCACGCCAGAACCCGCAATCGAGATCCTGCACGGTGTCCCCGTGGTAGATCCCTATCGCTGGCTCGAAAACCGTACTTCCGATGCCACTGAAGAGTGGCTCACTCACCAAAGAATAATTTACGATGCCTATTTCTCGGCCCTTCTGGGGATAGACATTCTGCAACAACAGGTATCCGCATACTTGAACATAGAAATCGTTGACCAACCAGCTCGGCTTACCAATAAATATATCTATCGACGTAGGAAGAAAAATCAGGAACAAGCATGTATCTGCGAGAAGGATCCAATTGCAGGTAAGGAACGAGTGCTTGTCGATCCAAGACACTTGGGTCCATTCGCGTCTGTTACCATCCACTGTGTCTCACGGGACGGATCTTTGCTCGCCTATGAACTGAAGCAAGGAGGGGCAGACGCAAAGGCGATACATATTGTCGATACAATAACGGAAGAAACGTTGGTCGACCATCTCCCTACAGGTTATACGCGTGGATTCGCTTTTGCGCCTAATCGGTCGGGGTTTTACTACTGCCATGAAACATCGTCTTCTTTAGAAGAACATACGCTTCGGTTCCATCATTTTGGACGTCATTCCGATGAAGATCGTGTTCTTTTCCGAGTGAGGCGCGATCAATACAGTCGTCTTCTCTTGACATGCGACGAGCACCGTCTTGGCTGTGTCTATACCTATAATCTTGGGGCCCAGCCTGTTATCGACTTCTATGTTGCGCCCCTTGATGAGGACCCGCGGTGGAAGCTGGTCTTTGCAAGTAAGCGGCTACCTTTCAGACCATTCCTCTGTCGAGGGCGCATCCTGGTCATGACGCACGAAGGAGCACCAAATGGGAAGATCATCGAGGCGACAGAAGATGGAACCGAGTCGCGTGAGATTGTTCCGGAATCGAGTGACAGAATTAAGCAGTTCGTGCTGGCTGGCAATACCATCTACGTGTCGTACTGGAACACGTTCAAATCAACCTTCCACCGTTGGACATTGGACGGCTGCTATATGGGACCTGTCACGCTTCCTACAGACGGTACCATTGACCTTCTTCCTAGACTGAGCGCGAGTTCCGAGTCCTTTTTCTACACGCATCAATCGTTCGCCGTGCGGCCTCGTATCTTTCAATATTCCCCCGAAACTAAACAATCGACACCCTTGGAAGTGGACCCCATTCCGGGAGAGCCCCGCGCTCATCGAATCAGGGAGGTCACCTATTCATCTAGAGATGGGACAAAGATTCCTATGTCTCTCGTTATGCGGACGGATCTCGAGATCCGAGGCCCTCATCCGATAATTCTCACGAGTTATGGAGGGTTCGGAACTTCCATGACGCCAAGATTTTCAGTCCTCGTCTCGATCATGTTAGAAATGGGAGCGATCTTTGCGCTTCCAAGCATCCGCGGTGGTTCCGAATTCGGGAACGCATGGCATGAAGCGGCTCGCGGGAGGAACCGTCAAGTGGCCTTCGACGATTTTATCGCAGCCGCAAGCTGGCTCATAACGGAAGAATTGACATCTCCGGACAAGCTCGCAATTTTTGGGGGCTCCAACTCTGGTCTCCTTGTTGGAACTGCCATGACGCAACGCCCCGACCTATTCCGTGCGGTACTTTGCATCGCCCCACTGCTGGATATGGTGCGATACGAGCTTTTTGATCAGGCACGAAGATGGAAGCACGAGTATGGAACTGTGGATGATCCTCAAGACTTCGCCGCGCTTTACGCGTATTCTCCTTACCATCGAATTCGCGAAGATATCAACTATCCCGCCACGTTATTCGTTTCGGGGGATATGGACGACCGCTGTAATCCGGCCCATGCACGCAAGATGGCGTGTCGCCTACAAGACCGCGAAGTTCAACAAAACCCAATTCTCCTGGACTATAGCCACGAAAGGGGGCATTCCCCGGTTCTTCCGTTGTCAGTGCGCATTCGCTCCTTAACTCGCAGGATCGCATTCTTATGCAAAGAGCTCGGCATCTCGTTGCCAGGTGGAGTGACTCAATGAAAAGACTCATAGTCGAAAGTTGGACCTTACTTGTTTTTGCCGGGTTCATAATGCGTTTCCGGGGTCTAGATGCCCTCTACCAGACAATTCGGACCCAGCACGTCCGGAGTGTTCCCGCACGAACTCGCCCTACACTCGAGATGTTATGCCACTTCATGGATCTGGCATGCGTCTTCTATCCCACGAGAGTGATGTGTCTGCAACGGTCTGCGGCGACCACTCTGCTTCTACGGAGGCACGGCCGGATTGCTGAGATGATCATCGGAGCACAAGTGCTACCGCTGATGTCGCACGCATGGGTAGAAATAGACGGGACCGTTGTAAATGACAAGCCGTATATGCGCGACATTTATCGAGTACTCGAACGGTGTTGAATGGTGGACAATAATGAGCACTATCTTCGGAATTCGGAAATCAATGGGCAACACAGTTACTGAGCACGAACTGATCCATCTTGGGCGCGCAACCGAACGCTATGCTCCTGACGGCATATTTTTCCACGTCTCGGGACAAATCGGAATGGGATTCCAACCCTATCACACGCATATCCGTTCACACTTGGAATCCGAGCCAGCAACGGACACCCACGGAAATGTGCTTGCCTTAGACGGCAGACTCGATAATCATGACGGCCTCAAACGGGCTTTGGGCATCACTGAGCAAGATGTACCTGACTCAATGATCGTTCTGCAAGCGTTCATGCAATGGGGGGATACTTGCTTCTCGAAATTCATCGGAGACTGGGCCCTATCGCTTTGGTCGGCGGGAGATCATCAGCTTTACCTCGCACGAGACCACGCAGGCACAAGAACTCTGTATTTTGGCGATCTGGGCGATGCATTTCAGTGGTCCACCTATCTGGAAACACTTGTCACTAATCATTCCACATACTCTCTGGACGAGGAATTTGTTGCCTCCTACTTGGGAATGCAGCCAAATCGCAACCTGACCCCGTACAAGAACATCCGCGCCGTATATCCCGGTCACTATCTTGTCGTCGCGAACCAAATCGCAGCACAGAGACCGCACTGGCAATGGATGGACAAAACCACGATCCGCTACAAGACCGACGGGGAATATAGCGAGCACTTCCTCACACTCTTCGCACAGTCTGTCGCTCGTAGGACTGGTCCGGGTGCCCCGATACTCGCGGAATTGAGCGGCGGCATGGATTCGACCTCGATAGTTTGCATGTCCGACCACATCCGTCGTTCACAGACTCCAGGAGCAGAACTCCTCGATACACTATCTTTTTATGATGATTCAGAACCTCATTGGAATGAGCGACCCTACTTCTCCGCCGTTGAGCGGAAACGGGGCAAGACTGGCGTTCATATAAATACATCGCTTGAAGAACGGACCTTTGAGGAGCCCGATCCCTTGCATGGCCGCTATCTGCTTCCCGGCCCAGACAGTTCAGCCATCGGAAGAGAGCTGAAGTATGAAAACACATTGGGTAGACAATGCTACCGAGTCATCCTGTCTGGTATCGGAGGGGACGAAGTGCTGGGTGGACTTCCTACCCCCCTCCCGGAATTGGCCAATTATCTAGTCTCGGGAGACATCGGTCAGTTACTGCAACAAGCCACGCAATGGTGTTTAGCCACTCGCGTTCCATTCCTACACTTGCTGTGGGACACTGCTCAATTTGTGCTTACCCTGTATCAGCGCCAAGCGATTGATAGGACCACAATCCCATCTTGGATGCCACCGTATCTCCAGGACATTTGCCACATTTGTCGACGAACAGATCCCACCTCGACCCGACGATTTGGTTACACTCCTAGTAGCATTTGCAACGGCCTTGCCTGGTGGACGATCATCGAGGCGCTCCCGAATCGACATCCTGGGGTTGTATCGAGACGGGAATATCGCTATCCATACCTCGACCGAGACTTAATCGACTATTTATTTCGGATTCCTCGGCAGCAATTGGTGAAGCCGGGACGTAGACGCTCCCTCATGCGTTCCGCGCTCACAGAGATCGTCCCAACCGAAATCCTAGAACGCCGGCGCAAGGCTTACCTAGTCAGGGGCCCACTCCTTTCTCTGAGAGAGAAACAGAAGACAATCGAAGAACTGCTCCACAATTCGCTAGCTGCTCAGCTCGGATATTTAGATCCAGACAAACTTCAGGTATCGCTTGCTCGAATTCTCAAGGGGACTGAAGGCAAGGCGATACCGTGCTTAATGAGGGCAATAGCTTTTGAGCTGTGGTTAAGAGCGAATCGCGATCGCCTTCGTTTCTAACGACCGGAGAGGACCAACCCATCTCAGGCTTTCGCTAACGACACCGAACACGTCGTCGGAAAGTGACGCCATCACGCTGACTTGGCCTAAACGCAAGACCGACTAAAGCACGAAGCACACGCAGCTGCGCTCCCCAGCGACGCCACTCCAGGATTGCGTTGCAACCGTTCGCTACACCAGACGTATTAGATCCATCCGCGATACTTCTGTACCCTTGACATGATTTCCACCGGACTGTTCAAGGAACCCCAACTCCCTCCACAAACTGGCGATGCATTTGGCCATCCTTCGCCTCCTGGAGATCACGCAGCTTTCGCCATCGGACGTATTGTTCTGGATCCTCGGGATGCGCCCTCTCGAAACCCTGGAGCCAAAACCTATACCAGTCCACATTGCGCTGGACAGATGACAGTCGCGCTTGCGGGTGCTCTGGAAGATGTACTTCATGGGGGTAGAAATAATATTCGACTGGCTTCTTTAACCGATGTAGGCCTGCCAAGAGTTCGAAGGTCGATGTGACACCCAAATTCTTGTACTCTGGAATATCGTAGCCCATCGTTTCAAGTAGAAGCGGCGTTTCGATTTTATCCAGATTGAAAGATACTGAATAATCCATCCAATTCTTAAGGCTGACACCATAAGGTGGCCCGCCGTACATGAAATCGTACCCCACAAACCCCGATGCGCTCCGGAACGACCAATACTCCGAGAGGCTATATTTGACATTATCCGAGGCAGTTGCCGCTCGATAATGGGTCTTTGCATGAACTAAATTGTATTCCACGTTCCATCCTTTGCGGCTGAAACCGATAATGCCGATTTTGTTTCGGTCTACTATTCCCCTGCGATCGAGAGCTTCGACTGCGCTGTCCCAAATATCCGCGTCGAACGCCGCTTCACCGAGCTCACCTGGAAGACCCTGTGGGTAATGAGCAATTTCATCTTGTTCGTTATAGTCTTCAGGATATGTGCGCGCAAGGTACAGCATGCCAGCGCTGGCAATCGGTTCCGCTGCCTGTGACGGTTCAGCTCCGACACTCGAACTGCATACAAAGCCATACGAGCGATTCTCCGAAATAACCAGGGGATATTTGTGACCCTCGGTATAACCTGGGGGAAGGAAAAGAGTGCCGTCGATCTCATATCCGGTTGATGTCTTCCAATGAACTTCCTCTGTGCGAGCAAGTGCAAGGCTATCGAACTGCGGATTCAGTTTCTCCAAAATGTTGGCGCGGCTCCCAGCGATGTCAAACGAGAAGAGTTCTGGCGGCGTGATCGGATTCTCATACGTTCCCACAACGACTGATCCATTAGTTGCTAGCGTGGGAAATCTATCATCTTGGAGCAAAGGTATATCAAAAGAGGTGCGCTCTTCCCACCTCCCATTGTGACGGAC
>Ga0210394_10007828_pt1 | contig 11148 bp, 3 predicted proteins | sample IncBWC12MmetaG_FD_160121 | JGI IMG/M metagenome (GOLD analysis project Ga0210394, IMG submission 160121) | Forest soil microbial communities from Barre Woods Harvard Forest LTER site, Petersham, Massachusetts, United States - Inc-BW-C-12-M | ecosystem: Environmental > Terrestrial > Soil >... | reverse complement strand
GCGCCCGCCCGTCTCGCGGTCAAAGTTCTAGCGCCGCCCATTTGGGAGTGCGGCGGCTTGCCGCCGCTTGGCGTCGCGCGAGACTCGCCTCGCGTGCTCTCTTGCAGATGGTACGCATCTCCGTATTTCCACGAAATCTTCAGCCACTGCGAATTCTGGTAGCGTCCGTCGGGGCACTTTTCAGCCCCGAGGAGGGCGCAACAGGCAGCCTGGCGCACAGGCAAACGGGTTAGTCGGTCAATCGCACGGGCGGTCCCACGGACATGATGAAGCGCGATTCTGGCCGGAAGCGCGTCGCGACGGATTGCCCGAAGCCCCCGCAAGCGCTTCCCACTTGCGCCGGTCAACTTGCGGTCACGATACACGCCTCCTGCGTAGTCCTAGTCGCCGTTTGGCGATTAGAAACACGACTCAACCCATTGAAAACAAACCGTCGGCACCATTTCTAATCGTCACCAGTTTTGTCATTTTTCGTGCCTCTAATCCCCACTTCGATGGCAAACCGCCGCTCCCCTCCGATTACTGCTCACTCACCACCAATCGCTCCTTACGCTGTCCTTGTGCCAGCATTGCACGCGGCGGTAAAATGAAACGCTCCAGAACGCGCGGGGCAGACAGAGTGAGGCACAACCAATGACATCTACGGCAACGACTGGGACATCGGGCGCGACACCGGCAACGGGCGCTCCCAAGGCTGCGGTGCATTTGCAGCGCGGCGAATTTGTTAACGAGGCGTTTATTGATTTCAGCAAGCCTGAAAACCGCAAGGCCATGGAAGACGCCCTCGCGCAGGTGCGCGGGATGTTTGGGCGCGAGTACCCGTTGACCATCGGCGGCGAGCGCATCACCACCACGGAAAAGATCAAATCGCACAATCCCTCGCATCCCGACCAGGTCATTGGCATATTCCAGAAGGCGACCGTGGAGATGGCCAAGCAGGCCGTGGAGAAAGCGCATGCGGCGTTTGAGCGCTGGAAGCGCGTGCCGGTGGAAGAGCGCGTCGCCTGTCTGTATCGCGCGGCGGACATCCTGCGCAAGAGGCGTTACGAACTGGATGCGTGGCTGAGCTACGAAATCGGCAAGACCTGGCCGGAGGCGGATGCGGACATCGCCGAGCTGATTGATTTTTGCGAATACTATGGCCGCGAAGCGTTGCGGCTGGGCACGCCGCAAAAATTGACGCCATTCCGCGGCGAAAACAATTATTTGAAATATATTCCGCTGGGCGTGGGCATCGTGATTCCGCCGTGGAATTTCGCGGCGGCGATCATGGGCGGCATGACGGTGGCTTCGCTCGTCACCGGCAACACCGTGGTCGTAAAGCCTTCGAGCGATTCGCCGACCATCGCCGCGATCTTCATTAATATTTTGTACGAGGCGGGCGTGCCGGGCGATGTCGTCAGTTTTTTCACCGGCCCGGGCAGCACGGCGGGCGAAGCGCTGGTGACGCATCCCAAGACGCGGTTCATCGCATTTACGGGATCGAAAGAAGCCGGATTGCGTATTGCCGAACAAGCCACGAAAACTCAGCCGGGACAAGTGTGGATCAAGCGCACGGTGCTGGAGATGGGCGGCAAGGACGCGATTGTGGTGGATGAGGAGGCGGACGTGGACGCGGCGGTCGAGGGCGTCGCGCTTTCGGCGTTTGGTTACCAGGGACAGAAGTGTTCGGCCTGCTCGCGGGCGATCGTCGCGGAAAAAATTTACGACGAGTTCCTGGGCAAGCTGGTGGAGCGCGTGAAGAAAATGAAAGTGGGGCCGGTCGAAGATCCCGCGAATTATATGGGCCCGGTGATCAACAAGGCGGCGATGACTTCAATTCTCGGTTACATTGACCACGGAAAAAAAGAAGGGCGGCTGGTGGCCGGAGGAAAACGCGCCGAGGGCGATGGATATTTCATCGAGCCAACGGTGATTGCGGACGTGGATCGCAAGGCGCGCATTTTTCAGGAGGAAATTTTTGGTCCGGTGCTCGCGGTGACCAAGGCCAAGGATTTCGATGAAGCGCTCTCGATGGCCAACGACAGCGAATTCGGGCTGACCGGCGCGGTGTATTCGCAGAATGCGCAGAAAATCGCGCGCGCGGAAGAAGAATTCCACGTCGGAAATTTGTATATGAACCGCAAATGCACTGGCGCGATGGTGGGCGCGCATCCGTTCGGTGGATTCAATATGTCCGGCACGGATTCGAAGTCCGGCGGGCAGGATTATTTGTTGTTGTTCACGCAGGCGAAGACGGTATCGGAGAAAATCGGCGGGACGAAGTAAGATCGCGGCGGACTAACGGAAAGATTTGAAACCGAGGACCCCGAGAAAAGCCGAGAACACCGACAAAGGCAGAGGCGTTTACCGCAGAGGACGCAGAGAAAACCGCGAGCAAAGGCCCAAGCGAGACGGCGACGTGGCTGATATTGGGACAAGCAGGGGCGCAGCAAGCGGCGCCCCTGCCGAGGCTCCGCGCTACGAGGTCGGAGATATTTCGGGGGTGGGTTTTAGTTTGCAGGCGTAACGCAAAACGACGTAGGCGACCGGCCCCGTGGCTAGAAGCAGCGGCGCGTAGTGCTTCACGTAATCCTCACTCTGCTTGATTTTCAGAGCGCACAACACCAGCGGAAAAATCAGAATGTAGGCGATGCCCAGCGCGCCGCCGGGAATGCGGAAACTGCGCGGAGCGTTCGGCAATTTTCTGCGCATTTGCCATGCGGCGAAAAGCGTCAGCAGCGTGGTCGCGATGCGCGTCCAGATGTAGATGTTCACCATGTCTTCGACGTCGAACTTCGCAAGCAGGCAGTACACAATTGTCGAAACTGCGATGGCGCGCGTGGGTGTGCCGTAACGTTCGTGGATTTTCCCGAGCCATGCGGGCAGGTAGCCATCTTGCGCCATCGTCGCGGGTACGCGCGTGGTGTAGAGAATCGTGCTGTTGGAAAGCGAGAGCGTGCCGATCATCGCGGCGATGAGCATGGCGGCGCCCAGAGCTGGTCCTCCGATAATGCGCGACGCCGTGACGATGTAATCAGTCTTCCATTCCTGCCAGTTGCCGAGCACGGCGAGCGCAAGCGTCGTGGGAAGCACGTAGGTGAGGATGTTCATCGGCGTGTTCCACACAAGGATGCGCACGAAAGTCTTCTGCGGATTTTTCATCTCGCCCGTGGTGCTGGAAAGCTGCTCGTAGCCGGCGTAATTCCACATCGCGAGAGCGAGGCCTCTGCCGAACACGCTGCCGAAGGGGGCACCGGGCGGAACGAGGGGCGCCACGGGATTGAAATGCAGGTGAAATAGTGAAACTGCGCACAGCCACGTGACTGGAATCATCACGGCGACCAGCAGCGCGACCGAAAGCCATCCCGCGACTTGAATTCCGCGCGCGTTCAGATACGCGAGCACGACCAGCACCAGGCACGCGCCCGCCCATTTTGCGTATCCCGTGAGCGATGGAAAATAAATGCCGAGGTAATCCATCACCAGCACGCCGTAGAGGCTGTTGAGCAGAAACGTGCCGGTCCAATTCCACCAGCCGCATTGAAAGCCCCAGAAATCGCCGAAGGCCGCGCGGCTCCAGCGATAGAAGCCGCCTTGCACGGGGAGAAGACTGTTGAGTTCGGCGGAGGCGAACGAAATCGGGATGCTCCAGAAAAAGGGAACGAAGGCGAGGAAGAGCAGCGCCATGCCCGGGCCGGAATCGTGGAAGATGCCTTCGTAACCGAACGGGCCGCCGGCGGTGTAGCCGTAAAAGATGCAGAGCAGGGGAAGGAAACCGATCTGGCGCAGGCGCGAGCCGTCGGAGGGAGTGGGTTGCTCGGTTTCAGCGGAAGCTGTTGGCATCGAGCTGCTGGGTGAAGCGTTTGTGGCGAGCCGTCGGCAAACCAAAACAACGGCAAAGGCATGCCCGGTTCGATCAAGCCGAACTGGCCGCTACAAGTTCAGAAGCGAAATCAAAAACAAATTCAAAAACAAATTCAAAAACAGATTCAAAGACAAATTCAAAAACAGAGTCAGAGTCAACGGCGCCCCGCTAAAGCTGGCCGCCACAAAGCCAACGGCTGGGTGCAGAGTGCGGCATGATATGGGAGTACTCCGCGGTTTTCAACGACAAAGAAAACTATTGCTTGACGCGGCAGGCGGCCCGGTTAGAGAATCCCGCTGCGTTTCCCTCGTACAGCAAGATTGCCCCGGTACAGCTGTCCTGCGATGCGTCGCGAATGCACGACGTACGTGAAGCAATCGTAAACAGTCACGCATGAACGAAAATCGGCGGGAGCGGCGCCCTGGATGGGGCGAAATTGTTTGCGTTCGATGATGACAGCAGCGGCCAGAGATGAGCGGTTAGTGGCTCGAAAACGTGCGGCCGGCTGCTAGTCTCCGCGAGTGGGAAATCGGGGTTGGCGGGGTGTCTGTGGCTTCTGAGTTGCATTATTAAGCTCACGTTCTGGTGGTCCCCGAATAGGCGCATCGACGCTCAGGCCCTAAGTTATTTACCTGCATGAAGATGCGCATGGTTGGCACCGCTTGCGAGTGGGGCTGGCATGGGCCATGCGCAAAGTTTTGCACTTGTATCCGTATTGTTTGCTGCCGGAGGAAACATGTCGCTAAGGCGCATCTTGGGACGCGCGTCGAGTTTGCTGGTTTTAGGGATATCTATGCAATTTGCGAGTGTCCTGCTCTGTGCTGGATTGCGCGCGCAGACGGCGCCGAAGGCTGCTGATGGTAGCGGAGCAAGCACGCAGGAACAGCAGAAGATGGCTGCGAGTGCGATCAAGATGCCGCTGTTTTTTGAGGCGAATGCAGGGCAAACGGATCCGAGCGTGCGATTTCTGACGCGCAGCGGCGGCTACACGATGTTCCTGACGCCGACCCAAACCGTCCTGGTGGAAGGAAAGAACGGAATCGTGAGCGGGGGAAAATTCGCGAAGGGACTGACGACGATTCGCGCGGATGCGAAAAATGCGAAGCAGTCCGTGCTGCGGATGGAATTGCTGGGTGCGAATTTCGCGCCGGAATTTCAGGGACTGCAGGAGTTGCCGGGGAAAGTGAACTACCTGATCGGGAAGGATCAGGCGGCATGGCACAGGAACGTCGCGCTGTTTTCCGAAGTGCAGGTTGCGAAAGTTTATCCGGGAGTGGATTTGCTGTTTCACGGCGACCAGCGGCAATTGGAATACGATTTTGTGGTGGCGCCGGGCGCGGATCCTGGGCAGATTGGATTCAAGATTCGCGGGGCGAAGAAAATCGAGATTGCCGCGAATGGCGATTTGCTTTTGCACACGGCGGATTCGGAATTTGCAATGCGGAAGCCTTTGATTTATCAGGGCGAGGGCGCGAGGCGCAGCGAAGTGCAGGGCCGATTTGTACTGAGCGCGAAGAACGAGGTGCGTTTTGCGCTGGGGCCTTACGATCACGCGGAAAAATTGGTGATTGATCCGGCGATTGACTACGCGACATTTTTGGGCGGCGCAGGGACCGAGTCCTCCGAAGCGCTCGCAGTGGATTCAAGCACGCCGGGCGCTCCGAAGATTTACACGACGGGCTGGACAAACGACATCACGAGTTTTCCAGAAGCAAGCACACGCATCAACAATCCCACCGCGACGAACAACCTATACGTAGCCGAGATTGACCCGACGAAAACGGGGTCGGCGTCGCTGATTTATCTGACCTTCATCGGAGGCAGCACGGCGTTTGAAAGTGCCGGCCTGAAGACTTGCGGAACTCTGGGGGTGTGGCTGGCGCTAGACGAGAGCCAGGGTGCTTCACTAGTGGAGCCGGTGATAGGAGGCTACACGAGCTGCGCGGATTATCCCGGATCGTTCATCACGCCGGGGGTGACGGGAAGCGGGGCGCAGGCCGCGCTTGCGGCGCTGGTGACGCGGCTCGCGTCCACTGGGACGTCCATTGACAAGTCGGTTTTGCTGGGCGGCAACGGCGAGATGTCCGAGGCTTACGTGTTCGTAGATGCAACGGGAAATGTGCTAGTGACGGGAGGTTCAGCTGCGACCAACCTGCCGACAACGACGGGAGCTTATGCGAGTACGTTCAATAACGGCGCCACGGGAGCGTACGACGATTGCTACACGGCGAAGCTGCAACGGTCGAACCTGACGCCGGTATATTTCAGTTACTTGAACGTGGGAGCGGGGAGCACGGGACCGGGGAGCTCTGCCGGTGCGCAGTCGGCCGTGTGCGGCGGAGTGATTGATTCCAACAACCCGAACATTCTGTATCTCGGCGGAAATACGTTTTCGACGGTGGCGTTCGCGGGAGCTTCGCCTAGCGTGATGGGATTCCAGGCGACTTTTCAGGGAACCCATGATGCATTCTTGATGAAGCTGGATAGTAGTGTGAGCGGGCTCGCGGCGCTGCAATACGCCACGTACATCGGCGGGGGCGGCATAACGGATGTGGCTACCGGAGCGCATCAACTGGGCAGCGGAATGGCGGTGCTGGCGGGACGCACGACCTCGAACAGTACGACGAACTCGCCAGACATACCGCTGGGGAATTCGCTGCCGGGGGGAACTACGAATGCAGCGCCGACGGGTGGCGAGACAGGTTTTCTGACGGTAATGGATACGACGAAGAGCGGCGAGGCGAGCCTGGTATCGGGAAGTTATTTTGGAGGCAGCAGCGGCAATGATGAGATACGCGCCCTGGGGTATGACGCGCTGATTCCGAACGGGTTCTATATCATCGTCGGCGGAGCAACCGAATCCACGGATTTTCCTACATTGCATCCGTTTCAAACGGCGCTCTCTGGGACGCAAGACGGCTTCGTTGCGGCGTTCTTTATTACGCCGACCACGGCAGTGACTGAGTTTTCCAGCTACATCGGCGGCGGAACAGCCGATGAGGTCACGGGCGTGGACATAGATTCGAACCATGCAATCTACGCGACCGCAGACACGGGTGCAGCAGGCTTTTTCGGGAACACCAATCCAGCCACGACGGTGAACGGCTTTCAGACGACCTGCACGAGCTGCACTACCCCCAGCGCGGAGCTTCCAGACGCTACGATCTTTGCGCTGACCAGCGCGGCGTCCGCGACGTTTTCGGCGCAGATCATTGCGCAAACGACTACTTTGGCAGTGGGAAACACAGAGCAGCTGAATGTTCTGGCAACTTATAATGACGGAACTTTTCAGGATTTGACGGATAGGGTGACGTGGAGTTCTTCCAACCCCACGGCAGTGACGGTGAGCAGCACCGGACTGCTGACGGCCGAGACTGGTGGTGGGCTGACGGCGACGATCAGCGCGACGTTCCCCGGTACGACGATAGCGAGTGTCACGATCACGGTGGGGTCTGCGACGAGTGACACATTTGAGATGGAGTTGGTGGGAACCGCGTTCGGGACAGTGATGGATAATTCCACGCTGCACCAAATTAACTGCACCAACGCAAACGGGCAAGGCGCGGTCGGAAGCAGTTGCGACACGACGTACGCGAACGGATCGGTTGTAACTTTCACCGAGCAGGCGAGTCCCGGTTCAGTGTTTGCGGGGTGGAGCGGGGCGGTGACTCCGACGCAATGTCCTGCGACGAGCACGAGCTGCACGTTGACCGTAAACGAGAATCCTGAAGAGCTCATTGCTACGTTTAACCTGGGAACGGGAACTCCGACGCTAACAGTCGCGCCTGCTGGAAGCGGTGCGACGGGAGGCGGGACGGTGACCGGGTCGATCGGCGGGACGGGAACGATCATTGACTGCGTCATGAATGGTACAAACACGACGGGCACGTGCACGCAGACCCTGACGGTCAGCGGACAGCTTAATACTCTGACGGCGGAAGCGAACCCGACGTCGAATTTCGCAGGCTGGACCGGGCCGTGCGTCTTTATTACGTCGCTGAATAAGTGCGTTGTAGCAATGTCCGGGACGCAGACGGTGAACGCGCTGTTTACTGCGCAAACGAGTAGTTTCACGGTGGCGCTCACTGGTAACGGGAAGTTGACGAGCACTTCGACACCGACGGTCGCGACGGAGATTAATTGCGCGAACCCGGCGCCACCGAGCGTGTGTTCGACGAACTTTACGTCGGGCACGTCGGTGAGTTTGACGGCGACACCGGGGGCGGGATACTCGTTCACGAATTGGACGGCGGGACCGTGCAACGCCAGCGCCGTGAATCCGTGCGTATTCACGGTGAGCAGCACGAGCCTGACGAGCGCGACGGCGCTGTTTTCGACGGGAGGCAGCACGGCACCGCCAGCGCTGTCGATCACCAAGACACACACGGGGGATTTTACAGCGGGAGAGGCGGGGATCTACACAGTGACGGTGTCGAATGCCACTGGGGCAGGACCGACGAGCGGAACGGTGACTGTATTGGACACGGCTCCGCTGGGCTTGACGCTGGAATCGATGGCGGGGACGGGGTGGACGTGCACGGGAAATAGTTGCGCGCGCAGCGACGCTTTGGCGGGCGGCGCGAGCTATCCGCCGATTACGGTAACAGCCGACCTCAATGAACTAACGATCTCGCCAGAAGTGAACTTGGTGACAGTCTCCGGAGGAGGATCCTCGCCCCAAACGGCAGCGGATTCGGCAATCGTCTCGCAGCCGAGCGGCGGCCCCGTGATCGTGGCGGATTTCAACCCAGACGGCGAAGGGGACGAAGACAAGCAGCGAGTGGATGGAACGAGCCCGCCGCTGCAGGTGACGTTGACGAATACCTCATCCACGCAGACGGTGCACGTGAGTGGGGTGACGCCTACCGCCCCGTACACAACGACGACCGACTGCACTTTGGCACCGCTGGGCCCCGGGCAGAGTTGTCACCTTTTCATTAGTTTCCTGCCGACGAGCGTCTGCCAGGACGAAACGGATCAAAGCATCACGGTGAACGATGACGATCCAGGCGGCAACTTCGTGATGACGATACACGGCTGGGGCGCAGACAGCGTGATCAAAGTGGATGATTTAACGGATTCCACACTCACGCCGACGGCGCTGGCACAGAGTCTGGTGGGGGCGGGAGTAGCGATCAGCAACGTAACGTACAGAGGCGCGCTACGAGCCGCGGGCACATTCACCAGCAGTTCGAATGTTCTGGGCTTCACGAACGGAATCGTACTGAGCTCGGGTTCGGCGCGAAACGTTGCAGGGTCGAATTGCGAGGACGGAATGTCGGTGGACAACGGCGAGCCAGGTGATCCGGATTTGAACACGATTGTCGGCGAAGGCAACACCACGAACGACGCCGCGGTGCTGGAATTTGACTTTGTACCGACGAGCTCGACGATTAGCTTCCAGTACGTGTTTGGTTCGGAGGAATATCCGGATTACGTTGGGGCATTCAACGATGTGTTCGGATTCTTCCTGACGGCGCCGGGCGGCACACCGGTAAACTTGGCGCTAATTCCCGGCACGGACCTGCCCGTATCAATCAACGACGTGAATGATGGCAATACGACTGTCACTCCCCCGATAGCTCCGACGAATCCTCAATTCTACGTGAACAACCAGGTGCAATTTTCGGCAACCGGACCGTTGCCGCCTGTGGATACCGAGCTGAATGGGTTGACCACAGTGTTGGGGGCGCAAGCAACGTTAACGCCCGGGTTGACGTATCACATCAAGCTTGCGGTTGCTGACGCGAACGACTTTGCGTTGGATTCGGACGTGTTCGTGCGGGCGGGAAGCTTGTCCAGCGCGAATGTGACGGCGAATCCGACGACGCTTGCTTTTGGTAGCCAGGCGCAGCAGACGACCAGCGCGTCGCAGCCGGTGGTGATTACGAATGTGGGCACGACCACGGTGACGATCTCGAGTATTGTGGCAAGCGCGAACTTCGGCGAGACGAACACTTGTCCGGCGACCCTTACGGCGGGCGGCGGGACGGGATCGAACTGCTCGGTGGCTGTGACTTTCACGCCGACCGCAACGGGGACGCTAACCGGGACGGTGACGGTGACGTACACGAGCGCGGGCAGCACGACAGTGCAAACGGCGACGATCACGCTGACAGGGACAGGGACGGCGGCGACGGGGGGGACGATTACGATTGCGCCGACTGCGTTGCAGTTCGGGGACGAGGGCGTGGGATCGACGAGCCAGTCGCAGACGTTGACGGTGTCGAACACGGGTGGGACGACGGTGACGTTCACGAGCATTGTGACCTCGGGAGATTTTGCAGGCGCGACGCTGGCGCAGTGCCCGAGCATCGCGGTGGAAGGCCCGGCGTGCACATTCCACATTACGTTCACGCCGACGGCAACTGGTGTGCGCAACGGAACGATCACGTTTACGGATAATGCGACGGGAAGTCCGCAGACGGTGACGCTGACGGGGACGGGCGTGGCGGCGGTGATCGGGATTACGCCGACGGCGTTGACGTTCGGCAGTCAAGCAGTGGGAACAACGAGCGCGGCGCAGACGGTGACAGTGTCGAACAACGGCGAGTTTCCGTTGATCTTCAGCAATATCGCGATGACCGGCGATTTCGCGGGAGCGACGCTGGCACAATGCCCGAGCATCGGAGAGGAAGCGCCTTCGTGCGTGTTCTCGATCACATTCAAGCCGACGGCGGCGGGAACGCGGACGGGAGCGATCACGTTTACGGACAACGCGACGGGAAGTCCGCAGACGGTGACGCTGACGGGCACCGGCACGGGTGGAACGGCGACAGTGACGGTCACGCCGAGCAGTTTGTCATTTGGCGCACAGGCGGTGAGCACGACGAGCGCGGCGCTGAGTGTGACGGTGCTGAACCCGAGCACTGCGACAGTGAATTTCGCGGGCTTTACAACCAGCGGCCCGGATGCCGAGGATTTTTCGGTGCCGCTGCCCAACTCGAGCGCGGGGTGCAGCGCGACGGGGACGCTGGCGGCGGGAGCGAGCTGCACGATCAGTGTGCTGTTCACGCCGCAGGCTGCCGGAACGCGCACGGCGACGTTGAACATTGCTGACAATGCGACGGGAAGTCCGCAGACGGTGGCGTTGAGCGGGACGGGCGTGACTTCGTCGGTGATTATAACGGTGGCGCCGGGAGGATCGAATACGGCGACGACGGTGTCGGGAGGGACGGCGTATTACGGATTGCTGATTACGGGAGCGCCGGGAGTGACGGGGACGGTGCAGCTGGGATGCGTGCCGTCATCGGTGCTGATCACGTGCAAAGTGATACCGGGCTCTGTGACGTTGAACGGCT
>Ga0210394_10007826_pt1 | contig 11150 bp, 10 predicted proteins | sample IncBWC12MmetaG_FD_160121 | JGI IMG/M metagenome (GOLD analysis project Ga0210394, IMG submission 160121) | Forest soil microbial communities from Barre Woods Harvard Forest LTER site, Petersham, Massachusetts, United States - Inc-BW-C-12-M | ecosystem: Environmental > Terrestrial > Soil >... | reverse complement strand
CGATTGTGTTGAAATGGACAGATTGGAGCTTCGCTTCCAGATCGGAAAGTGTCAAGGATGTCGCCGGTCTAAAACGTCAACGATGTTCCCGGCCGGATACGATCAGACGATTTCTTAGGAACGTATGCTCGCTCAACCTTGCGCCTGTTTCGGCGGCCTCACGTTGCCAATGGCTTGCGTGGGGCTCTATGGAACCAAGGTCTACGCGGTCGCACACCGGAACCGGAGATTGGCATCTGAATGGCCTTGGACGCGACCCGCCGCCGTCATGTGGATGATCCTCCGCGAAGTGGCGGTACTATCCGCATTCGGATTACTGGTCGAGCTGGTGGCATAAAAGTCATTCCTCTTCGGCGTCAAACCGACGATCCCTTTCGCGATCGGAGCGTCGGTCGCAATACTGCTCGCCGGATAGCTGCCTGCATTTCGAGCTTCTCCATCGACCCCACGATGGTGGCCTTGCGAAATGAAATGACTTCGCTCGTTAGTCTGCGAGCCCCGATAATGTCACTTAACGCGGCCAAGTCGGAGACCTGACTGCCTGCACCATCCTTGGCCTGATAGCCGAGCTTCAACAACTTGTCGTTGAAGGTCTATCGAACGAAATGGGCCGGAGAAGGCTGATCTCCGGCCCGAGGTTCGGACAGTCATGAGACGGGTTGTCAGCTTCAGTCACCTTTCCGTGATGTCAGCGGAATCGAGACGACGGAAACGAGGGCGCCGTGTTCTCGTGCGGCTTTATGCGGGGCCGCGTAGTTGAGGGTGCCGTTGTCCGTTTTGAACGCGCTGAGCGAACAGCCCCCGTTTACGCAGACGAATACTGCGCTCGGGTGGCTGGGCCTGTCATGTGAGTCAACGTACGCACCCACCGCGAAGACCATGTGGTGCGACGCGGTGTTCTCCAGGACCATCTTGGTCAATGCTCCGAGGGACTGGCGGTAGAACAGGTAACTGCCGGGCGGTAGGGTTGCGCTCCCGGCACTGAAAGCGAAAGGGATTTCAGCTTTCATTTGAGGCTGGCCGTAAGCCATCGTTCCGAGCGCGGCTGCGCTGGCGGCAAACATCACAAGGCGATTAGCGAGAGTCTTCATTTCAGGCCTCCTTTAAGGCGTGTTTCTTTTTTGGATTTTCCGGGGCTGTTGATTACCTCGGCACTCAGGACTTCGGAAACGGTGAGCAAACGGCTAACGGATTCCGCAAATTTGTGAAAGAATGCTGCTGATGGCGGAGACTCAGTCCGTTTCACAGCTGCTGATCGCTTGGGGCCGCGGCGAACCGGCCGCGCTGGAACAACTTACGCCACAGATCTACCAGCAGTTGCATAAGGTCGCACGCGCCTATTTGCGTAGAGGACGACCGAATCAGTCGCTCCAGCCGACCGCATTGATCAATGAAGCATACCTGCGTTTGCTCGATCAATCGCAGCCCATCGAGTTCGAAAACCGAGCGCACTTTTTCGGCATCGCGGCCCGCTTGATGCGCTTGATCCTAGTGGACCATGCGCGCGCTCATCACGCCGCCAAACGCGGAGGCGCGGCCATGGCCGTCACCCTGGAAGACGGATTTGCCATTACTCCGGGCCGCGCTCCGGATGTGCTCGAAATCCACGAGGCGCTCGACCGGCTGGCGGAGGTCGATGAACGCAAAGCCAAAGTGATCGAGATGCGTTACTTTGGCGGCATGGGCCGGGAAGAGGTCGCCGCCGCGCTCGGCCTCACGCTTGCCACGGTGAAAAGGGATCTACGGCTCGGCGAAGCGTGGCTGCGGACATTTCTTGACGCTGATTCACCGAAGGAGCGGCCCGTTTGAGCGATTCCCGCTGGCAGCGGATTGAAGAAATTTTCCACCGGGCCGTGGAGCTTGCGCCTGAGGCGCGCCTCGCGTATCTCAGCAAAGCCTGCGGCGCCGACCAGTCGCTGCGGCAGGAAGTGGAGGCCCTGCTAGCTCACGAGTCCGAAGATGGCAGCACGTTCCTTGGGCCGCCGGAAGAGCGGGCGCCGCAATCCATCGCTCACTACCGCATCACCGAAAAGCTCGGGGAAGGCGGCATGGGAGTCGTCTATCGGGCCATCGATACCAAGCTGGGCCGCAACGTCGCAATCAAAGTCTTGCCGGCGGTTTTTGCGGACGATGCCGACCGGATGACGCGTTTCCAGCGCGAAGCCGAGGTGCTGGCTTCGCTCAATCACCCCAACATCGCGGCGATCTACGGAGTAGCGGAATCAGAGGATGCCCGTGGACTGGTGATGGAGTTGGTAGACGGCGAGACGCTTCCCGTTGGACTGCCGCTCGACATCGCGTTGCGCTACGCCAAGCAGATGGCGGAGGCATTGGAGTACGCGCACGAACGCGGTATCGTGCATCGCGATCTCAAACCGGCCAATGTCAAAGTTACTGCCGAAGGCGCGGTAAAGCTGCTCGACTTTGGATTGGCGAAGGCCGTGGAAGACCCCGGTCCGGCGCGCGGAGATCCGACGCTGACACTCGGTGCGACTCGCGTGGGCGTGATCCTGGGAACCGCCGCCTACATGTCTCCCGAGCAGGCCGGCGGAAAACCCGCCGACCGGCGCGCCGATGTCTGGTCGTTTGGCGCGGTGTTCTATGAAATGCTGGCGGGCCAGCGGGCGTTCCGCGGTGAATCGGCCTCCGATACTTTGGCCAACGTGTTGAAGCTCGACCCTGACTGGAGTGCCCTCCCAAGGGGAACCCCTCCCACGATCCGGAAGTTGATCGAGCGGTGCCTGAAGAAGGATCGCAAGCAGCGCCTGCAAGCGATCGGCGACGCGCGGATCGCCATCGAGGAATCGCTGAGCGGAGCCGCTCAGGAACCGGAGATGCCGGTTCCACGGCAGCGCGCTCTCGTGCCCTGGGTGTTGACGGGTGCGCTCGCCCTCGCGCTTGGCGGCGTGCTGCTCTACCAGGCCACGCGCCCGTCGCCGTCGCGCCCTCTGATTCGACTGGACGCGGAGATTGCTCCTAACATGCCACTCGCGCGAGCCAGCGGCGCCGTCGGTGGAAACATGCTCGCTCTTTCCCCCGATGGCGCCCACCTCGCCATGACGCTTCGCGGCCCGGACGGCAAAGTGCGGATCCACACGCGTTTACTGAATCAAAGCCAGGTCGCGGCGCTGGCAGGCACGGAGAACGCCTCTTTCCCGTTCTTTTCTCCGGATGGCCAATGGATCGGGTTTAATGCCGATGGCAAGCTCAAGAAGATTTCAGTGGACGGCGGTGCAGCCGTCACCTTGTGCGACGCTCCCAACCTCAGGGGCGCAAGTTGGGGCGACGATGGCAATATCATTGCGGCGCTGGAAACACGAGCCGCCCTCTCGCGGATTCCTTCCACCGGCGGGACACCAGTTCCGGTCACGAAGTTGAGAGCTGGCGAGATTACTCACCGCTGGCCCCAGGTTTTGCCTGGTAGCGAAGCGATCCTGTTCACGGCGGCGGCCCATGCGGGTAGTTTTGACGACGCGAACATTGATGTAATCTCACTCAAGACCGGCGAGCAAAAGACGGTCGAGCGCGGAGGGTTTTCCCCGCGCTACGCCCCCACCGGAGCCACCAGGACCGGGCACCTGATCTATCTCCACGGGAGCACCCTGCTCGCCGTGCCGTTCGATGCCGGCAGTCTTACCGCCGCAGGCTTACCGGCACACATTCTGGAAGACGTCAGCAGCACCGGGCAAGCGGGCGGGGATTTTGCCTCCGCCGGACCAGGCGTTCTTGTCTATCTCTCCGGGAAGGGACAACAAACAGGATGGTGGATTTCCTGGATGGACACTAGGGGTAAAACAGAACTTCTGCATCCGCCGCTGGGCGTTTACAACACACCTCGCTTCTCGCCCGACGGCAAGCGGCTCGCGTTTTCCATAGCGCGTGCGCAGGGCGAGGATGTCTGGGTGAAGGATCTGGACCGGGACACTCCGTCGCGCTTGAGCTTCCTGGCCGGCACGAATCGATGGCCGGTGTGGACTCCGGACGGGAAAAACATCTTATTCCAATCCAGCAACCCCGCGGCCCCCGGCTTGTACTGGATCCGCTCGGACGGATCGGGCGAAGCCCAGCGCCTGACCAACGGCAAGCTGCAAGAGATTCCCTATTCTTTTTCGCCCGATGGCAAGCGTCTGGCGTTTCAGCAGACCGGAAACAGCGGCAGTCAGGATATTTTCACGGCGCCTGTCGAAGCCGATCCTGAGAGGGGCGCCCAAGGTGTCCGGCTCGGCCAGGCGGAGCTGTTCCTGGGCACGCCGTTCAGTGAGGTCTTCCCGGCGTTCTCACCCGACGGTCGGTGGCTGGCATACCAGTCGAATGAATCGGGACCGTACGAAGTTTATGTGCGCCCGTTCCCCGGACCGGGAGGTCGCTGGCAGATTTCGACCGGCGGAGGCAGATACCCCGTGTGGTCCGGCGCCGCGCACGAGCTGCTGTTTGAGACCTTGGACGGGAACGTCATGGCCGCAACCTATACCGCCAAGGGCGACTCGTTCGCTGCCGCGAAGCCCCGGGTATGGTCGGAGACTCGTTTGAAGGATAGTGCCGACTCTTCCAACTACGATCTGGCGTCGGACGGCAAGCGCCTCGCAGTCTTTCTGGCAGGGGATGCATCGAGCGAACAGAAGCCGGGCACTCACCTGACGTTTCTGCTGAACTTCTTCGACGAGTTGAGTCGCCGCGTCTCCTCGGGCAAGTAAATCCTCCTGTCTACCGTCCGCCTTTTGTCAGTTGGCATTGCAACCCTACATTTGGGAGCTGGGAGATGCGATTGGGTCCGTTCGTCAGTCGGATGGTAATTTCACGGCTGTCTACTTGATGTCTTCCCCACTCAAAAGGTAATGTTCATGTGGCCGTTAATGCCCAACATCTGGACCAAAATGAACGAATTTAATTGCAGTTGAAAAGATTCCCATGGGAGCAATTAAGGCACTCGTGCTCGATAGCGTGTCGTCGCCGATTACGAAATGTGTGTACAACAGGGCGCTGAACGAGTTTATGGAGTGGTTCCAGCAGGCGCCGCGAGCCGGGTTTCACCAAGACCACCGTGGGCGCGTGGCTGCTGATTATCCCCAGTAGCTGTCCCCCAGCGTTCTCGCTTGTCCAAGGGCAACTAGAGTTTCGAGGATGGCCTTCACCTCAGAAACGCGAGCGCGCATGAATTTGCGGGCAACCGTCTCGGGGACGACCGGTGCGGAAGTTTGCGTCAGGTAGTCGCGCACCGCACGGACGCGTTCGGGCAGCAAAAGCGGCCACGCAAGACGCGCGGCGCGGGCAGGTTTGAGGTCTTCTTCGTCCATCTCTACGCCGAGGCCAGTTTGGATCCCGACGGTCTTTTGGAATTCGGGACGGACCCAGCGGACCAGTCCGGAGCGCTCTTCAGCCGCACGCGCGGCGTTGAGTTCGACCAGACGGAAAAGAATATCTTCGGTTGAGAGCTCTGGGGACCAGCCGTAAGCGTCAGCAACGGCGCGATCGAGATCGTCATGGAGATCACGGAGAACCGAGATAAGACCACGATCGTGAATTGTTCGGCTGGCGGCGCTCAGCGGTTCGCCGCCTCGAAGCTCGTCGAGGACGTTGTACATTTCGGTAAGCGTCAGATTGGGGTGTGCTTCCTGGCGACGTTTTCGATGAGCATCGAGTTGTTCGCCAAGGAATCGGATGCGCTCGCGGAGGGGCTCCGAGGCGTCGGGAAAGGGGAACGGCTCGAAGCAACGAGTTTTGTTGTAAACGGGGTCGGTCCTCCAGCGTTCCCCCGGCGGCAAGCGCCCAAGCGATGTGAATCCGGCTGGAAAGGACGCCGAGGGCGTAAGCGTCGCCGGAGGCAATGTTGATGAGCATGTTATCCGGGAGAGTGGATGCACCGAGGAACACGAAGAAACGATGTTTGGCGGTTTCCACGGTCGAAATATAGCGTCGGAGGTCCTTCAGAGCGGGGCGGAAATTGGCACGTGGCTCACCGAGAATCCACCAATTGTCCCGGTAAGAGGGACGATTGTTCTGATCCCGCTCCGGCTTCACGTGGTCTACGATGTGCTGGTAAACAGCTGGAAATCTGTCGCGCACTTCGTCCACTGATAGCCCGAACAGATCAATGACCATGACGCCGCGTGAGTGAGAGGTAATGTCGCGTCCGTTTCGGTATTCCCGAATGTGGCGGTCAAGGCCGGGAATTTTTCCCAAACCGAGTTCGCGAGCTTTCTCTGGCGTGAGAATAAAACCTGCGCCATGCAGTTTCACCCCCGGGCAACTTAGGCCTTTATTTGCTTGAAGCGGAACCACCGCGGTCGTATTCGGTCCGATGGTTAAATCCGAATGAATGACGCCGTAGCGCTCGCTGAACTCGACCTTGGAAGCCCCCTCGCCTTCACCAGGCTCTTCGGATTCCACTCTTAGAAGGTGACCTTCTTGCGTTCCCGCCTCGACCGCGGTCATCGCGATGCGGACGGCCGCGCCATCTTAGGAATCAACCCACGGGTGATCCGGGATCGCGAAGACGAGGGAGGCAGGGGTTGACGCGTCGGTGAGGTGTGGAGTAATCACGCGGCGTTGGAAGGTCTGGCGCAGGCTGTTTGTGGTGATGAAGCCGAAGCGCTGGGTCTGGCCGGCGCGTATGCGTTCAGCGGCGCGGTGCCACCAGTACATAACATAGTCGGCCGTTTCTGCCCGCACCGATTGAGGCGAAAGGGCGTGCCGCCATCGCGAGCATCGATTCCACAATGAGCCGGGCGATTGCCAAAGGCGTGATCATTGGTCTCGGGACGGACGCCTCGGTGTATCCACATGGGCGCAACGCCGAAGAATTCGGTCATCTGGTGGAATTGGGGATGAAGCCTCTCGATGCCCTTAAGGCCGGGACCTCAGTCGACGCCCGCTTGCTGGGTATTAACGCCGACACGGGCAGCCTGGAGCATTGAAAACTTGCGGACATTGTCGCGGTACCGGGCGATCCCCTCATGAACATTCGCGAGACCGAAAAAGTGTTCTTCGTGATGAAGCAGGGCGTTGTTTATCGCAACGACAGGTAACACGCCGCTCCGCCCGAGCCGAAACGGAGCGCCTGATCGTCGCCTCCGAGCCACCCGCTACGCGGCCGGACCGTCACTTCGGCGCGGGGATCTGCTCTTGCGATTGCGCTCGATCATCGGCTTCTGGGAGAAGTTGACGGGAAACGCCCTGCGTAGAAGTTCTCCTCGGCTCCGGGTGGGTCGTCGGCCAGTCGGACAAGGCTCGGAGGCACGTTTCGAGGGGTGGGCGCGACCTAACAAACGGACGAGCACACTAGTGGAAAGCACCAGCCCACTCTCGATTCGGCGGCCGGCACGAATGCGGGACGGCAACTCGTGAATTTGGCCCGTGTCCGGGCTCTGGGATGATCCGGTGCAAGGTGCGATCAATGCCTCGACGCACAAGATCAGGCGGAGGAGGCCGTCTCAGGCTAGGATGAAGTTCAGACGGCAAATGCTATGAATACAACCATCTCCCTCCTCCTTGGCTGTACACTGGCGGCGCTGGCGGCAGATTCCTTCTCAATTGGCAAGATCGATCCGGAGGCCGCCGGCATGGATCCCGCGCGCTTGGCCCGGATTCCAGTCCGAATGAAGGAGTTCGTTGCGGCTGGCAAGACTGCCGGGATAGTGACCTTGGTCGCCCGGCATGGTCACGTCGCCAGCCTCGAAGCGGTCGGGTATCAGGACCTCGAAACAAAAACTCCCATGCGGACGGACACCATCTTCCGGCTCGCATCGGTCACCAAGCCCGTCACGTGCGCCGGCATCATGATTCTGGTGGATGAGGGCCGCGTCTCGCTGATCGATCCCGCGGAGAAGTTCCTGCCGGAGTTCAAGGGTCTGAAGCTCAACCCATGCGGTACCCGCGCAGGCTACAACTGCGAACTGGTCACACCGTCTCGGCCAGTTAACATCCTTGACCTTATGACGCACACCTCGGGATTGCCGGGATCAGCACCGGCAGGAGGGACACCGCCGAGCACACTGGCTAAACGCGTCGCTGCCGTCCAGGGGACGGCCCTACTGTTCGAACCGGGGACAGCCTGGAACTACAGCAATATTGGAATCGCCGCTCTCGGTCGCATCATCGAGGTTGTCACTTCGCAACCCTATGACCGCTTCCTGGCCGAGAAAGTCTTCCAACCGCTCGCAATGAAGGACACGTTCTTCTTGGTTCCGCCGGACAAGGCAAACCGCGTGGCGTCGGTCTACACCTACGGGGCCGACGGCTTGCAGCTTGTGCCGATGGCGCCGGCCAAGTTTCCCGCTCCCGAGGGCGGTCTGTTCAGTACCGCCGGCGACATGGCGCGGTTCCACCAGATGTTGCTCAACAAAGGAACACTGGATGGGCATCGCATTCTCTCAGTGGCCGCCGTGGAAGGGATGACCACATCGCAGACCGGCTCTATCAAGGCGGGCTTTGTTCCCGGAGTGGGACACGGATTTGGGTTCGAGGTCGTGCGCGAGACGCTCGGCACGTTCCGCTACAACTCGATCGGTAGTTTCGTTAAGGGCGGAGCCTATCGCACCTACGGGTGGGTGGACCCAGCCAAGGACCTGGTCGGAATCATTTTCATGCAGCGGACTAATGGCGGTGGCGATGTCGCGGATGAGATCAACAGTTTCATGGCGATGTCTGCGGCGGCGATTGATCGCTGAATATCACGGAGAACCACGACATTTAAAACCGGGCCGGACGATTGAGCTTATGTTCAGAGCGGATCGTCCACTCGGAGAAAGCTCGATCCGGATTCCCAAAGGGTGATGCCCTTCCCGGCCACTTGGCCGGAAAGCGACCTTCCGTACAATTGCCGAAACGGAGATCGACTACGGCCCATCCGCCGGCTGATCGGAAACGCCGTTCTCGTGAAGGTCGATAATGCGCGACATCAGGCCGCAGGATTGGCGGCCACTGACACTTCGCAGAATCAATCTCGTAAAGGCCAAAGATCGAGACGGTCTGGTGATCCTGCTGGACACCGACATTCCGTCCAACGAGAAGCAACGTTCGGACGGCCGCCGATCCGAATTTGAGGTGGACGGCCGGACGAACTCCCAGAACACAGGGGATAGGCGAGCGGTTCTTAGCGACCGCACCTGTCTATGGGGGCTACCAAGCCCTGATGTGCCAGGAGCCCGGAACAGGTTCAGCACGAATCAACGTGGCGTTAGAAGGAATCCGTGTGTTTGACCGGTGCTCTTGTGAACCGCGAATCCGACGATCTCCCCTAGATCGTTGAGCCCTTAGCAAGCTGAAGCTGCAATCCGGAGCCAGCCGGAATCAGGGTGTTGAGATCCACCGGCACGCCCGGGTTCCCTGGGACAGGATGCTGCCACAGGACCGCGCGAAAACTGAAGCTCGCATCGATCGAGGTTCCGATCACCTGTCCAAAATCATTGATATTGAACGCGAGGCTCGCAAAGTCCCCGGGAAACACCCCCAGGTCGGTCGCTGCGCCGTTGTGCCACAGGACTCCATGGCCCGTTGTGTCGCCGGTCAAGTCGGATTGCCCCACCGCTTCACTGCGATCGTTGATCGCACAAGCACTGTTCCCAAAGACGGCTCCCGACCCGCCGAGCGTAGGCAAATGTGTAACGGAACCGTCGCTTTGCCACAGCAACGGGTGCTTGGGCGTGAAGTAGACCTGGGAATTTGGGTTGAACGGCGCGCAGGGACCCGAGGCGCCGACAACCTTAGGTGAAAAAGCATCACGGCATCGCGTTCACGCCAGCGGTTCAAAGGATGGTGATCGAAGCCGCTACGTCACCATGGTGCCTACGGACCTACCTGGAGATGGTCGCGGCCACGGGCTGCCGCCGTGGCGAAATGCTTGCATTACGCTGGTCCGACATTCAGGATGGCCGAGCGATGATCGAGAGGTCGCTTACGCAGACCAGGAAGTTGCTCGAGTTTAAGTGCACCAAAACCGAAGTGCCTCGCCCGATCAGCCTGCCGGTCTCGGCCATCGCGGCGCTGGAGGAGCACCGCAAAATTCAGAATGAGTTCCGGCAACAGTTCGGAGAAGGCTATCGAACCGATTTGGATTTGATCTTCGCCAACCCCGACGGCTCGCCATTCAAACCGGACTCCATCTCGGCGGCGGTGTCGCTACTCTTCCGCCGGCTGAAACTGCCCAAGGGCGCGAGCCTCCACTCACTGCGACACTCGCACTGTTCGCACCTGCTGGCCAGCGGCGTACCATTGCCCGCGGTGTCCGTGCGGCTGGGGCATGGGTCGATACGTACGACGCAGGAAATTTACTCGCATATGATTCATGGGCAGGATGACGAAGCGGCTCGGAAGTGGGAGGAGTTCCAGAGCCAGCCGGCGGGTGGGGAGCCGCAACAGAAGGGGCGAGTGCAGTGAGGTGTGAGCGGCCGAGTGGCAGCGGAGCCTTGATTTGGCAGACTGATCCACCCGGCGCGCAGTTCAGTGGTTTGCCCGCTGCTGGAGGAATCCATCAAGCCCCTCATCCGGGCCGAACCCGAGGCTGGATCAATCTCCGAGTGGTCCGTGATTCGAGAGCAATCGGGAACAATCGCCGCGAAGGTGCCCGGCGATTCGGGAATTGTGCGGTATTCCGGCCCGCCGGGCCCAACAGACTAATTAAGCCCACATACCTTCAGTCATAATCGGAAGGTGTAAGGCTCGCCTCGACATCCTCCCTTTTACGTATATGTCTTGTCTCCGCCGAACTGCGAATCCCAATACGTCGTAGGATCGGTGAAGAACTCACCCTGCCTGCAGAGGGGGCGCATCGCTTCTTCATTGACTTTGATGCCCAGGCCTGGCCCTGTCGGAACGGGGATGTAACCCTTAACCACGAGGTCCCCTGCGTCGGTTATGTCTTTGTGCCAGGCCGGCTGCGGCATGTGCCATTCCATGGCGATGAAGTTTTGGCAGGCGGCTATCGCGTGCACGCCGGCTGCGTAGCCGATCGGGGTAGCGTTGCTGTGGACCATCATCCCCACCGAATATTTGGCCGCCATGTCGGAGGTCTTCTTCAATTCGAGACAGCCGCCGATAACAAGGTGATCCGGGTGGATATAATCGACTGCGCGCGCCTGGCAAAGCGCCTCGAGCGATTCCATCAGGTAGGCGTCTTCGCCGGTCAATGTGGGCACCCTGATCGAATTGGTGAT
>Ga0210394_10007825_pt1 | contig 11150 bp, 10 predicted proteins | sample IncBWC12MmetaG_FD_160121 | JGI IMG/M metagenome (GOLD analysis project Ga0210394, IMG submission 160121) | Forest soil microbial communities from Barre Woods Harvard Forest LTER site, Petersham, Massachusetts, United States - Inc-BW-C-12-M | ecosystem: Environmental > Terrestrial > Soil >... | reverse complement strand
GGTTGCAAGATGATATTCTGAGGCAGCGCTCCATAGCGGGAACGTCGGCGACATGGCAATCACCGATCAGTCCGGAGAGTCTCCATCCCCCCTCGAGAAATTCTTCAAGGATCTCGGCCCAGGAGTGATCACCGGCGCCGCCGACGACGACCCTTCCGGCATTTCCACCTATTCTGTTGCGGGGGCCACCTTCGGCTACACCGGGCTCTGGACCGCGCTCTTCACGTTTCCTCTCATGGCGGCCGTGCAGTTGATGTGCGCACGGCTTGGAATGGTCACCGGACAGGGTCTGGCCGCCGTGATTCGAGAACGCTATTCGCGTTGGATCCTGTGGCCCTCCTGTGCCCTGCTGCTGATCGCGAATATATTCAACATCGGAGCTGACTTGGGCGGCATGGCCGATGCGATGAAAATGGTTACTGGAGTGCGGGCCTATTTCTGGACGCCCCTGTTCGCCTGTGCCATTGTCGCTCTCCTGTTCTTGACCTCTTACCGCGCGATGGCCCGCGTGCTCAAATGGTTGACGTTGGTGTTGTTCGCATACGTCATCACCGCGTTTCTTGCGCAACCAGATTGGTCGACGGTGCTTCGCGCCACGTTCATTCCGCACATTGAATGGACCAAGTCGTTCATGTCCGTCCTTGTCGGAATTTTCGGCACAACCATCTCCCCCTATCTTTTCTTTTGGCAGGCCGCCGAAGAAGTTGAAGAAGATCGCGAGCACGGAAAGAGCAGCGTCGCCCAACGACGAGGCTCCACCGACCAAGAGCTCGCGATTGCGAAGAAGGACGTGATTACCGGCATGGCCTTCTCGAACCTGGTGATGTACTTCATCATCCTGACCACTGCCGCCACCCTGCACGCGCACGGCATCACAAAGATAGACACCGCGCAGCAAGCCGCCGAAGCTCTACGTCCCCTCGCCGGTCGGGGCGCCTATTGGTTGTTCACCCTCGGCCTGATCGGCACCGGAATGCTTGCCGTCCCCGTGCTTGCTGGCTCCTGCGCCTATGCGATCGCAGAGTCCGCACGTTGGCGCTCGGCGTCCCTCAACCGGAAGCCGCACCAGGCTCGCAGGTTCTACGCCGTAATCGCCGTTTCCGTGCTCGTCGGCCTGGCGTTCAATTACGCTGGATTCAACGCCGTCAAGATGCTATTTTGGTCCGCCGTTCTGAACGGGGTCCTCGCGCCACCACTTGTCATTCTTATCGTTCTGCTGACCAGTGATTCCAAAGTGATGGGCAAGCGTACTAACTCCCCCGGCATGCGGCTGCTGGCGTGGTTGTGCGCTGCCGTGATGACTGCCGCGGCAGCAGCCCTTCTGGTCTTGTAAGCGAGGGCAACGCGCGAGTCGCCTACACTGCGTGACCCACTGCGGAAACGTGATCATATCTTTGCAGACGACGCCCTCTGTTATCACCAAGGACTGCCAATTAAGAAGCCGCCAAGTCCTTGATCACCGGTACTCGAAAGTAATCAGGTCGGTTAACGCACTGCAGGAATGGTGGGCATCTCCCGTTCCGTCGCGCTGCCGTCATGCCACCAACGTTGCCGCCGTCGCGCGCAACGTCGTTCGGCGGGTTGGAGTGGTTGGGTGTTTGAGCCTTGCGATTATCGCAAGGGCGCGAGCGAATAGCTCGTGCTGCGCCCGCCCTCGGGATTCTGGATGAGGACGCCGCGCTCGACCAGCGCCTGGATATCGCGATGGGCGGTGTCCTGCGAGCATTTCGTCAGCTTCGCGTATTTTGAACTTGTAAGCTTGCCTTCGAACCCGTCCAACAGGCGGTTGATCACGGAGCGTTGCCGGTCGCTGATCTGCACGTCTTTGATGCGATCCCAGAACCGAGCTTTGTCGAGCACGGCCCTTAAAGTGACGTGAGCGCCGTCGATGGCGCGGCCCAGGCAGTCTAGGAACCAGAGCATCCAGCCGGTCACGTCCATGGCGCCTTTCTGTGTGCCTTCCAGGATGTCGTAATACTTCTTGTGCTCCAACTTGATCTGCGCGGACATGCTGTAGAAGCGCTGCGAGCTGTGCTCGGAACGTGCCAGCGCCATATCGGCGATGGCGCGCGCAATGCGGCCGTTGCCGTCTTCAAACGGGTGGATGGTGACGAACCAGAGGTGAGCAAGACCGGATTTCAGAACGGGATCGATCGCGTCTTTGCCCTCAAACCAGTCGAGGAAGGCGGTCATCTCTTTTTTGAGGCGGTCCGCTTTCGGCGCTTCGAAATGCACCTTCTCCTTGCCCACGGCGCCGGAGACAACCTGCATAGGCCCGGCGCGTTCGTCGCGCCAGGCGGTTTTGATCTTCGTCATGCCGCTGCGCCCCGTCGGGAATAGCGCGGCATGCCAGCCGTACAGCCGCTCATCCGTCAAAGGCCGTTCATAGCGGTCCGTGGCGTCGAGCATCATTTCGACGACGCCTTCGACGTTGCGGTCCGCAGGCTTGAGGCCGCCGATGTCCATGCCCATACGCCGCGCCACCGACGAGCGGACCTGTTCGGCATCGAGCTTCTCGCCTTCGATTTCGCTGGTCTTCAAGACGTCTTTGGTCAGCGTTTCGAGGACGGCCTCCTGCTGAAGGCGAAAGCCAAGACCTTTCATCTGCCCAATGAGGCCGCCCTGCCGGTAACGCACAGAGGCCAGAGGCTCTGCGAGCTTCTCCATGTTCCAATGGAATCGGGGCCAATCCTTCCGCTCGTGGATATACATTCTCCGCATCTCTTGCGGATATTATACCCCGTAATCTCCGCATCCGTCCAGGTATTCTCCGCTCTGTGTGCGGAGAATATGGTGCTGGTTCTCCGCAAGGATGGATTTTGGTTAGGCTTTTCGATTGGATAGTTCGAAGCCGCACGCCGGGTTTGGTAGGGCGCGCTACGCCGGACCGGACTCTCAGCCTTGCTCGAGCGTCCGAGTTCCGATCCCTCGGCGGATAGGCTTCCTTATTCCAAATTTCGAATCCATGCTCGACGCGCTGCAATAGCAGCGTCAATGAGTTCGATCCCACAGCGCGGAAGCGTCGGTACAAATTCGTACAAAGGTAGGACTATTGTCTTGTAAAATATTGAATCTAAGTACTGGCTCCCCACAAAACGTGGTTTCCAACAACCTCTCCGTTGTGCATGACAGAAGAAAAGCCGCGCAATGGGAATACCGCAGCCAACTTGTAGACCGTCGGGCGCGCCAACTCCTTATACGGACCGGCCCGATAATCCAAAGTAGGCGGCGGCTCCGAGCATGTGACGGTCGTTGGTCCAGACCTCGCGTTGGCCTGCCTCGTGCGCCGTAGTGAGGTGCACGGCGTCGGCGGTTCGTATGAAGAGGTCCTGGGGAGCGGACATGATCAAGATGCTTGTCCTCCGAAGCACACCCTCGTTTACGGGAATGAGGTTCCATAGGCCTTCGTCTATGTGCGCGGAAAGACGCAAGGACAGATCGCGCGCGTCGGCTTGCGAGCACGAACCCTCCCGCACTCGGCGATGCAGAACCGCATGAAACTCGGCAAAAGCCCAAAACGACGAATAGATCCCGTCCGCCTTCCGGACAAGCTCCCGAACGCGCGAGGATTCGGGTTCGTTGAAATAAAATTTTGCGATGTATGACGTATCGAAATACACGGCGGCTATCGGCTCCGGTCGGCCTCAATGATTTTCGTGCTGTCGCTCGCGCTCGGCATTCTAGCCCAAACCCTCTTCATGGAGGCGAAGATCCGAGCTTTCTTCGCGGCAGCCATGCGTGGCGGCGCCATCACCGGGCGCAACTCCGCAACTGGCTCGCCACGTCGCTCGATCACAATGATGCCGCCTTCTGCCGCCTCGCGTATCAGCTTTGAGGTGTGGATGTGAAGCTCGCGGACCGACGTCTTTCTCATATGCTACATTGTAGCACTTCGCCTCAGAAAGGCGCACCTATCCATAGAATGGAGCGGAGTTGGAAAGTAGCATTCCTGGGACCCCAGCGTTGGCTCCCCAGAAACCGTGGTTTCCAACTACCTCGCCGTTCGTAACTTGTTGAGAACGCAGATTTCGCAATTTCGATGGGTAGATCGGAAGGCCAATTCTGGAGGGGAGCGGTCCGGCGGTTCGACCACCTGACCCGTTTGATTTTTCGACATGACTGTTATACATTGTGTATAGCGATGCGGTTTGAATGGGACGCCGAAAAGAACCGGATCAACAAACAGAAACACGACGGCCTCAGTTTCGAGAGCGCGGCCCTTGTGTTCGACGATCCCCATACACTCTTCCGCAAGGACCGCGTAGTGGCCGGCGAACAGCGGTGGCACGCCATCGGAATGGCGACGGGCGCGGTGCTGTTGGTTGTCCACGTCTATCGCCTGGAGAATGAACATGACAAAGAAGAAACCATCCGCATCATCTCGGCCCGCGAAGCTAATAAGCGTGAGCGCCGAATCTATATTCAGCAAGCCGCCGAGTAAAGCGCAGAAGGCCATCTTATCCCGGATCGCGAAGCGGCAGGCTGCCGGAGACGATTCCGGCATTGATTATTCGGACATCCCTCCTCTGACCGACGAGCAACTGGCGCAATTTCGCCGAGTTCCGAAGGTGCTCGTGGCCGCTCGTATTGATAAGGAGGTTTACGACTGGCTCTTGCGGTATGGCAAGGGTTACTCAACCAGGATCAACAGCATCCTGCGCACCGTCATGGAGCGGGCTCGGTAGTGCCACGCGGCTGCGACCCGCTAGTATCCACAGATCGTGATTCGTCTTTGACATGACAGCCTCCCGGTCGAATCGCGGAACCGGCGCACGCGAACGTTGCAGGCATGCGGAGCACACGCGACGCGGTCAACAGAGAATGCCCCGAGTTGGAAAAGTAGAATTCCTGGGGCCCAGGCTGGACGGTGGCTCCCCGGCATGAATTCGAACTTCGATTGACGGACGGGCGACCACCCATTAGAATACCCAGCCCAATGAGCCGCACGTTGCCGCCTACCCAGCTCACCGGGCGCGCTCCAGCGTGCTCCATGCGCCGTAAGGCGGGCGATGCGCTTCGACCGAGGTGCCTCCCACGGCGTCAACCACTGGGTATACCTCGAAGCCCTCGCGCATCGCATCGAGCGCGGGGTAGGTGAGACATGCTTCCGTCAACAGCGCCGCCATGATCAACTTCTTCCTTCCCATGGCTTTGACGGCCCGCTTAACAAACAATCCGGAAATTGTGTTCGTCCTTTTCGTCCATTGATCCAAGGCTGAACAAGCCAGGCGGAATCCATGGCTTCGGGGCGCAAGCGGCTCCAGTCTTCGCGATTATCGAACTAGCGGAGAGAGGAATCGCCGGGATCGAGCTTTTTGTTGACCCGACAAAACGCAACTGAGGACCTCCTAGATTGCACCCGAGCGGGCCAGTACTTCGCGAACAGAACGGGTTTGGAGGAACATATCGCGAAGAGTCGGATCGTTAATACTGGCGGCGAGTCCTTGGACCAACTCCTCGGCGTGGCTGAACGACTTAAGGGCAGCCGCGGGGCGGCGGCGGGAGGCCAGCAGGCGAGCCAGCGCAGCGTGATGGCGCCATTCGATCAAGGGCATGGGATGCGAAGCGAAGGGTTCGAGCGACCGTGTCAACTCCTCCTCGGCAGTATTATGGTCGCCCTTCAAAGCGGCGATCTCGCCTAGTAGACGCTGCGCCGTCGCGACGTACTTGGGCACACCGTACTTGCGGGCGTTGTCCAGCAGCACGCGGGCGTGTTCGCCGGAGCGATCCAGATCGCCCTCTACGAGTCGCAACTCGGCTTCGGCAGCCTGGTGCCGGATTTCATAAAAGCGCCACTTGTTCCAGCGTTCCCGCTCGTACAGCGGTCTCACCCTTTCGAGAGCGCCGGCGGCCTTTCCAGGCTCTCCGGCAAGCAGGTAGTCGTAGACCAGGTTGATCAACGCGTTCGACTCGGCTTCCGCGGCCCTCAAGCGGTGGGATAATTCGGCGCTGCCGTCGTTGAACTGAATGGCTTTGCCCAGATTGCCGATCTCCCTCCAAACCCAGCCGCACCCGTTGGGAACGCGCGAAAGGGCAACGGCGTTGTTGTTACGCTTGGCCAGATCCAGGGCCTCGTCGAGAGAGGCCATGGCGTCTGAGAGGCGGCCGCGGTTGGCGCGGGTCAATCCCAGGTAGAACAGCGCCAGCGGCAAATAGAATCCGTCGCGAATCTCAGCGGCCAACCCGGCGGCTTCTAGTTGCGTCGCTTCCGCGATCTCGTATTCGCTTTCCCAAAAATGTTTGACGCCCTGGTAGGTGAGCCCGGAAGCGAGGGCGGCGCGGTTGTTCGAGGACCGGGCCAGTGGAATGCATCGGTCCCAGTGCGTCTGCGCTTCCGGGAGCCGGCCGTTCACGCCGAGATAGATGGCCCATTGCAGGCCAGCGTCCGCGACGAGCGACTGGTTCGCCGTACGCTCCGCAAGCGCCATCGCTTCGCGCCCGTAGCGCTCGACGTTGACCAACTCACGCAGGTTGTGGGCCGCCGTCGTTATCCCGATCAGCGCGCGGCACTCGTTTTCCAGATCTCCGCCTGCCCGGCAAACCTCCAACATGGCCGCATACTCGGTTTTGGCGTCATTCAGCCGGCCCGCCGACATGTACGCCTGCGCGCGTTTGTGCAGAAGCGTCGAGCGGCGCTCCAAGCGCTCCTCCTGCGGCAGTTTGTCGATCAGATCCAGACCGTGCGTGAAGTGTCCGAGAGCCTCGGCAGTGGCGTAGCGCGAGAGCGCTGTATCACCTGCCTGGACGAGGTACGTGAGCGCCTTCGAAAAATCGCGGCCGCGTTCAAAGTGAGTTGCCAGGGCGCCGGCGACACGCCCATGTTGGCCGTTATAAATCCGCTCCAGCGTCTGGCCGGCGCGGAGATGCAACAGCACCCTCCGTTTGCTCAGAATCTGATCGTAGAGGTAGTACTGATACAACGCGTGAGTGAACCGGTAGCGGGTGGCGGCCGACCCGTCAGGAAGATCCTCTTCGCCCTGCACGCGGATTAAGCGATGCATCGCTTCGATGGTGTGCAGCCGCTCTTCAAGTTCCAGATCGTCGGCCTCCAGCAGCGTGGCCAGCACGGTGGACGTGAACTCCTCTCCCTCGATGCTGGCGTAGAGCAGCGCCTGGCGTTGACTGTCGCTGAGGAGGCTCACCTTCTTCTCGATTACGCTGCGCATAGTCACTGGCGTGTCCAGTTCGATCTGCAAAAGGGGCTGTTTCAGACGCCAGGCGCCATTGTCCCGGACGATGTAGGCCCGCTCGGCCAGAATCTGGATAGCTCCGGTAGCGAACAGCGGATGTCCCTCGCTCTTGCTATGGATCAGAACCACCAGCTCCGGCGGGAAATTGTTGGGCGAATAGTGTGCGTTCAGGTAGGCCGCGACGTCGGGCTCTTTGAGGGCCCCCAGAGCGATTTCCTCACAAAGGCCGCGCGCATGCATCTCGGTGTAGCATTTCTTGAGCGTCGGATTATCGCGTTCGATGTCCTCGGGGCGGGCCGTGGCCAGGATCATCAATCGCTGGCAAGACGCGCGCTCGGCGAGTTGGCGCAGCATATCGACGCTCGCCGGATCGACCCAATGCACGTCTTCTAGAACCAGCAGAACCGGCGATTCCACGGTGAACGCCGCAAACGCGTCAGCCAGTTCGCGCACCATGCGGTCCTTGGTTGCGCCGATGGCTTCGTGGTGCAGTTGCTCCATGGCGTCGCTGGAGAATTCAGCCGGGAACTGAAGGCACCATGTGGGAGCGAATCGCCGCAGCAGCGCCACCCAATGTTCTCCGCCCGGGCCTCGGAGAAGGCTTCCCAGAGCATCCAGAAACACGAGGTACGGTTCCCCAGCGCCGTATTGCTCCACGCAAGCCCCGCGCACCAGCAGGAGATTGGGGTTCCGTTTTCGGGCCGCGTAAACAAAGGAGGCCGCGAGAGCCGTCTTGCCGATCCCAGGTTCGCCGGTCACCAACGCTACCCGGCCTGTTCCGTCCACTGCGGATTGCAGTAGCTCGTCGAGCTTGGACAGTTCGCGCTCCCGCCCGAACACCGGCTCGGGCTCGCGCTCCTCACGGCGCGGCCGCGACTCGACCGGGCGGCCCTGAAGAACCTCCGGCGCTTGAGACACCTCCGCAGACTGGTAGCGCGCGGTAGGGTCATTCGCCGAGGCCCATTCGGCGGGCAGTTCTGGGTTCGGTGAACCCTTCCTCTCCGCCGCCATAGTTACGCGGGCGATGAACCGATAGCCCTGTTTGGGCAGCGTTTCAATATAAAGCGGCTTGGAAGCTCCGTCGCTCAAAGCGACCCGGATTTGCCGGATGCAGTAATTTAAGCCCTGATCAAATTCGACGTACGTCGCATCACCCCAGACGCGCGTCCGCAATTGTTCGCGGGAAACGATCTCACCGGGCCTCTCCAGCAGCACTGCCAGAACGCGCAACGGTTGGGGCTGAATCTTGACACAGTGGCCATCCAGGAACAGCTTTCCGGATAGCGAATTGAATTCGAAATCTCCAAAACGTATTGGTCCGTTTCCGCCGTAATCCATCCACGCATCCCCGATTGTGCTTGCAATAGTCTACCTCAGGTCAGATGAGGAGGCCCTCAGCGAGAACTCATGCCGCTTGCAACGAAGGCGACGTTATATTTGACTCACGTCGGCCGCAGCCCGGCCCTCGAAGAGGAGAAAAGACTATGACGACAACAATCAAAACTCTCATCCACAAATCAAAGATGAGCATCCCTCGTCTGGCGCTGACGGGCATTTTTGCCGGCGCCGTGACGCTTTTCGCAGCCGAACTCGGTGCGACAAACGAGATCGAACAATCGCATGACCACTCGTCTGCCGATCCAGCCAGGCTCGTGGATATCGTTCGCGTCGCCACGCAGCAGTTCACCGACGTCAACGCTGCTACTGCTGCCAACTACCATCCGTTGTTTGGCTGCGTCACAGGTCCGGATCAAGGCGCGATGGGTATACACTACATCAACCTCGCTCTGTACGGCGACGGTCAAATCGACTCCTCGAAGCCGGAAGCGCTGATATATGAGCCTTCGAACGGAGGTCTGCGGCTGGTGGGAGTGGAGTACATCGTGGACGCCGCTACCTGGGCGAAAAACAACACCAGTCCGCCGATGCTCGAAGGTCAGGCGTTCCAGTTCGTGAACAGCCCGAACCGGTATGGCTTGCCCGCGTTCTACGAGTTGCACGTCTGGGCCTGGCGGGACAACCCCAACGGCGCCTTTGTGGACTGGAACACGAAGGTGAGCTGCGAGGGCCAATAAATCAAAAGCCCACTCGCACATCTTTAGCGTCGGATGTTGATGGAGACGGTACGGCTCAGAAAACTCATGCCCACTCCCGAGCACTCGGGCCTCTATGGGCACTCCGGCTTCGGCATTGCGGTACCGATCGACTTTGAATCGCCATAGACCGGGTCCACTGCCTTGGCGGCTTCCTTCTTGTCTCCTTATCGAAAATGCCCCGGCTCGCACTCACTGCCCACCCGACCCATTCACGCCGGGGCATTTCTCGATCAAGGCTAACGACCATCCGCCCGGAACCCGCCGGATTTATTGAGGTTGGGAGACGGCTCGACTCTTCGATCAGATCGGACTGGTTCCGGGGTCCCGGGTAGTCGAGATCGGCTGTGGTCCTCAGGGTTGCCTCGAACTGCTGACTAGTCGGGTCGGTCCCGCAGGCTCGGTCCTCACCCACAACTTTAGCGCTTGGCCGGTTCATCGTCTCCTTCTTATACTCCGGTCCAGTCACGCTCCTTCATGCCCTCAGCCTAGCGCATGCGTCAAGCCAGTCGAATTCCCGCTCAGAGCCGAAAATATGTTGGCGCAATTTGATTGATTCGCACGCATGTGTTGGATGGAGGAGATGCAATGGATCTAAAACTGCCCGCGCTTGCGCTTCTCGCGTTGTCAACGGCGAGACCGGCGGCAGTGTCCGCCTCCACCTACGAGGGCGGGCTCCCAAGAGTAACGCCGAAGAACCTCTCCGGATCCGCCTGGTCGAGCATCCGCACGGAATATCAGCGCCATCGCCAAGCGGCATTTCCAGAGGACGGAGGCCATCGGGCGCGGAACTATGGGCAGCGATGGGTGACACGCTTCGACGGCCGCGGGTTTGACGTCACACCCGACGCGGGCGGCTGGCGCTGGGGATTGGAGCTCCGGAGCTACGGCTTTCCCGATCAGCAACACGGCGTCAGGCATGCTCGCGCTAATGCCGACGTGGAGAAGCTCTACTACCAGTGGGACTCGCTGATTACGGAGTGGTTCGTCAATGGAAGCCGCGGGTTGGAGCACGGATTTACGCTCGCGGCGCGCCCTGGCAAAAGCGCCTCGGCTCTCACTCTGCACTTGGCGGTGCGGGGGACGCTGACGCCGCGCATCTCGGCGGACGGGCGCTGGGTAAGCTTTCTGGACCATCACGGAGCGCCGGCGCTGAACTACGCTGGACTGAAGGTGACCGACGCCCAGGGCCGCGAGCTGACCGCCCGCTTCACTCTAGAACCTGATGGACTGCGGCTCGAAGTGCAAGAGCAGAGCGCGCGTTACCCGATCACGATCGACCCGATTGCCCAGCAAGCGTTTCTGAAGCCCGCAGCGGTAGGGACGACGCAAGCAGGTGACTGGTTTGGCTATTCCGTGGCGGTGAGCGGGGACACTGTTGTAGTTGGGGCGCCCCAGGAAGACAGCTCCTCGTTGGGGATCAACAGCACGCCGAATGAAGCGGCGGGAGCCTCCGGGGCGGCGTATGTGTTCATCCGGAGTGGGAGCGTGTGGAGCCAGCAAGCGTATCTGAAACCGGCCGCGGTGGGGCCCGGAGGACAAACCGGCGACCACTTTGGTTGGTCGGTAGCCGTAAGCGGGGACACCGTGGTGGTGGGGGCACCCGAGGAAGACAGCGCCACGACGGGGATCAACGGCACGCCCAATGAGGGGGCCACCGATTCCGGGGCGGCGTATGTGTTCATCCGGAGTGGGAGCGTGTGGAGCCAGCAAGCGTTTATGAAACCGGCGGCCGTGGCGCCCACGGGGGCAGGTGCAGGTGACGAGTTTGGTTGGTCTGTGGCGATCAGCGGAGACACGGTGGCCGTGGGGGCGTATGACGAGGCCAGTTCCTCGCTGGGGATCAACAGCGCGCCCAATCAGGGCG
>Ga0210394_10007821_pt1 | contig 11153 bp, 9 predicted proteins | sample IncBWC12MmetaG_FD_160121 | JGI IMG/M metagenome (GOLD analysis project Ga0210394, IMG submission 160121) | Forest soil microbial communities from Barre Woods Harvard Forest LTER site, Petersham, Massachusetts, United States - Inc-BW-C-12-M | ecosystem: Environmental > Terrestrial > Soil >... | reverse complement strand
GTCACGGTGCAGCGCACCATCGGCCGGGATCTCGCGGTTGAGGCGGGATATGTCGGTAATCGCGGTGTCTGGGAAGTAGCCGGCTCCAGCCTCGCTCCCCAGAATGCCTTGAGCCAGTCGACTCTCTTAGCCCTGGGAATCCCCAGCTCGGACTTCAGCAACCCGACATTGGCACTGGCCTTCAATGCAACCATATCGGGCCTTAACACGGCTGAGAAGCAACAGCTTGCAGCCGTGGGCCTCACGCAGTTTCTCCCCTATGGCAACTTCCCGCAGACTCAGACGGTCCGCCAATCGCTGGTGCCGTTCCCTCAATACAGCGGGCTTATCTCTCCCACGGGCGCACCCCTTGGGAAAAATTGGTACGACGCGCTTCAGACCAAGCTCACCAAGCGCTTTAGCCACGGCCTGACCGCGAATGCGAATTACACCTACTCGAAGACAGAAGCTCTGACCGGCACCATCGATCCATTCAACCGGAATTTGGGTAAGAACCTCAGTGTATATGACCTTCCGCAACAGTTCCGGCTGAGCGCGCAATACGAGGTGCCGCGGATTCGCTCCGGCTTCATTGGCAACAGCAAAGTACTTTCCTACGCTTTGTCCGGCTGGGGTACGGGCTGGTATCTCAACTACCAGAGCGGGCCTCTGGTTGGCCTGCCCACCAGTTCCGGCAGCGCGCCCATCAACGACTTCCTCGGCTACGGACCGGGCCCCGCGCAGTTGATTCCGGGCATGAGTCCCTGGTCCGTGAATTGGACCGACTACAGTGGGACCGCTCACACCACACCGCTCAACATCAACTGCCATTGCTTTAACATCGCCACGACCCAGGTGCTGAACCCCGCCGCATTCACGAACGTGCCCAACGGGCAGTTCGCCGCGGATCAAAGCTCCATTCGTTCCTTCCGGGGCCAGCGCCAACCTTCGGAAAACGCCAACTTCAGCCGGAATTTCCGGATTAAGGAACGCTACAATTTCCAGGTGCGTGCGGAGTTTACCAATATCTTTAATCGCCTGCAATTCCCCGCGATTGTCCTGGGGAACTTCGCCACCGCGCCTACGAAGTTCACTTCCGGCCCGAATACCGGCTTGTACAGCGGCGGCTACGGCACCATCGTTCCTGAAGCGGGAACCACCGGTCAGCGCGCCGGCACGGTGGTTGCCCGGTTCACGTTCTAGTCGATCGGACGTAAGGGGCGCGAAGGTCCACCCTCCGCGCCCTTAAGACCGGGTCAAATTCGCCGCCCGCCAGGGGCCATCGTGTCAGAGGGGATCGCATCGCGAAAACTTGGGACCGTATACTCAATCCCCGTTTTCCGCCGGTCGCGCATGTTGGATTAGGACTGTTTTCGCCCTGCGGGCGTTGACTTCGAGATTCCCCTCGTGTAGCATCGACACGGTGCGACCGATGCAGAATCTTAAAAAGACAATAATCGCCGCGGTGTTTCCTGTGGTGGCGATGGCTCAGACCGCGGCCTATCGAGCGCCTCGGGCCGCCGACGGCCATGCCGACTTGGGTGGAATTTGGCAGGCCATCAACTCGGCGAATTGGGATCTGGAAGATCATTCCGCGCAACCGGGAACGATGTGGCAAACGGGCTCGATTGGCGCGGAGCCAGCCGGCCAAAGCGTGGTGGAGGGCGGAAGCATCCCCTACAAACCAGAGAAGCTGGCCAAGAAGAAGGACAACTTCGCCAACCGCAGGACCAACGATCCGGAAGCCAAGTGCTACATGCCGGGTGTTCCACGGGGCAACTATATGCCCTACCCGTTTCAGATCGTGCAATCCCCCAAAGGAATCCTGCTGGTCTACGAGTTTGCGAGCGCCAATCGCTTTGTCAACATGGGCAAGCCTGAAGAGGCCGGCTCAGACACATGGATGGGGACGAATAATGGTCACTGGGAAGGCGACACCCTGGTGATCGATGTTACCGGTCTTAACGGCTTGGCGTGGTTCGACCGGGCCGGGGATTTCGCCAGCAATCAATTGCATGTGGTGGAACGTTACACGCGCGTCGATCCGTACCATATCACCTACGAAGCCACCATCGAGGATCCTTCGGTATTTACCAAGCCCTGGAAGATCAGCATGCCGTTGTATAAGGTGGTGGATAAGAACGCTCAACTCCTGGATTTCAAGTGCGTTGAATTCTCGGAAGAGTTGCTCTATGGGCAATTCAAGAAGCAGACGAGTTCCACTAAGTGAACGGAGGGTAAGTGAAAGGAGCGCACAAATGAGACGCGGATTTCTCGTGTCGCTTGTGTTGGTTTCGTCATTGGCGATTTTCGGCCAGACACCTGCGAAAGCCCCTGCAAAGAACTGGACGGCGCCCAAGACCCCATGGGGCGATCCCGATCTACAGGGAATGTGGCCCGGCAACATGGGTGTGCCCATGCAGCGGCCCGAGGCTCTTGGAACCAGAGCGACACTCACCGATGCGGAGTTCGCCCAGAAGGAAGCCCAAGCCAAGCGGCAAGCCGAGGCGGATAGCCAGTCTACCGTGGCCAGCGATTCTCGACCGGGAATCGGTCCGCCGTCCTACTGGACTGAGCGTGGAACACCTACGCGGCAAACCTCGCTCATCGTGGACCCTCCGAACGGAAGACTCCCCGCGCTGACCGCGGAGGAGCAGAGGCTTCGAAAAGAGGCCAGAGGCGGCAAGGGCTTCCCCGGGGAATGGAAGGGCGAAGCGGAGACCTACGCCGACTTGAACATCTATTACCGCTGCATCACGCGCGGCGCGCTGGGGTCCATTATTCCGGTGGTTTACAACAACGGAAACCAAATTCTGCAAATGCCGGGATATGTGGTGTTTCGTAATGAAATGATCCATGAAACCCGCGTGATCCCATTGGACGGGCGTCCGCATGTAAGCCAGAATATCCGCTTGTATATGGGCGACTCGCGCGGTCATTGGGAAGGCAATACTCTGGTGGTCGAGACAACCAATTTCACCGACAGCGACGCCATCGGCTCCAACGGCGCGGGTTATCCGGGCGATCCGGGCCACCATAGCGCGGATTTGAGGTTGACGGAGCGCTTCACGCGCGTCGATGCGAACACGCTCAATTATGAAGCCACCATCGACGATCCGAAGACGTGGACCAAGCCCTGGACGATTCTTATTCCCCTGACGCGCAACGATCATTATCAGCTTCTCGAGTATGCTTGTCACGAGGGCAACATTGCCATGGGAGACATCCTCAGTGGCGCTCGCGCGGAAGAAATTAGCAAAAAGGATTCGAAATAGGAAAGGAAGGAGTCGAAATGCGAACAGCGTTAGCGATTGTGATTCTGGCCGTGGCGCCGGCTTGGGCGCACCATGCGTTCCAAGCGGAGTTCGACGATAAGAAGCCGGTCAAGTTGACGGGCAAGGTTACCGAAATGGAGTGGATTAATCCCCACGCCTGGATTCATATTGATGTAACGGGTCCGGACGGTAAAGTGACCAACTGGATGGTGGAGTGCGGCAGCCCGAATATCATGCTCCGGCGCGGATTTTCGAAGCGGTCGCTCGAAGTGGGGACGGAGCTCACCATTCAGGGTTATCAGGCGAAGAATGGGCAGAATAAAGCCAACGGCAGTAATGTCACCTTCCAGGACGGCAAGAAGCTGTTCGTGGGCGGATCGAACCCGGACATTCCGGAGGATCAGAAGTAGCAGGAGGTCGCGAGATGAGCCATCGTATGCCGCTCCCTTACGGTCGCGGTTCGGCTGGGCCGGTCGGAACAGTTAGAGTCCGGACCTTGTCTCGATGGCAGGTCGGAGACCTGCCCCACTTAAATTTCTGCCTGGTATTGGCAATAGCGACTCTGGCGTCGATGCCCTTGGCGGCGCAGGCTCCGGCGGTAAAGCCAGCAGCGCCTTCGGCCAAGCCGGCGCAGAAGGCTTGGACGCCTCCCAAAACATCGTGGGGCGACCCGGACCTTCAGGGGCAATGGCCCGCTACCGCCAACATTCCCATGCAGCGGCCCGCCAACCTCGGCGAGAGAGCGGCTCTTACCGATGAGGAATTGGCGCAGCGGGAAAAGCAGGCGCAGAAGCAGGCTGAGGCTGACAGTGAAGAATTCTCCGGTGGAAGCAGCAATGTCACCATCAACCCGCCATCCTATTGGGTGGAGCACGGCCAACCCAACCGGCAGGCTTCGCTGGTGGTCGATCCGCCGAACGGAAGAATTCCTCCCTTGACCGCGGCAGGCGCGGAGGCGGTGAAAGCGCTGAACGGCGGACGCGGCCCCGGCAATCACTTCCCCAGCGTGGTCGACTCATGGACGGACTTCGATATTTACAGCCGCTGCATTACGCGCGGCGTGGTCAGCAGCATGCTGCCCACGCTCTACAATTTCGGCAATGAGATCGTGCAGGCTCCGGGATATGTGGTGATTCGCAATGAGATGATTCACGAGACTCGCGTGATCCCGCTGGACGGGCGTCCGCACATTGGAAAGAGCATCGCGCTGTATATGGGCGACTCGCGCGGGCATTTCGAGGGCAACACCTTGGTGGTGGAGACTACGAATCTGAAGGACCAGCCCGGCATCGGCGGCGGCCTGTTTACCGACGCCGCGAAATTGGTGGAGCGTTTTGCGCGTATTTCTCAGAACGAACTCAGCTACGATCTCACCGTCAGCGACCCCAACACGTGGACCAAGCCCTGGACCATCCACATGCCCTACAAGCTGGACCCTCACTACACGATCTACGAATACGCCTGTCATGAGGGGAATTACATGATGCTGGACGCGCTGACGGGCGCTCGCGATCTGGAAAAGAAGGGGCAAAGCACGAAAGTGGATCGCGGTGCGGCCGGCGGGGCTCTTCCGAATCAATAGCCGCGAATCAATAAAGGACCTGACATGATCAATCGAAGGCTCATCAACGTAATCACCGTTTCCGCGGCTCTCTTTTCCGCGGGCATCGCTTCCGCGGCCATGAATGAACCCGTGAAAATCGATACCGGCTCAGTCTCCGGAGTGTCGGGCGCCACTGGGGATGTGAGCATCTTCAAGGGAATCCCGTTCGCCGCGCCGCCGGTGGGAAATCTGCGCTGGCGAGCTCCGCAACCCGCCGCCCATTGGGACGGCGTGCGCAAGGCCGATACCTTCGGAGCCAGGTGCATGCAGAACGCCGGAGCGAACGCCCAGCCGGTCAGCGAAGACTGTCTCTACCTGAACGTCTGGACCGGCGCGAAGTCCGCTGCCGACCGGCGTCCGGTGATGGTGTGGATTTACGGGGGCGCGTACACCAGCGGCTCCGGTTCACAGCCGGAATACGACGGAGAAGCGCTGGCCAAGAAGGGCGCGGTGATCGTCACCATCAACTACCGCCTGGGAGTGTTCGGTTTCTTCTCCTATCCCGAGCTGACCAAAGAGTCCGACCGGCGCGGGGCGGCCAATTTCGCGATGCTGGATGCCGTCACCGCGCTCGAATGGGTGCAGAAGAATATCGCCGGATTCGGCGGCGACCCGAAGCGGGTGACCATCTTCGGCGAATCGGCCGGGGCAGGATTGGTGGCCAACCTGATGGCGTCGCCGCAAGCCAAGGGGCTTTTTGAGCGCGCTATCGGCGAAAGCAGCTCCTGGACCACGGCTCAGATCGGCCGCTTGGCCACGCTGGCCGACGCCGAGCAGGCGGGTGTGAAACTCGCCGACGGGCTGATGGCCAAGTCGCTTGCCGAATTGCGCGCCAAGCCGGCCGATCAGGTGCTGCGGGCCGCCGGACGCGGCGCCGCGCCGGTGGTCGACGGCTGGGTGCTGACGGAAGATCCGGGGACCGTCTTCGCTCAGGGCAAGCAAAATGAAGCTCCGGTCCTGGTGGGTTCGAACCGGGACGAATCCTTCGGCGCGCAGCCCAAGACCGCGGACCAGTTCGTGCAACAAGCTCGGCAGCGCTATGGCGATCTTGCCGATACCTACCTGAAGCTGTATCCAGGGGGCTCCGACGAGCAAGCCAAGGACTCGGCATTTTTCGCCGGCCGCGATGAGATGGCCTGGGTGATGCGGAATTGGGCGCGGCTGGATGCCAAGAACGGGAAGGCGAAAGCCTACGTCTTCTTCTTTACTCACCAGCCTTCCGTGAACCCCAACGCCAAAGGCGGCGGACCGTTCGCCCCGACCGCGCATGGCTCGGCGACGCACACCTCGGAGATGCAGTACGTGTTCAACAATCCGCGCAACACGCCCTGGACCGACGTGGACCATCAGGTGTCGGATACGATGTCGTCTTACTGGGTGAACTTTGCAGCGGCTGGAGATCCGAACGGCAGGGGTCTTCCAAAATGGACCGCATTCGACGAGAAGAATAAGAACCCGATGGTGCTGGGCGATAAAGCCGAGGTGGGTCCCGGCGCGCTCGATGACGCCAAGGCTGCCTTCTTTCAGGCGGTTTACGATAAGCTTTATCGGTAGTACATTGTCCGGTTAGTAACCGCTTCCTTCGGTCGCGGCTCAGAAGCCGTTACAGAGCCGTGACCAAAGGGAGCGGTTAATTCGAGACAGGCTCTGATTGCTCCAGAAGGCGCTGAAAACACAATTCAGCCGCGAATTCACGCAAATGCACGCCGATAAGAACTTGGTTTTCAATTGGCGTTGATTCGCGGCCCTTCGCCTTACGTTGAGGAATTTTCGGCATCCTGCGAGTCTGGCCATCGCCACTCGCAAATGGAAACGCTTGTAGCGCCGCAGGACGATCTCGACAATTCGGCGATACAGTAGAATAGTCGCCATGTTCCGAACACCAATCGCGGGTATGCTTACCTTGATCGCGCTCGCGGGGTGGCAGTGTGCCGGACAGCCGGCGCCCTCTCGCGTTCACCGTCTCGAAGCCACTCCGGCGACGGTCGCCTACGGTTATTATTGGAGCGACGCGAAGCCCGTGTTGCGCATCGCGTCCGGCGACACTATCGACGTCGACACGCTGCTCACCAACTCACCGATGGGTCTGCAAAGGGCGGGCGTGCCGCCGGAGAAGATTCAAGAGTCGCTGAAAGCAATCGTCGCCGAGGTGACGGGCGACCGCCGCGGACCGGGGGGACATATCCTGACGGGACCGGTGTACGTCGAAGGCGCCGAGCCGGGCGACACGCTGGAAGTGAAATTTCTTTCGATCGATCTCGCCATCGACTACGCCTACAACGGATGCAGCGGCTTCATTCCGGCGAACTGCGACCGATCGGTTGCCCAGAAGATCGTGAAGCTGGACCGCAAGACCATGACTTCGGAATTCAAGCCGGGCATCGTCATCCCGCTCAGACCCTTCTTCGGCAGCATGGGAGTGGCGCCGGCGCCAGCCCTCGGGCGGGTGAGCAGCAACCCGCCTGGAACGCATGCGGGCAATCTTGACAACCGGGAACTGGTCGCCGGGAGCACGCTGTATATTCCGGTGTTCGTCCGGGGCGCGCTCTTTGAGATCGGAGACGGCCACGCCGCGCAGGGCGATGGGGAAGTGGACCAGACTGCTCTCGAGACATCGCTGCGCGGCCGGGTGCAGCTCACGGTGCGAAAGGACATGAAGCTGGCGTGGCCGCGCGCGGAGACGTCAACCGACTACATCAGTATGGCGACCGACGAGGACCTGAAGGTGGCGACGACGGCTGCTATTCAGGAGATGGTGGACTTTCTCGCGGCGACAAAGAATCTGAGCAAGCATGAGGCCTATCAACTGGTGAGCGTTGCCGGGAATGTTGCGATTACACAACTCGTCGATAAGCCAGTGTATGGTGTCCACGTGAAGATGCCGAAGGCTATTTTCAAGTAGAGCGCGCTCCGTTGTGGCGCACGCACGTTGCGTGCCGCGTCGACAATCATGTCGACGCTCGGCTGGCGTCCGCATGAGTGCAGACGCGGCAAACACGAGTGTTCGCGCCACACCACCACCGTCCTTGCATCGATGAAGGGCCCATGCTATCTTTGTCTCCAAGCTTTTTCTGGACGACTTGGCCTTGATTTTAATGGGCTGGAGTGGTTACTGTGCCCGGGTCGGTGACAGTATCAGTTGGCGTGACGTAGACGCATCCTCCTCTTTCCTGAAGCCTTAACTTTCTGTTCACTGAAGGAGTATGAGGACGATGAACGTGAAACCTGCAATTCGAGCGGCTCTGCTGCTCATCCCGGCATCATTCCTGTTCTTCGGGGCCGAGACGTATCAACAGCCGCCGAAGGAAATCATGGACATCCTCAATGCGCCGACCACTCCGACGCTTGCGCTGAGCCCTTCCGGGGCGTATGCCATGCAGGGCAGCCCGGTCCGCTTTCCACCCATCGCCGAACTCGCCGAGCCCATGCTGCGGCTGGCGGGCATTCGCATCAACCCGAAAACCAACGGCCTGCACAACGACACATTCAACACGAATCTGACGCTGCGCAAGATTCCGGAAGGCACGGAGATCAAGGTGATGACGCCGCCGAATTCGCGGCTCAGCATGCCTCGCTGGAGTCCGGATGGCACTCACTTCGCGTTCACCAACTCCACCTCGGCCGGCACTGAATTGTGGATCGGCGATTCGGCTACAGGGCGTACGCACAAGCTGCCCAACCTGCGGATCAACGCGGTTCTGGGCGCAGCCGGCGGCGGACGCGGCGGCGGAACAATCGGACCGGTGCAGTGGATGCCCGACGGCAAATCGCTGCGGTTCACATGGTCAAGCCCGATCGTGGAGCGCCCCCTCCGGAGCCTCTCGCGCCCACCGGCCCGCATGTGCAGGAAAGCCTGGGCGGCGGACGCGGAGTGGTTACGCATGAAGACCTGCTCCAGAATCCGCATGACGAAGATCTTTTCGAGTTTTATGCCACATCGCAACTGGCGGTGGTGGACAGCGTCAGCGGAATCGTTTCCCCCATCGGCAAGCCCGCGCTGGTGATGTCGGCGCACATGTCTCCCGACGGCAAAGCTTTCATTGTCACGACCATTCATCGGCCATTCTCGTATTCCTATCAGGCGCGGCAGTTCCCGACGGAAATCGAGGTCTGGGATCGCACCGGCAAGGTTCTCCACAAGCTGGCCAGCGTCCCGTTGGGCGCCGGAGGGCGGGGCGGCGGAGGCGGGGCTGGGCCGACCGACGACAACGCGGCAGCGACTCCTCAAGACGGTCAACGCACGGCGGGATGGCTCCCCAGTGAACCGGCGACGCTGATGTGGGTGGAAGGAACGGGCGGCGACGGACGCGGCGGAGGACGGGGCCGCGGCGGCGATGGCGGCACTGGCGCCGGGAACGGCGCAGCGAGCGCAAATGCCGCCGCCAATCCGACGCCGGTCCATCAAAAGGTGATGGCGCTGAAAGCGCCTTACGCGGGCGATCCGCAAGTCCTCTTCGAGGCCGAACGGCGGCTGAACAATATCCAATTTACTGAGAACCTGCACACAGCCATTCTCGATGGCGGGGGCGGCGGAGGGCGTGGCGGAGGCGGCGGCGGGCGCGGCGCCGGACAGGCTGCCACGACGGCGTATCTGATCGACTTCGCCAATCCCAAGGAAGCGCCCAAGCCGCTGTGGACTCGCGGCGGAGCCAACCGCTACAACCAGCCCGGCTCGCCCATGGAAAAAAATCTTCCCAATGGCGACCGCGCCGTGATTCTGGATGGCGACAGCATTTTCCTGACGGGCAACGGACCCTCAGCCACCGGCGACCATCCATTCCTGAGCAAGTACAACCTGGACACCAAAGAGACCAAGCCGCTGTTCAAGTGCGACGACGATCATTACGAAGCCGTGGAAGCGCTGCTCGATCCCCATGGCGATAGGTTCCTGACGCGGCGGGAGAGCCCCAGTGAGCCGCCGAATTATTACGTGCGCGCAGCCGCAGGAACGCTGACCGCGCTGACGAAGTTCCCCGACCCGGAACCGATCATGCGCAAAGTGCACAAGGAGCTGGTGACTTACAAGCGGCCCGACGGCGTGGAGATGTCTTTCACTCTGTATCTGCCGCCGGACTACCAGAAAGGCACGCGACTGCCTACGGTGCTGTGGGCTTATCCGCGCGAATACGAAGACGAAGATGCGGCCAGCGTGGTCTCGACGGCCGGCTCCATCCAGCACTTCACGGAAATCGGCGGATATTCCGAGGTTTTCTTCGCCTTGGAAGGCTATGCGGTGCTGGATAACGCTTCCATGCCGATTGTCGGCCCCGCGCGCACGGTGAACGATCACTTCATCGAACAGTTAGTGATGGACGCCAAGGCAGCCATCGATAAGGCCGTGGAGATGGGCGTTACCGACCGCTCCCGCGTGGGAGTGGGCGGCCACAGTTATGGCGCGTTCATGACCGATAACCTGCTGGCCCAAACCGATTTCTTCAAAGCCGGAATCGCGGAAAGCGGCGCACCCAATCGCACGCTGACGCCGTTTGGGTTCCAGAACGAGCGCCGCACCATTTGGGACGCGCCCGAAACTTATCTCAAGATGTCGCCGTTTATGTATGCCAACAAGATCAAAGCTCCGCTGTTGTTGATCCACGGCGAAGCGGATGACAATGACGGCACTTTCCCCATTCAATCGGAGCGCATGTATGAAGCGGTTCGCGGCAATGGCGGAACGGTGCGTCTGGTGTTCCTCCCGGTGGAAGCTCACGGGTATCGCGGTAAGGAGACCATTGAGCATGTGAACTGGGAGAAACTCAGATGGTTCGATACGTATGTGAAGAACGCTCCTCCGGTGAGTGCCAAGGAGGGTTCGCAGTAGCGGGTGAGCCTTTTGCACACCCCCGCACGTTACCGTTGATGGGCAGCGCGTGCTTGCGTAGAGACAGGTTCTCGGGCTTCAACGGACCGACTGTATTGCTGAACTGTATAGTACGCCGGTGCTTCCCTGCATCCTTGGTGGGCGGCGCGGGCCTTCCGTCCGGCCCAACTACCGTGAACATATAATCGAGTTCGGGAACGGCGGAGACCGGCACCAACACGGTCTGCTGTGAAAGGTTGGCGACCCGGACCGAGACAAAGACCGCATGGTCGCTGACGCCGTCGCCCTGCATCCGCTCCAGCTTAAGCGAAAGCTTAGGCGTTGCCTGCGCGAATAGTGCGGGTTGAACCGCCAGAGCGATCAAAGCCGCGATAGCTAGTGCTTAATTGCGTAAGTTCACAATTGTATTGTGAAGCTGACTGCCCCTGACGTCGCGTTTCCTCCAGCGGAAGGGTTTGGCGTGCTGGTTGTGTTT